>Ga0302202_10005302_pt1 | contig 13203 bp, 10 predicted proteins | sample II_Bog_N3_3_FD_194579 | JGI IMG/M metagenome (GOLD analysis project Ga0302202, IMG submission 194579) | Peat permafrost microbial communities from Stordalen Mire near Abisko, Sweden - II_Bog_N3_3 | ecosystem: Environmental > Terrestrial > Soil > Wetlands > Peat | place: Sweden: Abisko...
CGATGGAATCGGTGTGCTGCGATCCATACCGTCCGATGTGCGCGATGGCCGCATCGACGCCCTCGACCACCCGGACCGCAATGATGGCGTCGAGGTACTCGGTGTGCCAATCGGCTTCGGTCGCGGGCTTGACCCTCGAATCGGTGCGCTGCGAAACGTCGTCGCCGCGCACCTCGCAGCCGGCATCGAGCAGCGCCCTGACGAGGGGCGCCAGCTGCGAGTCCGCGGCCGCGCGATCCACCAGCAGGGTCTCCGCCGCGCCACAGACGCCGGTGCGCCGCAGTTTGGCATTGAGCACGATGCTCCGGGCCATCTCCGGATCCGCATCGCGGTCGACGTAGACGTGACAAATGCCCTCCAGATGCCCGATGACCGGCACGCGTGCCTCCGCCTGCACCCGCGCAATCAGGCTCTTGCCGCCGCGCGGCACGATCACATCGATGCAGTCCGCCATGTCGGCCAGCATATAGCCCACCGCCGCCCGATCCGTGGTCGGCACCCATTGGATGCAGGTCGCCGGCAGACCGGCGCTCTTCAGCCCCTGCTCCAGACAGGCATGGATGGCGGCGCTCGAACGCGCACCCTCCGAGCCGCCGCGCAGTATGACCGCGTTGCCCGACTTCAGGCACAGCCCGCCGGCGTCCGCGGTGACGTTCGGGCGGCTCTCGTAGATGATGCCGATCACCCCGAGCGGCACGCGCACCCGCTGAATGCGCAGGCCGTTCGGCCGCAGCCATTCGGCGAGCAGCGTGCCGATGGGATCGGCGAGCCGGGCGATCTCCTCGAGACCGACAGCCGTCGCCTCGATGCGCCGCTCATCGAGCCTCAGCCGGTCGAGCAGCGCCATCGACAAGCCGCGCGCGCGCGCTTCGCGCAGATCCCAGTCGTTGGCGGCGAGCAGTGCCGGGGATTGCGCGCGCAGCGCCGCCGCCGCGGCACGCAGCGCCCGGTCCTTCTGGGCGGTGGGTGCCAGCGCCAGCGTCTGCGCGGCCGCGACCGCCGCGGCGCCCATTGCCCGCATGATCTGCGGCACCGTCGCCGGCGGCGGGGCGGCCGCGGCGGCGCTCGTCTCCTGACTCATTGAGTGTCCAGCCTCCTCATCACCGCGCCGTCAACAGCACCAGGTCGTCGCGATGAACCATTTCATCACGACCGCGAAATCCCAGCACCTTTTCGATATCCGCGGACCTGCGGCCGATGATGCGCGCAGCGTCCGCATCCGAATAGGCACAAATGCCGCGCGCCACCTCAGAGCCGTCCGGCGCGACGATGCTCACCGTGTCGCCGCGCTCGAAGTGCCCGACGGCGCCGGTCACTCCCGCCGGCAGCAGGCTCTTGCCGCCCATCAGGGCGCGCACCGCGCCCGCGTCGACCGCGATGGCCCCGGCCGGCTTCAAGGTCCCCGCGATCCATTGCTTGCGGGTGGCGAGCGGCGTGGAGCTGGGCACGAACCAGGTGCAGCGCGCACCGTCTTCGATGCGCTTGAGCGGACGCTGATGCGCCCCCTTTGCGATGCACAAATGGCAGCCCGCCGCCATGGCGATCTTGGCTGCGGCGATCTTGGTCTGCATGCCGCCCGAACCGACTGCGCTGCTCGATCCGCCCGCCATGGCCTCGATCTGCGGGGTGATCTCGAGCACGCTGGCGACGAATTCGGCGTGACGATTCGCATGCGGATTGGCGGTGTACAGCCCGTCGATGTCCGACAGCAGCACCAGGCAATCGGCGGCGGCCATCTGGGCGACCCGCGCCGCCAATCGATCGTTGTCGCCATAGCGGATCTCGGCGGTGGCAACCGTGTCGTTCTCGTTGATCACCGGCACCGCGCCGAGCGACAACAGGGTGTTGAGCGTGCCGCGTGCATTGAGGTACCGGCGGCGCTGCTCGGTGTCCCCGAGGGTCAACAGAATCTGCGCCACGGTGATGTCTTGCTGCTCCAGCAGATCCTTGTAGGCATGGGCGAGTCGAATCTGACCGACCGCGGCCGCCGCCTGGCTCTCCTCCAGCCGCAGCCGGCCCTCGAGGCCCAGGTGGCGGCGGCCGAGTGCAATGGCGCCGGAGGACACCAAAATGACCTCCTGGCCGCGCCGGCGCATGCCGGCCACGTCCACCGCCAGGCTTTCCAGCCAGGAACGATTCAAGCGGCCCGAATCTCCGTCGACGAGCAGGGCGGATCCGACTTTGACGACGATTCGTTTCGCCTGGGTCAGGCGGCGCGCGGTGGCTTTGCGGTCGGCGGCGGTCATGAGCGCACAATCTTAGCGCCTGCGCACCGCCTTGGGTGGCGGCCATTTACTTAGCCGCGCAGCCTCACCTAATATCCGGTTGCCGATCGTGAAACTGTTTCAAAAGGACGACCGCCGTGGGCAGAGAGTACGAACCGACCGTCGGGCAGTGGTATGAGGATTTGGAGAACGAAGAGACCTTCCAGGTGCTCAAAGTGGACGAGGACCGGGAAATCGTCGAGATTCAACATCTCGACGGCGATCTGGAGGAATTGGATGTCGACGGCTGGGCGGAGCTCGACCTGGAACTCATCGATGAACCCGAGGGCTGGTCCGGATCGAAGGCCGAGAAGGACGCCGAGGAAGACGAGGACGAGGACGAAGACTGGGACGACGACGAGGATGACGACGACCTCGACGACGCCGATGAGGAGCACGAAGAATACTGAGCCGTCAGACCCGCTCGAGCCAGCCGTGCCGGTCGGGCGCCTCGCCCTGCTGGATCGCGACCAAGTGCGAACGCAGCCGGCGCGTGAGCGCACCGACTTCGCCGTTCGCGACGAGGTGTTCCCGGCCGCGGTGGATGAGCGTGCCGACGCCGGCGAGCACGGCCGCCGTCCCCGACAGCGCCGCCTCGCCGGAGCGCACCCACTCGAGCAGCTCCTCGACGCGGAACACGCGCTCGCTCACCGCGTAGCCGAGATCGCGCGCGAGCGTCAGCAGCGAATCGCGCGTGACCCCGTGCAAGAACGTTGAATCCAGGCCGCGCGTCAGCAGCTCGCCGTCCCGGATCAGCAGGAAATTCGCGGCACCGGTCTCCTGCACCTCGCCGCCGGGACAGAACAGCACCTGGTCGGCCCGATAATTCGCCCGGGCGGCGAGCGTCGGGCCCATGGCGGCGGCGTAGTTGCCGCCGGTCTTGACCATGCCGAGATGCGCCGCCGAGCGCGTGTTGACGTCATCGACCAGGATGCGCAGCGGCTTCATGCCACCGGCGAAATAATCCCAGACGGGGCTCGCGAGCACCAGCAGCGAGGCCTCGGTCGCCGGCGTCGCGGCCGCGCCGATGTTGGCCGTGGTGCCGAACAGGATGGGCCGCAGGTACAGCGCGCCGGGAGCTTCGGGAACGGCTTCCCGGCAGCGCACGATCACCGCCCGCACCATGTCCGCGAGCTGCTGCGCGTCCGGCACCGGCAGCACCAGCTGGCGCGCGCTCTGCTGCATCCGCAGGATATGCCGGTCCATGCGAAAGATGTGCACCGAGCCGTCCGCCCGGCGAAACGCCTTGAATCCCTCGAAACAGGTGCTGGCATAGTGCAGCACATGCGCGGCGGGGCTGAGCTCGATGGCGGCGACGGGCTTGATCTCGAAATCGCCCCACTGGCCCGCCGCGTAGGCGGCCGTGGCCATGTGCGAGGTGAGCACCGTGCCGAATGCGGGTCGTTGCGGTTGTGACGTCATGAGCCTTCAGACCTTCGGAATGAACATCGTCGCCGGATGCTCCAAACGCTCCTTCAGCGCCTGGATCATGGCGGCCGCATCATAACCGTCCACGAAGCGATGATCGAACGACGACGATAAATTCATGATGCGGCGCACCGTGATGGCGCCATCGCGCACCACCGGGCGCTCCACGGCCTTGTTGAGGCCGACGATGGCCACCTCGGGCGTGTTGATCACCGGGGTCGATGCGATGCCGCCGAGTTTGCCGAGACTGGTGACGGTGATGGTCGAGCCGGTCAGCTCCTGGCGGGTTGCCTGGCCCGTTCGCGCCCGATCCGACAGACGACGGATTTCCGCGGCGAGTTCCCAGAGCCCGAGCGTCCCGGCGCTGCGGACCACGGGCACCTTCAGGCCATCCGGCGTCTGGGTCGCAATGCCGACGTGCACGGCCCGATGCCGCACCAACACGCCGCGCGCGGCGTCGTACAGAACATTGCATTGAGGGAATGATTCGAGCACCCGCGCCAGCGCCAGCACCACGAACGGCAGGTAGGTGAGCGCTGGCGCGGGCGCAATGAGAGCGCCGTTCAAGTGCCGGCGCAGCGATTCGAGCTCCGAGACGTCCACCTCCTCGACATAGGCGAAGTGCGGAATGGTGCGCTTGGCCTCGCTCATGCGCTCGGCGATCACACGGCGCACGCCGATCACCTTGATCTCGGTGGTCGACTCCGCGCTTTGCGCTGCCGGTCGTACGCCGCTCGCGAGGTCATCGCGCAGGATCCGCCCGCCGGGCCCGGAGCCGCGAACGGCGGCCAAGTCGATGCCGGCCTCGCGTGCCCGGCGGCGGTTTGCCGGCGAGGCCATGATGCGCGCGCCGTGAACGCCGACCGGCGCGCCGGCCGCGGGCGGCGGCGCTGCCGGTGCCGCGGGCTGCGGCGTAGCGGGCGCCGGCGCAGCACTCGCCGACACCTCGAAGATGATCAGTGGGGTGCCGACCGGCACCTTGTCCCCGGGTTCGCCGGTCACCGACAGCACCACACCCGATACCGGCGCCGGCACTTCGACGGCCGCCTTGTCGGTCATGACCTCGACGATCTTCTGGTCCTCGACCACGGCATCGCCGGCCTTGACATGCCAGGCGACGATCTCCGCCTCCACCGTGCCCTCGCCGAGATCCGGCAGCTTGAACACGTACTGGCTCATGCCGGCTCCATCGCCGCCCTGATCGCGGCGGCCAGCCGCGCCTGTCCCGGGAAATACTCCCATTCGAAGGCGTGGGGATAGGGGGTATCCCAGCCGGCGGCGCGCTGGATGGGCGCCTCCAGATGCCAGAAGCATTCCTCCTGGACGATGGCCGCGATCTCCGCGCCAAAGCCGGAGAGGCGGGTCGCCTCGTGCGCCACCACGCAGCGGCCGGTCTTTTTCACCGAGCTGCAGATGGCGTCCACGTCGAGGGGCACCAGCGATCGCAGATCGATGATCTCCGCGTCCAGTTCGAGCGCCGCCGCCGCCGCCTGGGCGACGTAGACCATGGTGCCGTAGGTGATGATGCTCAGCTGGGCGCCGGCGCGTACGATATCGGCCCGGCCCAGCGGCACCGTATAGTGGCCCTCCGGTACCTCGCCCTTCGGATGCGTGCTCCAGGGCACCGCCGGCTTGTTCGGGTCGCCGTCAAAGGGCCCGTTGTACAGGCGCTTCGGCTCGAAGAAGATCACCGGATCGTCGTCCTCGATGGCCGTGATCAGCAACCCCTTCGCATCGTGCGGATTCGAGGGCATCACCACCTTGAGGCCGCTGACGTGGGTGAACATGGCTTCGGGACTCTGCGAATGGGTCTGGCCGCCGCGGATGCCGCCGCCGCAGGGTGTGCGAATGGTCACCGGGGCGGTGAAATCCCCGGCGCTGCGATAGCGCAGCCGTGCCAATTCGCTTACGATCTGGTCGAAGCCCGGATAGATGTAATCGGCAAATTGGATCTCGGCAACCGGCCGCAGACCATTGACGGCCATGCCGATGGCGGCGCCGACGATGCCGCCCTCGGCGATGGGCGTATCGAGCACGCGGTGCTCGCCATACTTGCGCTGCAGCCCCTCGGTGGTGCGGAACACCCCGCCGAAGTAGCCGATGTCCTCTCCCATCAGCACCACCGACGGATCGCGCCCCAGCATGATGTCCATGGCGGAATTCAGCGCCTGGACCATGTTCATCTGTGCCATCAGCGGGAGCTCTTTTCGGCGCGCATCATGGCCCGCTGCAGCTGCAAATTCGCGGGCATCTCCTTGAACACGTCCTCGAACATCAGATCCGTGTCGAGCTTCGGTCCGTCATTGAGCGTGCCGTAAGCCACCGCCTCCCGCCAGCTGGCCGCCACCAGTTCATCGAGCTCGGCCGACAGGGCGTGGTGGCGCTCCTCGGACCACTCGCCGAGCCTGATCAAATGCCGCTTGAGCCGTTCGATCGGATCGCCGAGCGGCCAGTGCTCGGCATCATCCTTGGCGCGGTAGCGGCTCGGATCATCGCTGGTCGAGTGAGCGGCCGCCCGATAGGTGACCAGCTCGATCAGCGTCGGTCCGCCGCCGGTGCGGGCACGCTCGGCCGCCCATTGGGTGACCGCATGCACGGCGAGAAAGTCATTGCCATCGACGCGCACCCCGGCGATGCCGTAACCGGGGCCGCGGGCTGCGAAGGAGCGCTGCTCCCCGCCGGCATAGCCCTGGAACGTCGAAATCGCCCATTGATTGTTCACCACATTGAGGATCACCGGCGCCTGGTACACGGCCGCGAACAACAGGGCGTAGTGAAAGTCCGCCTCGGCGCTGCTGCCCTCGCCGAGCCAGCTGGCGGCCAGATGGTCCTCGCCCTTGATGGCGGCGGCCATCGCCCAGCCCACCGCCTGCGGAAACTGCGTCGCCACGTTGCCCGAGATGGAGAACAGATGCCCGGCGGCCGAGTGATACATCGCGGGCAGCTGGCGCCCCTTGCACGGGTCGCGGGTGTTCGAGAGCAGCTGGCACATGAGATTCACGAGCGGGATGCCGCGCGCGATCTGCAGGCCCTGATTACGGTACGACGGGAACAGCATGTCGCGCGGCGAAAGCGCCATGCACTGCGCCACCGAGACGGCTTCCTCGCCGAGCGAGCGCACGTAGAAGGTGATCTTGCCGGCGCGCTGGTTGCGCTGCATGCGCTCATCGAAGATGCGCGTCAGCAGCATGTGGCGCAGGCCGATCTGCAGCTCCGCGGCATCCAGATGCGGATTCCACGGCCCGACGGCATCGCCGGCATCGTCGAGCACGCGCACCAGTTCCACGGCAAGCGGGCCGATGTCGCGCACGCGTGCACCCACCTGGGGGCGCGCCACGGCGCCGGCCGGCGACAATTCCAGATAGCTGAAATCGGGCGCCTCGCCCGGCCTCGCGGGGGAACGCGGCAAATGCAGTCTGGAGCGCACCATGGTCAGGGCACCAACACGGTCGCGCCGACGGTGCGCCGGCCTTCGAGTGCGCGGTGCGCGTCGGCGGCCTGCTTGAGCGGCAGCGTCTGGCCGACGTACGCACGGATCTCTCCGGCCGCAAGACGCGCGAACAGATCGGCCGTGCGGCTGCGCAGATCCTCGCGCTCGGCGATGTAATCGACCAGCGTCGGCCGGGTGGCGAACAGCGAGCCGCCCAGCTGCAGATCCGTCAGCTTGAAATCCGGGATGACCCCGGAGGATTGTCCGAAACTGACGAACATGCCGCGGCGCTTCAGACAGCTGAGCGAGCCGCGCCAGGTGTCCCTGCCGACCGAATCGTAGACCACCTCGCAGCCCTTGCCGGCGGTGATCTCCCGGACGCGCGCGACGAAATCCTCGCTGCGGTAGTCGATCACCTGGGAATAGCCGTTGGCGAGGGCCACATTCGCCTTCTCGGCGGATCCGGCGGTGCCGATCGCCGTCGCACCCTTGAGCTTGAGCCATTGTCCGAGGAGCAGGCCGACACCGCCCGCCGCCGCGTGCACCAACACGGTGTCACCCGCCTTGACCGGAAAGCACGAGGTGATGAGGTACTGCGCCGTCAAGCCCTTGAGCATGATGGAGGCGGCGACCTCGAAGGAGATCGAGTCCGGCAGCCTCGCCACCCGGTCCGCCGGCACCACGCGGCGCTGGCGATAGGCGCCGAGCGGAAGGGTGTAGGCGATCCGGTCGCCCGCTTTGAATCCGGTCACCTGCGCGCCGGTGGCCAGCACCACACCGGCGGCCTCGCTGCCGAGGATCAGCGGCGTCGACGGCCAGGGATACAGCCCGGTCCTGAAATAGGTGTCGATGAAATTGACCCCGATCGCGCGGTGCTCGACCAGCACCTCGCTGGGACCCGGCGCCGCGGTCTCCAGGGGGATCCATTCCAGAGCCTCCGGACCCCCCGGTGCGCGCAGCACCTGCCCCATGGTCGCAGCCGAATTCATGTGCTTCTCACTCCCGCGACGAATCGTCGCATGCGTGCGCAGGCTTCGCGCAGGATCGCCTCGTCGGTCGCGAAGCACAGGCGCACGAATCCGCCGGTCTCGCGGCCGAACGCACCCCCATCGAGCACCGAAACCCGCTCGGCATCATACAACCCCCGCATGAAATCATAGCCGGAGAGGCCGGTGTCGCGCACATCCACCAGCATGAACATCCCCGCCTCGGGCACGCAGCAGCGCAGACCCGGCGCCCCGGCCAGCGCCGACAGTACGAAATCACGCCGCGCGGCGCAGAATTGGCGCAGCTTCGCTGCCCCGCCCGGCAGGCCGAGCGCGGTGATCGCGGCCTCCTGGATGAATCCCGGCAGGCCGAACAGCATACACATGACGAGTGCCTCCGCGTGCGCGATCAGCGCTGGCGGCCCGACCAGCCAGCCCGCGCGCCAGCCCGTCATCGCGTGGGATTTCGACAAGCTGCTGATGGTGACCACCTGGTCGGGCAGGGCGGCGGCAAGCCCGGGTACGCGCCCGCCCTCCCCCAAGGCGGCATACACCTCGTCGGCGACCACCCACAGCGCATGCCGGCGGGCCAGTTCGCCGATCACCGCCAGCTCCGGCTCATTCAGGATGACGCCGCTGGGGTTGCCGGGTGTTGCGAAGAATATCGCGCGGGTGCGCGGCGTGATCGCGGCCTCGAACGCCGCAAGATCGATGCGAAAACCGCCGGCGGCCGGCGCCGGCGCACGCACCAGCCGCGCGCCCGACACCTCGATGGTGGCCGGATACGTGGGGTACAGCGGGTCCACCGCGATCACTTCGTCGCCCGGCCCCGCGAGACACAGCGAGGCGGCGAACAGCGCATTCTGTGCGCCGGCGAGGCAGATCACTTGGTCGACGCCGACGGCTTGGCCGGTGCGCTCGCGGTGGCTGGCGGCGATGGCCTCGCGCAGCGACCGGCGGCCGGGTCCCGGGGTGTAATGCGTGTCACCGGCGCGCAGGCGCTCGACCGCGCGCTCCACCACCGGTGCGGGCGTGCCGAAGTCCGGATCGCCGACGCTCAATATGATGGCATCTTCACCGCGCTCCACGGCCCGCAGCGCCTCGTAATGGGTCCGCCACGCATCCGCGCCTTCGCCCGCGATCCGTTTCACCAGAGCCGGGAACTGCATGCGCGACCCCCATCCGCCTTGCGCCGCCCACCGGGGGCTCGCATACTTTCTCACATGTCGAACACCGTGGGGCAATACCTGGTCGGCCTGCTGGCGGCCAACGGCATTGACACGGTGTTCGGAATTCCCGGCGTACACAATCTGGAACTTTATCGGGGACTCGCCGCCTCCGGCCTGCGGCACGTGCTCGTGCACCATGAACAGGGCGCAGGATTCGCCGCCGACGGCTATGCCCGCTCGAGCGGCCGGCCGGCCGCCGCCTTCGTGATCTCGGGTCCCGGCCTCACCAACATACTGACCGCCGCGGCACAGGCGTATTCGGATTCGGTGCCGCTGCTGGTCATCGCGAGCACGCCGGCGCGCGCCACCCTCGGCAAACACTGGGGCGTGCTGCATGAATTGCGGGACCAGCACGCCGTTGCCGCGGGCGTCTTCGGCGTGGCGCGCACGGCAGCGAGCGCGGATGACGTGCGCGATCACCTGCGTGTCTGCTTCGCGTCGCTGCGCAGCGGTCGTGCGCGACCCGCTTACCTGGAAATCCCGCTCGACCTGCTGGCCGAGACCACCTCGCTGCAGGCGGCGGCGTTCGAGCCCGCAGCACCGGCGCCGCGGGCCCAGCCGGCGCAGATCGACGCGGCGATCGGTCTGCTGAGCAGCGCCGAGCGGCCGCTGATCATTGCCGGGGGCGGCGCCCGTCACGCCGGCGCCGAACTGCTCGAGCTGGTGGACAAGGTCGATGGCCTGCTGGCGACCACGGCGGCCGGCAAGGGACTGCTGCCCGAGAAGCACGCCGCGAATCTCGGCGCTTCGCTGCCGTATCGCGAAGTGCAGGCGCTCGCCGCCGATGCCGACGTGGTGCTCGCGGTCGGCAGCGAACTCGGGGAAACCGATCTGTTTGCGGGATTCAAGCTGCCGCTCGCGGGCCGCATGATCCGCATCGACATCGATCCGGAGAAGCTCGCCGATCCGTACGGCGCGGGGCTCGCGCTGTGGGGCGATGCGCGCACCAGCCTCGCCTCGATCAATCGCGGCCTGACACGGCGCACCGGATGGAGAGCGCGCAGCGGCGGCGCCGCGCCGGTGCGCGCTCTCATCGACGCGCATTTCCATGCCGGCGACGCTCCGGCGCAGCTTGCGGTGCTCGGGGCGATCCGCGCCGCCCTGCCGGCTGATTCGGTGGTGTTCAGCGACATGACCCAGATCGCGTATCTCGGCAATTACGCCTATCCGGTCGACGCGCCGGGCTGCTGGTTCCATCCCTCCGGCTACGGCACTCTGGGCTTCGCGCTGCCCGCAGCGCTCGGCGCGAAGGTCGCCTCGCCGGCGCGCGCGGTGCTGGCACTCGCCGGCGATTATGGCCTGCAATTCACGCTCAACGAGCTGATGACCGCGGTCGAGGCGGGTCATGCCCTGCCCATCGTGGTGTGGAACAATGCCGCGCTCGGCCAGATTCGCGACGACATGCTCGCGGCGCGCATTGCGCCGATCGGCGTCGTCGGCCGCAATCCGGATTTCGTGGCCCTCGCGCACGCCTGCGGCGCCGCCGGCGTGCGCGCACGCAACGCACCGGAGCTCACCGCGGCCGTGCGCGCGGCGCTGGATCGCCCCCTGCCCACCGTCATCGAAGCCGCGGCCGGCGATTATCGGTAGGCTGAAGCAGGCTAGCCGAACTTCGCGGATTCGATCTTAAATGAGCCGCCCCGTCCGGGGCGGCTTCATCTCAAGCGCTTGATTTACTTTGCATCCGAGAGCAGGCGTTGCCGCGGAAACGCGTGTAGTGCCGACCTACTATCTGGTCAACGGCGTGAGCGTGCGGATAATGCGATGCCAGCATGTTTTTGCGCGCCAAGACCCGCAAGAAGGACGGCAAGGAGCACCGCTACTGGAGCGTGGTGGAGAACCGGCGTGTCGCCGGCGGCCGGGTGGTGCAGCGGCACGTGCTGTATTTGGGGGAGATCAACTCCTCGCAAGAACTCGCCTGGCGGCGCTCGATCGAAGTGCTCGAGGACGGGGAAGCGGCACCGCGCACGTATGCCCTGTTTCCGGAGGATCAGTGCGAGGGGCTGTTGCCGGACGAGTCGATCGTGCGCCTCAAGCTCAAGGCGATGCAGCTGCAGCGGCCACGCCAGTGGGGCGCCTGCTGGCTGGCGCTGACGCTGTGGCAGACCCTGGACTTGGATGTCTTCTGGGCCGAGCGGCTGCCACCCTCGCGCAAGGGCACGCGCTGGGATCTGGTGCTGTTCGTGCTGGCGGCCTACCGGCTGATCGCCCCGGGCAGCGAGTGGCGGCTGCACCGGGAGTGGTACGGACGCACGGCGCTCGGGGATTTGCTCGGTTCCGATGACAGTCTCGCCGATCCGCACGTGCTGTATGGCTGCCATGACCGGCTGCTTGCCCACAAGGAGGCGTTGTTTTCCCATCTGACGGGCCGCTGGCGGGACCTGTTCAACGTCTCCTTCGAGGTGCTGCTGTATGACCTCACGAGCACCTACTTTGAGTCCGATCCGCCGCTCGATGAGAACGACAAACGCCGCCACAGCTACAGCCGCGATCACCGCTTCGACTGCGTGCAGATCGTCATCGCGCTCATCGTCACGCCCGAGGGGCTGCCGCTCGCGTATGAGGTGTTGCCCGGCAATACCAACGACTCGAAGACCCTGCGCTCCTTCCTCCAAAAGATCGAACACCAGTACGGCAAAGCGCAGCGCATCTGGTGCATGGACCGCGGCGTGCCGACCGAAGAAGTCCTGGCCGAGATGCGCCGCAGCGAGCCGCCGGTGCAGTATCTGTGCGGTACGCCGAAGGGGCGGCTCAACCGCCTCGAGAAGTCGCTCCTGACCAAGCCCTGGCGCAACGCCCGCACCGGCGTGAAGGTCAAGCTGCTGCCCGAGGATAACGAGTTATACGTGTTCGCCGAGAGCCAGGATCGGATCGCCAAGGAACGTTCCATGCGCCGCCGCAAGCTCAAGTGGCTGTGGGCCCGGCTCGCGCAACTACAGACGATGGAGCTGTCCAGAGACGCCCTGCTGATGAAGCTCGGCAGTGCGCAGAGCAAGGTCGCCGCGGCCTGGCGACTCGTCGATGTGAAGGTCAACAAAGAGGGTGCCGGCTTTACCTATCGCCTCAATCGCCAGAAGCTCAAACAGGTACGCCGCCGCGAGGGCCGCTACCTGTTGCGCACCAATTTGACCGAGACCGATCCGGTGAAGTTGTGGAACTACTACCTGCAGCTCGTGCAGGTCGAAGAGGCGTTCCGCACCTTGAAGTCCGATCTGGCGATCCGGCCGATCTTCCACCAAGAACCCGAGCGCATCGAGGCGCACGTGTTCGTCGCCTTCCTCGCATACTGCTTGTACGTCACCCTCGGCCGGCAACTCAAGGCGCTCGCCCCCGGGCTCACCGCGCGCAGTGCGTTGGAGAAATTTGCCGCCGTGCAAATGGTGGATGTGCGCATCCCGAGCACCGATGGCCGTGAACTCTTGCTCACCCGTTACACGCAACCGGAGCAGGAACTCGAACTCCTGCTGGAGCGCTTGCGGCTTGCGCTCCCTGCCCAACCGCCACCGAAAATCAGCGCCACCCAGGCCGCTTCAACCAACCTCGTGTAGTGCCGACCTTTGATGGTGTACCCTAAATACATCAATCACTTAGCGTCGGCGAAGCCTCGAATCCGCGAAGTTCGGTTAGCGCGCTTAGGCCGCTTAGCGCGGATCGAGCTCGCTGCGCATGAGCTTGAGCGCCCGGCGGATGTGGGATTTGACGGTTCCCAGCGGCAGCCCGTTGTGCACGGCGATTTCCTCGTGCGTGAGGCCATCGAAAAAGGCGAGCGCCAACAGCTGGCGGCGCAGCGGGGACAGCGACGACAGCACCGTGTGAACGGCGGTGTCGTCCTGGAACTGCGCGAGCACCGCCTCGGGGCGCATGAA
>Ga0302202_10005303_pt1 | contig 13202 bp, 9 predicted proteins | sample II_Bog_N3_3_FD_194579 | JGI IMG/M metagenome (GOLD analysis project Ga0302202, IMG submission 194579) | Peat permafrost microbial communities from Stordalen Mire near Abisko, Sweden - II_Bog_N3_3 | ecosystem: Environmental > Terrestrial > Soil > Wetlands > Peat | place: Sweden: Abisko, Stordalen...
AAACGACCATTTCGCCGATGAGGTTCATCAGGCGGTCCACCTTGGCTTGGTCCACCTTGAGGCTCTTGGGGCCGGTCTGGGCATCCTCGGCCCGGCGGCCGAACTTGACCTCTCCTTCCACCGGGGGAACCGGGACCTCCGCCAGGGGGACCGGGAGTAGCTCCAGGGGTGGAGCGGGGAGTTGTTTGGTGGGCGGCGCCGAACTGATGAGACCATCCAGCCAAGTGATTACAGGCGCGCCCTGGCCCGCGGCCAGCGCCGCCGTCAGGGCTGTCCCCATCCCCCCCTCCTGGTACCCCAGGGCTTTCAGGCACAGAGAGAGTGTGGCGGCCGCAGCCTGGATCCGCCCCCGTTGCCATGGTGACCCGTCATCGATGGCGAGGATGGTCCTCTGGATTGCGATGGTGGCATGGGCAGTGACGGCCGTGGCCGGATCGCAGCCCACCACGAGGAGCGGATCCTGGGGCGCGGTGGAGACTGCCGCCAAGCGGGGCGGCTGGAAGGTATTCAGGGATCCGATGAGCGCCTTCAAGGCCGCCAGGTTCTCCGGCTCACGGACCATAACCGCCACGAGCCAGCGCAGGGCTGAGGACAACCAGAGATCCGGGTTGGACCGATCCAGGAGGGCCTGAGTGACCTTGGCCAGACCCCGCAGGTTGCCCGCGGTCAGGAAGCCCATGGCCTCTGCGACGAAGTCCTGGTAAACCGGTCCGCCGTTGGGCTCGCCCTGGGGCAGAACCAGGCGCAGGCCAGGAACAGGCACAATCTTCACCTGTTCCAGGACGTACCGGTAATGCTCCTCCAGTACCTCCAGGGGGGCGGCGGTGAGCACCTGGAAATCCAGGACGCACCGGTAGGCATCCATGACTTCCAGGCTCGGCCAGGGTTCACGGGGGCACAGCCAGCCCCACACCAAGCCGGGGGTCTGCCTCGCCTGGTGCAAGGGATCGGCCCCCTGGTAGAAACAGTCGGCGGCGGGCCGGTAGCGCACCAGGTGGAGCCCGGCCGGCCGGTCCATCCCATAGGCTTCCATGCGCACCGCTTCGGGAATCCCGTCCAGCCCCTCCAGATCCTCGCTCGGCGAGGGGGCCGGCGGCGCCACACCGGCGGGTTCAGCCGCCAGGTCAGCCTTGACCGGAATCAGCAGCCGCAGGCCTTTGGCCAGTCTCACTGAATTTCCCATCCCGGAGGCTAGCAGGCCCCCGGAAGCCTCGATCTCGTCGCAGAGCAGACCCACGAAGTCCATGGAGTCCAGCAAGTGGTCCGCTATCTGCCGGGAGAAGGCAACTCGGTCATTGCGGACCTCGTCCATGAGGTCCTCGCCCGCATGCAGTACCCGGGTCATGGTGGGGAACTCGAACAGCCCGCTGTTGCCCTTGAGGGTGTGAACCAGACGGAACAGTTCATTCACGAGATCCTTATCGCCAGGAGCATCTTCCAGCTGCATAAGCTTTTCACCAATGTCTTGGAGGCATTCCCGGGATTCAGAGATGAATTGTTCGAGCAAGGCGTTCATGGATGCACATCCCCGATAAGCAACCGCACATGGGTCAGGAGTTGGTGGGGTTTCACCGGCTTGAAGAGATAGACATTGGCGCCCGCGGCAAAGGCCCTGGCCAGATCGGCCAGTTCGGCTTCGGTGGACACCATGATGGCCGGCGCCTGCGGCAGGTCCAGGCTGCGCAGTTCGCGCAGGAACCCGTAGCCGTCAAGTTTCGGCATGTTCACGTCCACCACGTACAGGTCGAAGGGTGCCTGCATAGCCTTCTCCAAGCCTTCGATGCCATTCACGGCCTCCTCCACCTGGATGCCTCCGCCCTGGAGGGTGACCCGGCAGAACATGCGCACGGTGGCCGCATCATCGATGACCAGGACTCGTTTCATCGGGACTCCAATGGCTTCTGGTAGACAATTGCTTCCGGGAATTTCCTGATCTTGTAGATGGAGGAGATCCGGCTCATGGATTCCGAGTGGCCCAGGCAGAGGAACCCGCCGGGCCTCATCGCGTCGAAGAACGTTTGAGCCGCGGTTTTCCGGGACAATTCGTCAAAATAGATCAGAAGATTGCGGCAGAAGATGATGTCGAAGTCCCGGTAGGACCGCGTGTCCGCCGGCTCGGTGAGGTTCACCCGGGTGAATTCCACCGCTTCCCGGAGATCCATGCAGGCCTGGTAGCCATCGTCCGTATGGGTGAAATACTTATTTAGCAGGCGTGCCGGCAGATGTTGGATGGACCTGGCCGAATAGAAGCCCTGCCGGGCGGCCGAGAGAATCTTCGTATCGATGTCGGAAGAAATGATTTCGATATCCCATTCCGCAAGTCCCTTCCAGAATTCCAGCAGGTAGATGGCGATGGAATAGGCCTCCTCTCCGGAAGAAGAAGGGATGGACCAGATGCGGATGGGATGCCCCTTGGCCCTGCGGGCCGTGAGCTCGGGAAGGATTGAATCCACCAGGCACTTGAACTGGTATTCCTCCCGAAAGAAGTAGGTCTCGTTCACGGTCATCAGGTTGGTCAGATGCTGCAGTTCCTCCCCGGTGGCCTGGAAGCGCAGCATGGTGAAATAGCTGCGGAACGAACTCGACCCGGTAGCCTCGATCCGCTCCACCAGGCGCTTGTCCACGAAGTAGCGCTTGGAGCATTCGAACTGGATCCCAGTCTTGCGATAGAAGAATTCCTGGAACTTGAGGAAATCCTCGTCGCTGATCAGGGTCTGGGCTGCATCGGGATCAGTCCTCATCGATGCGCCTCAGGGCCAGATCCGCAGCGAACTGCACATAGGGCTCGTCCGGGAACCGCCCCTTTAGATGGGCCAGCGCCTGCCGCGCGGCAGTGGACCCCACCTCGCCCAGCAGGTCCACCGCCGTGGCGCAGACATTGACATGAGGATCGGATTCGATCACTTCGATCAGCCAGGATTCAACCTGCGGGTGGCGCAGGGATTCGAGGATGTTCACTGCGAAAATGCGCACGTCCGAATCGGCATCCATGAGCATCCCATGCATGACCGGAGCGACCTCGTCAGGCATCTGTTTCAAGGCATCAATGGCCTCGTTGCGCAGGGCGACATCCTCACTGTGCAGGCATTCCACCAGCCCGAGCACCGCAGCGAAATGGCCGATGCGGGTGAGGGAGGTGAAGATCACTTCGCGCACGGAGATGTCCGGTTCCTGTTTGAGGCGCTCCAACAGGGCGGCCGTGCCATCCGGACACTCTGCCAGATCCCGGGCTGCCCAGCGGCGGGCGACCGGGCTCCCATCGGAAAGTTCTGCCACCAGGCCAGCGCAGTCCCTGGGCCGCCTGCGCTCGTCGGAGCCGGCAGTCCGGGTTTTCGGGATCTTGATGATGGCCATGGTTCTGCCCTTCAGCTCAGTCCGACCCAGGTATTGACCTGGGCCGCGACTTTGGTCGAGGGCAGCACCACCGTGGCGCCGCCGCGCTTGATCAGCTCGGCGGGCATGCCGAACACCACCGAGGATTCCTCGGATTCGGCGATGGTCCGCCCCCCCCGCTTGCGGATTTCCGCGAAGGAATCCGCTCCGTCGTGGCCCATTCCCGTGAGCAGGATGGCGATTACCCGGGCCGGATCGCAGCATTCCAACACCGTCTGGCCCAGACAGTCCACCGAAGGGTGCCACAGGAACTGGGCGTTCTCCGGCTTGGGCAGCACCGTTAGCTTGCCCGAGCGCCTGGCCAGAATCATGTCTGCCCCACCTTTGGCGATGTAGATGGTGCCCGGCTCTACCGGCATGGGACCAGCGGTCTCCACCACCTTCATGGCGCAGATCTGGTCCAGCCGTTCGGCGAAGGAGCGGGTGAAGGCTGCCGGCATGTGCTGGACCACCAGGACCGGCCAAGGGGAATGGGCCGGCAACAGGGGCAGGATGTCCTCCAGGGTGCGGGGACCGCCAGTGGAGACACCGATGATCACCAGTCCCTCGCCGCCCATCCCGCGGCGGATGGCAACGGGAGGGGGCGGAGTTGCCGCGCGGTCCTCCCGCAGGCGCTGGGCAAGGCCCTTGATCGCCGATCCCCGGCCCTTGAGTCGGGCCTTGGCGGCGGCCCGCACCTTGCCCACGAGATCCTCCTTGATCTCGTCGATGGAGAGCGAGATGGTGCCCCCGGGCTTGGTGATGTAGTCCACCGCGCCCAGGTTGAGGGCCTCAAAGGTGGCCAGGGCCCCCTTCTCCGTGAGGGAGGAGACCATGACCACTGGCACCGGGCGCTCGGCCATGAGCAGGGAAAGCGCCGTGATGCCGTCCATTTCGGGCATGTTGATATCCAGCGTGACGACATCAGGCTGGAACTCCTTATTGGCCGCCACGGCCTCGCGGCCATTGCGCGCCTGGAACAGGGTGAAATCGCCTTCCGCCTGGAACAGCAGGGTCAGCTGACGCCGCATGAGCGCCGAATCGTCGACAATGAGGAGTTTGATCATGCCTAGGCCGAATCCGCGGCAAGGCTCGCGAGCTGGTCCCCTTCGACCAGGTGGGCGGGATCGAGGAGCTGCACCAAGCGTTTCTGCTTGTCAAGATTCGCCATGCGCGCCAGCAGTTGGGTCTGCGCCCCGGACAGGCTCGGCGAGAACTCGATGGAGGACTTGTGAATTCGCAGCACCTCCGCCACCGAATCCACGATGAAGCCGGTGCGGAGGTTCGCGATCAGGAACACCATGATCCTCTGCCGGTCGGACCGGTCCACGGCGGGGAGCCCCAGCCGCTTGCGCAGGTCGATGACCGGAAGCACGGTACCCCGCAGGTTGATAACCCCTTCCACGAAGGGGGGGGCCTTGGGCACATGGGTCAGTGCGTCCGGGACCCGAACGATTTCCTGGACGCTGGCGATGGGGACACCGAATTCCTCCTTGCCCAGGCGAAATACCACGACCTGCTCATCGTCATCGGTCTTTTCATCTTCGGCACCGGCCGCCAGTTCCCGTTCCTCGTCCTTGCGCAGGGTATCCACAGTATTCAATGCCTCCTTGATGGCCGAGTGCCGGAACAGGTTCCTGGCGGAAATGATTGAGACCAGGCGTTTGCCTCCATCGATCCGGCAGATGTCGGAAATGTCGGCCAGGTCGCCGTCCCGGGCCAACATGGGCGGCACCGAGTCCACCACCGACCGGGGCACCCGCAGGACTTCATTCACCCTGTCCATGACCACACCCACGGAGGTGGACCCCAGGGACACCACCACAATCCGGCAGTGGTCATCCACCGCCCTTTCGGGCAGAGCGAACATCCGGCGCAGGCTCACCAGCGGCAGTAAGCGGTTGCGGAGCGTCATCACCCCGAGCACATGGGGGTCGGAGTGGGGCACGTGGATGATCGTCTCCGGGATCTGGACGATCTCCTGCACATCCTCGATGGCGATGGCATACTCCTGGTCTGCCACTTCGAAGCTGACCATCTGCAGTTCGTCGGTTATAGCCTCCTCCGCCTCGGCCTGTGGGTCCGATGAGTGGACGGCCATGTCCACCGCCTTGGTCAGCGAGGCCAGGTCCGCGAATTCCTGGGCGATGAGCTTCTTGAAATCCAGCACCATGATCATGGCGTGCCCGCCCACATCTTTGATGAGACCGGCCAACAGGTCTGTATTCACGGTGGCGCGGATGCTGCCCACGCTTTCGATCTGCCCGGGTTCCACCCCCAGAACGCTGGACACCTTGTCCACGACGAAGCCCAGCGGTTGGCCCATATCGATGACCACCGCCCGGCTTGCATCATCTGGCTCCCGTTCCTCGAAGCCGAAGATTCGGCGCAGCGAGACAATGGGCAGGACCTTGCCGCGCAGGTTGGATAGGCCCTCCAGGGCCGGCGGTGCCAGCGGCACACGGACCATCTGGGGAATGCGGATGATCTCCTGCACCGGGGCCATGTCCACCGCGAAGACTTCGTTGCCCGACATGAAGGTGACGAACTGGCGGGTTTCGGAGTCCGTGCCCAGGGAATCATCCTCTGTTGCCATGTTTTCCCCTGGCAGGATCGTGGTTTCGTTTGCCATGGTTGCCTCCTCAGGCGCTCTGCAGTTCGTCGGCGAGGGAGGCGATCTCCTCGATGGCCGCCGCCAGTTCCTCGGCGCCCTGGGATTGCTGTTTGGAGGCGGAAGCCGCTTCGGCCGCGGCCTTGTCGGCCTCCTGGGCGGCGCCGGCGATCTGCTCCACGCCTTTCTTTACTTGGCTGATAGAGGCGGCGATCTCGTTGGAGGCCGCCAGGATCCCCGCGCAGCCATCTTCCACAGCGGCGATATCGGTCTCGATGGTCACCAGGTTGATCGTGGTGGCCTTGGCCTTCTCTACTTCCGCCATCGCTGTCGAAAGGATCTCATCCAGATCCCGGGCAACGATCCCGATCTGGTCCTGCACGCCCTTGACCATGTCTTTGATCCGATCCGCGTTCTCGGCGGAATCGTGAGCCAGGTTTCGGATATCTGTGGCCACCACTACGAAGCCCTTTCCGAACTCGCCGGCCCTCGCGGCTTCAATGGACCCGTTGACCGCCAGCATGTTGGTCTGGATGGACACCGTGGTAATCGCATCCACGATCTTGTCGATGCGCCGGGAAACGAGTTCCAGATCCTTGATCTGCTTGATGCTGGACCGTGACACCTCCGAGGCCGAAAGGATGCCTGCGATGAGGGAATCCACGGAGGTCTTGTTCACCCCCAGCAGTTTCAGGATGGCCTTGACCTTGTCGCCGCTGGCGGTGGCGCGCGCCTGGGCGATGTCGACCCCTTGCTCGATCTGGGTTATGGCAGCCGAAGCCTCCTCGGTGCTGGCGGACTGGATCTCGGATCCCTTGCGGATCTGTTCGATGGCGGTCATGACCTGGGCGGCGGAGCGGTTGATCTCGGATACGGCCGAAGACAGTTCCTCCGCCGACGATGCCACCTCTTCCGAAGTCTTGCCGATATCCGAAGAATTCTTGAGTTCATCGGCCAGTTCGGAAAGGCTCTGGGCGGTGTTCTCGCACTCGGCCAGGGCCTTGGCCTGCTCCTCCACCGTCTTGGCGGTCTCTTCGGCGGCGGACGACTGTTCCTCGGCGGCCGAGGCGATGTCCTCGGCTCCCTTCAGGGCCTGCTTGGCGGCGACACTGCTCTGAGCCGCGCCCGTGGCGATTTCACGAATGGCGTCGACGATCTCTATAGTGTCCAGACGGATCTGCTCCAACTGCGCGGTGATGGTCTTGCCGTTCTCCACTTCGTTCTCGATGGTCTTGGCAGAAGTGCCGATGCCTTCGGCAATAATCTGTACTTCCTGCTGGATCTGCCCCACAAGGTCCTGGATCTGCTTGGCGCTCTTCTCGGAGGTTTCGGCCAAGGTCCTCACTTCGTCGGCCACTACCGCGAAGCCTTTGCCATGCTTGCCGGCACGGGCGGCCTCGATCGCGGCGTTCAGCGCCAGGAGATTGGTCTGGTCGGCGATGCGTGCCACAGCCTTGACGATCTCCCCAATGCTGGCCGCCTGTTTTTCCAGTTCGGCCACCATGCTCACCGAGGCCATCTGGCGCTGGGCTGCCACAGCCACATTGGTAACCAGGCTGTTGATTTCGCCGGTGGCCTTGGCTACCAGGGCCTGGGTCGCCTCAGACTTGTTCCGGCTGGTTTCCCCGTCATGCAACTGGCGAACGAGCGCATCCCCCACGGACTTCAAGGCAGAGAGGGATTCCTGGGCGGCGCCGCTTGCCTCCTCAGCGCCGGCGGCAATCTGATCGGCGGCCCGTTTCAGTTCCTCGGCGGCGGAGGCGGCCTCATTGATACCTGAAGACAACTGACCCGTGGATGCGGCTACCCGTTCCGCGGCCTGCTGCTGCTTAGCCATCGTCCTGGCCTTCTTGCGTTGGGCTTCGGCTTCACGGGTGGTCCCGGCCGAGGACTTGGCCTCGGCGGACGAGGCTGTTGCGGAAACGAGTTTCTTCACCAGAGCCATGGGTAGGTTCCTTATCTGCAAAGGCGTTATGCGAACGGCCACAGGGTCGCTCGCCAATCATGCTGCGGGCGGACCCGGAACAGACCGGGTCCATGTCCTGTCCGGACTTCCCTTCGGAAGTGGCTCAGGCTGTTTGGTAATAACGAAAGGTGCGGGCCAGTCGGCGACAAGTGGATCTACAGGGATCCCACCCGGTATGGTTCAAAGTGTCCGACTTATGGCGGCCTCGCGCATCTGTGGAACTACGGAAAACCGCGGATTTTTTCAAATTTCGTTTTGATTAAATTTTCATATAATCTTTTGACGAATGTTCAACCTTGATAAGGATTCTTCAGCAGCCAACATGGCCCGTCCGAAGCCTCATTTTCGGTCTGAATGGAAGCCATTGGCCGCCACGAACTTGACGAGACCGGGACCATTGCTGATTTCTAACTTTTTCATGATGCTCTGCCGGTGCGATTCCACCGTCCGTGGACCTATACCGAGATCTTCCGCTATCTGCTTGCTGGTGAGCCCTTGTCCGACCAGGCCCAGGACCTCCGTTTCACGCTTTGAGAGCCCGGCAGCGAGAATTCTGGCTTGAAATTCCAGGGTATCTTCATTGCTCTGTCCTTGCCCCGCAAGCACCAACTGGGCTTGGAGCATCTCCATCCTGGCATTTATTTGCATGCGCTCGGTCAAGTCTTCCACCGAGACTAGGCTGATTGGGGCGCCCGCCGCATTCTGGGCGGCCGTCTCCTGCAGGCGGACACAGAAGGGGGTGCCTTTCCGGGTCACCATATGTATTTCACACGGCGCCACAGTCCCTGTTTCCAGAAAATGTCGTCTGCTCCGATAGTATGCATCCTGGTCCTCAGAGGAAATGAACCTGGTGAATTGCTCCCTCACCAGGTCTTCCGGGCTTTCACCCAGCAAGGTCGCGAGGGTATGGTTCCCCTCCAGGATCATCCCTTGCTCGTTGAGGATGCAGTAGCCCATCGGAGTGTTCTCATAGACAAGCAGAAACCGCGAATGACACCGGTCCAGTTGCACCTGGGTGCTGTAAAGCTCTGCGCTTTGAATCTCCAGTTCGATTTGATTCAGTTTCAGTTCCTGGATCGAAGCCAAAGCTTCCTTGCGTGATGGGGTCTTGGGGCCGATTACAGACGCTGATTGTATTTCCACCAGCTCCTCGCTGGCACGTTGGCGGAGTTTGGCCGCCCGCTCAGCTGGTACCTTTCTCTTGATCATAGTCCCCCTGTCGCTGCCTTCCCCCCCCGGGCATTTCCGGCGAGTGCAGATCCGAAGTTTAATGTCTTGGAGGGCTGGCGCCTATGGGAATACGGGTTGCGGGCCTGCCCTTCTGGCCTGGATTTCGCTTGGAATTTTTCCACCAGGTGTATGCTGGCCGTGCTCCTGATCTGATCCCCACCGAGGCCCAGGGGGCTCGTCCTGGTATGAATCAACTCTCCCCATATATCCATGCACTTGGGCCCGGTGAATCCAGACCGGAGGGTTGCCCCAGTACTGGCCAGTACCAGGTGGGCGGGATGGCCGGATGAGCCGCCCATTGGAGCCTCCGCCTCTGGTCCTGCTGACGGGGGCGACCGGTTATGTGGGGGGGCGGCTGCTCAAGATACTGGAGCAGAACTGTTGGCGGGTGCGGTGTTTGGCGCGCCGCCCCGAATTCCTCCAAGCGAGGGTGGGAGCCGGCACCGAGGTGGTGGCCGGCGACCTGGTGGAGTCCCAGGGCCTGGTCCAGGCGCTGGATGGCGTTGCCATCGCCTATTATCTGGTGCACTCCATGGGCTCCGCGGGGGCCTTTGAAGAGGAGGACCGGCTTGCTGCCAGGCATTTCGGTGAAGCCGCCAAACTTGCGGGCGTCAAACGAATCATCTACCTGGGGGGGCTCGGCGGCGACGAGACCAATCTGTCTCGGCATCTCCGGAGCCGGCAGGAAGTCGGGGAAGTTCTGCGCCGATCCGGGGTGCCCGTTCTGGAGTTCCGTGCCTCAATCGTATTGGGTTCCGGCAGCCTGTCCTTTGAACTGATCCGGGCCCTGGTGGAGAGGCTGCCCTTCATGATCACCCCCAAGTGGGTCTCTATCCTTTGCCAGCCCATCGGCATCGAAGACCTGCTTGCTTACCTCTTGGAGGCGGCTGGAATGCCCTTGCCGGAAGGTCAGGTGTTCGAAATCGGCGGCGCGGACCGGGTGACCTATGGCGACATCATGCGCATCTATGCCCGGCAGCGAGGGATCCGGCTCCGGATGCTCCCGGTGCCCCTGCTGACGCCGCACCTGTCCAGCCTTTGGCTGGGGCTGGTGACTCCGGTCTACGCGCGGATCGGCAGGAAGCTTATCGACAGCATCCGCTATCCGACCCTGGTGCGTGATGCCCGGGCATTGACCGCCTTCTCGGTCAGGCCCATGGGCGTCGAGGAGGCCATCCGCCGGGCCATGGACCTCGAAGATCAGACCTGGGCCAACACCCGCTGGTCGGACGCCCTCTCTTCCTCCGGCCGGATGCCGTCCTGGGGCGGCGTGCGTTTCGGCACCCGGCTGGTGGATTCCCGGACGGTCCGGGTGGCCTGCACGCCGGCCGCCGCCTTCGTGCCCATCGAACGAATTGGCGGCAGGACCGGCTACTACGCCTGGAATCTCCTGTGGCGGGTGCGCGGCTTTCTCGATCTGCTGGCCGGCGGGGTGGGCCTCAGGCGCGGACGGAACGATCCGGATCACCTTTGTGCGGGAGACGCCGTTGACTTCTGGCGGGTGGAGCGACTGGAACCGGCCGGGACCCTGCGCCTGGCGGCGGAAATGAAGATGCCCGGCCGCGCCTGGCTGGAATTCGAGGTGACCGGGGAGGGCGGCGGGTCGCGGATCCGCCAGACGGCCATTTTCGATCCCGTGGGTTTCTGGGGCCAGGCCTACTGGTACGCCCTGTTCCCGATCCATCAACTGGTGTTCGCCGGAATGCTGCGCGGCATCAGGAAGGCCGCGGAGAACGTCAAACCGATCGAGGCCTTCGAGGTTGCCCGATATCTGGGAAAGTGGTACGAAATCGCCAGACTTGACCATGCCTTCGAGCGAGGTTTGACGAAAGTCACAGCAACCTACAGCCTGCGCCATGACGGTGGCCTGCGAGTGGTCAATCAGGGGTGGTCACCCCGGCGCAGCGGATGGAAGACGGCCACCGGGAAGGCCTATTTCGTCAAGGGGCCAGGGTGGGGCGAACTGAAGGTTTCGTTCTTCGGCCCCTTTTACGGTTCCTACGTTGTCTTCCATATTGACCGTGCAGGCTATCAGCATGCCCTGGTCGCCGGCCCGGATCGGACCTATCTGTGGCTCCTCTCCCGGACGCCTAAGATGGACCCGATGCGGCAGCGTGAGTTGATCGCCGAGGCGCGTTCCCTGGGCTTCGACACCAGCAAGCTGGTCTTCGTGGAGCAGGAGGCCTAGAAACTTATCCCAGGTTCTTGGCTTGCTTGAGCCACCGTGATCGGTCGCGGAGTCGAGGGCCGGGTGGTGCGGGTGCAGATGGGACCTTTCTCGCCGACCCGGATCCGGTTCAGGCTGAGCGTGGCCAGGCTTTTCAGGAGGCCGCCGAAGGACTGCAGCGGGAACCCATCCTTGCTGTGGGCCCGGGCCTTCTAGAGCTTGCCTGATTCGTTGGGCCGGACGGGCGCTAGGCGTGCAGAAGCCCGCCGCCAAGCTGCCGAGCAACGTCCCCATCGACCGGATCCCCGGCGCCGCCTCTCCGGATGCGTGCGAAGTCACGCATCATCCGAGGCGTCGCCTCACCCCAACCCACCCTCCTCCAAGATGTAGGTACTGGGGTAGGCAGGATCTGAGGCCAAAAGTTAAGCCCTTGCAAGTCAGTTACTTGCAAGGGCTTTTGGCGGAGAGAGGGGGATTCGAACCCCCGGTACTGGTTTACCCAATACATTCGCTTAGCAGGCGAACCCGTTCGGCCACTCCGGCATCTCTCCAGGGGGCTTTTCATACTATCCTCCGGCGGAGGTTTGCACAAGGGCTCTTGCGGCGGCCGGAAAGTTCCGCCGGCAAGGCCGTGCTCCTGCTAGTATTCGGCTTCCCCCATCCATGGAGCAGCCCGTTTGGTCCAGACCATCGCCGAACTGTTTTACGATAGTTTGAAGTTCGACCTGCCCGATGCCTTTGCCGCCAAGGGAGGCGGTGTGTATCGCACCATCTCCCACCAGTCGCTCCAGGAGCAGGTGGAATGGCTGGCCTTGGCCCTGCGCGCCCGCGGCCTGCAGGCCGGGGACCGCCTGGCGATCCTGGCGGAGAACCGCCCCGAATGGGCCATGACCGATTTCGCCTGCGCCATCCTCGGGCTGGTGAGCGTGCCGATCTACCACACCCTCACCCCGGAACAGACCGCGCAGATCGTCCAGGATTCGGGCGCCCAGTGGCTCCTGGTCTCCACCTCCACCCAGCTGGCCAAGCTGCTGCCGGTGCTGGAGCAGATGGAGCACCTGCACACCCTGATCATCCTGGACCCGGCCCCGGACTGGCTGACCGACCCGGCCGCCCCGGCCGACCTGGCCCCGGACAAGCGCTGGATCGCCTGGGACCACCTGATGGCCGAGGGCCGGAGCATGGACGCCCGCCGGCGGGAAGTACAGGACTGGGCCCGGGAGCGCCGGCCGGAGGACCTGCTCACCCTGATCTACACTTCGGGCACCACCGGCGAGCCCAAGGGCGCGATGCTCACCCACGGCAACCTGGCCTCCAACATCACCGCCACGGTGGAGGTGGCCATCGTCGCCCTGCGCCCGGAACGGGGCGACCGCTGCCTGAGCGTGCTGCCCCTTTCCCACGTGTTCGAGCGCACCGGCGGCCACTACGCCATGTTCCATCTGGGCGTGGCCATCTACTATGCCGAAAGCCTGATCTCCATGCCCCAGAACCTCCTGGAGGTCCAGCCGGCGGTGCTCATGGCCGTGCCCCGGATCTTCGAGAAGGTCTACGCCAAGGTCCGGGACGCGGTGACCTCCGGCGGCGTCATGCGCCGGATGGTGTTCCGCTGGGCCACCGACACCTGCCACCGGGTGGTGCGGCATCTGTACCTGGGCCGCCGGCCCCCGGCGCTGCTGCTGCTGCCCTGGCGGGTGGCCGACCGCATCCTGCTGTCCAAAGTCCGGGCACGCACCGGCGGCCGGCTGCGCTTCTGCGTGAGCGGCGGGGCCGGCCTGAGCCCCCGGATCATGGAATTCTTCTGGGCCATGGGCGTGCCCATCTACGAAGGCTACGGCCTGACCGAGACCAGCCCC
>Ga0302202_10005310_pt1 | contig 13189 bp, 9 predicted proteins | sample II_Bog_N3_3_FD_194579 | JGI IMG/M metagenome (GOLD analysis project Ga0302202, IMG submission 194579) | Peat permafrost microbial communities from Stordalen Mire near Abisko, Sweden - II_Bog_N3_3 | ecosystem: Environmental > Terrestrial > Soil > Wetlands > Peat | place: Sweden: Abisko, Stordalen...
ACAGTATGGAAAACGCAAGTTGCGAAATGAAATAAACAGCATTTCACATAATGAAATCAATGCAGTGGAAGGGTGGCTGAGTGGTTAAAGGCATCTGACTCGAAATCAGAAGTAGTCGCAAGGCTACCGTGGGTTCGAATCCCACCCCTTCCGCCATTGTTTTATGGTGTTTTTTGATAGTGCTTGACTTTTGGGGACAGATTGGGGACATAATTGCGTATGAAAACGCAATCGTCGCCCAGCCCCGGAAAGCCGCTCGTCACCAAGCGCGGCAATGTCACCGTCAAAATTTACGCGGGCAAGAACCGCGTCAACGGAACGAACTACCACCAATTCACCCTCGCTTACTACGACGGCGCGAAACGGGTCAAGAAACGCTTCTCGGACTTGGAGGAAGCCAAGCAGGAAGCCGAACTCGCCGCGACCAAACTCGCCAACGGTGAAGGCCAGGTGCTTCGCCTCACGTCATTGGATCGGGCAAACTACCTGCAAGCCCTCGACACCCTGCGTCCGCTCGGTCGCCAGTTGAATCTCGCCGTGGCCGAATACGCCGAGGTGATGAAGCTCCTGCCGCCGGGCGTGTCACTCCGCGAAGCCGTCACCGATTTTGTCCGCCGCAACCACACCGTCCGCGAATCCCGCACCTTACCGCAACTCGTCGCCGAATACATCGCGGCCAAGGAGAAGGCGTCCAAGAGCGAAGCCCATCTGCGCGACATCCGCCTGCGTATGACACGGTTTGGCAACTTGTTTCAAATCCCGGTCGCCCATGTTACCGGCAAGATGCTGCAAACATGGCTCGACGGCCTGACCACCAGCAACCGCACCAAGCTCAACGAACTCCGCCATGTCAGCGCCCTGCTGCATTTCGCCGTGCGCCGCAAATACGCCCCGCGCGACCTGCTCGACGAAATCGAAGCGGTGGAACGCCCCGAAGTCACGGCCAGCCCCACGCTGATTTTCACGCCTGCCGAACTGCGCGAACTATTCGCCACCGCTCCGGCCTCGCTGATTCCGTGGCTGATTTTTGGCGGGTTCTGCGGTCTGCGGAGCGCGGAAATTCTCCGGCTCGACTGGCGCGACGTGAACCTCAAGCGCCGGTTTGTTGAAGTCACCGCCGACAACGCCAAGACCGCGCAACGTCGCCTCGTGCCGCTGTCTGACGCCGCCGTTTCTTGGCTGCAACCGCGCGCCAAGGATGAAGGCCACGTCGTTGTCCGTTCGGGCGACAAGGGCGTTTATTACGACCTTACCGCCGCCGTGAATCAGGCCCGCACCATCGCCGGCATCAAAACCAAGTTCAAATGGAAGCGCAACGGCCTGCGTCATTCCTTTTGCAGTTACCGCCTCGCCATCACCCAAGACGCCGCGAAAACTTCGCTCGAAGCTGGCAACAGTCCGCAGATGATCTTCCGGCACTACCGCGAACTCACCACCGAGGACGAAGCAAAAGAATGGTTTGGTGTCATGCCGCCCAAGTCATCCGCGACCGTGCCGACTGTCACGATGACGGCATCGAGCGATGCAAAAGTCGCTGGCATCCGTCGCGAAGCTGGCGACGCATGGACAATCCAGCGGAACTGAAATGCCGTCTCCATTCGGTATTTTTACCCAGGACAAGCCTTACTCCTCATCAAAATGAGGTTTTTGCGTCCGCGCAATGTCCGCGCGTTGACCGGGCACAAGCCGCGCAAAATCCACGCCGATGTCCGCATTGTCGTCCTGTCCGCAGCCAGTCCGCATCCGCGCCGTGACCGTGGCCGCGTCCAGTCCGCAACCAGTCTGCGTCCGAGTCCCGCCCGCAGTCAGTCCGTGATCGTGTCCAGTCCACGACCACAGCCGCAGCCGCGAATTGTCCGCACCCGCAATCAGTCCACAGTCGCACAGCGTCCACCGCCAGTCCGCGTCCGTATTCAGTCCACGACCAATCCGGGGACATGACGCACGGTAGCCGTTCGATTTCAAACCGCGACGGTCAGCCAGACATTTCCTGAACAGCCGCGCCAAAATGATTCAAGCCGTGTCCACCGCGCGGTTTTGCCCAAGTCCATCTCTGATCTCGACGCCAGCCGGCTCGACCTCAAATCTCACAGTTTTATCCAAGGCACGCGTTACCCCTTTCCAAGCTAATTTTTTCCGTCCGCGAAATGATCGCGGTTCAGACGCGGAATCGCCGCGCAAGAGCCTCATCCGGCGTCCGCGTTCAGTCCACGACCTGTCCGGGGAAATGACGCGCGGAAGCCGGTTCGATTGTATGGCGGCGGCGGTCGCGTCAATCTCTTGCTCGCCCCTTCACCCTGCTGCGCTCCAAATTGACCCGCCCGCCGCCGCCGGGATTTTGCCTCTAGGCTTCCGGCGCGTGAACCTTTGGCGTCACCGAACCAATCCATCATGTGCGCGTCGCACACCTTCATCCGGCGACGCCGTGACAGAATCCGGCTAAAAAATGAGGAGCGAACATGAATTCGGAACTGCCAGAATTTTTAACCACGCCGGATTACGAAACCAAGTCGCAGGTTGCCCGGCGTTTGAACGTCAGCCGACGGACGATTGACAATCTCATGCGGCAGCGTCGCCTGCCGTTTATCAAACTCACGTCCAAAATCGTCCGCTTCCCCAAAGCCGAAGTGGACGCCTATCTCGCCCAACATTTCCGCATCAATGCTCGCGGCCAGGAATCAGGCTAGGCTGTCGGCGCATGGTTTCGCGCTGTCACGCATATTGCGAAATTTACACGCGCGAATAACATGGGAGTTGTGACGCAGAATCCAGAATACCCGCTCGGCGGTTTTGACTGGCTTGACCGAAATGCAAACCTCCGGCAGTGGTTTGCAAATTGGCTCACGAGCCATTGGACACAAATTTACAGGGAGTCGGTGCGTGAACTTCACAGCAAGGCTGACTGGAAAAATTTTGACCGGATGGAAAAGGCAATCAAGCAGCTTGCTGTCAAATTGCCCAGATTCCCCACCGCCAAACAAATTTCCGCCGTTGACGCAAAGGCTCGCAAGTTCAATTTCAAGACGACTCGTGACCATATTGAGAACGAACTGGATTTTTTTCTGACACGCGCGGGCCGACAGCCGGAACACGCCCCGGCGTTCAAAGCATCGCCGTGGTGCAATCATTTTGCCAACGAGCAGCACATTTTTGAGCAGCCCGGAACGAATCTGCCCTACAAGTTATACCCGCACGATCCAAATATGCGGTTGGTCTTGGGTTCCGTGATTAGCGAATTTGGTTCTTTTGAGATTTCGCGCGGGGTTTCGCCGGAATTGTCACAACTATTCGCGGTGCAGCGTGGCCTCACACAATTCGACAAGGCCACCAGGTCACTGCCGATTGAGTCACCGATCTTAAAAGCCTTCCGTGAGACAGAGCCGAAATTGCGCGAGTTTTCTGCAATGCTCCAAGCCGAGATCAACCGGCGAGTAAGCGAACCAGCGGCTTTTTTTACTCCACTCCGCGTTCGTCGGCTTCAACACGCTTTTTACTACGCCGTTCTGCCCTTTCACGCCGCGCTCGATCTTCAACTGCTCGACCATTCGTTGCAGGGCAATACGCTCGACGGTGAATTTCATAACCTCACCCCTCGTCGCCCGCCGAGCCTTCGTAAAGCACCCGGCCTGTGCGCTTGCAAACCAGAATCACGTCCGCCGACTTGAGCGCGATCTCCTTCGGGTCTTTATACACCAACCGGCAGAATTGAAGGTTGATGCCTTCGCCCGCCGCTTCGGTGGCGACGCAAATTTGTTTCGCGGTGCGAAAATCTTCCTGGGCGCGCTTGCGCTCGTGCGGATTCATGCCGCCGTGAATTTCCGTCACGGTGTAGCCCCATTTTTCCAAATGCAGGCGCAAGTGTTTCAACGTGTCGCGATGCTCGGTAAAGATGAGCAGCTTGCCGCGTCCGTCGGTCAATTCCTTGAACTCGGCCCGCGCCAGACAAAGTTGAAGCGCGGCCAACTTGGAATCGTTTGCCAGATCGCGCACGCGGCGGGCGCGGGAAAGCAATTCCTGCAAGGCGGCGATTTCCGAACGAAGCTGATCCAGTTCAAGCGCGGCGGTGAACTCGTCGGTCAGGTGGTCGCGCTCGGATTCGTCGAGGTCGTCCTCGTCCTGCTCGGCGTCGGTCAGGTGGCCTTGCAATTGAGCCAGCCGGCGGGCGCGCTGCGCGGGCGGCAAATCTTCCAACTCGGTCAGGATGGCCTGCTGTTTTTCGAGTCGCCGCCGGATGGATTCAAAAATTGCCAGCGTGGAACTGGCAAGCCGGCGTTGCAAAACGGTGCGGATGAGCGCGACGCTCTGCTTTTTCCTGCCGCTGGCCTGCGGCAGAAATTCATTGATGTAAGCGGTGACGGCTTTGTAGAGGTCGTATTCCTCGCGGTTCAACCGAAACGCGATGGTGTGCGCGTGCCGGTCGGGAAACAGGCGACGGCCTTCCATGTCTTTCAAATCTTCCTTCAACCGCCGCAACGCCCACGGACATTCCGGCCCCAAGCGCAGAATGTCGCGCCGGATTTCGCCGGACTTGCCGGCGAGCCGGTGCGGTTCGGGAAATAAATCAGGATCAAGCAGCCGGATGAAATGGGCGAAACGGTCGTCGTCGCCGTGGTGCGGCGTGGCCGTGAGTAAAACGACGTGGCCGGCGGGTTGCGCGGTGAGATGTTCGGCAAGCTGGTAACGCTTGGTCTTCGCCACTTCATCACCGCGCCCGGATGAGCTTTTGGTGTAGGCGCTGCACTTGTGCGCCTCGTCAATGATGACCAAATCCCAACGCTGCTGCCAGACGCGCTCGCGCACGTCGTCTTGTTTGGCGTAGTCAATCGAGGCGATGACCTGATTGGAACGCTGCCAGGGATTCGTAAGCTGCTGCTGGTCCACCGCCGAAAAAATCATGTCGAATGATTCGCCAAACCACCGGAGCATTTCGTCCTGCCATTGAATCGTCAGTGGCGACGGGCAAACGCCCGATTAAAATCCTGATCACTAAACGAGCATAAAAACGTTCGGCGCAAAAAGGTGTGGATGCGGTCAACAATTCCAGTGATCAATGTTTTCATTTCTCCCTGATTGATGCGTGAGACCTGGTTCCAAGGAATTTCCCGTCCCTCAGCATCAATCACTTTGACATCGGAATAATCACCGTTCTTGGTAACGGGTGTGATGCCGGAGTGAAGTTTTTCCAAGAACCCACGACGGACACAAGCGGCGGTCATGATCTTGGAAAAATCACTCGTTAGCTTTTCAGTGTTCTCTTTCATAATGTTCTCGCAGGTTCAATCATCGTCGTCGTCATCAGTTCACAACCTAAATTTCATCCGCAATTCTGATAGGAGTGTGTTTTCCTAGGTGCTGATGTTGTTGTCAAAAGTCATGATCTGCTCAACCGCCGCAAAAACCAGCTTCTGTTGTGGGCGGAGGGTAAATTCATCAGCCAACCCCAAAGCCAGTTCCTTGGCTTTGTAAATGGATTGGAGCGCCGGCCTGATCCTGGTCACGGCAGCATCAAATTCCCGCTGCCGATCAATTTCCTCAACACTCGTTCGCTTGCCTAGCCTTCAAAAAATCTCTGCCCTTGATGTCTTTGGCGAGAATGGTCTGCCCCAGTTGAGATTTGGACAGTTTGAAAGGCCTGTTTAACCTTATGCAAATGCACCAAAGTCCAACGGTTAAAAGCGGTCGTCGGAGCCGCGTTTCCACCGAGCAAAAGCTCGCCATCCTTCAGCAATGGCAATTGACCTCAATCATTTCGCGGTGGCCGCCCGGTTCCGAATTCGCTAGTTTTTCCCGCATGAGCCCTAATTTTTTCGCCGGCATGGCCGGGCCGCTGCTCCTGGCCGGCGCCTTGTCGGCGCAGACGAACCTTTTTGTCGCCGCCGACGGCAGCGCGCCGTTCAAGTCGGTGCAGGACGCCATCATGGCCGTGCCGTCCGGCAGCCGCGAAAATCCCGTCGTCATCCACATCGCGCCCGGCACTTACCGCGAACTGATTTATGTCCAGCGCGAAAAAAGATTCTTCCGACTCGTTGGTGGAAACGCGACGAACACCATCCTCACCTTTAACCTTTACGCCGGCATGACGAATGCCGACGGCAAGCCCATCGGCACATTCAAGACGCCTTCGACGACGGTGGACGCGGACGATTTTGCGGCGGAGAACCTCACGTTTGAAAACTCCGCCGGCGCGGTCGGCCAGGCGCTGGCCCTCCGCGTGGATGGCGACCGCGCCAGCTTCCGCAACTGCCGCTTCCTCGGCTGGCAGGACACGATTTTACTGAACCGTGGCCGGCAGTATTTTGAAGGCTGCGAAATTACCGGCGCGGTGGACTTCATTTTCGGCGCGGCCACGGCGTGGTTTGAAAAATGCAAAATCAACTGTGTTGGCAACGGTTTTGTCGCCGCCGCCTCGACGCCGGCGGATGTGCCGTTCGGCTTTATTTTCTCGCATTGCAATATTTCCGGTGTGCCCGGCGCAAAAACATTTCTCGGCCGCCCGTGGCGGGTTTACGCCAGCACGGTTTATCTGGACTGCGAAATGTTCGGGGTCGTCCGGCCCGAAGGCTGGAACGACTGGGAAAAACCGGAAGCCCGCACGACGGCGCGCTACGCGGAATTCAACAGCACCGGCACCGGCGCGAATTCGGCGAAACGGGCGGGCTGGGCGAAGCAGTTGAACGTGGCCGCGGCAAAAGAAATCACCGTGGAAAAAGTCCTCGGCGGCTGGATTCCGTGACCGGTTTTAGTTTGCGGGTTCCAGCACGCAATCCACCAGCTTCACATCGGCATCAATCACCTGGTCCGGCTTCTTGATTTTCTTGAAAGTTGAGTTGCAGATCCGCACGCCGCTGATTTCCGCCGCCGGAAAACCGCGCACATCCACCACGCGCGGCGTCTGCGCGACGGTGATGTTTTCCATTATCACATTGCGCGCGACCGGCTTGAAATTTCCCTGTGCGCCCTCCTCGTAAAGAAAATCAATTTGCAAAACGGAATTCTTCACCAGTCCGACGCTCACGTTTCGCATGAAAATATTTTGCAGTGTGCCGCCGCGCATGGCGTTGGATTTCAGGCGCAGCACGCAGTTCAGGTTCGGGCTGTCCATCGCGCAGTTCTCCACGAACACATTGCGGCAACCGCCGGAAATCTCGCTGCCGACCGTCACGCCGCCGTGGCCGTCGCGCATGGTGCAGTTGCGGATGACGATGTTTTCCGCCGGCACGTTCACGCGGCGGCCGTCGGCGTTGCGGCCGGATTTGATCGCGATGCAGTCGTCGCCGGTGTCGAAGAGGCAGTTTTCAATCAGGACGTCGCGGCAGCTTTCGGGATCGCAGCCGTCGTTGTTCGCGCCGTGGGAAAGGATGTCCACGCCGCGCACAATGACATTGGTGCAAAGCAGGGGATGAATTTCCCACATCGGCGAGCGGCGGATTTTCACGCCTTCGACCAGCACGTTTTGGCAGCGGTTGAACTCGATGAAGTCCGGGCGCAGGTGATCCGCTTTGCCAAACTGGCGTTTGTCCGCCGGCACGTTGTCCTCGGCCAGCTTGGCCAGCCGCTTGCGCGCCGAGGATTTTCCCCACGCGAGCCAGTTGGATTTGTCGGCCTGCCCGTCCAGCGTCCCCGCGCCCGTGACCGCGACATTGGTCTGGCCAAGCGCATAGATCAGCGGTGAAAAATTGAAACATTCCGTGCCCTCGAAGCGCGTGAACACGGCGGGCATATAGTCGTTTGGATTGGTGCTGAATTTCAAGACAGAATTGGTTTCCAGATGCAATTCCACATTGCCCTGCAAATGGATTGCGCCCGTCAAGAATTCCCCGGCGGGAACCGTCACGCGCCCGCCGCCCGCCTGCGCGCACGCGTCAATCGCGTTGCGGATCGCCTTGGAAGAATCCGTCCGTCCATCCGCCACCGCGCCGAATTTGGCGATGTCGAAATCGCGCGTGGGAAACTTCGGTGCCACGATGCGCGCAAGGATTTCCGGCATCTGCGCCCATTCCGGCGCAGCGGCGCGGGCCGCCAGCGTCAGGCATAATAAAACAAGCGCGGCGGCTTTCACGCTGTTCATTTCACGCCGGGGAACGCCATGAACTTTTTCGCATTCGCGTAGCAGATGTTTTTGACCATCGCGCCGACCAGCTCCTCATCGTTGGGAATCAGGCCGTTCTTGATGTCGCGGCCGATGAGATTGCAGAGCGTGCGGCGGAAATATTCGTGGCGCGGATAGCTCATGAACGAGCGCGAGTCGGTGATCATGCCGATGAAGCGCGACAGCAGGCCGAGGTTCGAGAGCGCGTTGAGCTGCCACTCCATGCCTTCCTTCTGGTCGAGAAACCACCAGCCGCTGCCGTATTGAATCTTGCCGGGAACCGTGCCGTCCTGAAAATTTCCGATCATCGTGGCGAAGACATAATTGTCCGCCGGGTTCAGATTGTAGATGACGGTTTTCGGCAGCAGGTTTTCGGAATCCAGCTTGTTCAAATACGCCGCCAGCGAGGCCGCCTGCGGGAAATCGCCAATGGAATCAAAGCCCGTGTCCGGCCCGAGCTGCTTGAGCAGGCGGTCGTTGTTGTTGCGCAGCGCGCCGAGGTGAAGCTGCTTCGTCCAGCCGCGCTTGGCGTCGAGGTGGCCGAAGAACACCATCATGAACGAGGCGAACTGCGCATGTTCCAGCGGCGAAACCTCCGCGCCCGCCCGCGCCTTGTCGAAAATGGCGGCGGCAACTTTCTCGCTGCAAAAATCCGCGAAGCAATGGTTCAGGCCGTGGTCGGACAGGCGGCAGCCCTGCGAATGAAAATACTCGTGCCGTTTTTCCAGCGCGCTGATGAACGCGCTGAAGCCGTTGATGTCCACGTTGGCGGCGGACGCGAGCTGTTCCACCCACTTGTTGAAGCCCGCCGGCGAGCTGACCGTCAGCGCCTTGTCCGGGCGGAACGCCGGCAGCATCTTCGTCGGATGATTCGTTTTCGCGAAGGCGCGGTGGTGTTCCAGGTTGTCCGCTGGGTCGTCCGTGGTGCAGACAACCTTCACCTTCATTTTTTTCAGCAGGCCGTGGGTGGTGAACGCCGGCGTCGCGAGCTTCGCATTCGCCTGCTTCCAGATTTTCGCGGCGGTCTTTTCGTCCAGCAAATCCGTGATGCCGAAATAGCGTTTCAGTTCGAGGTGCGTCCAATGATAAAGCGGATTGCGCAGCGTCTGCGGCACGGTTTTCGCCCACGCGTTGAACTTCTGCTCCGGCGTGGCGCTGCCGGTGACAAATTTTTCCGCGACGCCGTTGCTGCGCATTGCGCGCCATTTGTAATGGTCACCTTCCAGCCAGATTTCGAACAGGTTTTTGAACTGCCGGTTTTCCGCGATGTCCTTCGGTGAAATGTGGCAGTGATAGTCAAAAATCGGTTCGTCCGCCGCAAACTTGTGGTAGAGCCGGCGCGCGGGCTTGCTGCCCAGCAGGAAATCTTCGTGGATGAAGGCCATAATTTATTTCCCCAAAAGTAGCGGTTTCATGTGCCGCTCGAAAAGATTTTCCGTGACGTTCTTGGCGATGACGGCCTCGTGCTTTTTCAGCGCGGCGTAATAGCGGTCGCCCTTCTTCGCCGCCACCTTGAAGCTGACGTGGAGCAGCTGCCGGAAACTCGGGTTGAACGCCGGATTCTTCTGGTCGTGCCGCAGCGCATCGGTGAACTGTTGGGAACTCCAGCCGTTGACGGCTGATGCCGGTGGCAATTTCTTTTTATCAATGTCAATGACGCTGGCATACGGCGCGCAGAATTCGTCCACATGTTCGATGGCGTAGGCGTAAATCTCTTTCGCGATTTCCAGGCCGTCGCCGCCCGCTTCCGCGAGGCCGATGAGTTCTTCCAGCCAGGTCGTGCCGGCGGTCTTGATGTGGACGCCCGCGCCGAATTTTTTGAGCGCCTTGCGCATCGGCTCGTAGATGGAAAACTTGTCGCTCCCGGAATGCACGCTCAACTTAAGCGTCGGCGGCAGGCCGTATTTCTGGATGGCGAACGCGATGACCGCGAGGTCTTCGTTGAACTCCTGCTCGAACTGTTTCACGTCGCCGACGTAATCCACGCCCTTATTGAACCGGCCGGTGAACTTCGGCGCGATGGTCTGGAGCGGGATTTTTTCATCCGCCAGCGCGGCGAGAATAATCAAAAGTTCCGGCGGCGTCTGCGGGCTGTCAGTTTCGTCCATCGAGACTTCCGTGATGAAATTCGCCGCGCCCTTGGCGGCGACGATGTGCCGGTAAATTTTCCCAGCGTCCTGCACCGCGAGCAAAAACTTGTTCGCCACGCGCTCCACCTCGGCGCGGGTGATTTCAAACGGCCGGCCGATGTGCGGGATGGAAACCTGGCCGGCGAGTTCGGGATGCCGGTCAACGAACGCCTGCACGTCCGCCGCCGCCGCCGGCTTGGCGATGGAGTCGGCCACGTCAATCGTGAAGAAATCCGACGGCGCGATGAAGCGGTCCACGGTTTCGAGGCGGATGTGGTCGGCGTCCACATGGTAGGGTTTTTTCCAGCCGAGCGCGGCCACGGCGTGGTCGGCCTCGGCGCGGAGGCTGGCCGGCTCGGTGCCGATGAAGGTGTGTTCGCGGTTGGACTTGTTCCAGACGGGGATGAATTCCGCGCCGAGTTTCGTGGCCAGCACGCAGGCGGCAAGCTGCGCCTTGCCCTGATGGCCGAAGCGGTCGCCCATGCCGAAGGAAAATTTACCGAGCGGGAGGTATTGTTTCATAAAATGATGGTGGCGGCAGGTTAGCAAACTCCGCCCGGCCAGCGCCACGCGATAATTGCCAAAGGCTATTCCTTTTGGCCGGCCGGCGGTATCGCCAGAACGGGTTAGTGGTCAGGCTGGCTTCAGGATTGGATGCGCCGGCGGGCGCCTCGGCCAATTATCAGCGCCGGTTCAGTAGGCGTGGAAGGCGCCACGGAAGTAGATATCAACGTAATTGCCGTTGGTATCATACTGGCTCCAAAAAACGTTGCCGGAGTTGGTGGTAGTGAAGTTGAGCTGCAACCAGTCGGTGCCGACGACGGTGTTGGAGTAAAGGTAGCTCAATTGAACCATGGCGGTGCCGGGACTGAAATTCGTATAGGTGTAGTTTCCAGAATAGGTATTCGGGAAGAAGGGGTTGTTGTAGACGGTGTAAACGAAACTGCCGTCATTGGTGAATTGGATGTTGGCATAGAAGCCGATGGGGAAAGAAAGGTTCGTGAGGCTGGCCGGCGCGTAATTGGTGACCGTGGTCAGCACAAACGAGCTCAACGTGCCGTCGCCGTTGGTGAACAGGCCGGTGTTGGGGCTGACGAAAATGAGCCGCGCGGCGCTGTTGGTGCCGGCCTGGTTCGGCGGGGCGGTGGCGGTGAGGTTGAGCTGGCCGATGTTGGTGGCGGTGCGGTCGTAGGTGTAATTGCCCACGGCGTTGTCAAAGTTGGTATTCAGTGAGGCCTGACCGTAGGTGTCCGCGCCGAACTGCACGTTGAAGCTGCCGTCCACAGAGGTAATTTGCAGGTTCTGGTTGCTGACCGTGAGCGGGGCGTCGCCGCCGGCCACCTGCGTGTCGAAGAAAAACCGTCCCGTGTCCGTGCCGTTGGTCAGGCCGGCGGCGGTGTAGTCCGACTCGGAATAAGCGCCATAGTTGGTGGCCTCAAAATTGGCGAGAATGTAGGCCGTGCCGTTGGTGCCGGTCAGCTTGAACAGCGAACCGACCGGGCTGTATTGCGTGTAGGTGTAGCTGCCGGAGTTGGTCTCGCCGGAAATCAGATCAGTCGCGGTATAGGTCGTCTTCTGATACAGCGTGCCGCTGCCGCCACCCTGGCTGCCGATGGACCAGACCAGCTGGCCGGACACGCTGGCGGGGGCGAAGTTGGAGGCGGCGCTGAACTGCATATAGGCGGAGTTCGTTCGGGTGGAGTTGGTGATGCCGACCAACGCCAGGCTGGGCGTAAAAAACGCCATGCCGAAGTTCTCGGCCTTGTTGACGACGCTGGGCGGGGCGGTATACCGGAACCGCAAGGTGCCGGCGCCGCCGTTCGGGGTGTAAGTGTAGGTGCCCACGCCGCTGAGGTTGTTGGTGTCCGGCGAAACCTGGCTGAAAGTGCTTTTGCCGAGGGCGACCGTGAAGAGCGGCGTATTGCTCACATCGGTCACAACGGCGAATTGTCCGGCCAAGCTGGCCGGCGCGCTACTGTAAACCAGTTGGACGACAAAAGTCGTGGAAGGATTGTTGCTGGCGTTCAGGGCGTAGGCGTTGAACGTGTTGCCGCCGGGCGCCAGCCGCACATTGGCCGTCCAGTTTGCCCAATGGTTGCTGCTGCTGGCGTTCGTCCAGAGGCTGCCATTAAGCTGATAATACACATTCGTCACCGCGACGGTGCCCGACGTGGTGCCATGGATAACGAAATCCGCCGGATACCCGTCGCTGTTGGTGGTCGTGCTGGTTACGCTAATCGTTGGCTTGCCCGTGTAACCGAAGTTGGCGGCGAACGTGAGGTTCGAGGCCATGAGAAACTTCACGGTGGCGGCGGTGGTGAGGACGTTGTTGTTGCCGTCCGTCCAGTTCCTGAAACCATAGCCCTTTTGGGTGCCCTTGCCCGCCGCCGCCTTCATGGAATAGCCCTTGCCGATGACCAGCGGCTGTCCGTTGTAATTCGGGCTGACGCTGCCGTTGCCGTTGATGACGACGGTCAGGGCGGTGATCACGGAGTAAAACACCTTCACCGTGTTGGTGGCTGAAAAACTGCCGCTGTTGTCCACGGCCGCAACGGAAAAAGTGTTGGTTCCCGGAATCCAGGTGACGGCGGCCGTCCAGTTGGTCCACTGGTTGCTGCTGGTCGTGCCGCTCCAGGCGCCCTGGTTCAGCGAAAAGAGCACGTTGGAAATCCCGGCGCTGCTGGCCGCCGCGCCGCTGACGGTGAACGCGGCGTTGGTGAAACTTTGTCCCGCCTTCAGGTTGGCGATGGACACGGTCGGCTTGGCGGTGGCCACCGCGCCGGTCAGGACGATGGCGAGACCCAGCAGTAACAAACGGACCAACACCCGGCGGCAAAATGTTTTCATGTAAAAATATTCCGGCAACCCGGCGCGGACACGCGGCGGAAATTGCAGTCTCACACAATTGCACCAAAGCGGGGTGCTTTCAATAAAAAAGGCTGCCGGCGGCGGCGGGAAAAAGTTCCCGTTG
>Ga0302202_10005314_pt1 | contig 13181 bp, 7 predicted proteins | sample II_Bog_N3_3_FD_194579 | JGI IMG/M metagenome (GOLD analysis project Ga0302202, IMG submission 194579) | Peat permafrost microbial communities from Stordalen Mire near Abisko, Sweden - II_Bog_N3_3 | ecosystem: Environmental > Terrestrial > Soil > Wetlands > Peat | place: Sweden: Abisko, Stordalen...
CGATGCTTCAAGCAGCGGGAACTCAGGATCCGATGGCGGCGCGGTTTGAGCGTTGGACCGGTGACGCGGAAATTGCAGGCGGCAAAGTTGCTTTGACCGAAAATCAGATGCTTGAAGGCGGACAAGCCCGAAAGGTTGAAGGCAATGTTCGACTCGAACTCCCGGCGAAGCTCACGATCGTTGCGCCGAAAGAGAAGCTGGCGAAGCGCTGAACTGATTCCCGCTAAAATAAGAGAATGTCTTTATCCATAGATTCTTCTCCTGTTCTGATCCGCTGCAAGGGCATTTTGTTTGACATGGATGGGATTCTGATTTCGTCGATCGGATCCGTCGAACGGTGTTGGACGAAGTGGGCGGAGATGCGCGGGATTGACCCGGCATACGCCATCAGCAATGCTCATGGACGCAGGAGCATTGAGACGGTGGCGGCATTGCGGCCGGACCTTGATTCTGAGGCGGAAAACATCGTCATCGAGACGCTCGAGATCGAAGATACAGAAGGTGTTTCGGTGTTGCCCGGGGTGATGGCACTGTTGGCCGCATTGCCGAAAAACCGTTGGACGGTGGTGACGAGCGCGACTGGGCCGCTGGCGCGAGTGCGGCTGGCGGCGGGGGGCATTCCCGTTCCGGAGCGGATTATTACGGCTGAAAGCGTGAGCGCGGGTAAACCGAATCCGGCGCCTTATCTGGCTGGAGCGGCGCTGCTGGGGTTTGCGCCGGAGGAGTGCGTCGTTTTTGAAGACGCGGAGTCGGGAACCAAGGCCGGCCGGGCCGCGGGCTGTACGGTGGTGGCTACGACATTCTCACATTCGATCGAAAGCCTGAGTGCCGCACATTACCTGGTTCCCGATGTGACCGGAATCGCCGTAGAAGTGCTCCCCGGCGATGAGGGGCTGGCCCTGCGGTTTACGCCGTTGCCGCGCTAAGACCTATTCGCTGGCTTCGATGCGGCGGCCATGCGGGTCCTGCAGCGGGCGGGAGTTGACCTTGAAAAGGGCTGCAAAGGCCAGCAGTTGATCGCGGCTCAGTGTGACTTCCTGCTCGAAGATGAACCAGCGGACATCCTCTGTGCAGGGCGGAATTGTCAGCGAACCGACGTAGGTCCAGTAGCCTCGATCGGGGGGCAACAGGCCGCCTGGATTGACGATTTCAGTCACCTTTTCCGTGTCCCCGGCCTTGGTGGGCAGGTGGGGCCAGAGGGCTGCCAGCACTGCATTGGGAGGGGTGGCACGGTCTTCGGCGAGGCGGATTGCGACGACGGCCTGCTTGCCGTCGGCGCTCTTGTGGACCAGGTGGATGTCCATGTCCGTGAGCTTGCCCTTGACTGCTTCCTCGGCTGGATGGTGGAAGTGGAACTGGACGAGGTCATAGCGGACGCCGCCGGCAATGATGTAGCTGCCGGGGTCGACGTGGACGATGATGGTATGGCCGTTGTGCTCGAGCGTGACGGGGCCGCCAATGTAATGGAACTCGATGGGCTGGAGTGCCTTGTTAAGGCGCGCGCCGTGAATGTCGATGGGCGATTGCTCGTGACCGTCCGAGCAGGCCTTGTAGGCCGGGTCGAGCTTGCCCCAGGTGAGCGCGCCGCGCTTGCCTTCGTAGTCCCAGGGAGCAGACTGAGGTGCGGATTGCGCGTTGGCGAAAGCGGTTACGCAGAGCAGAAAAGCGGCAAGTGCAGGAAAGCGCATCGATTACTTACTCCTTGATAGAGGGACGCGCAGCGCGCCAGAAAGCATTCTATTGCATTTGGGAGGCGGTTGTGACTGGAACTGAGTGCCGTGTCCAATACGCATATAGATGTAACCAGGACGCTTTAATAGACCTGTTTTTAAGGCGAAACCCGCGCTATTTCACTCGAAAAGGCCTCGTTTTGAGCCAAAAACGGCATGATTTGAGGGCCTCTTTTACCGTTGAGTCCATTGAGTGGTTTCATAAAATGCTGATTTTATGTTGCTTAGTCTGAGTTCGCCCATCTCGATGGGGTGTTTTTTGAGGGGGAGGGGTGGGGTATTTAATTCTTTGGGGTGGTTTGGACCGGGAGCGCGGCTGATATATCGAACCGGGAACTTTCCGACAAGTTGCGCTTGTAGGTTTGAAGGTGGTGATCACAATTCCGATTGTGCGGTTTTGGGGTGAATAAATAGGCAAAGCATGTGAGATGACGCGAGCGCTGGTTCGGTGTCCGCGACGGACTGGTAAGAAACAGGGTTGGCCGGACTGCGAGAGCGCGGGCGGGGACGCCCACACGACAGCCGATCTGGAGATCGGCGCTACCGTTTCATCCCCCGTCGGTCGGCAACGCCGGTGGAAGACTAAAAAGAAACAGAATGAGCTTTCTTTGATGATTAGCCTTCATCGACTCCCACTCATCGAGCAAAGTGCGCTCGATGAATGGGGCACAGTTTAATTCATCGGGGTCGGCTTTGCCGGTGGAGGACTGATAAGAAACAGGTTGAAAAGGGACCCGAGGGCCGACGGTTGGTGCTTGTGCTTTCCCGCTCTTGCGGCAGCAATAGGCGCAAGAACGGGGCACGGGGCATTTGTAGGGCACTCAGAGGCTCCGCTACTGTACGGTCACGCTGATGGCGGGGCTGGTGACAGTGGTGGAGCCGGAGGTGCCGGTGATGGTGACGGAATAGGTGCCGGCCGTGGTGCCGGGAACGGTGGTGCCACCACCGCCTCCTCCGCCGCCTCCTCCACCACCGCAGGCGACTGCGCCGCCCGCGAGGAGGAAGAGGAGCGCGAAGGCTCCGAGCATTGTTCGCCAGCTACGCCGGCGCGCCGGGATTCCGAAGAGCATGAGCAGGGCGAGTGCAGCGCCGCCAGCCGACGGCCAGAAGAACTTTTTGGTCTGGTTGAGGGAAGTGGTTGCGGCTGTGGTGGAGATGGTGAGCGTGGAGGTTTGCGCCGTGGTCCCGGAGAAGCCGGTCAGCGACGCGGGAGACATGCTGCAAGTTGCAGGATCGTTGGCCGCGTTGGTGGTGAATGCGCAGGTGAGATTGACTGTGCCGGTGAATCCGGACTGTGGAGTGACGGTGATGGTGGAAGTGTTGCCGGTGGTTGCGCCGGGGGTAGCAATTGAGACTGCCGTGCCGCCGATGGTGAAGGTGGGCGGGGGCGGAGCGGGGGTGGTGAAGGAAGCGATAGCGCCTGTGGTTGTGCCGGTAGCACTCTGGGCCACCGCCTGGAAAAAGTAAATCGTGCTGGCGGAAAGCCCGGTGAGGTTGGCGGCGACTGAAACGCCTATGGGTCCTGCGCCGATAGGCTGTGGCGTTGTTTGGGTTGCTCCGGTGAGTATGGGGTTGGTGCCATAGAGGAACCATGCGTTAGTGGCCTGGCCATTGGGATTGACCAATCCGCCGAGCGTGGCCGTGGTGGGGGTGATGGCCGAGGCAGTGCCGGTGGTTGTCAGAGGCGCCTGGGCGACGCCGGTGGTGAAGAAATCTATGGCGCCGTTGGTTGTGCCGGTGGCGTTCTGGGCTACGGCCTGGAAGTAGTAGGTGGTTCCCGCCGTGAGGCCGGTGAGGTTGGCGGTGACTGGTGTTGATGTGGTTCCCGAGGCAAGGGATTGCGAAGTCGTCTGCGCTGCCCCTGTAAGCGTGCTGCTGGTGCCGTAGAGGAAATAGAAAGTGGTGGCTGCTCCGTTTGGATTGACGGAGGCACTTAGCGTGGCCGTGGTGAGGGTGATGGCCGAGGCTGTGCCGGTGGTTGTGGTGGGTGCCTGGGGGGCGGTGGTGGGGAAGTTGTTAAGAAACTGGTTCACGTCAAGAGAGCCCCAGCCGGTGACCTCGTCATACCCGACGTTGACCAGGTATCCCGCTTGGCCGCCGGTGAGGGCCGTAGGTGAGGGGATGCTGTTGTTGCACATGCTGGGAGTGGTAACGGCACAACCACTGACTCCGCTGGAGGTTACCGTCACGTCGTGAAAGGCTGCAGGGATATTTGCCGCCATGCCATAGATTGTCGGGTTCAGGTTGCCCAGTCCAGTGGCGCTTATTTTCTGATCGAGCAGGGCGGCTACACCAGCCATGTCGGGCGCGGCGGCGGAGGTGCCGGAGAAGATTTCAAAATAGTACTGGCCCTTGGAATCTGGAACGCAATCTCCGCCGCCCGCGGCGAAGCAGGCGAAGTAGCCATCGTGGCCGGACGCGGAAAAGGAAATATCCGGAGTGTAGCGGCCGGCTGCGGCGCTGGGCACACCGGTGCCTGTTTGCCAGGTGGGCGTGGGAATGTAGATGCTTACGCCGCCGCCCGATGCGGCCACCTGCGTAGTGGGAGTGTTGCCGGTAGTGAGTGGCTCATTCCAGGCACCCTCAGGGATATAACTGAGAGCGGAGCCGAGTTGGGAGGAATTGGAACCCCAGTAGGTGGTATAGCTGCCGGCATCGTTGAATTCGGTTCCGCCCACGCAGGTTGCATATCCCGAAGAGCAGATGTCGTTGGGGCTGTTGGCTGAAGTGGTGGTGGGCGGGGCAGCATTGTGCTTATCGCAGCCGGCGGCACCGGCGTCACCGGAGGAGACGAAGACTGAAATTCCCTCAGTGGTCGCGGTCTGAAAGAGAGTGTTCCAGAAGGTGACGCCTGAGGTTCCGCCGGTCAGTTCGCAGCCTCCAAAGCTGATGCTCATCACCTGGGCGGGAACGGGGTTGGTATCGACGAGGTACTGCGCATCGGGGTCAATGCCGTTGCTGGAAACCACCAGATCGATGGCGGCTGCCGGGGCCACGCTGCCGGAGCGGGTGACGTCGAGCGTAGCTTCGCCCTGCGCGGCGGGAGCCGTTGCTTGCTGGGTGGTGAACGCGGGACCCGGATCGACACCGCCGTATGCCGTGGGAATGATTTCCGTCGGGGTCTGCATAGTGGAACCGGTGAGGGTGCGAAATTGAGTGAGATCAGCGGCATCGACTCTCGATTCGCCGACGATTCCGATGGTCTGGCCGGAGCCGGTGACGGAAACGGGAACATCGTAGATGGTGGCGAAATCGGCAGGCGCAATGAAGTATTCCGAGCCGGGATTCGCCGTCAGGTCAGGGGTCGCGTGTTGCGAAATTCTGGAGAAATGTTGCGGTTTTTCTTCAATCGTGAAGAGCCCGCGAACAGCCTGGATGACGGGGGCCAGCGCTTGCGGAATCTTTGGCTCAGTGGAGACGGAGACGAGCGGCGAGCCGTTGACGCTGTAGTTATGGAATTCGGTTTGGAAGGCGCGGCCGAGGTCGCCGGCTTTACCGTTGAATCCGATAAAAAGTCGGCTGTTGGAGACGAATTGGACGTGCAGTCCCTGGGATTGCAGCCAGCCGGTAACGGCGGCGATGTCCGATTGGGAGAGACCGAAACGCTCGCCGACCTGGATGGGTGTCAGCCAGCGGTGGTAGTCGGCAGAGGCGGGATTCTGCTGATCCTCGATCAGCTTTTGCATGGCGGCCTCTTGCTGAGCCGACCGGGCTAGGACGATGGTGAATCCGCTCAACTCGTTACTTGCGGGAAGGGCGCCGCGGTCGTTTTCTGCAGTGGCCCACTGGGGAAAGTGACCTGGCAGGGTCTGAACCCGCGTGGTGTCGACTGCGTGGAGAACGCGATCTGCGATTTCCGCTTCTTGCGCAGCGCAGGTGCCGATGAGGGCGAGGAGCAGGCCGAGCATGGCCAGGGGAGCGGGAACATACACACGAACCCGACGGGCGGCTGACAGCAGGAAGGCGGAGAACGAGGAGCCGGGGAGCAACAGACGCATACGATGACCTTTCACTTCACACGCAGGTTGAGAGGCAGGAAAGCTGATGGCGCCAATGACCTTATTTGAGAGGGTAGCGATAGAACCTTTAGTGGTCTAATGTCCCGGGATCTTTTGGGGACGGATACACGCAGTTATTCAATAGACGGGAACGCGGACCGCTTGTTTGGTCCCATCGAGCGATTCGTGGAGTACCTGCCCCAGTTATTTTGCAATTGTGCCTGTAGGCTCGCAAAAACTGCAAGTGAAATATTCCGTGTACACGGGTGTTGTGTTTCGAATAAAGAGAGCTATAGATCGGGCCTGCAGCCCTCTGTTCTGGTGTTCGATGTACCTGGGGCTGCGCCCCAGGCTGGTATGGGGTCGGGCCTTTGGCCCTCAAAAATATCCTGCCTGCGCAATCTCGATGTCTTTGGCCCTCAAAAACACCTGGTCTGAGTAATCTGGGTGCCTTTGGCCGTCGAAGAAATTTGGTCTGGGCAATCTGGGTGCCTTTGGCCGGCGAAGAAATCTGGTCTGGGCAATCTGGGTGCCTTTGGCCCTCAAAAAGATTCGGTCTGAGTAATCTGGGTGCCTTTGGCCGTCGAAGAAATTTGGTCTGGGCAATCTCGATAGTCATCCAGGGTATTTCGGAGGATTGACAGCGGAGATTCCTCATGGTTTTGAGGCGAGGGATGGAACGGGGACGGCTTCTGCAGGCTCGGGCTTTGGACCGACTGCGATTTCGTTTGGCCAGCCGGGCAGATGCTGGTCGCCAGTGATGAGGCGGGCGCCGCGGGTGAAGGTGAAGTAGGTCCAGACCCAGGCGGCAAAGACGGCAAGGCGATTGCGAAAGCCGATCAAGAAGAAGATGTGTACGGTGAGCCACGTGAACCAGGCGGGGAATCCACTCATGTGGGCTTTGAAGGGCCATTCGACTTTAGCGACCGCGGCCATGCGGCCGATGGTGGCCATGTCACCTTTGTCGAAGTAGCGGAAGGAGGGGCGCGGTTTTCCGGCGAGGTCGGCGCGGATGACTTTGGCTACGTGGTCGCCCATTTGCATGGCGGGCTGGGCGACGCCGGGGACTTGGTGGCCGTCCTGCTCAAAGTGAGCGAGGTCGCCGAGGACGAAGATCTCGGGGAGGCCGGGTGGGTTGAGGTTGTCGTCGACGATGACGCAGCCACGCTGATCGACTGGCGCGCCGAGGAGCTTGCCCAGGGGCGATGCCTGCACGCCCGCGGCCCACAGCGTGACGACGGATTCGAATTTCTGGCCTCCGGCTTCAACCCAGCCGGGACCTACGTTGGTGACCTGGGTTTTTGTGTGGACTTCGACGCCGAGGTGCTTGAGGATGGCCTCGGCTTTGGCGGACAGGTCCTCGGGGTAGGCGGCGAGGATGCGGGGGCCGCCATCGAGGAGGATGACTCGGGATTTTGTGGGGTCGATGTGGCGGAAGTCGCGGCGCATATAGAGCTGAGCGATATCGGAGATGGCTCCGGCTAGTTCGACGCCGGTGGGGCCACCGCCGATGACGACGAAATTGAGGGGCGGGTGCCAGCCGTGCTCGACCATTTGGCGCTCGGCTAATTCAAAGGCGAGAAGAACGCGGCGGCGGATTTCGATGGCGTCCTCGGTGGTCTTGAGCCCCGGGGCGGTGGACGCCCACTCAGGATGCTTGAAATAAGAGTGGGTGGCGCCAGTGGCAAGGACCAGGTAGTCGTAGGGAAGGCTGAAGCCGGAGCCAAGAGAGATTTTGTGGGCGGAAACGTCGAGGCCTACGACCTCATCCATGAGGACCTGGGTGTTGGGGTGTTTGCGCAGGATGGTGCGGATGGGCTGGGCTATGTCGGCCGGTGAAAGCACGGCGAGAGCGACCTGGTAGAGGAGCGGCTGAAAGATGTAGTGGTTACGGCGGTCGACGAGGGTTACATCAACCGGAAGTTTGGCCAGGCCTTTTGCTGCGTTGATTCCGGCAAAGCCACCGCCGATGATGACGACGCGGGGGCGATTGGGGTTGGGAGGGTGGGTGAGGGTGGCCATGGGGTTTCTCCTCTGTAGAGGAGATGCAGTACGGGGTAAGGAAGTGGCAGCGGGATTGGGATGGGGATGGGGTTGGTCCCAGATGTCGGAACGGGTGCGTTCGAGAAGTGGGCTGAGGGCGTCGTTCCTTGTCAGGCGTTTGATTGCTTGGAGCGGGAGCCGCGCCAGTAGAGGATGAGACCGATGAGGATGGAGGCGGCGGTGCCGGCGATGAGCTTGAGCTCGAATCCTAGCTTGTCAGATGAATCGCCGGGTGGGACCAGTGAGACGAAGATGCCGATGAGGACGACCAGGAACCCTAGGCCTCCGCAGATCCAGACGCCTGGTTTGCCACCGGGGACGAGGACAGCTTGCGGGTTCGCGGCGCGGTCTTTGCGAGCCGAGAGTTTGATGACGGCGGCAAACATGTAGAGGAACGGAATGAAGTAGAGGATGATGGCTGCGTCGATGAGGAATTGGTAGGCGCCGCGGGTGGTTTCGTTGATCTGGCTGGCGAGAAGAATTGCGCCGGAGAGGATGGCCTGGACGAGGATGGAGATGTAGGGGGTCTTCCAGCGCGGGTGGATTTTGCCGAAGGCGGCGGGGAGATAGCGGTCGATTCCGACGACGAAGGGGACACGCGCGATGCCGGCTACGGTGCTGCCGACACCGCCGGCGTTGCCTACGGTAACGAGGATGGCGGCGAGAACGCCGAGGAAGCCGACGCGGAGGACGATCGAACCAACCGTGATGGCGTGGAAGACGCCGGACTGCGGGTCGAGATCGGCGGCAGGGACGAGGGCGAGGATGGCGAAGGTTCCGGCGATGTACATGAGGGCGATGAGTGCGCCCGCACCGAAGACGGCCCTGGGGAGGGTGCGGCGTGGATCGCGGACTTCTTCACTCATGGCGGAGACGAGTTCAAGGCCGGTGAAGGCGAAGGCAATTTGCGACCAGAAATTGACGGTGTCCCAGTTCCACGCGGGCATCATGTTGGCGGCGGTGAAGTGGGTGGCTGAGCCGTAGCGCAGGCCAACGATAAGTGCGACCACGACCAGGATGACGAGGGGGAGATAGGTTCCGACGCCGCCCGCATTTTGAAGCCACTTGCCGATGTTGAGGCCGATGATGTTGAGGATCACGGAAACGAGTAGTAGCGCCAGAGAGACGGAGACGAGGAAGGTGCGGTCTTGCGCGAGCTGTGCACCGCGGCCGGCGATGATGTAGGCGCTCATGGAGGCGCTGGCCAGCAGGAGGCCCGGAAAATAGAACACGGTGTAGAACCAGTAGGTCCAGCCGGCGACGAAACCGTGGAAGGGGCCGAAGGCTTCGCGGGACCAGACGTAGAGGCCGCCTTCCTCAGGAAAGCGCGAGGAAAGCTCGTTGATGACGAGCGCGCCGGGAACGAAGAAGAAAACTGCCGCTAGAACCCAAAGGCTGATGGACGAAGTGCCGTTGTGTCCGGCGGCTGCGATCCAGCGTGGGCCGAGGACCGTGGCGATATTGAAGAGCAGCACATCCCAGAAGCCCATGGTTTTGCGGAGTTGGGATTTGGAATCGACCGGGGGCACGAGGATGGGCATGCATTCACCTGGGATCGCGGAAGGCGGATTTTCCGGATTGGGAAATCATAAATGGGTGCGGCTGGTGAACGGGATTGTTGAGGGTTGTGGTTTCCCGCCCTTGTGCCAGAACAGCGCGCAAGAATGGGGCACGGGGCTTCTTTTGCACCCGCATGTCGAGGTGGGGCGCGGTTTACAATTCGACCTTGCGGCTTTTAACCTCCTCAGCAGAGATAAATAACCATGCGTAGACGCGATTTTGTGAAGGGCATACTGGCGGCATCGGCCGCGGTGAAGAGTGCGATGGGGCAACAGGCACCTGCTTCGGCGGCAGCACCGGTGGCGCCGGGCACGCCGCCTCCTGTGGCAACTGCGCCGGGACCGGTGCCTTGGATGCGCGGGCTGCTGGATGCGAAGCCGCTGCCCATGACGCCGCTGGTTGCCGATGCGGTGGCTGCTAGCGAGGGGAGGTTCTTCAATCCGCTGCAGACGGCGACATTGCGCCGATTCGCCGAGGTGCTGATGCCGCCGCTGAAGGGCTACCCCGGAGCGCTGGATGCCGGGACGCCGGAGTTTCTGGATTTTCTTATTGGGACGTCGCCGCGCGAACGGCAGCAGATGTACACCGAGGGTCTGGACAAGTTGGACGCGGAGGCACAGCGCCTGTTTGGCATTCCATTTGGGCAGACTGGGAATTGGCAGGCGGACCAGGTGATACGGCCTTGGTTGCGGAGCTGGGTGAACGATCATCCGCCTGCGCGGCCGTTCACGCGGTTTATCAACGTGGCGCACAGCGATATTCGGACTGCGACTATTAATTCGCAGGCTTGGAGCGCAGTAGCGGTTGCGGCGGGAAAGCATTCGCCGGATACGGGACTGTTCTGGTATCCGGTTGATCCGGATCTGCGCAGGGAGACGAGGACGGAACTGGAAAGGAAACATGGCTAGGCTAATGAACGGGCTTGTGAGGGTTGTGCTTTCCCGCCTTTGCGCCAGGAAAAAGGCGCAAAAACGGGGCACGGTGCTGTTGTCTCTGGTCCGGCGGGGGTTCATTCCAGCCATAACTTGGAACGCAAGTCATGAGCTCAGAATGCCAGCCTCTGATGTTTGCTCGGGATGACAGCCGTTTTCGATTATCAACGGAGTTTAGTTTTGAGGGATCATGGCCGACGAGACGGTGGATGTACTGATTATTGGCTCCGGCCACTCTGGCGGCATGGCCGCGAAAATCCTGACTGAAAAGGGCATTTCGTGCCTGATGCTGAATGCAGGGCCGGTGGCCGATGCGCGCAAGGATACGGAGATCAAGCCGGCCTATACGCTGCCGTTCCGGGGGTTCATGCAGCCGGGGGTTCTGCCTCATGTTTTCCAGGCTAACGAGTTCAATGCGAATACGTGGGTGGACGAGAAGGAAGTTCCTTACACATACGATCCAGCGCATCCTTACAACTGGGTGAGAGTGCGGCTGTTCGGAGGGCGTTCTCTGTTCTGGTCGCGGCAATCGTTCCGGCTCAGCGACTATGAATTCAAGAGCAAGTCGCACGATGGTTACGGCGACGACTGGCCCATCGACCTAAAGGAGATGGATCCGTACTACTCGCGCGTGGAGGCGATATTTCGTGTGCAAGGCCGGCCCTATGGAATGGCGCAGTATCCCGATGGCAACTTCGTCCCTGACGACTCGCCGTGGCCGGACTGCCTGCAGAGGTTTGTTAATGCGGGGAAGAAGTTCGGAGTGCCGGTTTGCAAGGCGCGCAGTTCGCTGGGAGTGAATGGGCTGGCGAGTTCCGTGAACCTGCTATTGCCCGATGCGTTTGCGACCGGGAAGCTACGCGCGATTCCGAACGTGGTGGTGCGCTCCCTGAGCGTGGACAAGAATACCGGCCTGGTGAATGAGGCGCACTTTGTGGATCGGATCTCGCGACGGGAAATGTCAGTGAAAGCGCGCGTGGTGGTGCTGGCCGCGGGAACGCTGGAGAGCACGCGGCTGCTGTTGAATTCGAAGCTCGGGAACTCGAGCGGGGTGATGGGGCATTATCTTATCGACCAGGTGTATGGGCCTGGGATTGTGGCTTCCGTGCCTGAAGCGCGCGACGGCAGAGCCAATCCGCAATTAACGGGTGGGGCGGCGCTGATTCCCCGCTTTCGCAATATCGACAGCAAGGCGAAGGACTTTATCCGCGGTTATGCGCTGAATGTTTTCAGCCATACCGATCCGATGGACCCGCGCAACTTTGCCGAGTATGGCGAGGCCCTCGAGAAGAAGCTGGAGAGCTACAACGGCAGCGGGTTTACGACGGGGATGATGGGCGAGGTGCTGGCGCGGTACGAGAACCATGTCAGCATCGACAAGACTGCCGTGGATGCATGGGATATTCCCGCGCTGCGCATTGAGACGCGCTACACCGACAACGAAATCAACATGGCGCGGGATGCTGTGGAGACCAGCATTGCGTTGGCGGAGGAGGCGGGTTTCGAGGTTCTGACCAAGAACTACGATCCCAATCCGCCGGGATACAGCATTCACGAACTGGGCACTTGCCGCATGGGTGATGATCCTAAAACCAGCGTGCTTAACAGGTGGAACCAGAGTCACGACATCAAGAATCTGTACGTAGTGGATGGGGCAAGCTTTGTCAGCGGAGGATGGCAGAATCCGACGATGACGATTCTGGCGCTGGCCATGCGGGCTGCGGAACATCTTGCTGGGCAGATGCGGCAAGGGAATCTGGGGTGGGGTTGACGCTCGCGGGAGGCTCGGACTGGCTTCATGCTTCCCGCCCTCGCGCCAGAAAAAAGTCGCGAGAACGGGGCACGGTGCTTGATGCCGATTGCAGTGCGGCGGACGCTTGCGGGAGGCTCGCATGGGCTTCGTTCCCCTCCCACCCATCGCGCGATGCGGCTGCGCGATGGATGGGGCACAGTTTTCTATCGAGGCTCTGGAGTTTCTACGGGTGCATCTCAATGGCGATGTTTACGGTGGCTGTGTTTCCGGATCCTGCGACCGCCTGGAGATTGGTGGCGATGCCGGGGAGTGTTGCCGGAGCGAAGCTGACAGTGCCGTCGATGGCAGAGGTGGCCGACGCTGTTTGCGCGGCTAGAAGTGGCGCTTGAGGACAGACGCCGTGTGTGGCGCAGGGCGGGGCCCAGGCATAGAGGGCCTGGTAGAGATTGACTGATCCGCCGGCCATGGGATTGCCGTCCATGTCGAGAAGGCGGAGGGTGATCTGCGATGGACTCGATTGGATGGTGAGTGATTGGTTGGTGCCGGAGACGGCTGCGAGTGAGGCAAATTCCGGACGCGCTCCGAAAGCGGTAAGGGTGACGCACTGGCTGGTGCCGTTCAGGCAGGCGTTGATGGTCGCGGTTTGGCCTTCCGTCAGAGGACCGACGGAGAGCGTTGTGGTGGCGATACCGTTGACGTTGGTGAGGGATGAGGCGTTCGACTGCGTGCTGATGCCGGGACCGTTGGATGTAAAAGCGACGGATTGGCCGGCGGTGGGCACGCCGCTTGCAAGCGCGAGAGCTTGAACGGTCCAGTTGAAGGTGGCTCCGGCAGCGAGCGATAGCTGCGGTGTCAACGATGCGAGGACCGGGGGAGTTCCACCCATGAAATCGGATTGAACAGTGGAGCCGTTGGTGAGTGAAGCGGTGACGACCGACCAGGCTCCGTCGATGGGAGTGATCTGGATGGTGGCGCGGCCATCTCCCGTGGTGGTTACCGGGCAGCTAGCATGGCCGCAGGAGAGAATGGCGGTTCCACCGGTGACGGTGAATGAAACGGTGACACCGCCGGCCGGGGCGAGATTCGAACCGAGGGCGGTGACACTGAAGGGAACAGGCACGCCGATGGGGATGGTGTTGGTGGGCGCGGAGTTGAGCGTGAGAGC
>Ga0302202_10005316_pt1 | contig 13180 bp, 9 predicted proteins | sample II_Bog_N3_3_FD_194579 | JGI IMG/M metagenome (GOLD analysis project Ga0302202, IMG submission 194579) | Peat permafrost microbial communities from Stordalen Mire near Abisko, Sweden - II_Bog_N3_3 | ecosystem: Environmental > Terrestrial > Soil > Wetlands > Peat | place: Sweden: Abisko, Stordalen...
GGTGACCAGGTCGGTCGGGTTGACCTGTTGGATGGTCATGTGGAACCCGGCCGGGGCCATCTCGGCCTGCAGGATCTGGGCCGTGCGGCTGAAGGTGGCCGAGCCGCCGGGGATGACCAGCGAGAAGTCGATCCCGCCGGGGTGGCCGGCGGCGGCCAGCATGGCCTTGGCCTTGGCCGGCTGGTACGTGTACTTGTTCCCCACCGACGGGTTGTACGCCACCGACCAGCTCGGGAAGGGCTGGAAGGCCGGCTCGCCCAGACCGGAGAAGACGGCCTCGTTGATGGCGTTGCGGTCCACCGCGTACTCGAGGGCGGCCCGGACCTTGGGGTCGTTGAAGGGTGCGGCGTTCTGGCGGGTCTGCATGAGCAGGTAGTCCGACGAGCGGGTGGTGGCGATGCCGATGCCGGGCAGGTGCTCGACCGACGCATAGTCCTCGGGCTCGACGGCCAGCATGTCGACGGCGCCGGTCTCCAGGGCGCTGACCTCCTGGGGGCCGGCCGACACCTGGACGAAGTCCACCCCGCCGAGCTTGTAGGCCGACTTGTCCCAGTAGTTGGGGTTGGCCTTCAGCACCATGGACGAGCCCTGCTGGTAGCTGGACAGGGTGAAGGGGCCCGACCCGATGGGGGAGGTGCCGGCGTTGGGGATGGCGGCGGGGTCCATGACCATGCCGTCGATGTAGGTCATGGCCCACAGGACGTCGCCGGCCACCGGCTTGGTGAGGGTGAAGGTGACCGTGGTGGGATTGACCACCTGGATGCTCTGGATGTAGGTGAGTGAGAAGCGGAAGGGGCTGGTCTTGATGTGGTTGATGCTGGCCTCGACGGCCGAGGCGGTCACCGGGGTGCCGTTGGAGAAGGTCGCCCCCGGGCGCAGGTGGAAGGTGATGGTGGTGGGGGTCGACGTGTAGCTGACCGCCTCCGAGGGCAGCACCGCGTCGTTGGCCGGGGCCAGGAGGGAGTTGTACAGGGCGGTGTATTCGGTATAGGAGCAGTCGTTGGTGCTCTGACCGGGGTCGAAGGTGCCCGAGAAGGTGTTGTCGAGGTCGACCCCGTACTTGAGCACGCCACTCGGGTCGACCGTGCCACTCGAGCCCGAGCTCGAGCCCGACGACGGGCCCGACGTGCTGGTGGCGCTCCCCGAGGACGAGCCGCAGGCGGCCAGGGCCGCGCCGGCCACCAGGGTGGCCCCGAGGGTCAGCCAGCCCCGGGTCGACCGCAGGCGGCGTCCGGACCCGGACGGTGCCTGGCCGGCCGGTGACGGCCCGGCCGCGGGATGGGAGGACTCGAGACGGGTGGGGCTCGGCATCGGGCGGCACTCCTCCTTCGCCACTCGCCTCCGTTGCACGGGATGGCGCATGGCCACTGTGGGGTGGCGTCACGATAACCCACGGCACCCGGAGAACGACAGTTCACCCATACGGGCGGGGCTTCCCGCTCAGGCCGGGTGTCCGGTCGTCACCGGCCGCTCCGCGGGTAGGCGGTGGCGAACCAGCGTGACACCCCGGTGGGCGCCGTCACGGCCCGGGCCAGTGCCGTGGTGGCGGTGGCGATCGTGCGTGGGGGTCCCGGCGCGGCTCCCTGGAGGAGCTCGTTCCAGAACAGTCCCCAGCCCCCGGCCAGCCGGGGGCCCACCACCGGTGAGGTCACGGCCCGGCCCAGCACCGACACGGCGCGCGGACGGCCGACCAGCGCAGCATGTCCGGCGGCCGCCACCCGGTGGTAGGGGAGGTGCTGATCGGCCAGACGGCGCCGGTAGGCCACGGCCGCCTCGGCCGGTGTGCCCACGATGGCCTGGGCCGCCGCCCGCCCACTGGCCATGGCCTGGGCGATCCCCTCGCCCTGGAGCGGGTTGACCAGGCCGGCGGCGTCGCCGACCAGCAGGACCCGGCCCCGGGCCGGCAGGGTGCCCACCATGCCCATCTTGAGCCAGCCGCCCAGTCGGGCCGGCACCGGCCCGGCCGCCGACGGGGCCAGCAGCCCGTGCCGCCTGAGATGGTCGAAGAAGTCCGGGAGGGCCCGGACGGCAGCGGCCCCGGACGACCGGTCGGCCAGGGTGCCCACGCCGAGGCCGACGTTGGCCACCCCGTCCGGGCCGGGGAAGATCCACCCGTAGCCGGGGAAGGCGCGCCCGGGCCCCTGCTCCCACAGGGCGATGACCGGGAGGTCGACGGGCTGGGCAACGTAGGAGCGGACGGCGAAACCCCACAGGACCCGGGTGGTGTCGACCAGGCCCGCCATCCGGGCCACATGGCTGGTGGCGCCGTCCGCCCCGATGACGAAGTCGGCGATGAGGCGACGGGTCCCGGCCCCGGGTCGCGCCACGTCGAAGCCCGAGAGCCCGGAGTCGGACCGGACCGGGGTGCCGGCCCGGCCCTCGACGGCCCGGGCGCCGGCGTCGAGGGCGGCACGGCGCAGCGCGAGGTCGAAGACCGCCCGGGTCACCGCCCGGCCCCGTCCGGGATAGGCCAGGCCGGGCGCACTCGGGAGGCGCACCCGCCGGCCACCCGGCCCCATGACGAACAGGTCGCCGACGTCGGTGCCGGCCGGCTCCTCCACCCCCAGGTCGGCCAGGACCTGCAGCCCGCGGGGACCCACCAGGTCGCCGCAGGCCTTGTCCCTCGGGAACCGGGCCTTGTCCACCACGGCCACCGACGCGCCGGCGCGGGCCAGCACCAGGGCGGCGATGCTCCCGGCGGGACCGCCCCCCACGACCAGCACGTCGACATGGTCCGGCTGCACCCTCCTCCTTTCGGGCGTGGAACGCCTACGGTGAGATCCTCGCACCCGAGGAGCCGCCATGGAGCAGTCGGAGCCCGTCGATCGCAACCGCTTCGCCCAGGATCTCTTCACGCCGCTCCCGGACCGCTACGACCACCTGGCTGCCGTGCTGTCCCTGGGCCAGGACGGCCGGTGGAGGCGGGCCATGGTCGACCACATCGTGGACGCTCGCCCCGGGCTGGTCCTCGACGTCGCCACCGGGCCGGCCGGGGTGGCCCTCCAGCTCGCCGACCGGACCCGGGCCCGCGTGGTCGGCGTCGACCTCACGCTCGGGATGCTCCGGCGGGGTGTGGCCAACGTGGCCCACCGGGGTCGGGCCGACCGCGTCCAGCTGACCGCCGGCCGGGCCGAGGCGCTGCCCTTCCCCGACCGGGCGTTCGACGCCCTCACCTTCACCTATCTCCTGCGCTACGTCGACGACCCCCAGGCCACGCTGGACGAGCTGGCCCGGGTGGTGAAGCCGGGCGGATCCGTGGCCAGCCTCGACTTCCTGGTGCCCGAGCGCCCGTTCTGGCGGTTCTGGTGGTGGGGCTTCACCCGGCTGGTCCTGCCGGTCGGGGGCCTGGTCACCGGGGGGCGGCCCTGGTTCGAGGTGGGGCGGTTCCTCGGCCCCAACATCAGCGGGCACTACCGGCGGTATCCGGTGGCCTGGACCGTCGAGGCCTGGCGCCGGGCCGGCTTCGTGGACGTGGGGGTGCGGCGGATGAGCCTCGGAGGCGGTCTGGTCATGTGGGGACGGCGGGCGGGTGACTGAGCCGGCCACGGTGGGCCCGGCGGGGGACGATCCACGGCCGGCCTACTACGCGGCCCCACCGGGCGGATGGCGGGACTGGTGGACGCTGCTGCATCCCCCCTACACGGCCTGGCACCTGGGCTACGTGGTGATCGGCGCCTGCCTGGCGCCGGTGGTCAACACCACCCGCCTGATCGCCACCCTGCTGGCGTTCTTCTTCGCGGTGGGGCTGGCCGCCCACGCGCTGGACGAGCTCAACGGCCGGCCGCTCCGGACCCGGATACCCGGCGCCGCCCTGGTGTCGGTGGCGGCGGTGGGACTGGCCGGCGCCGTGGCCCTCGGCATCGTCGGCGTCATCCAGGTCGGTGGGGCCCTGGTCCCCTTCATCGTGATCGGCCCGCTGCTGGTGGTGGGCTACAACTTCGAACTGTTCGGAGGGGTCATCCACAACACCCTGGGCCTGGCGGCCAGCTGGGGGGCCTTCCCCGTGCTCACCGCCTACGTCGCCCAGACCGGTCGGCTGGCGGTGGCCCCGGTGGTGGCGGCGGTGGCCGCCCTCTCGCTCACCATCGTCCAGCGCACCCTCAGCACCCCGGCGCGCATGCTCCGCCGGCGCACGCGTGACGTGACCGGCTCGATCGGGCTCACCGACGACACCGTCCTGCCCATCGACCGGCAGCTGCTGCTGCAACCCCTGGAGCAGGCGCTGCGGGCCATGTCCTGGGGTGTCGTGCTGCTGGCCACCGCCGTCGCCGTGGCCCGCCTGGGCTGACGGGCCCGAGCGCGCCGGGCCGCCCGAGCCGGCCCGTCAGGGGCGGAACTCCGGGTCGGCCTCGAAGAACTGGACCACCAGCGCCTCGAGCCCGGTGCCCAGCAGGGTCCACTCCTGGGTGGCACCGTCGGGCCCGGTGGCGCGTTCGATCCCTGTCATGCTGGCCAGGTCCACCCGGCCCCGGAGCGCGCACCCCTCGGCCAGGGCACTGACCGCCATGGTGAACTGGCGGATGGTCAGGGGCTCCCGCAGCCGGAATCCCAGCAGGCCGGCCACGGCCAGGTAGGCCTCCTCGAAGTGGGCGGTGAACCCCTCGTAGCCCTCCCGGAGGGCGTCCTCGATGCGTTGCCGCTTGGACGGCACGTCGACGGCGTTGCTCAGGGTCCACACGCCGATCCACGACGCCCAGTCGGCCGACCCGAGCAGGGACACCATGTTGGCCTCGCCACCGACCCGGCACACCTCGCGCAGGGTCGCCCACCTCGTGCCCTCGGTGGACAGGTCCACGGTGTCGAGGACCCGGGCCACCGCCTCCATGGTCTGCTCGAACTCGCTGACGTCCTCGTCGGCGGCGATGGCGACCAGCACCTCCTCCTGGAAGTCCGCCTGGTTGTCCCACACCCGCTTGATGACCGAGGCGTTGGTGAGCCGGAGCCCGGTGTCACGCTCGACCCGCTGGAACACCCGCTTGAAGGTCAGGTTCTCGAGCCCGGTGCCCATGCCCTCGTCACGGAGGATGCTCCGGGCCGTCGCCACCAGCAGGCTCCGGAGGTCGTCACGGCTCTGCTTGGGCCGGCGCGAGCGGTTCACCTGATGTGCCTCACCGGTTCAGTGTGCACCGACCCCCTTCGGCCTGGCGAGCCACGAATACGATGGTTCTCCGGAGGCCACAGGCCCCGTGGTGCAGCCATCCCGTCCCGACGGGGCGCAGGCGGGCCGCTTGCCAGGGGAAAAGTTGCAATCCACGGTTGCAGTCGGGGTACGAATTCCGCATACTGTCCCCACAGGGCGGCGGTCCCAGGATGGTGCGACGGAGTGCAGGGCGGAGGGCGCCCACGGGTGTCCCACGCGTGTGGGCGACCTCCGTCGGTCATCCGGCAGTGACCCGGTCAGGTGGCCGGTGGCCTCGGTGGTCCCTCGGGGACCGGGGGGCGCCGGCTACCGCCGTGGTAGCGCACCGTCCAGGGTGGACCCGATGGCCGCCACCTCGTCGTGCGTGAGCGGACCGGGCTCGTCGATCATCTGGATGAGGGCCGCCGGCCAGAGGACCCACACCCCGTCGTGGCGGTAGGGACGCCTCGTCAGCAGCTTGGTGGGCGTGCCCCAGTTGCCCTCGACGAAGGCGATGGCGCCGTGCACGGGCACTGCGGGCTCGACCACCAGGGTGGCCACCGGGATGACCTGGTCGTAGAGCCGGTCGACCATGGTCGTCCGATCGTGTCCGCCGATGAGGAGGCGGCGGTCCTCACCCTGGCGCGCCGACACGTCCCGGTACTCGATCAGGCCGTGCACCTTCTTCGAATGGACGACCCAGACCCCCGACGACGCCACCACCACGTGGTCGATCACCGTCGGACTGCGGGGCACCCGGCGGTCGCTCAGGACCACGGCCCGGTCACCGAGGTCACGGTGGAGCCGGATGGCCATCAGGTATTCGCCCGCCGCTCCGGACCGCCAGCGCGGGTCGTTCCGCCGGGGCGTCGGCGCGGCGGGCCGGGCCGGTGGGGCCGACAGGGACGTCGCCGAGGGATGGGAGGCCACCACGGCCGGCCAGCAACGCGCGCACATCAGCTTGTCGATGTCGGGATCGTTCCAGCCCTCCTCGTGTGGGTGGATCCGGGATCCGCAGTTCACGCAGGTCCCCCCGAAGTGCAGGGGCTCGAACCGCGACCTCGGGCCCATCGGCCGGATCCGGGACAGCACGGTGCCCGAGGCGTCACCCGCCCGGGGCCGCCGATGGCCGGAGTGCAGCTCGGGCGGGTACCAATTGCCGTCGGGGCCCAACCACCACCCCAGGTTCTCGTCGATACCCACCCGTGCCGCCTCTCCCGTCAGGCCGGTGGCGTCGTCGCTGCGCCAGTCGCAGCCCGCACCCCGTCCCTGCAACCATCGGCAGGGTCCGGGCCCACCTTGACGTCCCATCCGACGGCGTCGTCCAGCCGCGGCGGTCACCGGAGACGACGTAAGTTCAGTGCCGACCCCGCCATCGGAAGCAGAGGAACCACCATGCAGTCGTACGAGCCGTTCGAGGGCGAGATCCACCGGACCCAGGCGGAGTCCACACCGTGGTGGCCGACCCCCCGGCACCCGGGGGCGGACGCCCCCAACGTGGTGATCATCCTCCTCGACGACACCGGGTTCTCCCACTTCGGCTGCTACGGCTCGGACCTGTCCACCCCCGCCATCGACCGGCTCGCCGCCGGCGGCCTGCGCTACACCAACTTCCATGTCACGCCCCTGTGCTCCCCGACTCGGGCCGCCCTGCTCACGGGCCGCAACCACCACGCCGTCGGCATGCGGTCCATCTCCAACTTCGACAGCGGCTACCCCCACATGCGGGGCTCGGTCAGCCGGCACGCCGCCACCATGGCCGAGGTGCTGCGGGACGAGGGCTACGCCACCTTCGCCGTGGGCAAGTGGCACCTGTGCCCGATGGCCGACGCCTCGGCGGCCGGCCCCTACGACCAGTGGCCGCTGCAACGGGGATTCGACCGCTTCTACGGGTTCCTCGAGGGGGAGACCGACCAGTTCCACCCCGAGCTGGTCTACGACAACCACGCCGTGGACCCACCCGCCGGCCCCGACCAGGGCTACCACCTGAGCGAGGACCTGGTCGACCACGCCATCGGCTTCATCCACGACGCCCGGTCGATCCGGCCCGACCGCCCCTTCTTCACCTATCTGGCCTTCGGGGCCATGCACGCCCCCCACCAGGCCCCGGCGGCGTACCTGGAGAAGTACCGGGGTCGGTTCGACGACGGCTGGGACGCCGCCCGCGACCGGTGGTTCGCCCGCCAGCAGGCCCTGGGGCTGCTCCCCGAGGCGACGGAACTGGCCCCGCGCAATCCTGGAGTCGAGGCCTGGGACTCCCTGCCCGTCAACCAGAAGCGCCTGGCCGCCAGGCTGCAGGAGGCCTTCGCCGCCTTCCTCGACCACACCGACCAGCAGATCGGCCGGTTCGTGGCCGCCCTCGAGAACCTCGGCCAGCTGGACAACACCCTGTTCCTCCTGCTCTCCGACAACGGTGCGAGCCAGGAGGGCGGCCCCTTCGGGGTGATGCACGAGATGAAGTACTTCAACTTCCTGGTCGAGACGCCCGACGAGGCGGTCGAGCGCCTGGACGACATCGGGGGTCCCCACAGCCACGCCAACTACCCGTGGGGCTGGGCCCAGGCCGGGAACACGCCCTTCAAGTGGTACAAGCAGAACACCCACGAGGGCGGGGTGCACGTGCCGCTCATCGTGCACTGGCCCGACCGGATCGGTGCCGCCGGCCAGGTCCGCGACCAGTTCCACCACGTGAACGACCTGGCCCCGACCGTCTACGAGGCGCTGGGCATCGAGCCGCCCGCCGTGTACCGGGGCTTCGAGCAGATGCCCGTCTCGGGGGTGCCGCTCACCTACACCTTCGACCAGGCCGACGCCCCGACCCGCAAGCACGTGCAGTACTACGAGATGATGGGCCACCGGGCCATCTACTCGGACGGGTGGAAGGCCGTCACCCGCCACCAACCGGGCGTCCCCTTCGACGACGACCGCTGGGAGCTCTACCACCTGGCCGAGGATCGCTCGGAGTGCCACGACCTGGCCGCCGAACGGCCCGACAGGGTGGCCGAGCTGGTCGACCTGTGGTGGGCCGAGGCCGAGGACCAGGGTGTGCTCCCCCTCGACGACCGGACCATCGAGCTGTTCTTCACCCGCTACCGCGACAACTCCCCCCATCCGACCAGCCGCCACTACACCTACTACCCGCCGATGTCACCCCTCCCGAGCCAGGTGGCGCCGGCCCTGGGGGGGCCGGGGTGGGACCTGTCGGCCACCATCGACCGGCCCCGCGGCGCCGCCGGCGTGCTCTACGCCACCGGCACGGAGAACTCGGGGCTGAGCGTCTTCGTCCAGGACGACCGCCTGGTGTTCGACTACAACTGCTTCGGCGACCACCACATCGTGGAGTCCGACACCCCCGTGCCGGTGGGCCCGTCGGTCATCGGGGTCCGGTTCCGGCGGGAGGGGGCCGGCGGGCAGGCCACCCTGCTGATCGACGACGCACCGTCGGGCCGGCTGCCCATCCCCTTCGCCATGACCCTGATGTCGAGTGTGGGCCCGAGCATCGGCTACGACCACGGCTCACCGGTCAGCCAGCGCTATGCCGCGCCGTTCCCCTTCGGGGGGGCCATCCGGCGGTTGGACATCGTGCTGGCCCGACGGTCCCCCGGAGGCGACACCGCCCAGGCCACCGCCGAGGAGCGCTCGGCCATGTCCCGCCAGTAGGGCTGCGGGCCGGGGCGCCCGGCCGGCGGCCCGCCGCGCGTCAGCCGGTGAACCGGGCCGACGCACCGGCATCGACGTCGATGACCGAGCCGGTGATGTGGCGGGCGGCATCGGAGACCAGGTAGACGACGGCACCGGTGATCTCCTCGGGCTCCAGCCACGGCACCGGCTGCACGTGCAGGCCGGCCATGGCCGGCGCGACGTCCTCGCGGGTGGGGTGGTCGAGGTCGGGCCGCATCAGGCGGTAGAGGACCTCGTTGTGCACCATCGGGGTGGACACATTGCCCGGGGCGATGGCGTTGACCGTGACACCGAAGGCCGCCAGTTCGAGCGCCACCGACTTGCAGAGGCCGATGACCCCCCACTTCGAGGCCACGTAGGCGGGGATCCCGGGGTTGGCCGACCGGCCCATCATCGACGAGATCCCGATGATGCGGCCCCAGCGCTGGCGCCGCATGTGGGGGGCACAGGCGCGCATGGCGTTGAACACCCCGGTCAGGTTGGTGTCGACGGTCTCACTCCACTGCGCGGCGTCCATGGTGCAGATGGACCCCATGGCCGACACCCCGGCGTTGGCCAGCAGGACGTCCACCGAGCCCAACCCGGACCGCACCTCGTCCACGAACCCGATCACGGCGTCGAGCTCCCGGACGTCGACGACCGCCGACAGGCAGCGGCGACCCTGCGCCTCGACCAGCCGCACCGTCTCGGCCAGGTCCTCCTGCGTGGCCAGCGGGTAGCCGACGCTGTCGAGGTCGTGGCACAGGTCGGCCAGGGCGACGTCCGCCCCCAGGCGGGCCAGCTCGACGGCGTGGCTGCGACCCTGTCCCCGGGCCCCGCCGGTGATGACCACCACCCGGCCGGCCAACGGCGTCGACGGGTCGGCGCCCGGCGGGCGGGGCCCATCCTCCGGGGTGTCTGGGGCCTGTGCGGTCATGGTGCCTCCCTCGATCGACGCAGCGACCCGGCGCTCCGGTCCGGCGATCCTACGGCCGGGCTCGGACCGGCGCAGGCCCGGTGCCGGTGCCGGTGGCCGAGCGACCCCACTCCACGAGCACCCGGCGGTACCGGGCGTCCCACGCCGTGTAGGCCCGCCGGAGGTCGGGGCCGGGCCACCCCACGGGCAGCAGCTCGACGGGGAGGAGGGGGTCCGCCTGGAGGTGACGGAGGACCGACGCCGACAGCACGAAGCCCGGGGCCAGGTCGTCCGGGCCGGAGGGGCGGAGGTCGGCCATCCGTCGGAGCAGGTCGGCGGCACCCTCCGCCCACCCGGCCAGGTCCCACAGCAGCGCGGCCAGCTGAGCGGGATCGCTGGCCGGGCGGCCGGTGAACACGGTCACCCCGGCGTCGTCGGCCGGGTCGGGGGCCAGGGTGATGTTGTCGGGGCGCAGCCACACGCCCTCGCGCCGCTCCCCCAGCCGGGCCCGGACCAACTGCCGGCGGCGGGCCGAGCGCTCCTCGGGCGCCGCCCCGGTCTCGGTCACCACCACGATGGCCCAGCCCCCCCGCCACGGCCCGGTCTCGCCGCGTCGGCTGGCCTCCTGGCGGTCGCGGCGGTCGAGCAGGTGCCCGGTCAGCCGGTAGCGCCCCGACCCGTCGGTCACCACCTCGCCGGCGCGGACCATGCGGCTGAGGGCCACCCGGGCCCGGTTCTCGTTGATGCCGAACAGGCCGGCCAGGTGCACCAGGTGGGCCACCGGCAGCTCGGGCGGTTCCTCGCCCAGCAGCGCGCTGGCCAGGACGGACCGGGCCGTCAGCGGAGCATTACCTTCTTGCATCAGTTGGTCAATATATGTAATGTTCCACCCATGGCGCCCACCATGGTGGCCGATGTCCGGGCCCGGCCGCAGGTACTCCCCACGGACCGGCTGATGGAGAACGGGATGGCCCGGCCGGAGCTGCGGCGCGACCTGCGCCGCATCGCCAACCTCCGCAACGCCGTGACCGTGGCCACGGTGTGGCTGTGGGTGGTGCTGGTGATCGGGGCGGCCGTGTGGATCGACAGCCCCTGGTCCTACCTGGCCGCCTTCGTGCTGATGGGCCCGCTCTACGCCCGCTTCGCCATCGTGATGCACGAGTCGGCCCACCGGCTCCTGTTCTCGGACAAGCGGATCAACGACTGGGTGGGCACCTGGGTGATCGCCTACCCGACCTGGACGCCGATCAGCATCTACCGCCGGAGCCACTTCGCCCACCACAAGGAGGAGTTCGGACCACGCGAGCCGGACATGGCCTTCTACGGGGGGTACCGCTGCGACCGGGCCACGCTGCGGCGCCGGCTGTTCCGGGACGCCGTGGGCATCTCGGGGTGGAAGAACTTCACGCCCCTGTTCGCCGCCCTGCGGCGCCGGCCCAGCCGCCGGGTGGCCGGTTCCATCCTCGGCGTCCAGGTGCTCCTGTGGGCCGCCATGTGGGCGGCCACCGGACGGTGGTGGATCTATCCCCTGCTGTGGTGGCTCCCCTGGATGACCCAGTGGCGCGTGATCAACCGGCTCCGGGCCATCGCCGAGCACGGGGGCCTCGAGGCCGGGTCGGACCGGCGGGTCACCACCCACAACGTGCGGCAGTCCCTGCCGGCACGGTTCTGGTTCGTGCCCTACAACACGGGCTGGCACCTGGCCCACCACGTGGACATGGGCGTCCCGTTCCGGAACCTTCCCGCCTTCCATGCCGAGCTCGAGCGGGCCGGCTACATCACCGACGGCCTCACCTACCCCAACTACCGGTCCCTGTGGCGGGCGCTGAGCTCGGCCTGAGCGGGCACCGACGCGCTCACCACCCTCAGGTCGGCCGGCTCCGGAGCGTCCGGTAGCGGCGGACGAGGGCGGCGGTCGAGCTGTCCTGGGCGGCGAGGTCGGGTGCTGACGGGTCCGTGAGGGCCGGGGCCAGCTGCTTGGCCATGACCTTGCCCAGCTCCACACCCCACTGGTCGAAGGAGTCGATCCCCCAGATGGTCCCCTCGGTGAACACCGTGTGCTCGTAGAGGGCCACCAGCTGGCCGAGGACCGACGGGGTCAGCTTCGGGGCGAGGATGGTGGAGCTGGGGTGGTTGCCCGCCATCACCTTGTGGGGGACCAGCTCGGGCGCGGTCCCGTCGGCGGCCACCTCCTCTGCCGTCCGGCCGAAGGCCAGCACCTTGGACTGGGCGAAGCAGTTCGACATCAGGAGGTCCTGTTGCTCGCCGGCCTCGTGCGTGGACTCGGCGAAGCCGATGAAGTCGGCCGGGATCAGCTTGGTCCCCTGGTGGATCAGCTGGTAGAAGGCGTGCTGCCCGTTGGTGCCCGGCTCCCCCCAGAAGATCTCGCCGGTCTGGCCCCACACAGGACTCCCGTCCCGCCGCACCGACTTCCCGTTGGACTCCATGGTCAGCTGCTGCAGGTAGGCCGGGAAGCGGGCCAGCCGCTGGTTGTAGGGCAGGACGGCGTGGGTCTCGGCGCCGAAGAGGTTGTTGTACCAGACGTTGAGCATGCCCTGGATGACCGGCATGTTGGACTCCAGGGGGGCGGTCCTGAAGTGCTCGTCCACGAGGTGGAACCCGGCCAGCATGTCCGCGAAGCCGTCGGGGCCGATGGCCACCATCAGCGAGAAGCCGATGGCCGAGTCGTACGAGTACCGACCACCGACCCAGTCCCAGAACCCGAACATGTTGGCCGGGTCGATGCCGAATTCCCGCACCGCCGGCTCGTTGGTCGACACCGCCACGAAGTGCTTGGCCACCGCACCCCGGGCGGCGGTGGGTCCGAGCCCGTCGAGCAGCCACTGGCGGGCGGCGGCCGCGTTGGTCAGGGTCTCGAGCGTGGTGAAGGTCTTGGAGCTCACCACGAACAGGGTCCGGGCCGGGTCGAGGTCCTTCGTGGCGCGGTACAGGTCGACCGGGTCGATGTTGGACACGAATCGGCAGACCAGGTCGGGCGAGGCATAGTCCTCCAGCGCCTGGTAGGCCATGGCCGGACCCAGGTCGGACCCCCCGATGCCGATGTTGACCACGGCGGTGATGCGCTCGCCGGTGGCACCGGTCCACGCACCCGAGCGGATGTCCGAGGCCACCCCGGCCATCCGGTCCAGCACCTCGTGGACCTCGGCCACCACGTCGTGGCCGTCCACCTCGAGGCGGGTGCCCCGGGGCATGCGCAGCGCCACGTGGAGCACGGCCCGGTCCTCGGTGGTGTTGATGTGCCGCCCGGCGAACATGGCGTCGCGGCGCTCGGCCAGGCCGGCCTGGCGGGCCACGTCGAACAGGGCCCCGAGCGCCCCGGTGTCGACCCGGTGCTTCGAATAGTCGAGCACCAGGTCGCCGGCCGTCACGGTCATCGATTCGGCCCGCCCGGGGTCGTCGGCGAAGAGCTGGCGCAGGTGGACGGGGCGGAGGCGGTCCGCCTGTCCGGCCAGCGTGGTCCAGGC
>Ga0302202_10005324_pt1 | contig 13171 bp, 9 predicted proteins | sample II_Bog_N3_3_FD_194579 | JGI IMG/M metagenome (GOLD analysis project Ga0302202, IMG submission 194579) | Peat permafrost microbial communities from Stordalen Mire near Abisko, Sweden - II_Bog_N3_3 | ecosystem: Environmental > Terrestrial > Soil > Wetlands > Peat | place: Sweden: Abisko, Stordalen...
TGGGCGAAATAGATCTTTGCGATTCGCTTTTCCACGCACTCAAGAATCACTGTCAAGCCCCTCCACCCGCCCAAATCACCCCTAACTCCAACAAACTAAACAAAAAACCCACCCAAAATTAGATAGCAGATGAGTTATGGTCAATCTGCTACCATTAAAGTAGTAGGTAGAGACAGCAAAGCAGTAGATAGAGACAGCCCTTCCCGGCACTCCCTGCGGCGCAAACCTAGGCCTCGCCACTTGTTTGTCATTCCCGCAGGGAATCCGCTCTTGCCTTAGTACCAGGCAGGAGTCCGACGTATATACGGGCGTATATACGTGCCCATAACCCGTTTGAAATGAACACTAATTATGTATACACAGCCGCAACCTATTTATTATCAACAAATCGAGGTATATACCCAGGAGGCACTCTTACCCGCAACCTACACCTGAGGCGGGTGGCACATATCTTGCTTCTGAGAGGACGTGATTCCGTATGACCGCACAACTAACCCGGGCATCTTTCGCATCGCACTGTGTGACCGTGGGGTTCCCGGCACAGGAGATTCCAATGATCCGAAAGTTTGTTCAGTCACTCTGCGTCACCAGCCTATTGGTTCTCACCGCGTCTGCAGCCGATGTGCAGAAGCTCGACGGACGGATTGAAGCCGCCCACCTGGTCCTTCACGAATTGATGACGACGCCGGACAAGGGCATTCCTGACGACATCGCCTCCAAGGCCACCTGCGTGCTTGTGGTTCCGGGTTTCAAGAAAGGGGCGTTTGTGGTCGGCGCTCAGTATGGCCAGGGCGTGGTTTCGTGCCGCACCGGCCATGGCTGGAGCGCACCCGCCTTCTTCCAAGTGACGGGCGCGAGCTTCGGACCGCAGATTGGCGGCGAATCGACCGATCTGGTGCTGATCGCCATGAGCCATGACGCCGGGGAACGGCTTCTCCACGACAAGGTCAAACTGGGCGGCGATGCCTCCGTCGCAGCCGGGCCGGTCGGCCGCAATGCGACCGCGTCCACCACCGAGCTGGCGAACGCTGGATTCCTCTCCTATTCGCGCAATAAAGGGATCTTTGCCGGAGTCGACCTCTCAGGGGATGTGGTCAACCAGAACATGGATGACACCCGTACCTACTACGGCTCTGACGTGTCGTATGAAACGATCCTGCACGGTGGCGTCCCTGCCAAACCTGGCTCCATGCACTTCGTGCGTACCGTCTCCGAACTCTTCCACGCGCATGCGCGGGCCGCAGGAAAATAGAAGCTTGATTTGTGGCGGCTCACCCCACCCTGGCGAAGCTAGGGCGGGGTACCCGACTCCGTGGAGGTGGAGGTACTTAGTTGTATGCGGCTGATACTAAAGTAACTATTGCAGTGCGGGATGGAGGCCTGCACAATAGGCATACTTTTTTCAAAGTCTCAGGTCTTAAGAACGTGAGTCGGGGGTACTGGATGCCATCGAGTCAGGATTTTGATTTTGAGAATTTGTATGGGGTCACGGAAGAACGGGCTCTGAACTTTTGGGCTTCGCATTTGCAGGACGCGATCGGAAGTGCGCGGTGGGCGCAGATTCGCGGGTCGACGGGCGCTTACCTGGCTAGCGTACTGGGGCATTTCAGCCTGCAATCGGTGGACCGGTTAGCGGTTCTGTCCGAGGATTACAACCCCGGCGAGACCGATTTCCGGCAGTTTGCGGACCTTACGCAGATTGCCGAGATGATGATGCAGCAATTGACCAGCGCGAAGAATCCACTGTGGATGGAATCGGCCGGCGCGCATATTCTGCTGTATGCGGGATTCTTCCAGAGTCAAAACCGCCATCGGCACAATATTGAGTTCTTCACGACGATGGGCCGGGACTGCTATCGCATGGCGGCGGTGGGTAAGCGGGAAAAGATGATGAAGCTGGTGGCGGCAGAGTTCGGCCAGTATTTATTCCATCTGGCGAATCTACATCGGAATTTGCAGGAGAGCCGGTACTTGATTCGGGCGGAGGAGTAGATTTCGCAGCTTGCTCTCCGGCTGGAGCCTATCTATAGACCCACGTCGTATTTTTTGTTGCTGGCCAACCGGTCGCCCTGATAGTCTGCGTCAACTAGCGTGCCGGGATCGATACCGTCGCCGCAGGTCTTATCAGTTTCAACAAGTTTGCCTTTGGTTCCCTGCACGACAGGCCCTGCTACCGCAGCTCTGATTGGAGTGAACCATGACGCGCAAACTCTCCTCCGCCTTACTGTGTTTGTCTTTCTCCGCGCTGGCCGGCCTGAGCGGGTGTGGTCTGGTCCAGCCAGCGACTTCGGTAGCGACCTCGCAGGCGTCGGCGGCGAAGGCGACTGGCGCGGTGCATGGCGCGCAGGCACCGATCACCGGGGCGACCATCCAGCTCTGGAGTGTTGGGAGTACCGGCTACGGATCGGCTGGGCTTGCCCTGATCCCGGCGACCGTGACGACCAGCGATGGCACCGGCCTGGCGAATAGCAATGCGAACGCGGGCAACGCCAACAACACGCTGGCAGCGGGAAACTTCACCCTCAACTACACCAATGCCTATAGCTGCCCTACGCCGAGTACGTTGGTGTATATGGTTGCCACCGGCGGCAATCCGGGTCTGACGGCGGGGACCAATAACAGCGCCATTGTCTTGATGGCTCCGCTGGGCCAATGCGGGGCGCTTACCTCGTCGACGTTTGTGTCGATCAATGAAGTGACCACGGTTGCGGCGACGTATGCGCTGGCCCAGTTCATGACTTATGCCGGCATGGTCGGCGCTCCCAGCACTGGTGCTGCCAGCCTGGCGAGCGCCTTCGCCGAGGTTAATAACCTGGTGAGCATCTCCACTGGCACTGCTCTCGCCACTGATTCCGCCGGCAACACGGTGCCACAGTCCGAGATCAATACCTTCGCCAACACGGTCGTTCCCTGCGTTAACTCGACTGGCCCCACCTCGACCGCGTGCTCCACGCTGTTCGGCGACATTTACTCGGGCCTTTCTCCGCTCACCGTTCTATCGGGCCTGCTTGACCTCGCGCTCTTCCCGAACGCAAACATGACGACGCTCTTTGGGCTTTCCACCTCTAACACCGCCTTCCAACCGTCGCTGAGTGCCGCGCCCCACAACTGGACGTTGACCCTGGGCAACGCCGGGTCAATCTGCGGATACAGCGGCGCAGGCGATACCGTAAGCGGCACGGTCAACTACACGGGCAGCAAGACCGGACGCATCTACCTGGCGCTGGCCAACAGCACTTGCAGCGGCGGGGGAACCGTGGGGACGAGCATCTCCGCTAAGGGGTCCTACAGCATTCGCGGCGTGCCGCCGGGTACCTATACTTTGTATGCGTTCATGGATACCGTGGGTTACGGCGCTCAGAACGCGGCCGACCCGTCTGGCAGTTCCGCCGTGACTTTGGCGGGAACGTCAAACATAGGTAGCCAAAACGTAACGCTGGTCGATCCTTCGACCGTCACGCTGACATCAGCTCCCGGTTTCCAAACCGTGACCGGATTCAACACCGGCGCCGTCGCCCTGTACAACGCGATCAAGAACAATGGTGTGGAAGCGGCTACCTCCTATACCCTTCAGTGGAGCACCACCTCATCGTTTACGACGATTGCCGGAAGCAAGACCTTTCAGGCGATCGGCTCGAACGGCAGCACTGTCTGGTTTGTAAATGGACTCACGGACGGGAGCGTCTACTACTTCCGCGCCTACGGTACCTCCGCGGGAACCGCGGTTGGCCCGTACTCGGCCACCTACGGCCCGGTCACCATTGGCGCACCGTCGACCGGCAGCGCCGTCTCGGGCTCGGTTAGTTTTCCCGGTTCTGCCAGCGGTCCGATGTATGTGGGCCTCTACAACGAGTACACCAGCTCCGTTTATGTTCAGTACATCGCGAACCCCGCCAGCGCTCAGGCCTACACGGTGGTGGTTCCAAACAGCGCTTCCGCAATCTACCAGGCCGTTGCCGTCATCGACGAGAACAATGATGGATTGATCGATGCGGGCGACTATCAGAACACCAACAGCAATGGCACGGGTCTGTCCATCACGGCCCCAACGGCGAACTTGAACCAGACCCTGCCCAGCGGCAACAGCCTGGCGACGGTGATGACACAGCATTATTCCTCAGGCACCTACAGTTTCGACCTCCAGGTCAACACCCAGGCTAAACTGCCGGTCGCGGTCACGCTGGAATCGAGTAGCAACTCCGATGGCGCTAATGTAACCGGCTTTATGGATATTGCCCAGTGCGGCCAAAATGGCACCAGTTGCGGCCAGGGGTTTCAGATCTCTTTCAATCTAGCTGCCAGCCCCACCGTTGGCGACACCTACTTCTTCAACGTGACCTATAGCGACGGAACGTCGGAAATCATCACCGCCGCCGTTACCGGCGTTCTCAACAGCTTTGCCACCAACCTTGCGCCCACTACCGGGACCAGCACCAGCACTACGCCGACGTTCACCTGGACCGCTCCAGTGTGTACCCTCTGCAGCACCTACGCCTATCAGTTCTATATAAGTCCAACGAGTGGGGGCCAGAGCTGGGGCGTGCCGAATAACGGAGATGGCCTTCCCTACACGACCACTTCCGTGGTGTGGGGTGTTGATCCGTCGGATGCCGGCAACACGCCTTCTCCCAGCAGCCTGACGTTGGGAACGAATTACACCTGGACCATCACCGTCTTGGACAGCAACGGCAATCAAGCCACAACGACGGCGAGCTACACGCCGTAGATGCCGCAGTTTCTTCGCGGGAGGGTGGTGGCGTGAACCCGCCCTAGCGAGCTAGGACGGGCACCCACCTTGGGTTCAGTTTGATTCAGTGGCGGAATTATCCCGCCCTAGCGGAGCCAGGACGGGACACCCGATTCGGCGGTTGATTGAAACGCTATGACGCGGACGTGTCGTCGTCGCTGGGCGCGCTATCGTCGACGGCGGGAGCGGAATCGTCAACCGGCGCGGCATCCTCGACTGGAGCCTCTTCGACGGCGGTGTCATCGGGGACGGGGTCGGCTCCGGCGGTGTCGAAGGTGCCTTCGTCTCCGAGGCCTGTGGCGGTCTGCTCCTCGCCTGTGGCGGCGTCGCCGTAGAGGGTCGCGTCGTCGGTGTCTCCGGCTGCGGCGTAGCTGTCGGCGGTCGTAGCGTCTTGGTCAGCGGTTTCCTGGTCCCAGTTGGCCCAACTCTCGTCCAGTTGCTCGGTATTAGCCGAACCGTCGTCGGTGAGTCCTCCGCCGGTGGCGTCCGCGCCTGAAGCTGCTGCGGCGGCGGCGGCGGCGTCGTCGGTGGCGGCTGAGTAGTCTCCGGCAGCGGCGTCGGTGGCTTCCTGCGCCTGGTCGGCGGCGGCGGTTTGCTGGTCAGCGGCGGCGGTTTGCAGGTCGCCGGAGTCGGGGCCGTCGGTGAGGTCGCCGGTGTCGCCAGCCGCTCCTGCCGCGGCTTCGGCCTGGGCTTGGTAGTCCGCGGCGGTCGCGTAATCGCCGTCGGCAACGGCCTGCTGGGCCTCATCCTGAAGGTTGGTTACGTTGTCGGTGGCCGTGGTGTCGGGGGTGGTGTTGTCGAGGGTATCGTCTGGCATGGGTGACCTTTCTTCCGGGGTTATATTTTGGAGTGGAATCTGAAGGAGTCGCGGGGGAGACGCGTGGGCGGCCTACATGCCGATGCCAGTGTCGGGGTCAACTGCGAAGTCATCGGTGGGGTCGGCGGGGACTTCCACATCACTGCCGATGTCGGTGGCTGGGTCGACCACGAATTCTTCGGTGGCATCGGCGGGGGCTTCGTACACGTCGCTGCCGATGTCGGTTGCCGGATCGACTACAAATTCTTCGACGGCATCCGCTGGGACTTCGACATCGCTTCCTATGCCGGTGGTGGGGTCGACTACGAACTCATCGCTGTCGCTGGGCATGGCTTGGACCTTTCTTCGAAGGGTTTATGGTTGCGGACTGGACGGTGCGGACGTGGGAGCGGTAGGTTTCTGGCGCAGAGTGGTGACGTTCTGACATTTCGGGCAGCGGACGTTCAGAGAAGTCTTGCCGCGCAGGACGGCGAGCGGGACTAGCATGGCGTTCTGACATTTGTTGCAGACGACTCGGATGGAGTCTTTGGGAACTTGCGGGGAAGCGCCTTTGGCAACGGGCGGGGCCGGTTTGGGCGCGGGCTTCAGTGACTCAGAGATCTGCTTGCGCGCCGGCTGGATGGTTTCGCTCCAGCGCATGAGCTCGGTCTCGCGTCCCGCCATGCCCAGGAAACGCAAACGCCGCGCGGTATATATGGTCGAGGAGGTGGTCATTTCGGAGATATGCGTTAGATTGTCGGCGCTGGCATCCTCCTGCTTCATCCATTCCTCGATATTGACTTGCTTCAACAATGTGGCGGAGCGGATGGACCAGGTGAGCAGAACGCGGCGCGCGAGGGCCACGTCGCCGATGGCGAGCAATCCGGCCCGGTCGGCGGTGATTTCGGATTGGCGCGACCAGGCCATGAGGGGCATTTCGAGGGCACCGCTCAGCAATTTCGTGGGGCTGATCGCGCTTAGAAGTCCTCCTGCCAGCACGCCGGAGTGTCCGCTGATATCGCCGGCGACGAAACGGATCACCGTCTTCCAAAGGGCATGGCCGGCGCGGCAGTGTCCCATCTCGCGGGCCAGCACGAAGAGCAGCTCCTCCTCGTGGAAGTTGGTGAGGATGGCCGTGCCCAGCACGATGAAGGAGCTGTTGTCGGAGCCAAAGGTATAGGTGTTCCACATGCTGTCGCCCGAGACATACACGTCGGGCATATAGGGCACGCCGATGAGCCGGGCAGCGAGGACTGCGAGCTTCCACACGTTGGGGAGCTGATTCGGGCCGAGGAGAATGCCGTTATAGGTTGCTTCGATCCACGGCCGGCCAACCTTATCGGAGACGGTGCGCGCGATGGCGCTGAGCGACGACATGTTATGCAAGGTGTTCATCGCCTGACCATCCTGCGCCCACAGGAAGACGGTGCGATCGAGGACGTACCCGGGATAGAGGGGACGCACCCACTTACATTCCGGGCAGACGTCTTCTGCGGGAGCGAGGTTGACACCGCCGCCGCCGCAGTTTTTACAGACGCGCGGCGCCTGCGTGAAGGAAAAATTGGAGAGCGCGGAGGCCGCCGCAGCCGACGCGGATTGCGCGCTCGCGACAAAGGACGGCACCACCGGTGCGCTGACTGCAATTGGCGGCGGCAGCGGCTGCCTGACCGGAATCGGTGGCTGGAACGGCACACTTCCCGGCTCGGACGGCTGATATGGCCGGCCAGTGGCGATGGGCGGCTGGAGCGGTGCCGCAGGCGGAATGGGGACGACAAGCGGGGTGCCGCACACGGTGCAAAATCTCGAACCGGCGATGCCTGGCCCGTGCCCTTTCGGGCAGATGAGCGGAGGGGCAACGGTGTCCACGGGGCTTCCCATTCGGGGGTTAGACTCCAGACCTGCGGTGGCTATTCAAGCTCAATTAGCGCGAGATTGAATAGTACAGGCAGCAAGGCTATTTCGTAGACGAATTTCGGGGAAAAAAGTTGGTGGCCCCGGAACGCGGCGAGGAGTTGCGTGGGCAGCGCGGTTTGCGGGCGCAAGCGAGGCAGATCAAGCGGCTGGCGGAGGAATCGCGCCGAGCTGCATCATCAGTCCGAGGATATCCATGAGGATGCGAGTTTCCTTGATGCGGCCTTGCTCCAGCCGATCGAAGACGAAGCCCCAGACCGCAACCTGCCGGCCGGTGGCGGGTATGCCGAGGAACTCTCCGCTGTGGGTGCCGGTCCATTCAAAGCGGCTCGCCACCTTATCGCCTTCGGTGATCTGCTCCTGGATGGCGAAGACGATGTCCGGGAAGCCAGTGCGCATGGAGCGCAGGACATCCTTCAAGCCTTCGAGGCCGGGGCCCTGCCCGGGGAATGGAACCTGCTCGACCACGTCTTCCCATACAAACTTCACGGCTGAGTCTATCTGGCCCTGAGTGATGACTTCATCGACAAAGCGGCGAACAAGGGTGGCGTTGTCTTGCATGGACCGGCTCTCCTTTTTGTGAACGGAGTTTAGTGGAAGTTTTCTACCAGCATCAGGACGCTGCCTGGGTCGTCGAGTTGGGAGTAGCTAAGATAGCGGCCGTCGGGCGACACGTCGAGGCCGTATTCGGGTGCGCCGATGGGCAGGATGGTGGTCGATTTGCCGGTGGCGAAGTCATAGAACTCCAGCACCGAGGTCCGCGCCGCCCCGGGGCTGGTCATGTAGTAGATTCCGCGTTGGGTGACGGCGAAGTTGGTGCGATAGAGAGAGTCTGTCAATTGCTCTTCCGGCCCACCGGCTCCGGGCATCTTCCAGATCGATCCGGCGCCGGTTTCTTTGCCAAAGTAGAGGGTTTTTCCATCGAACGACTCGACTGGCCCGGTGCCGCCGTTGTGGGTGATCTGCGTTGCCGGGCCGCCGCCGTCGGGCATCTTCCATACCTCCGACCTGCCGGAACGCTTCGAGGTGAAGTACATCCAGTGGCCGTCGCGCGACCAGGTGGCGGCGAAGTTGACGACGGGACCCTCGGTCAGCTGTTTCATCGCGCCGCCGCTGGGGCTGACGGTGTAGACCTCGGAGACCCCGGTCTGGTTGGAATCGATGGCCAGGGTGCGGCCGTCCGGCGACCAATGAGGCGTGGACGCCGTTCCCTGTTTGACGAAGGTAATCTGCTGGGTCTGTTTGCCTTCGGCGTCGCCGACGTAGACCTGGCCGGTTCCGCCGCGGTCCGAAAAGAAGGCCAGCCGGCTGCCGTCTGGCGAGTATTGCGGGAAAACGTCGCGGGCGGTGGAGCTGATCAGTTGCTCCGGCTTGGGGGTTTTGGCGGTGAGGTCGATGCGCCAGATATTGGCGTCGCCGCTGGATACGGTGTAGGCGAGGCGGTTTCCCCGTCGCGACAATTCAAACACACGCGGTTGGCCCGTCATCCAGGGCATCGCAGTCAGGCTTTGTGACCCGTCTGCGGGCATGCGCACGCCGCCGCCCCCATTGATCGCAACAATCTCCTTTCCGTCCGGCGTCCATACCGGGTAGGCCACCCCGCCCACACTGCCTCCGGAGACCATCAGGCGAGGAGTTCCAACTGGTTTCGCGTCTCCGTCGAGGCGTAGCTGGTAGAGATCGCCAAAGAGGTAGATCGGAAGATTCCGGACAAAAACCAAGGCCGTTCCGTCGGGAGAGATCGACGGATAACGGTCCTCGTGTCCCAGGTCCGGGTTGGTGATCTGGAGGGACTCGCCGGTTTCCACTGAGACGCGGAACAGGGCCATGCGCTCTCCGGCCGAGGCGGGAACGATGATCCACTTACTGTCGGGAGACCAGGTGGGCTTGAGGCCACCCACGCCAATGCGGACGGGGAATTCAGTCAGCTTACGCTCCGGTCCGCCCAGGGCCGGGATGAGAATGAGGTCAGTGAGAGTGGGGGAGACGCGCCGCTGGAAGGCGATGGTTGCGCCATCAGGAGACCAGGCGGGATAGAAGTCGGGTGCGGGGTTAGTGGTGAGGCGGAGCGGGGTTGCGTCCGGGCTGAGCCCTTTGACGTAAATGTCGACGTTGTCCTGCTTTTCGCCATCCCACTGGAAGGCGACCTGATTGCCTTCCGGGGAAAACGACGGGAAGTTCTGGCTGCCGCGGTAGGTGGTGAGCGGCAGCGGCGGGGACATCGGGGCCAGCGGAGGTTTTGGGCGCAGCGTCCACGCCGCTATGCCCGCCGCGACCAGTAGAAGTGCGGCAATCGCTGCGGCCAGGCCCCACTTGTGTCCGCTCACTGCTGCTACCGCCGGCGAACTACCGTATGGCGGGGCGGCCGTCACGCTCTGGGATGTCCCCGATTCAGCGACTGCGCTGGACATGGAATGCTGCCGCGAATCGGAGTCGCGCTTCAGGCGCTTCAGGTCGGAGACGATGTCGCTGGCATGCTGGTAGCGGAGATCGCGGTCCTTCTCCAGGCACTTCGAAATCAGCCGTTCCAGTTCGGGCGAGACTTCGGGATTCAATCGCACTGGCGCGACGGGGTCTTTGTGGAGAATGGCTTCGAAGAGGTTGGCGGTGGTGTCGCCGCGAAACGGCACGGAGCCAGTCGCCATCTCGTAGATCACCGCGCCGAAGGAAAACAGATCGGTGCGGGCGTCCAGCGGTTTGCCTCGCGCCTGTTCCGGCGACATATACGCCACGGTTCCGAGGGTGCTGCCGGGACTGGTGAGTTGTCCGTCGCCTGCAAGAGAGACGGTGCGATCGCCGGCAGTGGTCTCACCGGTTGTTTTGTCGACTCCGATCTGGGCGAGGCCGAAGTCGAGAATCTTGGCCTGGCCGCGCCTGGTGACGAAGATGTTGGCAGGCTTGATGTCGCGGTGGACGATGCCCTGGGAGTGGGCTGCGTCGAGTCCACTGGCGATGTCGATCGCGATGCTGAGCAACTGCTCGGACTCCAGAGGGCGCGTCCCGATGAGGTGCTTCAAGGTCACGCCATCGAGGAATTCCATGGCGATAAAGGCGCGTCCATCCTCGTCGCCGATGTCGTAGATGGTGCAGATGTTGGGATGGTTCAGGGCGGAGGCGGCGCGCGCCTCGCGACGAAAACGGTCGAGCGTCTGGGGGTCGCTGGCTAACTCGTCGGGAAGGAATTTGAGCGCCACGAAGCGGCCCAGCCGGGTGTCTTCGGCTTTGTAGACTACGCCCATGCCTCCACTGCCTAGCTTTTCCGCAATGCGGTAGTGGGAGATGTTCGTGCCAATCATGATAAGGGTAGGGGGACGTTATTCGTGATGGTAGGGGATGGCCGTAGGCAAGTCAATTGATGCGGCGGTGGCTACGCGGCAATGTCTCGTCTCCCGCCTGGCCGAGCTAGGACGGGGCACCCCGCGTCAGGATGGTTTGTAGATAAGGCCAATAGCTGCGCCGACGATGACCCACTGAAGGAAGTAGGCGACGCTCTGATAAAGGGTGAGCAGGAGGCCGATGTTGAGGTTGACGTAGTTGTGGATGACGAACGTGCAGACCGAGAATATGCCGATGAGTGCGCCCAGAGAGACGCCGGAGACCATGCCGCCGCCAGGGGGATAGATTTTTGCGTAGAGAATGGCGACGACCACGATGCTGATGAGGATGCCGACCATGCCAAAAGGCATCACCTTCATCATTTCGTCCTTTTGACGATAGACGTTGGGGTACTTCATGAACTCGGTTTTCATGGATGGCCATGCGGCGAACATGACGAAGCCGTAGACGAAGTAGGCGACCGTTGCCCCGAGGGAGGCCAATGCAATGTGGGCGTAATTCATACGCATCCCTTGCGAATCGAAATCTAATTCCGTGGTTGGGTGCCATGCTACGTGCCTGTGGCACATGGGTCAACAAATGCTGATGGCCCCGGAACTCGGCAAGGAGTTTGCGGGGCACGCGGCTTCGGACGCCCGCGAGCCGGATACTGTTATAGAGGCTCATTCCTCCAGGTGACGGGTTATCGCGGCACTGCCAGCAACTTCCTGCGAACTTTACGGCTGGTAGGTGACCACGGTTGTCGCCTGATTGTAGTTGCTGTCCTGCACGATGACTGACCAGGAGTATGCAGACCCCAGGGTGAGGCTGCCTACCGAAGGCGTGTTGGTCGAGTTCGTTGGATCAGCTCCCCATGTCAGCGAGGTTGTTCCAGGTGGAAGGCCGTTGCCGAAGCCGGGCACGTACCACAGGAGCGTGCCGGAACTGTTGTTTATGTAGAAGTCGTAGGTGTATGTGCTGCAAGCGCCGCAGACCGGGTCGGTCCAGGTGAAGGTGGGCGTGGTGCTGGTGCTGCCGCCGGTCTGCGGAGCCAGGTTGGTAGCGAAGGCGGTGAGGACATTAGTGACCTGGACGGCCAGGGTCTCGCTGGTGCCATCGCTATAGGCGACGTTGAAGAGGTAGGTGTCGCCGGTGGTGGGAGCGGTGCTGCCGAGGTTGAAATAGATCTGGAATCCGTTTTGTCCCAGGCTGCAATTGGTGTTGGGGACGGCGCAGGAGGCGACGTCGAGGGGCCCATTGTCGATGTTGGCGCCATCGGTGTTGTAGCTGTTCAGCAGCGTGACGGCCACCGGCAGTTTGGCAAGGAAGTTCAACTGGAAATAGAGTCCATAGCTGGTGGTGCTGCCCGATTGGGTAACTTGCGTGGTGACGTGGGCGTTCACGTTACCAGTGGGCAGTGTGAGGTTCTGGTTGGAGGTGGCCCCGGTGATGGCGATGGGACCGCCCTGGAAGTTGATGTTGGTGATGTCGCCGGGATCGACGATGCCGTTGTTGTTCTGATCGATCACAGCCACGGGGATGTAAACCGCGCTCGAGCTGTTGGTCACGTTGACCGAGTACGGCTGCAGGCTGAACGGACTTGCGATGGATTGCACGAAAGGCGCTGCCAGGAAGTTGTCCTGATTGTAGAAGCCTGCATACAAGGGCCCGGTAGCAGTTCCGGTAAAGCCGATGGAGCCGGACACGGCACTGCCGGAGGTGGCCGCGCCGATGGTGACCGGGCCGTAGGTTGGTGAATACGGGCCCTGCGCGGTTCCACCTGAAGTGGCGTAGTAGCGGAAGTAGTATGCGGTGCTGTTGGAAAGCCCGTTCACGAACCAGACCAGGAGATCGGTACCGGTTGCAGGGAAGGCCTTGCTTCCGGCGATGGGGGAAAATGAAGAACTGGTGCTCCACTGCAGCGTGTAGGAGGTTGCACTCTCCACCCCGTTGCTATTGGTGACTGCGTTGGACAACTGGACTACGGCGCCGCCGTTATATGGGCCGATGGCCCTGATCCCGGGAGCCGAGGTGATGGTAACCGTCGCTGGATCGGCGAGCGTAACATTCGCTCCCGTTACATTGGGGTTGCCTACAGTCACTGCGGCACTGCCGGTGGGATTGATTGCGTTCGTGTTGCCATAGCCCTGCGTGTCCATGAAGGCCTGCAGCGTGTAATTGCCGGGCGGTACGCCGTGGATGGTGAATGCTCCTGGAGCGGCGATGCTGGTGCCCTCGGTCCCAACGTCGCAACCGTTGATATTGTTCAGCGCGAGGTAGATGCGCCCGGTTTGTGTGCCGGAGTAGGAGACGGTGCCGGAGACGTCATTTCCGCCCGCACCGTAGCCGCAGGCAGACACAACGGCGCCACTGGTGGTAATGTTCCACACCGCGGGCGCGCC
>Ga0302202_10005327_pt1 | contig 13162 bp, 9 predicted proteins | sample II_Bog_N3_3_FD_194579 | JGI IMG/M metagenome (GOLD analysis project Ga0302202, IMG submission 194579) | Peat permafrost microbial communities from Stordalen Mire near Abisko, Sweden - II_Bog_N3_3 | ecosystem: Environmental > Terrestrial > Soil > Wetlands > Peat | place: Sweden: Abisko, Stordalen...
CAATCAGGGAGGGGCGTTGCGGGGAAGGAACGGACCCGCTGAGGTGGGTGGCGAAGGACTGCAACGCAGGCCGCAGACAGGGAGGAAACCTCCTCCCACCAAATACGGTCCTTCAAAAACGGGGAGCCTTGTTTTCAGGAAGTTCTACGAAATGAACTCCGACGATGAAAATATCTGGAGAGAAAGCAAAATAACGGCTACCAGGGCAAAACAAAACTAGATGAGACGTGTCTATTGAAATGTACAATGCACTAATGGAGACTATCCGAACGGCTCCTGGAGGTGAAAGTGCTTCTCAAAAACGATATGCACGTGACAGAAATGAACTCGGAAACCATGATGACGCCAGCGGTGGAGACTCTGACAAAGCAATACGGACCCCTGCTCAGCATTACTCAACTGGCAGCTCTCTTGGATCGTTCCCCCGACGGGTTGCGCATTACGCTGAGATCTTCAGGAGAGTGGGTCAGCAAAATTAACGCAACTCGCTTGAGACTCGGACGCCGCGTCTATTTCCGCACGGCTGAAGTTGCCAATGTGCTTGGAATCCGGTAAATCGACGAGTGAGTTCAGAACTCACGTCCGTAAGCGCGATTCTCGGCCTGAGTTCTACTTTGGCTGCCGATAAGCAAGCGTCAGCTTCGCGGATCAACGTGGCTGGATCATCCGTGCGTTCGCGGAAAAACTCGATTAGAGATCAGCACTTCGAACGGAACCAGACCCAAGCCGTTGCTTTCCGGCAATCACATCCTCTGTTGCCCTTCTTGCAAGCGATTCCCACGGAGAGCGCCCTCGATGCCGGCGCGCTCGGCTTCATGGCAAAGTTCCTGGTCCAAACCACTCTGCCGCACAGCGAGCAAACCGGCACGCAATACGTCCGCACGGACGGCAATCTCACCCTCCGTATCACGGATGTCGGCGCGACTGGCCTGCCTTACGGCAGCTATCGACGACTGGCCTTGGGCGTTCGGCCGACCACTCTCCCCAAAGGCGGGCGGTGGCGGCGTCAATTCCCAGGATGCGATCGGCGAAGCCGACTTCGATGCCTTCAACCCACGCGGCGAGACGGCTTGCGGCGTTGGGGTCTGGATCTCGAAGTTTTAGCGCGGCTACGCCTTTGCGCAATTCGCCTAGGGTGAGAACGCTGATGAAGCCAGAATTGGGATCGTTTAACTGGAGGAAAGCAAGGACACCGGGGTCTGGTCTTGGCTTGCGTGCTTCGCTGACAAAGTTAGTGTCGAGAAGGTAGCGGACCTGTCCGCTCACAACTCAATCTCTCGGCCGGTGTCGCGGCTGTATTCGATCTCGAAATCGTCTACCTTTGGTCCGCTGAGCAGGTATTCGAAAAAATTGGGCTTATGGGCAACGAGGGCGCGGTAATCGCTGATGGAGAGGACGACTGCCCGTTCCGCGCCATGGCGGGTGATGATCTGGGGGCCTTTGGAGTGCGCCTCTTCGATAACTTCACTCAGACGGGTTTTTGCTTGCTGAAGCTGCCAGGTCATCAGCACACCTCACGGTTTCAACCAGAATTATAGTCGTTCTAGTTGAAATGGTCTATTTGGGCGCTTATGTCCGGATGGTCTAAACGGCCGATGACATCGCGGTGGCGAAAGCGTTGACTACGGTATTGATCTCAGAGACGGTAGCGGCAATCTCGGATATCGACTGGCTGACCTCGGTGGTGGCGGATTGGACCTGGTTGATTTGACCAGTGATGTCGCCGGTAGCGCTGGCAGTTTGCTTGGCGAGCTCTTTGACTTCGTGAGCCACGACTGCGAAGCCTTTGCCGGCGTCACCGGCGCGCGCGGCCTCAATGGTGGCGTTGAGAGCGAGCATGTTGGTTTGGGTGGCGATGCCCTTGATGAGCATTGCTCCCTGGCCGATGCGGCGCGTGGCTTTAGACAGCAATGCGACCGACGATTCAGTGTGGCGCGAGGCGGCTGCGGCAGCGGTGGCGATGGTGGTAGCTTTACTTACCAATGCGCTGATTTCCGCAGTTTTGGTTTTCTGCGCGGCCATTTCGGCGATGCGTGCTTTGTCGAGCTGGTCACGGCGCAACATGGAGCGGATGAAGAGATTCAGTACCTGGGCAAGCGGCAGGACGCGGTCGAGCGGGCCGGCTACACCGAAGGCAGCAACGCGCTCCCCATCGAAATCGATGGCGCTGCTGACACCTGGTTTCATGAGTCCGCCGGAAGCTGCGGCTTCTTCGTCCGTGATTTGGCATTCGCGGACTTCACGGCGCATGATGCGGGCAGCGCCGCCGTGGGTGGTCCCGATACGCTCGCGCAGGTTGCAGGCGATGATGATGCCGCCGCTGCCCATGAAACAGCAGCCGTAGCCCAGTTCGCGGCTTACCATGTCGCAGAGTTCCTGCGCAAACGCAACATCCAGTTCAATCGCCACAGTTCCACCGTTTATCAAGGAGCCTGAGAACGACGTCGGGAGGGAGCGTTCACTAAGCTCCAAAAGTGCAAATCTCAGCTGCTGGCTCTATCGGCAACTTGAGGCAAAATCTTCACTCGACTTCGGCCTATTCGGATTCCTGACTTGAGCGAAGGTGGCGGGCGAGGGACCACTTGAGCTCGTCGATGCCCTGGCCGGTTACGGCGCTGATTTCGTGAAACTCGAGCTTCTTGCGCTTGATGTGGGTGCGGAGTTTTTTGAGCTTGTCAGGGTTGGCGCTGTCGATTTTGGTGGCGCAAACAATCATCAACTTGTTGGCGAGGGGATGGTCGACGATGGGCTCGGAGTCGTCTTCCATGGGACCGGCGGCGCGAGTGGTGGAGAAGCTGGCCAGCTCGTTGTTGATGACTTTGAAGTCTTCGACTGGGTCGGGGCGGCCGCTGGAGTCGCTGACGTCGACGAGGTGGAGGAGGATGCGCGTGCGCTCGATGTGGCGAAGGAACTGGGTGCCAAGGCCGGAGCCGAGGTGTGCGCCTTCGATGAGGCCGGGCATGTCGGCGACGACGTAGGATTCCTGGTCGGGCTCTTCGCCTACGGTGACGACGCCGAGGTTGGGCTCGAGGGTAGTGAAGGGGTAGTCGGCGATTTTGGGCTTGGCGGCGGAGATGCGGGAGATGAGGGTGGACTTGCCGGCGTTGGGGTAGCCAACGAGGCCGACGTCGGCGAGTAGCTTGAGCTCGAGGCGGTAGAGGCGCTCTTCGCCGGCGCGACCCATTTCGTGTTCGCGAGGGGCCTGGTGGACGGGAGTGGCGAAGTGCTGGTTGCCACGTCCGCCGCGTCCGCCTTTGGCGATGACGACGCGCTCGTCGGGCTGAGAGAAGTCGTGGATGAGTTCGCCGGTTTCCTGGTCGTAAAGAGCGGTGCCGACGGGGACCTGGAGGGTGATGGATTTTCCATCGAGTCCGGTGCAGTTGGAGCCCAGGCCGTGCTCACCGCGCTGGGCCTTGTGCTCGGGGTTATAGCGGAAATGGATGAGGGTGTTGTGGCGCTGCGAGGAGACCATGACGACGTCGCCGCCGCGTCCGCCGTCGCCGCCGGAGGGACCACCGCGAGGAACGAACTTTTCGCGGCGGAAGGCCATGCAGCCATTGCCGCCGTCGCCGGCTTTTACTTTTACTTTTGCTTCATCGATGAACATGGGGTTCCAAAGTTCTTAGTTCACAGTTCTTAGTTCTTAGTTCTTAGTTCACAGTTCACAGTTCGTAGTTCACAGTTCTTAGTTGTGAATTCTGGGATCGGCTTAAATCGGCGCCGGTTTGTGTTGCCTGTCACAGCTGTGACGGGGCGTCTATCCAGTTTACCGAATCGGGCTTAGAATCGTGATCGACTTCACTTTTTGCCAATTTGGGCAGCAAGAAAACGGGCTTGTACGAAGGCCCGGGCTTGCGCGCCGTACGGATCCGGATTGCATGGGGTCGGGCATGAAGTGTGTTGCTGTATTTCTCCCGATCTGCCGCGAGTGAGCAACTCGATGGCAGGTGTAAGGCGAAGTTGGACGTGGGTGCTGGCGGCGCTGCTGGTTGGGGGCGCGGGCACGGCTGTGTGGGCACAGTCGCCGGCTGGCGTCGATGCGAAACATGCGGCACAAGAATTCCACGAGACAAATCTGGGGGCCGGGGCGAGTGCTTCAGTCGCACGGGGCGGGACTGCTGACGGCGGGGGCATTGGGTCGATTGCCGGTAAGCTGACGGACTTGTATTCAAAGCCACTGAGCGGGGCGACCGTGGTGTTGCGCAGTGCGGCTACGGGTGCGGAACAGCGAACAACTACGGGCAAAAATGGGAGCTACCGGTTTGCAGGGTTGGCAGCCGGGGAATACACGCTGGAAGCGAACAGCGAATCGCGCGGCCACGGGCTGCTTGAAGGAATTGTGGTGGCGGGTGGGCACGAGTCCCGATTACAGACGGCGATGGAATTCACGTTCCAAACGCCGAAAGCCGTGGCTAGCGGGACGGCCCCTGTTGACCCGGTGATTGCGAAGATCGATGCCGGAGAGCGGGGGACGCCGGCGCGAATTGGGTTGGGAGGGATCGCGGCTGATTTACCGCAGCCCATAGAGCCAGCGGATCGGGCGGGTGGGATGAAGGCAGCAATTGCTCCAGTTTCCGCGGCTGGGACGTCGATTGCGGGTACTGTTCCAGGCGAATTGGTGCTGCGGGTGCCCAGCGAAGCCTTAACTCCGGTCAGCCCGGAAGTGACGGCGACGCTGAGTCAGGAGATTCTGGCGGGACTGCCTCTGACGGGGACGGCAGTGGGAGAGGCTGAAGAAAGCGAGCCGGCGCGGGCTGCCGCAGACGACTTGGATCCCATTACGTCTGTCGTGACCACTTCAATGACCTCGGAGCAGGTGCAAGGGATGCCCGTGGGCGGGAGGCGTTGGCAGGATTTTGTTCAAGATTCGCCAACCGCAGGGAGTGCTGCGGGGGGCGGAGCGCAGACTTCGCTGCGCGGAGCAGGGCTGATGGCGCCGGGAATGTCAGTGGATGGAGCGGATACCGGGCTGGCATTTGGTGGCGGACGTGGTGCGGGTTCGCAGGGTCGAGCGGCCGGGGCTGATATGGGCGGGATGGGGCAGGCCTGGGCTGGCGGGCGCGGATTCGCGGTGGGGGAGACGGCGATCCGCGAGATACGGACGACAGCGGGAAATGTGGAAGCGGAGGGAGCGCGTGCAGCCGGGGGACGAATTCACGTAGGGACCGCCGGCGGCGAGAACGAGTTGCATGGGCAGGGGTTCGTGTTTGACCGGCAGAACACATGGGGGGCGCAAAACCCGTTTACGCAGTGGGTGAAGGAGACTGCGGCGGCGACGGATACGACGACGCCAACGTTTACGCCAGAGAGCTATACGCCGCCGGATCACGAGATGACGTGGGGGATGGGTGCGGGGGGACGGCTTCGCAAGGATAAGGTGTTCTGGTTTGCGGCGCTGGACGGCATGGGACGGAATGACCCTGGTCTTTCCACCGTGAAGCATCCGGCGGAGTTTTTCGCACAGCCGGCGAACGATGATTTGCAGGTGTTGAGTGCGCGGCTTGGACTGAGCAGTTCCGATCCAGTGGCAGCGGGGCTGGGAGCTTACTCCGGCATGCTGGCGACGCTCGGTGGGCTGCTGGGACCCGCTCCGCGGACTGCTACGCAATGGAATGGGTTTGCGCGCCTGGACTGGCAGGCGGGTGAGCGGCATCGATTCACACTGGAAGGGATTGGGGCAAGGTGGGACTCGCCTGGAGGCGGTCTGAGTCGCGTGGCGGAGACGTATGGACCTGACAGCTTTGGCATCAGCGAGGCCAGCGAGGAATGGGTGCTTGGGCGGTGGGAGGCATTTCTGACGCCGAACCTGATGGCGGTGAGCCAGGGCTCGGCGGGAAGAAGCATTCAGGGCGCGCATGCGGAGGCGCCCTCGGCCTTCGAGCACACGTTTTTGAGCCCAAGTGTCTGGGGACAGTTGCCGCAAATGGTGGTGGATTCGCGGTATGGGTTCACGATCGGGAATCCGTCGAATTTCGGCGCGGGGAGCTACCCGGACGAGCGGACTTATGAAGGACAGGAGATGCTGGACTGGGTGCACGGCAAGTTGCTGGTGAAGGCGGGATTCGAACTGAACCATAATGCGGACACGACCAGCCTGCTGCGCAACGAGACGGGAACGTATTCGTATGCGAGCGTGGAGAATTTCGCTTCTGACGCGCTGGCGTTTGCGGCATTTGGAGTAGGCGGAGAACTGAACAAGATGAACGAGCACAACTGCGACCAGACGGGAAGGGTCTGGCGGGACGCGGCGGGCACGCTTCGAGGGCTGGGCTATTTGCCCTGCTTTGCGCACTATTCTCAGACGCTGGGGCCGGCGAACTGGAACTTGAGCACGAATGACTGGGCGGGATATGCGACCGCGCAATGGCAGCCGAAACCGCTGTTTGTGGTTTCAGCAGGACTGCGCTGGGAGTTCGAGCAGATGCCGCCCCCGATGGCGGCGCTTAATAATACGCAGCTTCCACAGACGGAGAGGATGCCAAGCCTGGGAAGCGATTTGGGGCCGCGGATCAGCCTGGCGGTGGGAAATGCAAAGAGCCGCTGGCCGGTGCTGCGGCTCGGCTATGGAATGTATTTTGGGCGGACGGAGAACTCGACGCTTGAGACGACTTTGACGCAGACGGGTTCGCCGAAGGGGGATCTGAAGTTTTTCATGCGGCCGACGGATGATTTGAACGCTGGCATGGCGCCGCCGTTTCCGTATGTGCCATCCGGGTTGCCGGGAAATGTGGTGAAGCCGGGGGCGGCGCAATTTGCAGCGAACTTCCGGAACCCAGAAGTTCACCAGGCTGTGGCCGCCGTGGAAGAGAGTCTGCCGGGACATATAGAGATGACGGCGAGCGCGATGGTGAGCCTGGGACGGAGGCTGCCGATCACGATTGATGCCAATCTCACGACGCCGACGGCCGAGCATACGGTGACGTACAACGTGTGCGATGAGGTACCGACCGGCACGAACAACACGCTGTGCGGTCACACCGGGTTGGGACCCATCAAAGCGGCTCAGATCACGGTACCCTTCTACGCCTCATGGCCGACGACCGATGGGAACTGCCCTTATTATCAGCCAGCAGGTGCGGCGGCGCCGGGGTGGCTGTGTCCTGACTACCAGGGAATTGACGAACTCACGAGCAAGGCGAATTCGACGTACGAAGCGGTGATGGTGAGGCTGGTTCGTTACGGGCGGCGGGGGCTAAGTTTTCATGCGCACTATACCTACTCGCATGCCATGGATTGGAATCCGGGGGAGAGCCCGCTTTTCCCGGACGGTCTAAGCCAGGGCTCGGACTTCAGCGAGGAGTATGGGACGAGCAGCCTGGACATGCGGCACTCGGCCGGGGCGATGGTGACGTTTGAACCGCCATGGAAGCTGCATCAGCTTGCGGGAACACTGGGGAATGGTTGGAACCTGTCGGGTACGGGGCAGTTTCATAGCGGATTACCTTACACGATGCGGACGGGCGGGTCGATGGCTGAGGAATTTTCAACCGGAGGCACGGCGATTGTGGGACTGGCGCCGGGGATGAATGGATCGGGTGGCGACAGCCGGGTTTTCGGGGTGGGCAGCGACAACGTTGTTTACAACATTGGCCGCAACACGTACCGGTATCCGTCGACGTGGAAGGCCGACATGCGGTTGGGCAAGAGCTTCGACCTGGGCGAGATGCGGAGGCTGGAGTTTCTTTTGGAGAGCTTCAACCTGTTCAATCACCAGAATGTGACGGAGTTGGAGACGACGGGATACACCATTGAGCCAGGCGCTCTGTCGAGCACGCTGGGTGCGCCGGGAATGCTCCCGACGTTGAATTTTCTGACGGGGCTGAAGACGAGCCGGACGACGGGGCTGACTACGCCGGCGTTTGGACAGCCGCTGAATGTGAATGCTACGGACTTCTACCGGGAACGGCAGTTGCAGGTGGGGCTACGGCTTCGGTTCTGAAGTGCGATTGGAGCTTGTTGGCTTCCGGGGCTGAAGGCGATGCGCGCCGATCCGGTGACGGCTATTCGCCAACACTGATTGGGAGGCGAGACTGTGGCTTATTGAGCCGCAGTCTCGTTCAACTGCTTCAGCACGTTTTCGGTGGTGTCTATTTCGCCGAGGCGCGGGAATGTTTTTTCGACGCTGTAGCGATGGGCTTCCGGGTCCATGTCGGTCATGGCGTCTTCCACAAGGACAACGTGGTAGCCGTGGTCGTATGCGCTGCGTGCTGTGGCTTCAACGCCGGCGCTGGTGGCGACTCCAGCTAAGAAGACCTGAGTCACTCCGCGACGGCGAAGTTCCTCATCCAGAGCGGTGCCGATAAACGCACCGACCCGCTGCTTGGTGATGAGGATGTCGCCGGGTTGCTGGTCGAGTTCGGGGACAAGTTCGGTCCAGTCCGGCGGGAATGGGGGCATGGGGCGTGTGAAGCTGGTGCGGCCGGGTGCCCTGCCGGTGACATTGACCAGGACTACCGGGAGGCCGCGTTCGCGGAATGCGCGCGCAAGACGGGCAGAGCGCTCGACTATCTCGGAGGACGGGTGCGCGGTGGCAAGGCCAACGATGCCCTTTTGGAGATCGATGAGGATGAGGGCGGGGGTGGGGTCGAGCTTTGTGAGGGGCACGGAATTTCCTTTTTGAGTGGAGTTCTATGTGGCTCGCAAGAGAACGCGGATCAGCGCGAGGGCGGCATTTACAAGATGAAGTTTGCGGTCGATTGGATGGGGAAAACTGACGGGTCAGGGGTTGAATTCACCTGATATTGAATGCGGTGCGATGGATTTGCCGTTGAGGTAGAAGGTGACGGCGCCGTTGAGGTCGGTGCTGAGGGTGTGGATGTGGGCGGATTGGAGTTCCTGCAGCACTTCCTGGCGGGGATGGCCGTAGCGGTTGCGGAGTCCGCAGGAGATGACGGCCCACTGGGGGGCGACACGGGCGAGGAATGCGGGGCGGGTTGAAGAGATGCTGCCGTGATGGCCGACCTTGAGCAGCGTGCTTTGCAGGCCGGACTCGGTGAGCATGGCATTTTCGGTGGGAGACTCGGCATCGCCTTCGAGCATGACGGAGGTTGCGCCGTAGGCCACGTGGAGCACGAGCGAGTCGTTGTTAGTGGGGGTGGGGCCGGGCTGGTAATTGGCGAAGGGTGCGAGAACAGCAATCTGGGTTGTGCCGAAGGGGAGCGCGTCGCCGGCGTGGAAGGAGCGAACACGGACGTGGAGGTTGGCGGCTTCGGTGAGCAGTTCGTCGTAAGGACCGTAGCGGGGATTGTGGCCGACCCATAGTTCGTCGGGATGAAAGTTGCGCAGGACGGCGGGGAGACCGCCCATGTGGTCGGAGTGGGCGTGGGTGAGAGCGACTGCGTCGAGATGGCGGATGCCGTGCGACCAGAGAACTTCCGAGACAACCTCTTCGCCGATGTCGAACTCCTGCGGGGCCTGATGAGGACCACCTCCGTGGCCGCCGCCGTCGATGAGGAGCGTTTTGCCGTCGGGGGTGATGAGGAGGATGGAGTCGCCCTGGCCGACGTCAATGGCTTCGACGAGGAGAGCGTTATGGGGATGGTTGATGGGGCGGGGAAGGATTACGGCTACGGCGGCAAGGAGGAGGGCGAGCCCGGCTAGTTGGCGAGGGTGGGTTTTGGAAAGGATGCGGCGTACTGCTTCCCACTCATTCCGCAAAAAGCGCGGAATGAATGGGGCACTCGGGTTGGTTCGGGGAACTACGTTTGAAAGGGATGGGGCGCCCGTCGGGCCATATGAGGCGAGGGATCGGTGAGCGAAGACGATGGAGGCTGCCAGCAAGACGATGAAGGCGGCGGATTGAGAAGGAAGCGGTGCGGGGATTCGCACGTCGCCAAATGTAAATGAGCCGAAGAGATGAACGAGGCCGACTCCGATGTGGAGGAGAAAGGCCACGACTGCGGCAGGGATGACGGCGGCAGCGGGCCAGATTAGAAGCGCCAGCAACGTGACCAGCGCGAAGGGCATGAGGATGAGGAGCAGGGGGAAGACGCAGAGATTGACGGGGAGAGCCAACAGGGTGATGCGGTGGAAGTAGAGGGCCATGGGCAGCGTCATGGCGAGTTCGACTACGACAGAGACGACGAGCAATTCGACAAGGTGGAGGATGAAGCGGATTGAGGCGGGAAAAACACGCCAGGCAATGGATTTACCGGTCGCACGCTGGATGGACGTCGCGAAGAGGCGCAGGATGACGCGGAACTGAGCCAGGGATGGATCGAGTTTGGTGTCGATGGCGATGAGGCGGAGATCGCGCGTTGCATTGAGGTAAGGATGGATGGTGCTTTTGAGGAGCGGGGCGGCCACGCCTGCGATGGCAACGACCGCCAGCAGGGTCATCTGGAAGCTTCCGTCAAAGAGGCTGCGCGGGCTGACGGCCAGCAGGCAGAGGGAGGCAAAACCGATGGTGTTGAGGGGGCTGCGGTCGCGGTAAAGCAGGCGGCCGAGGAGGTAGAGTGTGACCATCCAGAGGGAGCGTTGGACTGGGGTGGCAAAGCCGGTGAAGAGCGCGTAGGCGAAGGAGGCGAGGATGGTGAGGAGCGTAGCGGGGACGCGAGGCAGGCGCAGGCGGCGGGCGATCCAGAAGATGCATCCGGCAACGATGGCGATGTGAAATCCGGAGACGACCAGCATGTGAAAGGAGCCTGTGCGCTCGAAGCCGGCGCGCAGGGAGTGGGTGAGGTAGGTGCGGTCGCCGGTGACCATGGCGGCGAGCATGATGGCGTCGTCGGGTGTGAGGCGGAGGGGCACGGGGAATGCACGCATGGCGGCGGGGAGGCCGAGAATGCGGGCGCTGGCGGCGTGCTGAAGGGAGCTGATGCGGCAGGAGAGGAATTGCGGATCGTGGAGGGATGGCGAGACTGCCTCCCACTCATTCCGCAAAGAACGCGGAATGAATGGGGCACTCCGACTTGACTCTGTGATGGGCGCTGAACTGATTTTTTCTACGCGGTCGATGTTGAGGGTTGCGGTGGAGGTGATGCCCTGACTGAGGAGAAAATCCTCACGATTCCAGACGCCGGGGTCACGGTAGACCTCCGGCTCGAGCAGGCGGGCGACGGCGCGGAAACTTTCGCCGCATTGGAAGGGCTTAGGGGCGGGCTGGGTTGGATTGGGTGCAGGCCAGCGAATGATGAGGCGCACATTGCCGGAGATGGGTTTTTGGATATCGGCGGTGTCGGTGACGGTTTCAATCGTGGAGAGGCGCAGGTCGATTCGCTGGGAGGGGCGCTGGTCGGGTTCCTGATCTGCGGCCTGGGCTGGATTCTCTTCGGGTAGATTTTGTTCGATCTCGCTGCGGACGGGGCCGGCATCGACGATGGTTCCTTCGACAGTGCGAAGAAGGCCGTTGGAAAGTGCGGAGAGGACAGGCGCGGGGGACGGATGGGGTTCTACAGAGGCGCACCAGGCGCCGAGGAGAAGCCACAGGACAGATACAGGGAGCCAGGCAACGCGCTGGGCGCGGTAGGCGGCGAGGACGCAGAGGGCGGCGATGAGCGCCAGTGCGAGGAGGACGAGGCTGGGGCGGGGCCAGATCCAGTTAGTGGCGGCGACGCCTGCGGCAAAGAGCCAGGCGGCATGGAAGAGGGGGACGGAGGCTAGACCCGCGCTCGGACCGGCGAAGGAGGGAGTGGCTGGAATTTGGCCGGAGGTGGTGGGTTGGACTTGCATCGCACCGCGAAGCGGATGGCCTGCAATCTGGAACGAACGTCTTGATGCAAGGGTATCAGGAGCGGCGTAGCTGGACGACGGTCTCGAGGTGAAAGGTCTGGGGAAAGAGGTCGGCGAGGGTGAGGGATTGGATCTGGTAACCGCCGGCGATGAGGGTTTTCAGATCGCGGGCGAGCGTTGCGGGGTCGCAGGAGACATAGACGAGGGCCGGTGCGGCGACGCGGACAAGCAGGGAGGTGATGTCTGGGCCGAGGCCGATGCGGGGAGGGTCGACAACGATGAGATCGGGCTGGCCGCCTTTGGGATTGCTGCGCAGAAAGTCGAGAGTGGTGGCGCGGACGGCGGAGCCTGCGGTAGCGCGGAGATTTTCATCGAGGGCGTTGACGGCGGGTGGAGCGGACTCAACGGCGACGACACGGGCGAAGTTGGAAGTGAGGCGGCGGGCGAAGAGGCCGACGCCGGCGAAGAGGTCCCAGGCGAGGGAGCCGGAATGGCCGGCAGTGACAGATTCGACAAGGGAATCGATGAGCCAGCGGTTGACCTGAAAGAAGGCGCCGTGGTCGACGCGGTAGTCGAAGTTGGCGGCGGGGTATAAGAGTGAGGCTGCTCCCCAGCGGGCGATGGATTGCGGTGGTGCATCAATGCGGGTTTCGGCAAGGAGCTCGGCGCCGGTGAGGGCGGGAATGCGCTCTTGGACTGCTTTCGCGAGCTGGTCAAAGCGAGTTTTATTAGGGGACTCGGCCAAAAGGCTGGCAATAAGGGCGGTTTCGTCGGCGTTGCAGAAGAGGGAGAGCTCTGAAGGCCGCATCGCGGGGGTTGCTTGGCGGAGGACGTCTGTGAAGGCTTGCGCGGCGGTGAGGAGCAGGGGGGCGGCGATGGAGCACTCTTGAATGGGAATGATGGCGTGGGAGCGGCGGCCCCGATAGCCGGGATTCCCTGCGGCGTCAAAGGCGAGGCGGATGCGATTGCGGTAGGCCCAGGCTTGGTGGGGGAACTGGGCAGCTAGTACTTGAACCTCAACTAGGGGCAGGACGCCTGCGCGCTCGAGGGTTTCGCGGAGGATGGTTTGTTTGAAGGCGAGTTGTGAATTGTAGTTGGCATGCTGGTAATGGCATCCGCCGCAGATGCCAAAGTGGGAGCATTGGGGCGCGATGCGTTCGGGGGCGATGGTGACAATCTGCGTGGCTTCGGCGGTGGCGTAGCCGCGACGGTCCTCGACGATGCGGATGCTGGCCTGTTCGCCAGGAAGGGTTAGGGGGACGAAGACGGCCTTGCCGTCGAGGCGGGCGAGGAAGGCGCCGCCGTAGATGGGCTTTTGGATTTCGACTTGCTTGATTTCGGCCAACTGGGGGGCGGCGGGCTTGAGCGGAGCGGGTTGCGATGGGACGCGATTCTGTTTTCCCGCGGGAGGGGACTTGGGGCGCTTTGCTGCGGGTTTTGATTTGCGCGCGGTCATTGCTGGCTCATGTAGAAGAGGCTGAGGCGGGGCAGG
>Ga0302202_10005346_pt1 | contig 13140 bp, 10 predicted proteins | sample II_Bog_N3_3_FD_194579 | JGI IMG/M metagenome (GOLD analysis project Ga0302202, IMG submission 194579) | Peat permafrost microbial communities from Stordalen Mire near Abisko, Sweden - II_Bog_N3_3 | ecosystem: Environmental > Terrestrial > Soil > Wetlands > Peat | place: Sweden: Abisko...
GCCCGGCCGGCGCTTGCTTTCGGGCCCGCCGGCCCGGCCGGCGCTTGCGTTTGCGGGACGACTCTGCTAGCGCGCCGCTCGGATTGGCCGGTCCCTGTGGGGAGTCGGCTGTTTCGTGTTTCGTGATCCCATGTGGTTTGCCCCGGGGATCTTGGCTTTTACGGTATTTCCCCGCTGGCCCGCCGATGGCGCGGGGTTCCTGCCGGCAGACAACGAGGTGTTTCGGTTTATGCAGATTCTCGTCCGCGATAACAATGTCGACCAAGCCCTGCGCGCGCTCAAGAAGAAGCTGCAGCGCGAAGGCGTCTATCGCGAGATGAAGCTGCGTCGCCACTTCGAGAAGCCCAGCGAGAAGCGTGCGCGCGAAAAGGCGGCTGCCGTCCGTCGCGCCCGCAAGCTGGAGCGCAAGCGCGTGGAGCGTGACGGCGGCAAGTAAGCCTGCCGTTGAGGGCAGGCGGGCCTGAGGGCGCGCCGGCCTGATATCAAGTCCGAGCTTCGTGGAAGCCCCGTGTGCCCTGTGCGCGCGGGGTTCTGCGCGTGTCTGGCGTGGGGGTGGGTTCGGCGCGGGTTTGGCGGTGATGCGCTCTTGCGGCGGGGCGCGGGTTGGGCCAAGGAGAGGGCCAATCGCGCGCGGGGCCCGCGCGCCGGACTTTGCCGAGGACTTGAGGACCGCCATGACCGAGATCACCCGCGTACCCTTGCAGCCGATCGCCAGCGGATCGCTCTCCAAGCTGTGGCTGGGGGCGCTGGTCGCCGGCGCGCTGGGCGTGGGGGTGGCGATGTTCGCGCGGCCGCCGCTGGTCGACGTGGAGACCGTGACGCCGGGTGCGGGGGCGCATCCGGGCGCGACCGATTATGTGTTGATGAACTATGTCGGGCGGACCGACGATGGCCATGTGTTCGACCAGCAGAAGCGCGCCGTCATGCCGCTGAGCGGGGTGATCCCCGGCTTTACCAAGGCGTTGCAGCAGATGCAGGCCGGCGGCAAGTACGAGGTCACGATCCCGGCCGCGCTGGGCTATGGCGATCATGCCGTGGGCAGCATTCCGGCGAATTCGCGGCTGCACTTCACCATCGAGCTGGTCGACTTCAAGTCGGCCGCCGAGATCGAGGCGCAGCAACGCATGATGGAGCAGATGCGCGCCATGCAGGCGCAGCAGCAGGGCGGGGCTGGCGCCGGTGCGCCGGCGGGTCCGGCGGCGGGTCTGCCCGGGCAGTAAGCGTTTTGCCGGCCATGGGCCCGGCGTGATCCGACCGGCCGGCGCCTGCGCGCGGCGCGGCGGTAGATGAAGGTGTGATGCGATGTCGGTAACGCCCGAGACGGTCGCGCGGATTGCCGCGCTGGCCCGGATCAAGGTGACGGAAGGCGAACTTGCCGCGATGGTGCCCGAGTTGAACGGGATCCTCGCGTGGGTCGAGCAATTGGGCGAGGTCGACGTGAGCGGCGTGGCGCCGATGACCGCGGTGATCCCCAATACGCTGCGGTTGCGCGCCGATGTGGTGGGGGCGATTGCCGAAACCGCCGGTGATCGGCGCGATGACGTGCTGGCCAATGCGCCGGCGGCCGAGCATGGCTTCTTTGGCGTGCCCAAGGTGATCGAATGATCGCGGCGCGGCATGGACGGGATTTGAACGTATGACTGAGCTGACTGATCTGAGCCTCTGCGCGATCCGCGATGGCGTGGCGGGCGGGGCGTTTTCGGCCGTTGAGGTGGCGGGGGCGTTTAATGATGCTGTCGCCGCCGCGCAGGGGGCGTTGAATGCGTTTGTCGTGACGACGCCGGAGAAGGCCTTGGCGGCGGCCGAAGCGGTGGATGCGGATCGGGCGGCGGGGCGGCCTTTGGGGCGGTTGGCCGGGGTGCCGATCGGGATGAAGGACCTGTTTGCCACCAAGGGTGTGCAGACGACAGCGGCTTCGCATATTCTGGAAGGGTTTGTGCCGCCTTACGAGAGCACCGTCTCGCAGAAGTTGTGGGATGCGGGGGCGGGGATGCTCGGCAAGCTGAATCTGGATCAGTTTGCCATGGGGTCTTCGAACGAGACATCGTATTTCGGCAATGTGGTGTCGCCCTGGCGCAAGCCGGGGAGTGAGGCGGCGTTGGCGCCGGGGGGGTCTTCGGGGGGATCTTCGGCGGCGATTGCGGCGCGGTTGTGTCCGGCGGCGACGGGGACTGACACTGGCGGTTCCATTCGGCAGCCGGCGGCGTTTACCGGGATCAGCGGGATCAAGCCGACGTATGGGCGGTGCTCGCGGTGGGGGGTGGTGGCGTTTGCGTCGTCGCTCGATCAGGCGGGGCCGATGGCGCGGACTGTGCAGGACTGCGCGGTGATGCTGGAGGCGATGGCCGGGTTCGATCCCAAGGATGCGACCTCGCTGGAGTTGCCGGTGCCGGCTTGGGAGGCCGGGTTGTCGGCGGATTTGCGCGGGAAGGTTGTGGGGATTCCGCGCGAGTATCGGATCGACGGGATCGATGCGGATGTGGCCGCGTCTTGGGATGCCGGCATTGCCTGGTTGAAGGATGCGGGGGCGGAGGTCGTCGAGATTTCTCTGCCGCATACGCGGTATGCCTTGCCGACGTATTATATCATTGCGCCGGCGGAGGCGTCTTCGAATTTGGCGCGCTATGATGGCGTGCGGTATGGGTTGCGCGATTTGCCGCAGGGTGCCGGGTTGCAGGAGATGTATGCGGCGACGCGGGCGGCGGGGTTTGGGCCCGAGGTCAAGCGGCGGATACTGATCGGCACTTATGTTTTGTCCGCCGGGTTTTACGACGCATATTACACGCAGGCTCAGAAGGTGCGGGCGTTGATTGCGCGCGATTTTGAGGAGGCGTTCAAGGTTTGCGACGTGATTTTGACGCCCACCGCGCCGTCTGCCGCGTTTGCGTTGGGGGAGAAGTCTTCCGATCCGTTGGAAATGTATTTGAACGATGTGTTCTCGGTGCCGGCGTCTTTGGCGGGGTTGCCGGCGATGAGCGTGCCCGCCGGGTTGAACCGCGATGGGCTGCCCTTGGGGCTGCATCTGATCGGGCGGCCGCTGGATGAGCAGGGCGTGTTGAACGCGGGGTTGGCGATCGAGCAGCGGGCGGCGTTTTCGGCGCGGCCGGCGAGGTGGTGGTGACGGCGGGGCGATGAGCGAGGGCGTTTCGCCTCCGGGGCTGGGCGTGCCGGCCTTGCGTCCGCTGCCGCGGGCGATCTTTGCCGCGCGTTGGTTGCAACTGCCGCTGTACCTTGGGCTGATTGTTGCGCAGTGCGTCTATGTCGTTCAATTCCTGAAGGAATTGTGGCACCTCGTGACCCACGCGCTGAGCTTTGACGAGCAGGCGATCATGCTGGTCGTGCTCGGCCTGATCGACGTGGTGATGATCTCCAACCTGCTGATCATGGTGATCGTCGGCGGTTATGAGACGTTTGTCTCGCGGTTGGGGCTGGAGATGCATCCCGACCAGCCGGAGTGGCTGAGCCATGTCGATGCCGGGTTGCTGAAGGTGAAGCTGGCGATGGCGATCGTGGGGATTTCCTCGATCCATCTGCTGCGCAGCTTTATCGAGGCGGGCATGATCGGCCAGCCCGGCGCCGTGATCACCGAAACCGCGCTGCTGTGGCAGACGCTGATCCATCTCACTTTCGTTGTTTCGGCCATCGGCATCGCCGTGGTCGACCGCATGACCCAGAGCAAGGCCACGACATGACGAGCACCGCCACCAGCACGGCTTACCGCATCCACGGCGACACGGGCGAATGGGAGGTCGTGATCGGCCTGGAAGTCCATGCGCAGATTGCGACGCAGGCCAAGCTGTTTTCCGGCGCGGCGACGGCGTTTGGGGCGGAGCCGAATACGCAGGTCTCGTTGGTCGATGCGGCGATGCCGGGGATGTTGCCGGTGCCCAATGGCGAATGCATCCGGCAGGCGGTGCGCACCGGGCTGGCGATCGATGCCGCGATCAATCTGTGGTCGCGGTTCGATCGCAAGAACTATTTCTATGCGGATTTGCCGCAGGGGTATCAGATCAGTCAGTTGTATCATCCGTTGGTGGGTGAGGGGCATATTGATCTGGATGCCGACGAGAAGGCGGGGATTCCCGCGCCGCGGCGGATCGGGGTCGAGCGGATCCATGTCGAGCAGGATGCGGGGAAGCTGATGCATGATCAGCATCCGACGATGTCCTATGTCGATCTGAACCGCTCGGGCGTGGCGTTGATGGAGATTGTTTCCAAGCCCGATCTGCGGTCGCCGGCGGAGGCGGGGGCCTATCTGGCGAAGTTGCGGTCGATCTTGCGGTATGTGGGATCGTGCGACGGGAACATGGATCAGGGGTCGATGCGGGCGGATGTGAACGTGTCGGTGCGCAAGCCCGGGGATGTGTTCGGGACGCGGACCGAGACGAAGAATGTGAACTCGGTGCGGTTTGTCATGGCCGTGGTCGAGAGCGAGGCGCGGCGGCAGGTGGCGTTGATCGAGGATGGCGGGACGGTCGTGCAGGAGACGCGGCTGTACGATCCCGATCGGAACGAGACGCGGTCGATGCGGTCGAAGGAGGATGCGCACGACTATCGGTATTTTCCGGACCCGGATTTGTTGCCGTTGGTGTTGGAAGATGCGTTTGTCGAGGACTGCCGGGCTTCGTTGCCCGAATTGCCCGATGCGAAGCGGGCGCGGTATGTGTCGGCGCTGGGGTTGTCGGCCTATGATGCGGCGCAGTTGACGGCTGAGGTCGAGGCTGCGCGCGAGTTTGAGGCTTTGCTGGAGGCGGTGGCGGCGAAGGCTGGGAAGCCGGCCGCCGAGGTGGCCAAGCGGGTGGCGAACTGGTTGGGCTCGGAGCGGCCGGGGGTGTTGAATGCCGCCGGGGGTGAGGCGGATTTGGCGCGCAATACCGTCGCGGCGAATGTGGCGATTGTCGTGGCGACGGCTGGGGGCGTGATCTCTGGCAGCAAGGCGAAGGAGATCTTTGCCGGGTGGTTGACCGGGGGTGTGGCGGATCTGGCGGGCGAGATTGCCGCCAATCAGCAGACCAGCGATACCGGGGCGATTGATGCCGTGGTCGCCAAGGTGCTCGCCGACAATGCCGACAAGGTGGCGCAGTATCGCGCGGGCAAGGAGGCTTTGTTCGGCTTTTTTGTCGGGCAGACGATGAAGGCGATGGCGGGCAAGGCCAATCCGCAGGTGGTCAATGCGGCGGTGAAGGCGGCGTTGGGGTGATCGGCGGCTGCGTTAAGGCTCTGGCGGGGTTAGGGGAAAAGGCTTAGGTTGCTCGCCTGAAACAGGGGGAGCGGCCGGATGCGGGTGGGCGTCGCGGGAGTTGGGCTGGCGCTGGGCGCGCTGGTCGCGGGTGGGGCCCTTGCCCAAGGGTCGCCGCCGGGGACCGTGCAGGTGGTGCATGGCACGCCGAACGGGCCCACCACCGCGCGCGTGCTGGACGACGCGCTGGGCACCGTCGACATGGTGTTGCAGGCCGGCGGCGCCGGTGAGGGCGCGCGGCATGGGCGGCGGGGCAAAGGGGCTCGGCGGCGGACGGCGGGCGAGGCGACGCTGGCGGTGCCGGTGGCGGCCGGGGTGGGGCCGGGGGCTCTGCCGGTGCGGCGGGGCGCGCCTTTGGACAATGCGCAGGTGCTGGCGCTGACCCGTGCGGGGCTGGGCGATGCGGCGGTGACCGCCTTGGTGCAGACCAGCGGGGCGGATTACGATGTCTCGACGCCGGCGTTGATCGGACTGCGGCGCGCGGGGGTGGGCAGCGGGGTGATCGCCGCGATGATTACCCAGCAGGCCGGCGCCGATGGCGCGCGCGTGGAGCCCGATTCGCCCGATCCGTTGCAGCCGCATCCGCCGGGGGTCTATGTGCTGGCCGACTGGCTGGAGACGCCGCAGATGGTGGCGGTTCATGCCCTCGCCAGCGATCGGACGATGGTCGGGGGATTCCTTGGCTATGCCGTGGCGGGGGGGATGTTGCCTGTTCACTACAATGCGCTGGTGCCCGGGGCGCATGCCGCGTTGATGGCCGGGGCGCGGCGGCCGACGTTCTATGTCTATGCCGGCGCGGGGGTGCCCGATCCGACGACGCTGGCGCTGGTGCGCTTTGCCGTGAAGAAGGACGGACGGGTGGTCGGGATCGGGTCGGTCTCGTTCGCGGGCGCGCGCAATGGCGTGCCCGCCAAGCAATCGCTGCCGTTTGACGTGCGGGCGGTGGCGCCGGGGGTGACCGCCGTGCGGCCCGAGGATGACTTGCCGCCGGGCGAATATGGCTTTGTGCAGACCGCGCCGGGGATCGGCAGCGGCAACACCGTGGTGGCGACCAGCGATACCCGCGTGTTCGACTTTGCCGTGGGGGATGCGGCGGCGGTGGCGGCGCATGAGGGCGCGCGGCCTCTGCACGATGCGGGCTTTGCGCGCGCGCAGGGGGATGGGCCGACCGTCGCCGAGGTGATGCCGGTGGCGCTGGATTATCTCGACCGGTTGGCGCAGCCCGCGCGCAAGCAGGTGTTGAGCAAGGCCGAGAAGGCGGCCTCGGCGCCTTCGCAGTACCCTGGGGGCAAGTGAGTTCTAGCCGAGGCGGGTGCCGGTGAGCGGGTAGGTGCCGAAGAAGCCCGCCTTGACGGTGCCGGTGATCGCGTCGGGGGTGGCGGTGGCGGTGACTTCGAGGGTGACGGGCATCGGTTTGGTGACCGACATTTTCCACTGCGCGGTGTTGTCCGTGACGGTGCCGGTCAGGGGGACCTGGCCGATGTCGCCCTCGGCGTGGCCGGTGAGGGTGGTGGCGGTTTGCGTCAGGGTCAGGCGGGCGTGTTGCGGGCCTAGCGGGGTGGTGATGGTGATGTCGTAGAGGCCGGTGAACATGGTTCGGTCCTGTGGGCTGGAAGGTTCAAGGGTGAAGGGCGAGGGGCCATGACTTTGGTGGGGGTGCGCCTTGTCGTGGGGACGGGACTTGCGGCGAAGCCGCTTTTATAGCCTGCGGCGCGGCGAGGTTACGGGACGCGGTTGGCCGGCGCCTTGGTTGACAAGGTTGGGGGAGCGCGAGGGGCGTGCCCCTCGTGTCTTATCTTGTCCTGTTATTTTGGCGGAGCCACTTTCTCGATCGGCAGGCCGAGGGTGGCGAGTTGGGGTTCTACCTTCGCCGCATCGCCGACCACGACGAAGACCAGGCCATCGGGTTGCAGGTACTGCGCCGCCGCTGCGTTGAGGGCATCGGGGGTGAGGGCGCGCCAGCGGGCGGGGAGGGTGGCGTCGTAGGCATCCGGGCGGCCGAGGCGGGTGTTCGAGACGATCGCGCCGAGGAGCGCGCCACTGGTCTCGAAGGCGCCGGGGAGGGCGCGGATGTTGCCTTCGACGGCGCGGGTGCGCTCGGTGGGGGTGACGGGTTGGGTGGTGGGGAGCGCCTTCATGTCGGCGATGATGTGGGTGATGGCGTCGCCGGTGTGATCGGTCTGGACGGGGGCGAGGACGATCAGGCTGCGCGCGCCTTCGGGTTGGCGGATGGCGGCGTTGACGCCGTAGGACCAGCCTTTGTCCTCGCGCAGGTCCGAGTTGAGGCGCGAGAGGAAATCGTTGCCGAGGACGACGTTGGCCAGTGTCAGCGCTTCCTGGCGGTTGGCTTCGGCGTCGGCGGTGGGGCCCGATGGGATGCGGCCCTGCATGGGGAGGACGCGGCCGGCGACGATGACCGATTGCGGGCTGCCCGGGCGGTCGATCAGGACGATGCGCGGGGTGAGCGTGGGGGTGGGCTGGTTGATCGGTTTGGGGGGCGGGGGCGGGGGTGGTGCTGTGCCAGTCGCCGAAGCGGGCGTTCAGGAGCGGGAGGAGCTGGGCCATGGTGATGTCACCGACGACGGTGATCGCGGCGTCTTGCGGGCGGAGCCAGCGGGCGTGGGCCGAGGCGATGGTTTGCGGGGTTTCGGCGGTGATGGCGGCGGGGGTGCCTAGGCCGTCCGCCGGGGCGGCGTAGGGGTGGCCGGGGCCGAACAGCAGGGGCCCAAGCGCGCGGATCGCCATCGAGGTGGGGGTGGTTTGGGCCTGGGCGATCTCGGCGAGGCGTTGGTGTTGGAGGCGGGTGAGGTCTGATGCGGCGAAGGCGGGGTGGCGGATGATGTCGGCCAGCAGCGCCAGCGAGGGGGCAAGGTTGGGGGTCAGCGCGGCGAGGGTGATCGACGAGGCGTCCATCGATTCGCCGGTGGCGATGGTGGCGCCGAGGCGTTCCTCGTCCGACAGGACGGCGGTGGCGTCGCGCGGGGTGGCGCCGGCGGTGCCCTGGGTGAGCATGGCGAGCATCAGGCCCTGGCGGCCGGGGGCTTCCTGCGCGTCGGAGGCGACGCCGGCGTTGAAATCGAGCTGGACCAGGACGCGGGGGATGGCCGTGCGGCGGGCTAGCGTGACGGGGATGCCGTTGGTGAGGGTCGCGTGTTCGAGGGTGGGCCAGGTGAGGTCCGCCGGGGGCGTGACCGGGGGTTGGGGGATGGGGGCGCCTTCGTTCACCGGCGGGACGGGGAGGTGGGGGTCTTTCGGGGGGGCGGGGCGGTTGTCGCCCCAGCCGCCCATGGTGGCGCCGTCCTCGGTGCGGGGGCCGGGGGTGACGGCGATCATCACCGCCGGGCGGGAGAGCCAGCGGCGGGCGGCGTCGCGCACCTGGGTGGGGGTGAGGGCGGCGATTTCGGCCAGTTCTTTGCGGTAGTGCGCGGGGTCGTTCGAATAGAGCAGGCCTTCCGCGAGGGTGCTGCCCTTGCCGCCGAAGCCGCCGACGACTTCGAGCGCGGCGATCTGGTCGGCGATGGTGCGGGTGACGGCGCGTTGCAGTTCGTCGGGGGTGGGGCCTTCGGTGAGGAATTTGGCGATTTCGGCGTCGAAGGCGGTTTCCGCCTGCGCGCGGGGGACGCCGGGGCGGACGTCCATGGTGGCGGTGAGAATGCCGACCTGCTCGTGCTGGTCGTCGTCCGCCGAGACGCCGGTGGCGAGTTGGGCGCCGCGCACCAGCGTGTTGTCGAGGCGGGAGGAGGCAAGGCCGCCGAGCACCGTCATGGCGATTTCGAGCGCGGGGGTATCGGGGTGGTTGAGGCCGGGGCCGCTCCACGCGCGGGTGAGGCGGAGGGTGGCGACCTGGTCGGTCATCTCGCGGTGGAGGGGGGCGGGGAGGGTGATGGGGCCGGCGGTGACGGGCGCGACTTTGGGGCCCGGGGGGATGGCGGCGTAGTAGTGTTCCACCAAAGGCTTGGCGGTGGCGGCGTCGATGTCGCCCGAGAGGACGAGGATGGCGTTGTTGGGCGCGTAATGCGCGCGGTACCAGTCGCGCACGTCGGGGAGGCTGGCGGCGTCGATGTCGGCCATCGAGCCGATCGTGGCGTGGTGATAGGGGTGGCCGATGGGGAACAGCGCCTCGCCGGTGGCGTAGCCGGTGAGGGCGTAGGGCTGGTTGTCGTCCTGACGCTTTTCGTTTTCGACGACGCCGCGTTGTTTATCGAGTTTGTCTTGGGTCACGGCGCCGAGGAGGTGGCCCATGCGGTCCGATTCGAGGAACAGCGCGAGGGGGAGCGCGCCCGTCGGGACCGTTTCCACATAGTTGGTGCGATCGTACCAGGTGGAGCCGTTGTTGCCGGCGCCGGCGGCTTCGAGGGGTTCGTCGAAGCTGGGGGCGTTGGCGCTGCCGCCGAAGAACAGGTGTTCGAAGAGGTGCGCGAAGCCCGTACGGCCCTCGGGCTCGTTCTTGGAGCCGACGCGGTAGTAGGTGGTGACGCCGACGATGGGCGCCTTGCGGTCGGTGTGGATCAGGACGGTGAGGCCGTTGGCGAGGGTGAACTGTTCGTAGGGGATGTTCACGTTGGCGATCAGGGCGCTGATCGGGGCGGGGGCGGGTTGCGGTTGGGCGAGGGACGGCGTGGCGATCGCGAGGGCGAGGAGCGAGATGGCAGCGTTCCTCGAAAAAGTGGGGCGGATCATTTAGGAGTCCTGTCTTGGGAGGCCGGGGCGCAGTCGCCCCAGACCATGATCGGGGTGACGAAGCGTTCGTCCCATGTTTGCACCAGCGCGACCGGGTGGCAATTGGCATGGACGTAAGTCTGCACGGCGCGCCACGTTGTCCAGTTTACCGGGAAGTTGCGCGGGGCGAGGGTGGAGATCACCGCGCCGGGGTGGGCGGCGAGGACGCGCGCGACTTCGGCGTTGGTGTCGAACTGGCTGACGTTGCGTTCGGCGAGCTGGTTGAGGTGGTGGGGGAACACCAGGGGCGTGAGGAAGGGGCGGTTGGCGAGCGCATAGACTGAGGTGGGGCCATCGAACACCAGCAGGCCTCTGCCATGGTCATGCTGAACGGCGGCCGACGCGAGGGCGGTGACCGAGGTGCGGCTGTGCATTTGCCATGCGCGGTCCCACGGGTGGTACCAGACGAACGTCCACGCGATCAGGGCGAGCGCGGCGGGGCGGCCCGCGGAGGGTCTGGCGAAGAGCGATGCGGCGGTGACGGTGAGGGGGACGAGCGCGGGGAGCGCGTAATGCGCGAAGTAGTGCGGGACCGAGAGGAAGCCCACTGTGGCGGCGGCGAGCCAGAGGGCGAGGTAGGTTCTGGCATGGGATTTGGGTTGGGTGGCCAGCGCGGCGAGGGTGACGGCGAGCAGGGGGGCGAGGCGGACGGCGGTGGAGGCGGCCTGACCGTGGATCTCACGCGCGGTGAGGGGGGCTTTGACGAGGTTGGAGAGGACCATCGCTTGCCACCATGCGGCGAAGTGGTGGTGCGCGGCGTAGAAGGTGGCGCAGGCGAGGGTGGGGAGGGTGACGAGGAGGGCGAGGGTGAGGGCGCGGGGGATCAGGTGCGCGCGCGGGGTGTGGGCGAGGATCCAGCCGAGGAGCAGCGCGCTCTCGAACAGGGCGGTTTGCTTGATGGTGATGGCGAGGCCGCAGAGGAGCGCGGTTGTGGCGGCTTTGGCCGGGGTGGGGCGGTAGGCGAGGAGGGCGGCGAGGGCGATGGGGAGGTTGTAGAACACGGGGCTCTGGCCCGAGTAGCCGTCGAGCGGGCCGAGGGTGGCGAGGTAGGTGAGGCCGGCGAGGAGCGCGGCGGGGCGGGGCGTTTGGGGGATGGTTTCGGCGAGGCGGGCGATGGTGAGCGCGGTGGCGGCGGCGCTGAGCGTGGCGGCGACTTGCCAGACCACGGGCGCGGGGGAGATGGCGGCGAGCGCGTAGTAGATCAGGAACAGGCCGAGCGGCTTGCGGTCCCAGACGTCGACGTAGGGGAGCAGGCCGTGGTGCATGCGGGCGCCGACGAGGGCGTAGAACTGGTCGTCGGCCATGGGGGCGGGGTTGCCGTAGACCGAGCAGCGCAGCGCGATGGCGGCGATCAGGAGGATCAGGGCGAGGGCCCAGGTTGGCAGGCGGTTCGTGGTGGTCATGCGCGCGTATCCCCCCGGTTGGCGCTTTTTTTCCGCGCGGGGCCGGGCGTTTGCGCGCGGTCACGGCGGGGTGGTGCGGCGGTGGTAGAGATTGTGCCGCCGGCTGGGAAGGTTGTGGCGCCTCAGGCGTTACGAAATTGCTGGTGTGGGGGTTGTGCCCCTCTTGTGTGGCCGATGGGCAACACTACCTTGGGCGCGAACAGGAGGATTTTGGTCCCATGAACATCGAAAGCTTTACCGACCGCGCCAAGGGCTTTTTGCAGGCGGCGCAGATGTTGGCGATCCGGCAGGGGCATCAGACGATCAAGCCCGAGCACGTGCTCAAGGTGCTGCTGGAGGACCAGGAGGGCATGGCGGCGCAGTTGATCGGGCGCGCGGGCGGGGTGGCCAAGCTGGCCGAGGCGGAGATCGACAAGGCCTTGGCCAAGGTGCCGGTGGTGTCGGGCGCGGGGGCGCAGGGGCAGCCGGGGTTTGAGAACGATACCGTGCGGGTGCTGGATCAGGCGGAGCAACTGGCCAAGAAGGCCGGGGATTCGTTTGTGCCGATCCAGCGCGTGTTGCAGGCCTTGGCGTTGAGCGCGGGGCCTGCCGGGGTGGCTTTGAAGGCGGCGGGGGTGACGGTGCCCGCGCTGGAGGAGGCCATTCGCAGCGTGACGGGGGGGCGGTCGGCGGACAATGCCTCGGCCGAGAACGCCTATGAGGCGATGAAGAAGTATGCGCGCGATCTGACCGAGGCGGCGCGGGCGGGGAAGCTGGATCCTGTCATTGGGCGGGACGAGGAGATCCGGCGGACGATCCAGATTCTGGCGCGGCGGACGAAGAACAATCCGGTTTTGATCGGTGAGCCGGGGGTGGGGAAGACGGCGATTGCGGAAGGGCTGGCGCTGCGGATTGCCAATGGGGATGTGCCGGATACGCTGAAGGACCGGCGGTTGATGGCGCTCGATATGGGGTCGTTGATTGCGGGGGCGAAGTATCGCGGGGAGTTTGAGGAGCGGTTGAAGGCGGTTCTGGATGAAGTGCGCGGGGCCGAGGGGGAGATTATTCTCTTTATCGACGAGATGCATACCTTGATCGGCGCGGGCAAGGGCGAGGGGGCGATGGATGCGGGGAACCTGCTGAAGCCGGCTTTGGCGCGCGGGGAGTTGCACTGCATCGGGGCGACGACGCTCGATGAGTACCAGAAGTATGTCGAGAAGGATGCGGCCTTGCAGCGGCGGTTTCAGCCGGTGTTTGTCGGCGAGCCGACGGTGGAGGATACGATCTCGATCCTGCGGGGTCTCAAGGATCGGTATGAGCTGCATCACAAGGTGCGGATTACCGATGGGGCGATCGTGGCGGCGGCGACTTTGAGCAACCGGTACATTGCGGATCGGTTTTTGCCGGATAAGGCGATCGATTTGATGGATGAGGCGGCCTCTCGCATCCGCATGGAGGTCGAGTCGAAGCCCGAGGAGATCGAGAATCTCGATCGGCGGATCGTGCAGTTGAAGATCGAGGAAATGGCGTTGAGCCGCGAGAGCGATGCCGCCTCGCGCGATCGGTTGGCGGCTTTGCGCGAGGAATTGGCGAATATCGAGCAGCAGTCGGCCGAGTTGACCACGCGGTGGCAGAATGAGCGCGACAAGCTGGCGGCCGAGGGGCGGTTGAAGGAGCAGTTGGATGCTGCGCGCGTGGAATTGGAGCAGGCGCAGCGGGCGGGGGACTATGGGAAGGCCGGGGAGCTGACCTATGGCCGGATTCCCGAGCTGGAGCGGCAGTTGGATGAGGCGCAGGGGG
>Ga0302202_10005348_pt1 | contig 13136 bp, 9 predicted proteins | sample II_Bog_N3_3_FD_194579 | JGI IMG/M metagenome (GOLD analysis project Ga0302202, IMG submission 194579) | Peat permafrost microbial communities from Stordalen Mire near Abisko, Sweden - II_Bog_N3_3 | ecosystem: Environmental > Terrestrial > Soil > Wetlands > Peat | place: Sweden: Abisko, Stordalen...
CGCTGGGCTCGTGGGTTGCGTTGCCGGCCTTCGTGCTGCTCATTCCCTTTTATGTCATCCGGCTCCTGAACGAGGAAAAGGTGCTGCGCGCTGAGCTTCCAGGCTACTCCGACTACTGCGTGAAGACGCGCTACCATCTGATTCCCTTCCTCTGGTAAGCGCGCTGGCCGTTGACAGCATAAAAATAAAATCCGCTTGATACCTTGACGGTCTACATAAGCATGTGTAGATAATCATAGTATGGGTAAGCCAAGCGATCTCGTACAAGGGACACTCGACCTTCTGATTTTGAAAACGATCCTGCTTGAGCCTATGCACGGCTGGGCAATCGGGAAGCGGATTCAACAGGTTTCCGGCGAGGTGTTGCAGGTGCAGCAGGGCTCGCTTTATCCGGCGCTGCACAGGCTGGAGCAGCAGGGCTGGATCAAGGCCAAGTGGGCAGAGAGCGAAACGGGGCGGCAGGCGAAGTTCTATGCGCTAACGGCTGCGGGGCGCAAACAGCTTGAAGCTGAAACAGCCAACTGGAATCGGCTTTCGGCGGCCATCGACCTGATTGTGGCGGAAGCCTGAAGGAGTTACCATGCGCTGGCTTGCACAGTTTTGGACGCGAACAAAGATGCTATTCGGGCGGGGCAAAGCGGAGGCGCGGCTCGACGAAGAGTTGCGCGATCACCTCGAGCGCCAGATTGCTGAGAACATCGCCGCCGGAATGAGCGCGGACGAGGCGCGGCACGCGGCGATGCGGACGTTTGGAAATCCGGCGCTGCTGCGCGACCAGGCTCACGAAACGTGGAGCTGGAATTGGCTCGACTTGCTGCTGCGCGACGTGCGCTACGGCATGCGCACCCTCACGCGCACGCCTGGGTTTGCAGCCATTGCAATTCTCGTCATGGCGCTGGGCATCGGGGCCAATGTTGCGCTGTTCACGATTGTCCGTTCCGTGCTGTTCAAGCCTCTGCCCTTCCGCGATCCAGACCGGCTGGTGCGGCTTTACGAATCGAACCCCGACGGAAAATTCCCCTACAATGCCAATGCCGGCGGTGTGTTTGCCGAGTGGAAGAAGCAGAGCCGCAGCTTCACTGACATGGCACTCTGTGGCTATGCGGGTTACAACCTGTCGGGCGCGGGAGAGCAGTTGCCGGAGGGCGTGCGCGCGGGCAGTTTTTCCTGGAATCTGCTGCCCATACTCGGCATTCAGCCATCCCTGGGGCGGAACTTCACCGCGGACGAAGACCGCCCGTCGGCGAATCCAACCGTTTTACTGAGTTGGGGGTTGTGGAAGCGCCGTTTTGCAGGTAATCCATCCATTGTCGGCCAGACTGTGCTGCTCGACGCCAGACCCTATACCGTAATCGGCGTGATGCCGGCATCGTTTGCATATCCAAACGCAGCCACGCAGCTATGGACCCCTATCTACTACAAGGAACCGGCGAACGAGATCAACGAGATCGACAACCATGAATTCATGGCCATCGGCCGCCTCAAGCCGGGTGTGAGCGAGGCGCAGGCATTGAGCGAGCTTACGCTGATCACTCGCCGCATTCACGACGCGCACCTCGACGACTCCTTTGTGAGCATAGCCGCAAACATGCGCCCCCTACTGGACTCCTTGGTCGGCGACATGAGGAATTCGCTCTATGTGCTGCTGGCGGCTACGGGATGCGTGCTGCTGATTGCATGCCTGAACGTCGCCAATCTGCTGGTGGCGCGTGCGGCGGCGCGACGCAAGGAGCAGGCCATCCGCACAGCGCTCGGCGGCAGCCGGCTGCGTCTGCTGCGGCAACACCTGATGGAAAGCCTGGTGCTTACTGCCGCGGGCGGTACGATTGGCTTTGTGCTGGCCATCGGCGCCATCGAGTGGTTTGTGCGCAACCGGCAAGACATGGCCCGCGTCGAAGCCGTCCATTTGGATGGCGTGGTAGTGGCGTTTGCCGCGGCATTGATTGTGCTGTGTGCGTTCTTCGCCGGCTTGATTTCCGCGATTTCCGCGAAGGGCAGCCAAGTGCTCACGGCGCTCCAGGAGTCCTCGCGCGCTAACAGCGCCGGTCATGGCCGTGCACGGCTGCGCGGGGTCCTGCTGACGCTTGAAGTGGGACTGACAGTGGTCCTGCTGATCGGCTCGGGCCTGCTGATCAAGAGCTATGCAAGGCTGCGTTCCGCAAACCTCGGATGCCTCACACAGAATGTGCTGAAGATGGACTTCTCGTTGCCGGAAGCGCGCTATAGCAAGGCGGCACAGCGGGCGATTTTTTTTGACACGCTGCTGGCGCGGGTTCGGAATCTTCCCGGCGTTCAGGCGGCTGGCTTCGTGTTTCCTGTGGTTCCTGGCGATGGCTACGGTGGAGACAGCGGCTTTGCCATCCCTGAACACCCCGCACCCCCGCAGGGCAAGCTGCTCTACGCGCTCCACCGCTGGGCAGACCCCGGATACTTTGCCGCCATCGGAATTCCCCTTCTGCGCGGGCACACCTTCGACGACAATCAACGCCCTGGGCACTCGACAGAGGTCATTATCAGCGAAGAGTTTGTGAGGCAACACTTTCCCGGCGAAGACCCCATCGGCAAACACCTTCGCACCATGGGAAAGAACTCATTCGAAATCGTGGGAGTGGTCGGCGACACGCGCCACGTTGTCACTGAGCCCCCTCAGCCGATGATGTACTTTGCCCTCGACGCCACCGACGATATGAACGGCGCGGTGCTGGTGGTCCGCTCCGGGCGCGATGTGACGCAGCTTGCGATGCCCGTCCGCCGCATGATTGCGCAAATGGACCGCGACCTTCCCGTGTCCGACGTTCTCACCATGGATCAGGTCATCGGACGGAACAACATGGATGCGAGCTTCAATGCGATGTTGCTCACGGTGTTTGCGGGCGTGTCTCTGGTGCTTGCGGCGGTGGGGCTGTTCGGGGTGCTGTCGTACATCGTCGCGCAGCGTACCAGCGAGATCGGCATTCGCATTGCGCTCGGGGCGCAGAGAGAGCAGGTGCTGCGCAAAGTCCTAATGGATGGTCTGCGGCCCGCATTCATTGGGCTGGTGCTGGGGCTCGTGGCCAGTGCAGGGGCCGCGCGGCAGGTGCAAGCCATGCTGTATGGAACCGAACCGCTGGACGCTGCCGTGTTTGCCGGAGTGGCGCTGATGCTGCTGGTGGTTGCGGCGCTGGCCTGCCTCGTTCCCGCATGGCGCGCGTCGCGGCTGGACCCGATGCAGGCGCTGAGGACCGAGTGAGCGGGAAGCTGGTGGCTGGCTTTCGACTTTCTTCGCTTCGCCACGGTCGCTCCGGATAGCAGCGCAATTTTCGATACGAACATCAAGACGGGGGGCGGATCTCGCTCGAAGTGCCTCCTGCGGCGGGAATGTAGCACTTCAACGTGTAATCCATGACCATGCGATCGGCGTTGAAGCGCCAGCCAAGCGTCCTTATCGTCCGCTTCATGCGCTTGATCCAGCCCAGCGGCAGTCCGTCGCGGTCGCGCTGGTAGTAGAGGGGAATCAGCTCATCGCGCAGCGTGCGATAGAGGTCTTCACCGTCGCGGCTGTCATGCACATCCATATTCGAGTGGGTTCGGCCGGTGCCGATGGCGAAGCCGTTAAGCCCGTCGTAGGCTTCTGCCCACCATCCATCGAGGACCGACAGATTCAAGCCGCCGTTGAGAACGACCTTCTGGCCGCTGGTGCCTGAGGCCTCCAGGGGGCGGCGCGGATTATTGAGCCAGACGTCGACGCCCTGCACCAGGTAGCGGGCTACGTTGATGTCGTAATCTTCAACGAAGACGAATTTGTGCGAGAAGCTGGAGTCGCGCATCATCTGGGCGATCTGCTGGAGGACTTTCTTACCCGGCTCATCGTGGGGGTGGGCCTTGCCGGCAAAGACAAACTGGACGGGGCGCTTGGGGTCGTTGACCATGGAAGCGAGCCGCTCCATGTCGGCCAGCAGGAGGTTGGCTCGTTTGTAAGTAGCAAAGCGGCGTGCAAAGCCGATGGTCAAGGCATCGGGCGAGAGAATTTTTCCGAGGGCCTGCAGAGTGGTTGCATCTTCGTTGCGACGTTGAGCCTGTTCCTGGGCGCGGCGGCGCACGAAGTCGAGGAGCTGGATCTTCAGCGCGAGATGCGTCTCCCAAAGCTCGCCGTCGTCGACTTTCTCGATCTCCTCCCAGGTGCGCGCATCGCCGCTGTGGTCCTGCCAGCCGATGCCGAGGTATCGATCGTAAAGGCGGCACATTTGCGGCGCCAGCCAGGATGGAACATGGACACCGTTGGTGATGTGACCGATGGGCACGGCATCCTCCGATTTGCCCGGGTAGAGGCCTTTCCACATGGCTCGCGAGACCTCGCCGTGCAATGAGGAAACCGCATTGACGCGTCGCGAGAGTTTGAGCCCCAGCACCGTCATGCAGAATTGTTCGCCGTGGTGGTCGGGATTCTCGCGGCCAATGGCCATCAGCGTGTGTTGAGAAAGACCGAGCTGTTCGCGGAGGGGGCCCAGGTGCTCTTCGATCAGATCGGCACTGAAGCGGTCGTGACCGGCGGGGACGGGAGTATGGGTGGTGAAGACCACTTCGCGGGGAACCTCGCTGGCGGCGGTGTGGAAGTCAACGCCCTCTTCCTCCATGCGGTTGCGAATGGCTTCGAGAACCGCGAAGCCGCTATGGCCCTCGTTGAGGTGGAGAACTCCCGGCGAGATACCCATGGCCTTGAGCGCGCGGAAGCCTCCTACGCCGAGGAGCAGCTCCTGGCGGATGCGGGTGCGCGCGTCGCCGCCATAGAGGCGGGATGTTGTGTCGAGATCCTCAGGCGCGTTTCCGGCCACGTTTGAGTCGAGCAGCAGCAAATCGATGCGGCCCACTTTGACGCGCCAGACCTTGGCGCGAATGGAGCCGCCGCGGGTTGCGATCTCGATAACAACCGGCTCGCCGTTCTTGCCAATGGCCGGCTGCATGGGCAATTGATTGATGTCGGTCTGGAGATACTCCTCGTGCTGCCATCCGGTTCGATCGAGACGCTGGAGGAAATAGCCTTGTCCGTAAAAAAGGCCGATACCGATGAGCGGAATATCGAGATCGGACGCGCTTTTGATGTGATCGCCGGCCAGCACGCCGAGGCCGCCGGAATAGATGGGCAAAGACTCGTGCAAGCCAAACTCGGCGGAGAAATAGGCGACGGGCCGGGGGCGAAGAACTCCTGCGTTGGTGGCGCCCCAGGTGCGGTCGGCGTTCAGGTATTCCTGCTGATGGCGGTAGCAGTAGTTGATGCGGCTATGCAAACCCAATTCGGTAGCGCGCCGCTCAATCTCCTCCAGGGGAATCTGGCTGAGCAGGGAGATGGGATTCTGATTGAGTTGCCGCCAGCCGGCTGGATCGAGGTCGCGGAGCAGGCTGACGCAGGCGCGGTCCCAACTCCACCACAGGTTGCGGGCGAGGGACCAGAGGCGTTCCTGGGTGGGTCCAATGAAGCGATCGAGCGTGCGTGCCTCACTGACTACGGGAGCGACTTCGGTTGCCGCCTGGGCCAGCATACGAATCTCATTCTCCCGAAAGATGCGCGGCTCCTTGGTTTGAACAACCAGAACACCTTGCAGGATGCCGCGGTCGATGAGCGGCACACCCAGGAAGGAGTGGTACACATCTTCACCGGACTCGCTGAAATACTTGAAACGCGAATGCTGTCTGACATCGTCGACGGCGACCGGCAGAACCTGCTCTGCGACCAGGCCGGTGAGCCCCTCATTGATGGGCATGCGCAACGTGCCAATACATCGGGGATGCAGGCCAAGAGTGGCAGCCAGGACAAGATTGGAACGGTCGGGTTCAAGCAGATATGCCGAGCAGACATCGGTGCGGAAGCGTGCGGCAATCAAGGCAACAACGTTCATGAGGGTATCGGCAGGCTTGCCACCCTCCTGGGCGAGACTGGTGATCTCTTCCACAGTCAGAACAAGATTGGCGTCAGAAGAATCGTGGGACTTGGTCATCGGTTTGCTTCCGCCTTTCGTTCAAGTTTCAGGGATGAAATATTAACGCCTGTAGCGAGAGCGGTTCCGTGATCGATGTGCCCTCAGTGGATAAGTGGAAGGCGGCTTTCTCTTGAGGAAAAAGCCACTTGAGAGCAGTGTTTTCGGTGTACAGCAATTGTGGAACCGCTATGGCCTCGACAAGGATTGCAACGGTGAGTCGGGCGAAATCGCCGCGGAATGCTGCGGCCGCGAGCGATCTGGTTAGTGGATGGGAAACCCCGACATTTACGTTTTCGGGATTGATTTGAAGATAACACCAAATAAGGCGAAGCAGTGAATAACGCGAAGCATGGGCGAAAAGTTGTCTGGATTGTCTATACTGCCGGTAAGGACTTCTGTCATTGGCCGAAGCAGGCGAAATCACGGTGCTTCTCCGCGATTGGCGGGAGGGCGATCCCACGGCAATCGAGCACCTTTTCGAGCTTGTCTACCCGCAATTGAGAGTCATCGCCGGGGCACTGTTTCGAGGGGAGCGGCCGGAGAACCTGCTGCAGCCGACCAGCGTCGTGAACGAGCTTTTTCTGAAGCTGATCAGGCAACGCAGCCTGCGGTTTGAAGACCGCGAACACTTCTACAGCCTCTCCGCGCGGCTCATGCGGCGGGTTCTGGTGGATCATGCGCGCTCCGAGGGAAGACAGAAGCGCGACGGCGGGACTCCGGTTCCGCTGCATCCCGACCTTGCGTGGATCGATGCCCGGCCGGCGGAGATGATGGACCTGGACCGGGTGCTGGAGGAACTTGAGCAACTGGACGAACGAAAGTGCAGGATGGTTGAATTGCGTTTCTTCCTCGGGTTCACGGCGGAGGAGACGGCAGAGCTGCTGAATACTTCAAAGGCCACCGTGGATCGGGAGTTGCGGTTTGTGCGGGGCTGGTTGTACGAGCGGCTGCATGAGGGGTAGGACCGGTCAAAGACAGTTTGAAGAACTGGATTGGAGAGCATCCCTCAGGGGCTAAAGCCCAACTCGTCTTTCAGATGATTGCGGCACGACTGAAGCCGTGCCCTTTCAAAGCGGTGATTGCGTGGTTCTTGAGGCACTTTCCCAGTGTTTCGCGCCAACGTGGTGTGGCCCTGATGACACAAGACGCCGACAATTGGGAGCTGCTGCAGGAGTTGTTTCATCTTGCGGAGGTCACGCCGGAGGCGGATCGGGAGCGGGTGCTGGCGGAAAAGTGTCCAGACGAGAAGCTGCGCCGGCGGGCGCTGAAGATATTCATGGCGTCGAGCCTTGAGGAGCCGGTTAAGACTCTGCCACAAGATTCTGCAATAGGCACCAAGATCGGGCCGTATGCGCTGATCCGGCACCTGGGCACGGGCGGGATCGGCGCGGTGTACCTGGTGGAGCGGATGGCGGGCGGGGCGTTGCAGCGGTCGGCGCTGAAGGTGCTGTCGCCGCATTCGGCGGGACCTGGATTCATTGAGCGATTCCACCGCGAACAGCACATTCTGGCCACTCTCGACCACCCGAATATTACGCGCATGCTGGATGCCGGGTTGAGCGACCGGGGGCAGTCGTACCTGGTGATGGAGTATGTGGACGGGGAACATCTGGACACATACTGCGACGGACACAAGCTGGGAATTCCCGAGCGGCTGCAGTTGTTTCTGCGCGTGTGCGATGCCGTCGCCTATGCGCATCGCAACCTCATTGTCCATCTTGACCTGAAGCCTTCAAACATTCTGGTGACCGCCGACGGCACAGTGAAGCTGCTGGACTTTGGAACCTCGAAGCTGATCCAGACAGACAGCCGGCTGACGACCACGGTGATGGCGACTCCGGCCTATGCGAGTCCGGAGCAGTTGCGCAACGAGGCGGTGACCACCTCGTGCGACATCTATGCGCTGGGAGCGATTCTCTTTGAGTTGCTGGCTGGAACGCGGCCGGGGAACAAAGCATCCATGGTGGCCATGATTGAGCGGGCTATCAAGGAGCAGGAGCCGGAGCGATTGACAGCCGCGGTGACGGCGGAGGCGGCGGAACAGCGAGGTTTGTCGGAGAGCCGTTTGCGCCAGATGCTGCACGGCGACCTGGCGACGATTGTGCAGAAGTGCCTGCGTCCGCGGGCCAAAGACCGTTATCCCTCCATCGACCCGCTGGCCCAGGACATTCAGCGATACCTGAAAGGCAGGCCAGTGCTGGCGCGGCCGCAGACGACCCTCTACCGCGTGGGCAAGTTTGTCCGCCGCAATCGCGGAGCTGTGGCGACCGCCCTGATTGTTGTTTTGGCGCTGGTTGCAACCGTCGCCTACGCCGCATGGCGACAGGAGCAGGCGGTCCGCGAAGGCCAGCGGGCGCTGCGGATGCAGACCTTCATGTACCGGCTTTTCAAGCTGGCCAACTCGAATTACACGGGCAAATCGTCGGCAACGGTTCCGGAGTTTCTGGAACTGGGAGTCAAGATGTTGCCGCAATACATCAAGAATCCGTCCGATTTGCGCGAGGCGCAGATGGGGCTGGCTGAATCGATGTACGAGAATGGCGACCTGGACAGTGCGCAGAAGGTTCTTACGGAAACCATCGCCAGCGCCAAGGCGGCAAACGATATTCCAGCGGAAGCGGAGTCGGAGGCGTTCTCAGGGAACATCGCTTACCTCAAGGGGCAGGTGGAGATCGGCGAGCCGTTGACATCGCATGCTCTTGAACTTTCGCGTAAACCCGGTGTGCCTCCATCCGTGAAAGCCTGGAGCGCGGTGTTCTATGCCTGGAACCGCGAAAATAACGGCTATCGCAGCGATGAAAATGTGCGTCTGTTGGAGGATGCGGCGAAGGAGTGCCGCGACAACAAACTGAGCGATCGCGAGACCGCCGATGTGCTTTATTTGCTCGGTCAGGATCTTGAATTGCGCGGCCGCCTTGACGAAGCAGAGCAGATTTTCAACCAGACCCTGGATGTTTACAGCAAAGACCCATTGGCGCTCTGCGACCAGTCGGAAGTCTACGGCGATCTGGCCTATACCAAGGAGATGCGCGGCGATGCGCAGGGCGCCCTGCCGATTTACCAGCGAGCTTACGACGGATACAAGCGATGCACCGGACCGGACAGCAGCGGCGCACTGACCGAGCAGGAGTTCATGGCGGGTGCGCTGATGAAACTGGGGCGAGCCAAAGAAGCCCTGCCGATGATGGAGACGGCGATTCCTATTTGGAGGAAGCTGGATGGCGGGAGTCCTGATTTTGCGGAGCCGCTCTATTTCCTCTCCAAAGCTTACGTGATGACAGGCCACTTTGAAGAGGCGGAAAAGGGCGCCAAAGAGATGATGGCGGTGCAGGAGGGCAAGGTGGCGGCGACCGATCGGCGCTTTGGTGCGACGCACATGATCTGGGCCGAGGCGCTGGCCGGTCAGCACAAATATGCAGAGGCGTTGCCTCACGCCCAGATGGCGGATAAACTGCTGGTCAACGCGATTTCTCCAGGAGCCAAGTTGATGAGCGCTGAAGCGCACCAGGTGCTGGTGGATGTGCAGGAGAAGGTTCACTGAGCCAAACTTCCATACGGGGACTGACAGCGTGGGCATCGTCGTCTGAGCCTGTTCTTCATTGCCGATGCATGATTGACGGCGGCCGCGCAATCACAACAAAGGCGGACATGCAGGGCGGAACGCGGAGGAGGTCAATCGATGGATTCGAGAGAGTTTCCAGAGCCGAGTCAGGGCGGAACGGCCGCAGGCATTGCTTCGCATATGGCCGTGGAGCGGGCACGGCCTGTGGTGCTGCACAACAGCCGGATTGTCTGCTGGTTAACGATGGGCTTGGGAATCTGCTCGATGTTCATTGGGCTGTGTATGGAACTGATGGTCTTTTCGCTGCTCTTTCCTTTGACGGCGCTCAGTTTTTTGAAGGTACTTGCCGCGCTCCAGTGGGGACTGGGCGGGTTGATGATGTGCCTTTTGTGTCCGTGGCTGTGGAAGTGGAGCTCACGCATGATCAACTTCAACGTAAGGCTGGATGAGCGGGGCGTGGACTTCAATCTGGGAACGAAGAAGAAGCCGCAAGAACTGTTCATGGCGTGGGAGCACGTGGTGTCGGTCCAGCAAAAGCGCGTGGGCAATGCGCAGGAGTTCACGATTTTGGGAACGGACGGAAGCCGGGCGACCTTTAGTTCGTACACATTTTTCCGGCCGAGGAAAGTTGCGCGGATGATTGCGGAGCGTGCCGGGCTAACGGTCCAGAAGGCGTGAGCGCCGCGCAGGTTGCATAATGGTTCTTGGAAAAAAGGAGAACCATGCGCGCTCTTGTTTATACGGCTCCACATCAAGTCACATTGGAAGATCGCCCGCGCCCGCGGCCTGCTGCGGGAGAATGCGAGATTGCGGTTGCGGCGGCGGGGATTTGCGGGTCAGACATTTCCGGGTTCCTGGGACACAGCCGGCGGCGGATTCCACCCTTGGTACTGGGGCACGAATTGGTAGGACGGAGAGCATCGGATGGGAAGCGGGTGGTGGCGAACCCGCTGATCAGTTGCGGACGCTGCACGGCCTGCCTGGGCGGTGCGCAAAACCTATGTGAAAGCTGGCGCCTCCTGGGAATGGATAAGACGGCAGGCTGCTACCAGGAGTTTGTCAACGTCCCGGAGACGCAGGTATACGAGATTCCCGACGAGCTGACCGACGCGCAGGCAGTGGTTGCCGAGCCGCTGGCCAACATCGTTCACCTGTTCCGCATGGCCGCGCCGCTGCCCTTCTTTCGCTTGGGGATTGTGGGCGGAGGGACGATGGGTTCGCTGGCGGTGCTGACGGCCAAACGGCTGGGCGTGCGCGAGATTCTGGTGCAGGATGTGAGCGAAGTGCGGCTGGAGACGGTGCGAAAGATGGGCGCAACGCTGGCGGCAAACGTGACCACGGAGGCGGGTCGCGAAGAGGCAAAGCGCTTTGCAGGGCACGGGCTTGACCTGGTGCTCGACGCTTCAGGGGTAGGACCGGCACGGCAGGCTGCATTCGATCTGTGCCGGCCGGGCGGGTTGGTGGTGCTGCTGGGGATGGGGCAGGAACGCAGCGAGATCGACTTCGTAACCAGCATCCGCAAGGAGCATCGGGTGTCGATGTCGTTTGCTTATACGCCGGCGGACTTTGCGCGGTCGCTGAAGCTGCTGACGGCGGGGGAGATCGACCTGCGGCCATGGACGGCGGAGTTGCCGCTGGAAGAGGGACAGCAGGCTTTCGATCGGATGACGAAGGCGCCGGGAGACACGCTGAAGATGGTGCTGCGGATTAGCTAGGGGTCGAAGAGCGTCGGAGGTTGGTGGCGGCCCACCCTTCCGCAGAAAGATGCGGAAGCATGGGGCACCCATCCCTTGACCTTGAGAACCCGAGGGACCTGGGTTAAAGGGATTCGACGGCGTTGATTCTGGTTGACACTTCAAAGACCAGGGTTTCAAGGTCTGTATAGAACGACCTGCGCTCGCGGGTGGGCAACTCTTCCAGAAGTTCGGGAAAAGGTGTGGTCTCGCACCCTGGGAATGCGAAAAAGCCTGCCGCGTCAGCCAATCTGCAGCTAACCTTGATCAATTCAGCCATGCTCCAGACACCATCGGCACGGCGAGGTGAGTGGTGGTCGGAGACAATGGGATCGAAGTCGGAAGGCAGCTTCCAATCGGCGATCAGGTGCCCGCCTGCCTGGCAGTGATCGCATCCAAACAACTCCTGTTCGAGAGGGAGGATGCTGGCTCCAGAACCCTCATGCTTCGCCAACAGGGCGGCATATTCGTTTGGCTTGATCACGGCCAGCGCCAGCCGTCCCATATCGTGCAGGACGCCTGAGGTGTACGCGGTGTCTTTGTCCATGAAGCCCGCCGAGGCAAGCTGCTCCGCGATCATGGCGCAGGCCAGGTTGTGCCGCCAAACATTGCGGATGATCGGGTTGTTGAGGGACTTGCCGAGGTAAGATCTGACTCCCACGGTCAGACACATCCCCTGCAAGTGACTGGCGCCGAGTACGGCGATGGCCTGGAGGATGGTGTGTGCGGGAAAGCGCGGTGCATAGACCAGGGAATTCGCGATGGTGAGCACTTCGCTGGCAAATGCGGCGTCAGACGAGATGAGATCGCTCAACTGGTGGAGCTGTACCTTTTCATTGTTGATCAGCTGGAGGACCCGGATTGCGACCTGCGGAAACGGGGGGAGGCGCAAATGGGCCCAGGGTGGGCGAAACGCCACGTTTCTTTGCATTTCGATATTCACGTTCACAATCTCCATTCAACAATTAGATGGTCTCGATGCGACGCCGAATTTTCCGCGGCGGGCGAGTTTCCCCATACCGCTATCGATCGCTTGAGCATTTCGATAGTCTCTTCTTCGGCACAATTCGCAATTTTGTACAACAGATGTTTTGCTGGGAGCTTCATTCAACGAAGCCGATGGTCCTTCGTTGCAAGCAGTTCCATTATGGTCTGCGCTGAGCCGCCTTTCCCTGACGATATCGATTTCGATCTCTTCCCAGGGACCTTTTGCGGCAACAGAGTCAAAGGGATTCAAGTTCTTGGATCTTGGTGGCAACAACGCCGGCCAGGGATTCGACTTCGGGCTCGAATTGCCTGCGTTCCCGCGGCGGAAGCTCGTTCATAAGATCGGAGAACCGGGTGGTTTGGCAGGCCCCTAAAGCCCAGCAAATTTGCAGTTCCCAGGCGGCACGGGGCCCAGAGGGGACCCCGCCATGCCCTTTCAAACAGCGAACCTCCGAATAAATCAGAGATTCCTTAAAACTCCAGATTGGCTTGGCATTCGCCTCGATGCCTGTTTTGGAAGGCGCGTGTGCCAATTCAAGCAGCGGGAGGGTTAAGGTCTCTGACTCGCACGTGCGAGGCGTGGAACGGCGATGAGGGTGATGGCAAACAAAAAGATGGAGGCGGCGATGAACTCGAAGTGGCCGTGACGCAGGTCTTCGAACACCAGCTTGGCGGCGACGAAGGCCACGGCGGCATAGGCAATTCTTGTGAGTTCCAGGCGATGCAGGTGTGAGCCGGCAAAGGCAACGGCCAGGGCAACCGCGCAGCAGGTGAGGGTGCGGATGAAGGCAACGTGATAGACATCGGGAGCTATGCGCAGCGCTACGAGAAAGAGCATACCCTGAACGAGTAAGGCGGCAACAGCGCAAACCGCCAAAGCAGCGGGAACAAGGTGAAGGG
>Ga0302202_10005350_pt1 | contig 13135 bp, 12 predicted proteins | sample II_Bog_N3_3_FD_194579 | JGI IMG/M metagenome (GOLD analysis project Ga0302202, IMG submission 194579) | Peat permafrost microbial communities from Stordalen Mire near Abisko, Sweden - II_Bog_N3_3 | ecosystem: Environmental > Terrestrial > Soil > Wetlands > Peat | place: Sweden: Abisko...
TGAGTCAGGGTGACAACCCCCGCCGCGCCGCTTTCAGGAACACGCTGGGCATGGCTTCCAGGCCGGCCAATGGCGTCCACAGAGCGCCATCCCAGTCACCCTCGGCGCGGAACACCCGCAAGGTGAGCGCGAAGTGGGTGAAGACGTGCTCGATCTCGCCGACCGGTCGCCAGGGCGCATCGACGGGGGCGGCGGCCAGGGACTCGGCGTCGGACCAGGGCCGATCGCGCCAGTCGCTGGCCGGCAGGGCCAGCATGCCGCCGAGCAGGCCCTTGGGCGGCCGGCGGACCAGGGCGACCCAACCGTTTCGGGTGAGCAGATAGGCCGCGCCGTGGCGGCGGGGCCGCTCGGCCTTGGCGCGTTTGCGCGGCAGCCGCTCCGGCGCGCCGTTCGCGCGTCCCAGACAGAATTTGGCGACCGGGCAACGCTCGCAGGCCGGCGCTGTCGGCGTGCAGACGGTCGCCCCGAGGTCCATCAGGGCTTGCGCCCAGTCGCCGGGCCGCTCGGCGGTGACCAGCGTTGCGGCCAGGCGCTTCAGCTCCGGCTTGGCGTCCGGCAGCTGCGTCTGGACGGCGAACAGTCGGGCGACCACCCGCTCGACATTGCCGTCGACCACATTGGCTGGCCGATCGAAGGCGATGGCGGCGATGGCGGCGGCGGTGTAGGCGCCGACCCCCGGCAGAGCGGTCAGTCCGGTCTCGTCGTCGGGAAACCGTCCGCCCAGCGCGCCGGCGACCTGACGGGCGCAGGCGATCAGGTTGCGGGCCCGGGCGTAGTAGCCGAGCCCGGCCCAGGCGCCCATCAGCTCCCCTTCGTCGGCGGCGGCCAGCGCCTCCACGGTCGGCCAGCGACGGGTGAAGACGAGGAAATAAGGGGTGGCGTGCGGCACGGTGGTCTGCTGCAGCATGATCTCCGACAGCCACACCCGGTAGGGATCGGGCCGGACGCCGGCGGCCCGGTCGGCTGGGCTGATGCGCCAGGGCAGGGCGCGAGCGTGGGCGTCGTACCAGGCGAGAATCGCCGGTCTTAATGTGGCTGCGGAAGGCTGCGGGACGGACGCCATTGCGTGGTCTATACAGCCCCCATGCGCCGATCGCTGCCCTCGCCGCAACAGGCCCTCGCCATTCTGGCCGCGCGCAAGCCGCGTCCGCCGCCGCGCCCGCCGCGCCACGCCGGACGGGGGCTGTCGGCGCTGATCAAGGGTTTGGACGAACGCTTCGGCCAGGGACCGGACGCGCTCCGGTCCCGCTGGCGCGAGATCGTCGGCGAGGCGCTGGCCGGACGCTCCGAGCCGATCAAGCTGGTCAAGTCGCGCACCGGCGGCGCCACACTGGAGCTGCGCGTCGCCGGGCCGGTCGCCGCCCTGATCCAGCACCAGGCGCCGCTGATCCTCGACCGGCTGAACCTCTATCTTGGGGCCGGCTCGGTGGCGCGCCTCAGGATCGTCCAGGGCCCGCTCAGCCCAGCCGTGCAGAAACCGCGGCCGACCGTGCGCCGCTCGAAGCCGCCCCTGGACGCCGGCGCCGAACGCGCCCTGTCCGAGAGCCTCGCCAACACCCCCGACGGCCCCTTAAAGGACGCCCTGGCGCGGCTCGGCCGGGAGGTGCTGCGGTCCGAGGGCGGCTAACTTCGCCGTCTCAACTGCCCCCTTCATCCGCGCCTGGGAATCGCGCTCTAATGACCCCACTCAAGGAGCCTCGCATGCGAGCTTTCGCCGTCCTCCTGATCAGCCTCGTCCTGACCGCCGGCCTCAGCGCCTGCAACAAGGGCGGTGGCGCGCCCGCCGCCGCCGGGTCCTATCCGGGCGAGATGAGCCTGGGCAGTCCTGCCGCCAAGGTCACCGTGGTCGAATACGCCTCGCTGGGCTGCCCGATCTGCGCCCGCTGGAACAACACCGTCTTCCAGGATTTCAAGGCGAAATACATCGACACCAACAAGGTCCACTATACCTTCCGCGAGTTCCTCACCGGCGATGCGCCCGTGGCGACAGCGGGTTTCCTGCTCGCCCACTGCGTCGGCCAGGACAAGTACTTCCAGATCGTCGACGAGGTGTTCCGCCAGGAAGAGCCGCTGCTGGAAAGCGACCGCGGGCCGGAGAAGCGCGACGCGCTGGTCAAGGTGGCCGAGTCCGCCGGCCTGACCGAGCCGCAGTTCGACACCTGCGTCAGCAATGACGCGGCCATCCAGGCGCTCAACGACCGAGCGCAGAAGTACGCCACCGACGACCACATCCAGTCGACGCCGACCTTCGTCATCAATGGCAAGGTGTTCACCGGCTTCCAGTCGCTGGACGACCTGGACAAGGCTATCGCCGACGCACAGGCCGGGGCGAAATGATCGCACCGCCGCAAACCCGGCGCTGGCTCGGCGGCGCGATCGGCGGGGCCCTGGCCCTGGCGGCCGCGCCGGCCTGGGCCAAGCGGATCGTGCTCGAGCCTGACGACATGGCCATGGGCAACCCGCGGGCGCGGGTGACGGTGGTCGAATACGCCTCCGCCGGCTGTCCGCACTGCGCCGAGTGGAGCAACACCGTGTTCCCGGCCTTCAAGGCGAAATTCGTCGACACCGGCAAGGTGCGCTTCGTGCTGCGCGAATGCATCACCGGTGATCCCGACCTGGCCGCCGCCGGGTTCATGATCGCCCGCTGCGCCGGACCTTCGAAGTACTTCGAGGTGCTGGAGAACGTGTTCAAGCACCAGGACGAGATTCGTCAGCCGGGCGACGCCGGCGCGGCCCTGCTGCACGACATCGGCATATCGGCGGGCCTCTCCGACGCGGCCTTCCAGGCCTGCCTGAACGACAAGGCCGGCTTCGCGGCGGTGCAGGCCCGCTCGCAACGCCACTTCGACAAGGACAAGGTGGATTCCACCCCGACCTTCCTGGTCAACGGCAAGCGCATCGAGGGCGTCGCCAGCCTGGACGCGTTGACCGCCGCCATCGCCGTCGTGCGCCGGGGCGCCTAGAGAGGCCCCCGGTGCATTTCCAGAAGCTGCGCCTTTCGGGCTTCAAGTCCTTCGTCGACGCCACCGACTTCCGGATCGAACCGGGGCTGACCGGCGTCGTCGGGCCGAACGGCTGCGGCAAGTCGAACCTGCTGGAAGCGCTGCGCTGGGTGATGGGGGCCAATTCGGCCAAGGCCATGCGCGGCGAGGGCATGGACGACGTGATCTTCGCCGGCTCCGGCGGACGGCCCGGCCGCAACCACGCCGAAGTCACCCTGACCATCGACAATGCCGCCGGCGACGCGCCGGCCGAGTTCAACAAGCACCCGGTGCTGGAGGTGGCCCGCCGGATCGACCGCGGCGCCGGGTCGACCTATCGGGTCAACGGCCGCGAAGTGCGCGCCCGGGACGTGCAACTGCTGTTCGCCGACGCCTCCACCGGGGCCAATTCGCCGGCCCTGGTGCGCCAGGGACAGATCTCCGAGCTGATCTCGGCCAAGCCGCAGAACCGCCGGCGCATCCTCGAAGAGGCGGCCGGCGTTTCCGGCCTGCACACCCGCCGGCATGAGGCGGAACTGCGGGTGCGCGGCGCCGAGGCCAATCTGCAGCGGCTGGACGATCTGTCCCGCGAGCTGGAGCAGACCCTGGCGCGGCTGCGCCGGGAGGCGCGGGCCGCGGTGCGCTACAAGCAGCTGTCGGCGGAGATCCGCGGTCTGCAGGGCGCGGCGCTCTACGCTCGCTGGCTGGAGGCGCGCGAGGCGCTGTCGCGGATCGAGGCCGAGGCGCTGACCGCCGGCGGCGCCGCCGAGAACGCCACCCGCGCCGCGTCCCAGGCCAGCGTCGTCGCCCTGGCCGCCGAGTCCGCCATCCGTCCCCTGCGCGACGACGAGACCGCCGCCGCCGCGGTGCTGCACCGGCTGGCGATCGAGAAGGACCGCCTCGACCGGGAGCTGGAGGGCGCCTCGGCCGAGGTCGCCCGGCTGGAGGCCGAGATCGTCCGCCTGGACGCCGACGCCGGCCGCGAGGGCCAGATCACCCTCGACGCCGGCCGGGCGCTGGCTCGGCTGGGGGCCGAGATCGCCGAGGTGGAGACCGAGATCGCCTCCGCCCCGGAACGACTGCCGGAGCTCAGCGCCCGCGCCGAGGCCGCCGAGGCGGCCCGCCGGCAGGCTGACGCCGAGCTGGAACGGCTGGCCTCGGAGGCCGCCGCCGAGGAAGCCCGCCGCCGGGGCGCGGAAGCGCGGGTGGAAGAGGCGCGGGTGAGACTGTCGCGCACCCTGCGGGCGCTGGATCTGGCCAAGTCCGACCGGGCGGCGCTGGGTCCCGCCGAGGATCCCCGCCGGCGCGCCGCCGAAACCGCCCTGGCCGAGGCCGAGGCGCGGCTGACCCTGGCCCGGGAAACACTGGAGGCGGCCGAGACCGAACGCGCCGCCGCCGGCGAGGCCGAGGCCCTCGCCCGCACCGAGGCTCGGGCCGCCGAGGACCAGCTGGCTGTGCTGAAGGCCGAAGCCAAGGGCCTGGCCGAGCTGGTCGCCCGCGCCGACCCGGCCGGCTTTTCCCCGGCGCTGGATCAGGTGACCCCGGAGCCCGGCCTGGAAGCCGCCCTGGCCGCGGCGCTGGGCGAAGACCTCGACGCCGCCCTCGACGCCAAGGCGCCCGCCTATTGGGCCGGCGCCGACGCTTCGCCGCCGACCTGGCCCGCGGGCGCGACGCCGCTGGCGGGGCGGGTGGACGCGCCGGCGGCGTTGGCGGCGCGTCTGGCCTTCATTGCTCTGGTCGACGCCGCCGATGGCGCCCGGCTGAGCCGCCAGCTGCCGCCTGGCGCGCGGCTGGTCTCGCGCGAAGGCGACCTCTGGCGCTGGGACGGCTTCGTCGCCCGCGCCGAGGCCCCCCGGCCGGCGCAGGTGCGCATGGAACAGCGCGCCCGGCTGACGGCGGCCCAGGGCCGCATCGCAGAGCTCTCCCCGGCCGCCGCCACCGCAGTGCAGGCGGCCCAGACCGCCGCCGCAAGGGTCAAGGCCGCCGATGAGGCCGTGCGCCAGGCGAGGCCCGGTCCCCGAGACGCCGAGGGCGCGGTGGCGCGGGCGCGGCAGGGGCTGGAAACCCTCGACCGCGAAGGCGCCCGCCGCGACGCCCGCGCCCAGTCGCTGGACGAGACCATCGGCCGCTTCGACGCCGAGCGAGCCGAACTCGCCGACCAGTTCGCCGAAGCGGAAACGGCATTGGCCGGTCTCGCCCTCGACGCCGACTCCGCCGTTGCGCTGGCCGCCGCCCGCGCGACCGCCGATGAGGCCCGGGCCGAAGAGTCCGCCGCCCGGGCGTCGGTGGACATCGAGCGGCGCGAGCGCGAGGGTCGCACCCGGCGCCTGGAGGCCTTGGCCGCCGACCGCACCGACTGGACCGCCCGCGCCGAGGCGGCGACGCGGCGGCAGGATCAGCTGGCCCGCGACCGGAACAAGGCGATGGAGGCCCTGTTCGCCGCCCGTGAGGCGCCGCAGCGGGTCGAGGCGAGGCGACTGAAGCTGCTGGACGAACTGGGCGTCGCCGAGACCCGGCGTGCGGCCACCAGCGACGCCTTGGAGATGGCCGAGGCCGCCCGGGGTGACGCGGACCGGGCCCTGCGCGCCGCCGAGGCCGCCGCCGCCGAGGCCCGGGAGCGCCGCGCCACCCTGACCGCCCGCCTCGACGCCGCCCGCGACCGCTTCGCCGAGACCGCCGCGGCGATCCGCGAGCAGGCCAAGCTGGAGCCCGACGCTCTCGGCCGCAAGCTTGAGGAAGAGAACATCGCCCTGCCCGCCGCGGCCGGAAACACCGAGGCGCGCCTCGCCGCCCTGGAACGGGAGCGCGAACTGATCGGTCCGGTCAATCTGCGCGCCGAGGACGAAGCCGCCGAGCTGGCCGAGCGGGTGCAGACTCTACGCGCCGAGCGGGCCGACCTCAGCGGCGCCCTCGGCAAACTGCGCCAGGGCATCGCCGAGCTGAACGCCGAGGGCCGCGAGCGGCTGCTGGCCGCCTTCACGGTGATCCACGAGCACTTCCGCACCCTGTTCACCACCCTGTTCGAGGGCGGCCAGGCGGAGCTGCGGCTGGTGGAGTCGGAGGACCCGCTGGAGGCGGGGCTGGAGATCTTCGCCTGCCCGCCCGGCAAGCGGCTGACGGTGATGAGCCTGCTCTCCGGCGGCGAGCAGGCGCTGACCGCGGCGGCGCTGATCTTCGCGGTGTTCCTGGCCAATCCCGCCCCGATCTGCGTGCTCGACGAGGTCGACGCCCCCCTGGACGACGCCAATGTCGAGCGGTTCTGCAATCTGCTGGACGAGATGCGCCGCCGGGCGCCGACCCGGTTCATCGCTATCACCCACAATCCCCTGACCATGAGCCGGATGGACCGCCTGTTCGGGGTGACCATGCACGAGCGCGGCGTCTCGCAGCTGGTCAGCGTCGACCTGCGGCAGGCCGAGGCGCTGGCGGCGCAGTAGCCATGGTCGAGATCCGCGAGCTGGTGGAAGCCAATCTGCCCCTGCTCGCCGCCACCAAGGGCGGCCCGGCGTGGCACGGCGCCTGGGACCAATGGCGCACCACCTATCTGGTCGAACACCTGAACGGTTCGCGCCTCTGCCTGGTGGCGATGGAGGACGGCAAGGCCGTGGGCTACGGCTCGCTGATCTGGCGGCCGCACTACCCGCCCTTCGCCGAAGCCGGCGTGCCGGAGATCAGCGATATGGTGGTGGCCGAGGACTGCCGCGGGCTGGGCATTGGCTCCCGGCTGCTCGCGGCGTTCGAGGCGCGCGCGAAGGCCGCCGGGCGGACGACGATCGGCATCGGCTTCGCGCTCTACGCCGACTACGGCCGGGCGCAGCGGCTGTATGTACGGCGGGGCTATGTGCCTGACGGCCGAGGCGTCGCCTACGCCGGCGAACTCGGCGTGCCCGGGCATACCTATCGGCTGGACGACGACCTGGTGCTGTTTCTGACCAAGCCGCTGGCATGACCGCGGCCATCGATCCTTACCTGCGGCTCTGGGATCTGGAATTCGTCTCGCGTCCCGGTCCGCCAGGCGGGCGCGAGCCCTATCCCGGGACCGGCGAGGTGGCCTTCGTGCGACGGGGCGAGAGCGAGCTGGTGCTGAAGCTGCTGCCGGCCGGGAGCGACGAGGCGCGCTCCGGCGAAGTGCTGGCGCACTGGGATGGCCACGGTGCGGTGCGCCTGCTGGAGCGGGCCAAGGGCGCCATCCTGATCGAGCGGGCCCAGCCCGGCGACGACCTGAGCGACATCGTCCGGGCCGGACGCGATGACGAGGCGACGCTGATCCTCTGCGAGGTGATGGAGAAGCTGAACCGTCCGGCGCCGGTCGGCGGCGGCTTTCGCACGATCCGGGACTGGGGCCGGGGGTTCGGCCGCAATCGCGCCGCGGCGATCCGGGCCGGAATCGACGCCGGGCTGATCGACCGGGCCGAGGCGCTGTTCTTCCGGCTCTGCGACACGCAAGCGCCGCCGGTTCTGCTGCACGGCGACCTGCAGCACTACAACGTGGTGCGCGACGGCGGGCGGGGATGGCTGGCGATCGACCCCAAGGGGATCACGGGCGAGCCGGCCTATGAGGCGGGCGCTCTGCTGCGCAATCCCAACGCCGACCTGGCCCTCTGCGCCGACGCGGCGGTGATCCGCCGCCGGACCGGGCTGATCGCCCAACGGCTGGGCTACGACCAGCAGCGCCTGCTCGGCTGGTGTTTCGCTCAATGGGTGCTGGCGGTGATGTGGGCGATCGAGAGCGGGCTGAGCTTCGCGCCGACGTGGCTGGTCGGCCCCGACGCGGCGGCGGCGGCGCTGGCCGCCTGACCCCGCCGTCCAGAGGCTTGATGGATTGTTAACCGGCCGTTTGTCGATCGCGGTTCTAATCGCGTCATGATCATGCTGGTGCTCATGGCCGTGGTGGGCGCCGTCCTCGGCGCGATCATCCGGCCCAGGCTCATCGCTATCCCGCTGGCCATCGCCGTCGCCGAGGGCTGCCGCGGGCTGATCGATCTGGCCGCGCCCCAGGCGATCGACAACATGGCCGCGCCGTTCTGGGCCAAGGCCGCCCTCGCCGTCGCCGTCAATCCGATGAGCGGCTATTTGCCGCTGCTGGGGGTTTCGGCGGGCGCCGCCCTGCTGACCGCCATCCTCACCCTGACCATCGACCGCGCCCCGCCGAAACAGACCACTTTGCAGGAGGCGACCGCCGTGCAGCGCCGGGTGCGCAAGGGCAAATACGTGCGCGCGTCGAACATGATCGAGGACCGTCCGGCCCAGGCCAAGGCCGAGGAGCGCCAGAAGGCCCTGCTGGGTCTTTAGAAAAAATGGACAATCCGTAAGGTTTCTAGCCCTTGCGCTGGCTAGGTTATCATTGCTATCTAAGCAGTGTTAGGTTCTGTGGTCGCGGCGGAGTGGGGATACTCCGGCGGTATCTCCGGCGCTGAGCCCGACGCCAAATCGCAGTCGATCCAAACTGCTCACCGTTCATCCAAGCAGGAGGGCTCCTTGATGAAGCTCGCTATCGCCGCGGCATGCCTTGTCGCTTCCATCTCCCTGGCCAGCCACGTTTTCGCTGAAGGCCGGGCCACCGCCGTGCTCGAAAAGCCGCTGACCAGCAAGACCGAGGTCGTCGCCGCCCACTCCGTGTGGGAATGCGATCAGGGAACCTGCGTCGCCAGCGAAACCCCGGACGTGCCGCTCGGCGCCGGGGAATGCCGTGAACTGGCCCGCCACGTCGGCGCCATCTCCGACTTCCGCGACGAAGGCCACACGCTGCAACCGGTCGAACTGCAACGCTGCGACGCCGGTTTCGCCACCCCCGGCACGGTGACCACCGCTCAGCGCTGATCGCCGACCTTTAATCTGTCGCCTCGACTAGGGCGGCCCTTCTCCCGAGGGGCCGCCCGCTTTGTGTCTGGAGCTCGATGGGTTCAAGTCGAACCACCTGAGCCCCCTGAATCGTGCTCCAAATCGCTAAGTCTAGAGCGCGTTCGAACCGCGGACGCGATTCCACCTCCGCTGAACGCGCTCTGGGGCGCGCCGATACCGCCCCGCTTCGGTTGCGGGGGTGAGGATCGCATGCTATCAGGCCCCCGGCTTCGGGCGAGGGGGTCGCAGGCGGCTCCCGAGACCACGTGCTTTTTCAAGCGCATTCAAGCCCTTAGGCCGGTTTTGGGCAGGTGTCCAAACCCGGCGCTTATAAGCACCGGGCGGACCTTAAGTGGCGGACGATTCCAAGGCGACGGATGTGGGCGCGCGATACGCGCAAGCCCTGTTCGAACTGGCCAAAGACCAAGGCGAACTGGCGACCGTAGGGTCGGACCTGAAAAGCCTGAAAACCATGTGCGCCGGCAGCGCTGACCTGCGTGCGCTGGTGTTCTCGCCGGCGTTCAGCGCCGAGACCAAGGGCAAGGGTCTGGCCGCGGTGGCCGAGGCGGCCAAGCTGTCGACGACCACCCAGAAATTCCTCGGCCTGCTGGCGGCGAATCGTCGCGCCTCGGCCCTGCTGGCGGTGATCACCGACTTCGAGCGGTTGGCCGCCGAGGATCGCGGCGCGGTCTCCGCCGAGGTGACCACCGCCCTGCCGCTGACCGAAGCCCAGACCCGGTCCCTGGCCGCCGCCTTGCGGTTGGCCCTGGGCAAGGACCCCGAAATCGAGACCCGCGTCGATCCCGCCATCCTCGGCGGGCTGAAGGTGCGCGTGGGCTCGCGCCTTTACGACGCCTCGCTGAAATCGAGGCTCAATTCCCTGAAGTTCGCCCTGAAGAGAGCGTAAGAACCACCCATGGACATCCGCGCCGCCGAAATCTCGGCCATTCTCAAGAACCAGATCGCCAATTTCGGCGAAGAAGCCGACGTCGCCGACGTGGGCCAGGTGCTGTCCGTCGGCGACGGCATCGCCCGCGTGTTCGGCCTGGACAATGTCCAGTCGGGCGAAATGGTGGAGTTCCCCTCCGCCGGGGTGAAGGGCATGGCCCTGAACCTGGAACGCGACAACGTCGGGATCGTGATCTTCGGCGACGACCGGGCCATCTCCGAGGGCGACGAAGTCCGCCGCCTGAACGAAATCGTCGACGTGCCAGTGGGCAAGGGCCTGCTGGGCCGGGTGGTCAACCCTCTGGGCGAGCCGATCGACGGCAAGGGCCCGCTGACCAACGTCGCCGAGCGCCGCCGGGTGGACGTGAAGGCGCCGGGCATCATCCCGCGCAAGTCGGTGAACGAGCCGATGTACACCGGCCTCAAGTGCATCGATTCGCTCACCGCCATCGGCCGCGGCCAACGCGAACTGATCATCGGCGACCGCCAGACCGGCAAGACCGCCATCGCCATCGACACAATCCTCAATCAGAAGCAGGTCAACGCGTCCGGCGACGAGGGGACCAAACTCTACTGCATCTATGTGGCCATCGGGCAGAAGCGCTCGACCGTGGCCCAGATCGTCAAGACCCTCGAGGACCGGGGCGCGCTGGACTACACCATCGTCGTCGCCGCGACCGCCTCCGAGCCGGCCCCGCTGCAGTTCCTTTCGGCGTTCTCGGGCTGCGCCATGGGCGAGTGGTTCCGCGACAACGGCATGCACGCCCTGATCATCTATGACGACCTTTCCAAGCAGGCCGTCGCCTATCGCCAGATGAGCCTGCTGCTGCGCCGCCCGCCGGGCCGGGAAGCCTATCCGGGGGACGTCTTCTACCTGCACTCGCGCCTGCTCGAACGCGCCGCCAAGCTGAACGAGAACTTCGGCTCCGGCTCCCTCACCGCCCTGCCGATCATCGAGACCCAGGCCAACGACATCTCGGCCTATATCCCGACCAATGTGATCTCGATCACTGACGGTCAGGTGTTCCTGGAAACCGACCTGTTCTTCCAGGGCATCCGCCCCGCCATGAGCATCGGCACCTCGGTCAGCCGGGTGGGCGGCAACGCCCAGATCAAGGCGATGAAACAGGCTTCCGGCCCGCTGAAAAGCGAGTTGGCCCAGTATCGGGAAATGGCCGCCTTCGCCAAGTTCGGCTCCGACCTCGACGCGGCGACGCAGAGGCAGCTGGCCCGGGGCGCTCGCCTCACCGAACTCTTGAAGCAGCCGCAATATTCGCCGCAGCAGGTCGAGGAGCAGGTCTGCGTGCTCTACGCCGGCACCCGCGGCTACCTCGACCCGATCGCGCTGGGCGACGTCGGCCGCTTCGAGGCCGAGCTGCTCGCTCGTCTGCGCGGACAGAACGCCGACCTGCTGGACGCCATCCGCACCCAGAAGACCCTGAATGACGAGCTGGAGGGCAGGCTGAAGGCGGTGCTCGACGCCTTCGCCGCCACCTTCGCCTAAGGGACTTTGACGGTATGGCCAGCGTCAAGGACATGCGGACCCGGATCCGAAGCGTGCAAGCCACGCAGAAGATCACCAAGGCTCTGCAGATGGTCGCCGCCGCGAAACTGCGCCGTACGCAGGACGCGGCGCAAAGCGCGCGCCCCTACGCGACGCGCATGGCCGCGGTGATCGCCAATCTGGCCGCCTCGGTCAGCGGGCCGGGCGCGCCGAAACTGCTGGTCGGCACCGGCAGCGACCAACGCGAGCTGGTGGTGGTGGCCACCGCCGACCGTGGTCTCGCGGGTGGTTTCAATTCCTCCATTGTCCGCGCCGCGCGGGAACACATCGCCAGGTCGATCGAGCAGGGTCGCCAGGTGACGGTGCTGACCATCGGCCGCAAGGCCCGGGCGCAGCTGCAGCGGCTTTATGGCGATCGCTACGTCGGCTCGCTCGAGGTCGGACCCAAGCCGACACTCGACCGGGCGCAGGAAGCCGCGGACATCGTGCTGCAGCGGTTCGCGGACGGCGAGTACGACATCGCCAACCTGTTCTACAGCCGCTTCCGCTCGGTGGTCAGCCAGACGCCGACCCGCCAGCAGCTGATCCCCGCCATGGTCGCTGACGGCGCCCCGACCATCGATCTGAAAGGCGCGGCCTACGAGTACGAGCCGGACGAGGAGACCATCCTCGCCACCCTGCTGCCGCGCAACATCACCGTGCAGATCTTCTCCGCCATGCTGGAGAACGACGCCGGCTTCTACGCCGCCCAGATGGCGGCGATGGACAACGCCACCCGCAACGCCGGCGACATGATCGCCGGCCTCACCCTGATCATGAACCGCACCCGCCAGGCGCAGATCACCAAGGAGCTGATCGAGATCATCTCCGGCGCCGAAGCACTCTAAGAAGAAAGTCCGAGACTCCTATGGCCGCCACTCCCGCCAAGAAGCCCGCCGCCCGCAAGGCGCCCGTCGCGCCCGCCGTCAGCGCCATCGCCTCCAAGGGCCGCATCGTTCAGGTCATCGGCGCGGTCATCGACGTCGAGTTCGATGGCCACCTGCCGGCGATCTTGAACGCCCTGGAAACCACCAATACCGACCAGCGCACCGGCGAGCCCTTCCGGCTGGTGTTGGAAGTCGCCCAGCACCTCGGCGAGAACACCGTGCGCACTATTGCCATGGACACCGCCGAGGGCCTGAGCCGCGGTCAGGAAGTGATCGACACCGGCGCGCCGATCACCGTGCCGGTGGGTCCGGCGACGCTCGGCCGGATCATGAACGTCATCGGCGAGCCGGTGGACGAAGCGGGCCCGATCGTTTCCAACTTCCATTCCAGCATCCACCGTGACGCGCCCGCCTTCGCCGACCAGACGACGTCGACCGAAATCCTGGTGACCGGCCTGAAGGTGATCGACCTGCTGTGCCCCTACACCAAGGGCGGCAAGATCGGCCTGATCGGCGGCGCCGGCGTGGGCAAGACCGTGACCATGCAGGAGCTGATCAACAACGTCGCCCTGAACTACGGCGGCTATTCGGTGCTCGCGGGCGTCGGAGAGCGCAGCCGCGAAGGCAACGACATGTACTACGAGATGATCGACTCCAAGGTGAACGTCGATCCGCGCGAGAACAACGGCTCCACCGAGGGGTCCCGCTGCGCCCTGGTCTACGGCCAGATGAACGAGCCCCCCGGCGCCCGCGCCCGGGTCGCCCTGACGGGCCTCGCCCAGGCCGAATATTTCCGCGACCAGGAAGGCAAGGACTGCCTGCTGTTCGTCGACAACATCTTCCGCTTCACCCAGGCCGGTTCGGAAATCTCGGCCCTGCTCGGCCGGATCCCGTCGGCGGTCGGCTATCAGCCGACCCTGGCCACCGAGATGGGC
>Ga0302202_10005367_pt1 | contig 13105 bp, 13 predicted proteins | sample II_Bog_N3_3_FD_194579 | JGI IMG/M metagenome (GOLD analysis project Ga0302202, IMG submission 194579) | Peat permafrost microbial communities from Stordalen Mire near Abisko, Sweden - II_Bog_N3_3 | ecosystem: Environmental > Terrestrial > Soil > Wetlands > Peat | place: Sweden: Abisko...
GGTCCTCGAGATGAGCGAAATGTACACATCGCTCTTCGTCGCTACGGCGGTGGCTTGACGGGCTCGGGGACCCGCCTGGCCGCCGTTATGTCGTTTCGCGACCACGGCCGATCGGGGGCGGGTCGGTCCCCGGGATACCGCCGTCGGTGACGTGTTCGGTCCATTCCGATCCCGACCAGTAGCGCCGCTCGTGTCGGCCCGACGGGTCGATAAGCCACCCGGGGGCGATCCCGGTGAACGGGATCCGGCCGGATGACTCGTCCACGCCGTGCGACGAATGGGTCACGGATGTGGCGTCGATCGATGAACTCGTCGGGCCTGGGACCCTCGGGTGCCCGCGCCCGCGTCGCCGCCCCGGGAGGACCCGCAGCGCGAAGAACGCAACGAAGACGACCAGGAAAAGCCAGGAGCCATGACCGTAGAAGTACGTGGACGAAGTCTATTTGGTCGTGGTGGTGCAAACACCGCGCCCATCTCACTTCGGTCTCATCGGCCTCAAAGCCCAGTGCGGACCGTTCGCTCCAAAATACCCAGCGTGGCGCGGAGGGCGGAATCCGGCACGATCGGAAATCGTTCCTTGAAGTCGCCGTCCACCTTGGACCAGTCGTAGTAGGACGTCACGTTCGTCACCCCGTCCTCTCCGGCCTCCAAGCGGTACCCGTAGAAGTGCGGAATCCCGATGTCAGGACCGAGATCCCAGGCGATCTCCTTGTCGGGCTCGAACACGATGATGTGCACGGTCACGTCGTACTTGCCGAGAGGGAAGTCATTGAGGGACTCGCGATCCATATGGATGACGAAACGGTCCCCCACCTTCTCGGCCGGCTCACCGCTGAAGTCCTGCAACATTCCAGAGGCGTCAATGGCCACATGACCCGCCGGGCTGCGCACAATGTCGAAAATGGCGGAGGGCGGCGCAGGAATCGGCCGCGTCACTTCAATGCGGTCGGGCAGGAAAACGGTATCGGGCATCTCGGACTCCTCTTGCGATGTGGGTCGGCCGGCGGCCGGCCTCGGGATGTTCGCTCCGGCGAGTCTCGCGCGCTCCGTTCGTTCTAGTCCCGAAGAAGTCCCCGCACGTACGCCGCCTGCCCTGCGTGCTGCAGGCTGTCGTCTGCGATGCTGACGAGGCGGACGCCAAGGGTGACGGGCGGATCCCAGCGCCGGTCCACCACGCGGTCCAGGTCCTCGGCACCGAGTCCCGCCAGCATGGTCGTGGTGCGGCCCTGGACTTCGTGCAGGTAGTCGATCAGCACCTGGGCATTCTCGGGCCGGACGGCGGCAACCTCCTGCCCGCTGTGGCCGTAGCCCGTATTGGAAGGATCGGGCTCGAGCCCGTGCCGGGCGGCCCAGTTGCCGCCCACCCAGACCTGCTCGGTGCCGAGCAACTCGGAGACGTGATGGTCCTGCACCCGGGCCAGGTGCCACACGAGCCACGCGATGGTGTTGGCTCCTGGCGCAGGGGGGCGGCACAGCTCCTCTTCGTCGAGACCATCAACTGCCCGGGCCGCCAGCGGCGGGATCCGACCGTAGAACTCGAGCAGCAGCGAGGCAGTGTCCATGGACCGCACCTTACGGACTAGGAGAGCAGCGTCGGACGCGCACGACGCTGGAGGGCCCGCAGGGCTACGTCCCGCCGGCGACCTCCACCCCGCTTCCGGAGTCGGGCGACTGAATGTCGTAGCGAGCAATCGCCGTGTAGGCGACAAGGACGACGACCAGGAACGTGATGACGCCTGCCGTCCCGAGATCCCCGAGGCCGAGTCCGCTGCTCGCCTTCGGCTTGCTGAAGTAGTCGGCGAATGAGGCACCGATGGGCCGGGTGACGACGTAGGCGAACCAGAAGGCGAAGATCTCGTTCATGCGGAAGCGGGACCACCCGACCCATGGGATCAGGATGACGACACAGAAGAAGATGGCCGAGGCGAGGTAGCCGAGCCCCAGCGTCTGTGCCGTGAAGTCCCCGACCGCAGTGCCGAGGGCGAACGTGGCGAAGATGGTGGCCCAGTAGTACTTCTCCCGCCGACTGGTCGTGATGGAGTGGATCGACAAGGTGTGCTCGCTGCGGTCCCAGAAGTAGAACACCAGGGCCAGGGCGACAGCCCAGAAGAGCGACGTCCCCGCGTAGGGGATGCCGAAGGTCAGGTGCATCGTGTCGGACACCCCCGTCCCGGCAATGGCGATGGCCAACGCCAACAGCCAGTAGGCGGGGGCGAAATAGCGCCGCGTGCTGAACTGCACGATCAGCGCCACGACGAAAACGCTGATCTCTATAAGGGCGCCCACTGCTTTGTTGCCGGTGGACAAGTAGTCCGAGATGGCCTCGCCGGCCGCCGTCGTCAGGATCTTGACGACCCAGAACAAGGCCGTGATCTCTGGCACCTTCGCCGCCAGAGGCTGCTGGGTGAAGAGCCGGAACAGCGAGCGCACGCTCGGGTCTCCTTGTGTGGAGGGTGACGGAGGTCGTCGGGCGGCGCCGGAAACCGTGCGCCCGAGGCTCATGGTAGCCAGTCCGTCCTCCCGCCCCTGTGCCCCCTGTGCCCCCTGTCCCACTCGTTCCCCCTGTTCACACAGGAAAAAGAGGTACCGGCCTCCACCTTGCGAATGAAGCCTCCGGCGCCGATTTCATCCGCGAGTCGAGGACACTCCGATGGGCGCTCCCCCGTCGGCGGCCGAACGGTAGGCCGCGTCGACCAGGCGGTGGGCCTCGAGGGCAACGTCGAGCCCGGGCTCGGGGGGCCGGCCACTCAGCACCGCGTCGACGAAAGCCCTGTCCTCTTCGACATAGGCCCGCACGGCGAGTCCGACCTCGTCATCCGCCAGCGGGAGCGCGTCCACCCACGGTGGCGACGGACAGGCCCGGACCTCGGTGCTCTCGCTGGTCTGCAGGTGGAGCGGGCCGCGGAACTCGTCGTCCAACCACACCATGCCCTCACGGAAGAAGACCTCCAGCCGCCGCGTCGAGCCGCGGCTCATGATGTCGTGCCAGACGCTCGTCAGCTGTGCCTCAAACCCGGACACGAAGGACAGCGTGACCGCAGCAAGGTCCTCAATGCCTCGGTGGCCGGCATGGTTGGCCGTCCGGGCCACGACCGAGTCGACGTCGCCGAAGCAGTACCGGAGGATGTCGAGGTCGTGGATGGAGTGCTCAATCAGACAACCCCCGCCCGCCTGGGCGACATCGGCCCGCCACTGCGATGCGTACGTACCTTGAATGGGAAAATACTGGTCGTCCCGGAACACGGCCGCCATCGGAGCACCCAGCGTCCCGCCCCGCACGAGCTCGCGCAGGGCACGGAAGACTGGCGCGCTGCGCAGGACGAGCCCACTCTGGCTGGCCACACCAGATGCGCCCACGGCGTCGACCAGCGCCGTGGCGCGGGCCAGGTCCACGTCGAGCGGTTTCTCGCAGAAGACGGCTCGGCCCGCGGCCACGACATCATCGACCGCGCCCCGGTGCGCTGCTGTCGGCGTGCAGACCCAGACGGCATCGCAGCGCCGGGCCACCTCGGCGGCATCGGTCACGACCTCGGCACCCGGCCCGCCGAGTATCTCGGCAAAGCCACGGGCACGCTGTGCATGCTTGTCGTAGACGGCCACTATCGCCGCATCGACCACACCGCCGTCAATCAGCGCCTTGAGGCTCAGACCGTGGGCCCACGCAATGAGGCCGGAACCGACGAACCCGACGCGCAGCATCCCCGGACAATAGGCGGTGGTCCCCGCGTCGTCAGTTCGTCGCTGTGCCGGAAGCTGCGGGCTACCCGGTCACCGGCTCGGCGACGACCCGCCCGGCCAACGCATCCATGAAGCGCGACGCCACCATGACCAGGAGCGCGATCTCATGCCGCTCCCGTCGCCTGATGGAGGCCGGGCGCCCACCACAAATGGTGTACCCCGTATCGGGGACGGTCTCGATGAAGACACCCGAGCCCGTGGTGTCATTGGCCGGATCGGCACCGCTGCGCGAGCCCTCGGCGAAGGCGGCGACCCACTGCACGGACGGGACATCCCCGTACATTTCGGCGAAGGTAGTCAGTTCGTCGTCCGCCAGCGCCAACCACGTCAGGTCGAACAGCGCAATCAACTGACCGGTCAGCGCGTTCATGGCGGCCGTCGGCGTGCCCGCTTGGAGAATGCCGGCAGCGGCCGCCAGGACGGTGTCCTCCCGATCCCTCGCCTCGGCCGTCAACACGGTGACTTCTTCGACGCCCGCGCCGGGGACGTTGCGCACGCCCCGACAGGCCGCCTCGACAGCTTCGGGTTCGTCGGGCAGCTCGACCACGAGCTCGTCGATCGCCACTCCCGCCTCGCGCTCGAGCACCTCGAGGCCCACCACGTTGCCGCGGACCGCCCCGATCTCCGCCGCCACGGCACCCAGGACGCCGGGCGCGTCGGGGAGCCAGATCCGCATTCTGGTCAGCACGAAGTCACCGCCCCTTCTCCGGATCAGTCCCGATCCGCGACGATCAATGCACCCGCGCCATGCGTACGGCCACCCGCATGGTGTTCTCGGCGTTGCCGGCGTAAATGCCCTTCACCGGCGGCACGTCGCCGTAGTCGCGCCCGCGCCCGACGGCGACATGGCGCTCACCGACCGGAAGGTCGTTCGTCGGGTCGTAGGCCCACCAGCGGCCCGTCCACACCTCCACCCACGCGTGACTCTCCCCCATGATCTCCTCGCCGATGGAGGCGTCCGGGTCCGGGTGGAAATAGCCCGACACGTACCGCGAGGGCAGCCCGACCGACTTGGTGAAAGCGAGCGCCAGGTGGGCGAAGTCCTGACAGACACCCGCCCCGTCGGCGTAGGCCTCATAGGCGGACGTATGCACGGAGGTGACGCCCCGTACGTAGCGCAAGGACTCGTGCGTGGCAGCCATGATGCGACGCGCCGTCTCGAGCGGACGGTCGGCCCGCAGTCCCCGGGCGATTTCGTACAGCTCCGTTCCCGGAGCCGTGTAGAGGTTGGGTGAAAGATGGTCGGCCATCGTCATGGAAGCGTCGGCCACGTCCTCCCAGGTGCAGTCCTCGGGCTCACTGGAGTTTTGTGTGTCGACGAGTGAGTTCCCGGTGATCGTCAGGACTTCGTGACCCCGGTCGACATTGAATGCCACCACGCTGGTACCCCAGTAGTCGAGGTAGGAATACTGGGGGGCCGGCGGCAGCGTCACCACCTTCGTCTCCAGCGCGGTCTGCCGCGTCTCGGTCCGTGGCGTGAGGCGGAGCTCGTTGTAGGAGGCGCGCGCTGGGGCGTCGTAGTCGAATCGCGTCTCGTGCGAGACCCGCAGCCGCCACCCGTCCGTCCGGCTCATCCGCCCCCACCCCCCTGCCGCCACTGCAGCGGGAGGTCCTGGGCGAAGTAGCGCCTCGTCACGGCGTCACTCACTGAGGAGATGGAAGCCTGCAGGCGCTCGAGGCGGGTTTCAAGGCCGCGGGACAAGGTCGCCGGAGCCGAGTACTCCAGCTCGGCCCGGGCCAGGCCGATGAGGCCGCGGGCGTCGTCCCACGCCCCTTCGCGCCCGGCGTTGATCTGGTCCAGGCACTCCTCCGCCAGGGTGAGCGAGGCAAAGGCGGAGCGCGGGAACAAGCGGTCGCGCAGGAGGAAATCGAGGACGCGACCGGGCTCGACAACGCCCTGGGAAAGGCGCAGATAGGGCTCGTAGCCGCCGCAGGAACGCAGCAACATGACGAGACCACTGTCGAACACCTCGTCGAAGGCCACGGTAGCCAGCTGGCGGGCCACGACATCCGTGCGCTCCAGGCAGCGGCCCAGGGTGAAGAAGAGCCACGTCTGGTCGCGACTCATCATGGTGTCGGCCAGGCCCATCATGCCGGCGCACTGGGTCTTGACGAAGGAGAGGTAGAACGCGGGACCTGCCCGCCGGCCGGCCTCCCAGCGCAACGGCAACTCGGCCCAGGTGGCGTTGATGTGCTCCCAGAATTCGACGGGGACAACGTGACGCACGGCGCGGGTGTTCTCCCGGGCGGCCGCCAGGGCGCCGGCGATGGATGACCGGCTCGTAGGATCGGTCGCCAACCGCTCGGTTGCCTGCCACAGGGTCTCGGTTCCCGAGTCAGGCAGGCCCATAACGGCCAGCAGCCGTCGTGCCGCGTGCGAGCCTTCGACGTCGCTCTGCTCGAGGGCCTGGTACACCGACACGTCGAGGATGCGCGCCGTTCCCTCGGCCCGCTCGACGTAGCGGCCGACCCAGAAGATCGATTCGGCCACACGACTCAACAACGCACGGGTCACTGGCATGACCCCCCCATTTGCTGCTGCTCTTGCCCGAGTTGGCTCTGCTGCTGTTGCTGTTGCTGGACACCCAGCTCGCCGTCCGAGGCAGGCCCGACATCCATCGGTGGTCCGGCCTGGAACGGTGCGACCTGGCGCGGCGGGAGCACGGGCATGGAGAGACCGCCGCCCACGACCCACGTGTCCTTCGAGCCACCTCCTTGGCTGGAGTTGACGACCAGGCTGCCCTCGCCGAGGGCGACCCGGGTCAGGCCGCCGGGCAGGACCCAGATGTCCTCGCCGTCGTTGACGGCGAAGGGCCGCAGGTCGACGTGGCGGCGCACCATGGTGTTGTCCACCCAGGTGGGGGACGTCGAAAGGGCGACGACGCGCTGGGCGATCCAGTGGCGGGGATCGGCCTCCACCTCGAGGGCCAGCGCGTCGAGCTCGGCGCCGGTCGCCGAGGGGCCGATCACCAGTCCCTTGCCACCGGAGCCGTCGACGCGTTTGAACACCAGGTCGCCCCGGCGGGCCAGCGCATCCTTGCGGACCGCGCTGTCCACCAGGTGCATCGTCTCGACGTTCTGCAGGATCGGGTCCTCGCCCAGGTAGTAGCGGATCATGGCCGGCACATAGGTGTAGACGAGCTTGTCGTCGGCCACGCCGTTGCCCACCCCGTTCGCTATCGTCACCCGTCCCGCCCGGGCTGCGTTCGTGATGCCCGGGCAGCCCACCAGCGACTCCGGACGGAATTGGAGCGGGTCCAGATACTCGTCGTCGATGCGGCGGTAGATCACGTGCACCGGGACCTCGCCCTCGGTGGTGCGGAGGAAGACGTCGGTACCGTGGCAGACGAGGTCACGCCCCTCCACCAGGTGCACACCCATGAGCCTGGCCAACAGGGCGTGCTCGTAGAACGCCGAGTTGTGGACGCCCGGGGTCAGCACCACGACCGTCGGGTCCTGTACGGATGCCGGTGCGGCGCGGCGCAGCGCGTTGATGAGGCGCGCCGGGTAGTCGGTGACCATTTGAATGGGCTGGCCCCAGAACAGCTCGGGCAGCACCCGGGCCATGGCGGCGCGATTGGCCAGCACATAGCTCACGCCCGACGGGCTCCGGAGGTTGTCCTCCAGCACGCGGAACTCCCCGTCCTCGTCGCGGATCACGTCGATGCCCGCCACGTGGATGCGCACACCGTTGGGCGGCGAGAAGCCGTAGGCCGCCCGCACGAACCCGGGCGAGCTGGTGATCACCTCGTGCGGGATGAGCCCGTCGCTGACGATGCGGGCGGCGCCGTAGACGTCGGCCAGGAAGAGCTCGAGCGCCCGCACCCGCTGGGCCACTCCCGCGGCCACCTTGGACCACTCGGAGCCGGTGAAGATACGGGGCACTACGTCGAGTGGGAACGGTCGTTCCTCGCCGTCGAGGTCGAAGGTCACGCCCTGGTCCATGAAGGCCCGGGCCAGTCGGGAGGCGCGGGCCGACACGTCCTCGGGCCCCATCTGGGCCAGCGAGGAGGCCACGGCGGCGTAGGGCACCCGGGCGGTGCCGTCGTGACCGACCATCTCGTCGAACGCGGCCTCGGTCAGCCCACGGGCCGACGAGCCGTAGCCGTCAAAAAGGTCTCCCACGGACCTCAGGGTGCCAGGCATGTGTTTCGCTGCGGTTTCCTGGCCGCGAACAGCCGGTGACGGTGGTCGGGAGCGAATGGCGGATCGGGCCGCCGAAAATCGGTGTGGCCAGGCAGGCGGCAGGAGGTCAAGCCTGCATCGTACCGGGGGTGTTACCCGATGAGTCCCAGCTCTTTGACGTCGTTGCGCTCGGCCTGCAGCTCGTCGGTCGTGACCCCGATGCGCTCGGTGGCGAATTGGTCGTGGGCGAAGCCCTCGACCACGGACCATCCCCCCTTGCCGTCAGCCCGGACCGGGAATCCGAACTGCAGGCCCTCGGGCGCCCCGTACTGGCCCTCGCTGGCCACGGCGACCGAGAAGCAGTCCCCCTCGGCCGTCTCGGTGCGCAGGCTCACCACGGTGTCGATCGCCGCCGCGGCCGCCGAGGCGGCCGAGGAGGAGCCCCGGGCCTCAATGATGGCGGCGCCCCGCTTCTGCACCGTCGTGATGAAGTCGCCCCGCAGCCACTCGTGGTCGGTGATGACCTCGGTTGCCGGCTTGCCGCCGATGCGGGCGTTGGCGAAATCGGGGAATTGCGTGGCGGAGTGGTTGCCCCAGATGGCGACGTTGCTGACGTCGGCCACCGGGGCGTTCGCCTTGGCGGCCAGCTGGGCCTTGGCCCGGTTCTCGTCCAGGCGGGTCATGGCGAACCAGCGGTCGGCGGGCACCTCGGGGGCGTTGGAGCGGGCGATGAGGCAGTTCGTGTTGCAGGGGTTGCCGACGACGAGGACCCGGACGTCGGAGCCGGCGTTCTCGGCAATGGCCCGGCCCTGTGGTTTGAAGATCCCGCCGTTCACGCTGAGCAGATCACCGCGCTCCATGCCCGCCTTACGTGGGATGGAGCCGACGAGCAGCGCCCATGACGTGCCGTCGAAGGCCGTCTTGAGGTCCGAAGTGGCGACGATGTCGTGCACCAGCGGGAAGGCGCAGTCGTCGATCTCCATGACCACGCCCTCGAGCACGCGCATGGCGGGCTCAATCTCGAGCAGGCGGAGCACAATCGGCTGGTCCTCGCCGAGCAGTTGACCCGACGCGATGCGGAACAGGATCGAATAGCCGATCTGGCCGCCGGCACCGGTGACGGTCACGTGGACGGGGGGCTTGGCCATGGGGGAGCTGGTCCTTTCCGACAGTGCTTCTTTTCAGGGGATGGTTCTGGGAGTCTTCTACAGCCGGTCGACGATGGCCGAGGCGAACTCGGAGCACTTGACCTCGGTGGCGCCTTCCATCAGGCGGGCAAAGTCGTAGGTCACGATCTTGTCGGCGATGGTGGCCTCGAGCGCGGCGACGATGTCCGCCGCCGCGTTGCTCCAGCCGATGTGCTCGAACATCAGCACACCCGAGAGGAGCACCGAGCCCGGATTCACCTTGTCCTGCCCGGCGTACTTGGGCGCGGTGCCGTGTGTGGCCTCGAAGATGCCGTGGCCGCTCACGTAGTTGATGTTGGCTCCGGGCGCGATCCCGATCCCACCCACCTGGGCGGCCAGGGCGTCGGAGATGTAGTCGCCGTTGAGGTTGGTGGTGGCGATGACGTCGAAGTCCGACGGGCGGGTCAGCACCTGCTGCAGCGTGATGTCGGCGATGGTGTCCTTGACGAGGAGCTTGTCACCCGGCTTGCCGTCGCAGTCGTCCCAGCCGACGGCGACGTCGGCGAACTCCTCGCGCACGAGCTCGTAACCCCATTCGCGGAACGCACCCTCGGTGAACTTCTGGATGTTGCCCTTGTGCACCATCGTCACGGACTCGCGCTTGTGGTCGAGGGCGTACTCAATGGCGGCCCGGATGAGGCGCTTGGAGCCCATGGGCGAGATCGGCTTGATGCCGATGCCCGAGAGCTCGCGGATGGGCCAGCCCATCTCCTGGCGCAGGTAGTCGGCGAGCCGCTCCGCCTCAGGGGTGCCCGACTGCACCTCGTAGCCGGCGTAGACGTCCTCGGTGTTCTCCCGGAAGATGACCATGTCGACCAGTTCGGGGTGGACCACGGGTGACGGCACCCCGGTGAACCAGCGCACGGGGCGCAGGCAGACGTAGAGGTCGAGGATCTGGCGCAGCGCGACGTTGAGCGAGCGGATGCCGCCGCCCACCGGCGTGGTCAGCGGCCCCTTGATCCCGATCAGGTGCGAGCGGAAGGTGTCGACCGTCTCGTCGGGCAGCCAGCTGCCGGTCTCGTCGAACGCCTTCTGACCGGCCAACACCTCCTTCCAGGCGACCTTGTGGCCGTGCTTGGCGGCGGCGGCATCGAGGACCAGCTTGGCGGCGGGCCAGATGTCGACCCCCGTACCGTCGCCCTCAATGAAGGGAATGATGGGCTCGTCGGGGACCCGGAGTGTGCCGTCGTCGCCCATGCGGATGAGATCTGCCATGGACCGGATGCTACGGGGCGGGGCGGGACCGTCCCAATTGGCCACGTGGCGGCGCTGGCCGCCTCTGACCGGAGGCCCGCAACGAGGGAGCCCGCCGCCCCGGCCGCCGGGGGCAGCGACACTGCCCAAGGGCTTTCGAGCGGCCCGCGGGGCATTTGCCCTCTTCCCGGCCTTGCAGGCCGAGACCCACCGGGCTGCGTGATGAGCGCTGGTGATCTGTCGTTACGGGGCGGCGGTCGGCCCCAGGCCGAGCGCGGCGTAGATCTCACGCGTCGCGCTCGAGGTGTTGAACGTATAGAAGTGCAAACCCGGCACGCCTGTATCGAGGAGGTGGGAACAGAGCTCGGTGGCCAGCTCCACCCCCTCCTTGCGGACGGCGTCAGCGCCGCCCCGCTCGTCGGCGGCGCGCAGGCGCTCCTGCATCCATTCCGGCGCCGCCGCCCCCATGGCGCCCAACCGGCCCATGGTCGACAGCGAGGTCACGGGCAGGATGCCCGGCAACACCGGCGTGTCGACACCACGCTGGCGCAGGTCGGCGACGAGACCTTCGTACTCGGAGGCCTCGAAGAAGAATTGGGTGACGCCGAAGTCGGCCAATGCCAGCTTGGCGGCGAGGAAGTCGCGGTCGCTCGACAGGTCGGGCGAGCGCGGATGACCGGCCGGGTGGGCCGCCACCCCGATGGAGAAGCCACCGATGGCCCGGGCCAGGTCGACGAGGTCCGCCGCGTAGGCGAGCTCGCCGGGACCGGCGTCGGGGTCCTCGGGCGGGTCGCCCCCCAGTGCCATGAGGTTCTCGATCCCGGCCTTGCGCAGCGACACGAGGATGTCGGCCAGTTCGAGGCGGGTGTGGGCCACGCAGATGATGTGGGCCATCGGGTTCAGGTTCGTCGTGTGGAGCATGCTGGACACGAGGTCGACGGTGCGCTGCCGGGACTCGGCGCCGCCCCGGTAGGTCACCGAGACGAACGACGGCTGCAACGGCTGCAGCTCACCGATGGTGCGGGCCAGCGTGGCCAGCTCCTTGTCGTTCTTGGGCGGGAAGAACTCGAAGGAGTAGGTCGGTCCGGCCGCCAGCAGCTCCGCAATGCGCGTCACGACGACGCGTCCCTCCCGTCCCCTCCCGTCCCCTTCCCTGCTTCCTCTGCACCAGCATCGAGGCGTCCGTAGTCGTCTTCGAGCCGGACGATGTCGTCCTCGCCGAAGTAGGTCCCGCGCTGCACTTCAATCAAGACCACGTCGGTGGTGCCCTCGTTGGCAATGCGATGCGCGCCCTCGAGAGGGATGTCGATCGCCTCCCCGGCCGGAACCTTGCTCACCGTGCCGTCGAGGGTCACGGTCGCCGTGCCCGACACAATGAACCAGTGCTCGGCCCGCTTGGAGTGACGCTGGTAGCTCAGCCGCTTCCCCGGGTGCACGACGAGGCGCTTGACCTTGTGATCGGCTGCGTCATCACTGAGCACTGTGTAATTGCCCCACGGGCGCTCGGAATATTCCTGCTCACTCATCGCTGCTCGCCTCCCTGGCTGTGGTTGCGGCGATGGTCCCGCCTGCTGCTGCAGGGTGCCCCCAGGCCTTCACCGGGCCGCCATCTCCGCCGCCCGCACCGCGTTACGCAACAGCATGGCACGGGTCATGGGGCCGACCCCGCCCAGGCGAGGCGTGATCCACCCGGCCACCTCGGCCACATCGGGGTGGGCATCGGGGACGAGCTTCTTGCCCTCGAAGCTGGTGCCGGCCGAGACGACGGCCGCACCCGGCTTCACCATGTCCGGCGTGAGCAGGTGGGGCCGGCCGGCGGCCGCCACCACAATGTCGGCGGTCCGTACGATCGCTTTCATGTCGTCGGGGTCGACGCCGGTGTGCACCACCGTGACCGCCGCGTTGCAGCCCGGGCGCTTCAGGGTCAACAGGTTGGCCAGGGGCCTTCCGATCGTCACGCCGCGCCCGATGATGGCCACGTGGCGCCCTTCGACCGGGACGTCGTACGCGTGCAGCAGTTCGACGATCCCCGCCGGCGTGCAGGGCAGCGGGCCCGGGGTCCCCAGCACCAGGCGGCCGAGGTTCACCGGGTGCAGACCGTCGACGTCCTTGGCCGGGTCGACGGCCAGGAGCGCCTGCTCTTCGTCGAGCCCCACCGGCAGCGGCAGCTGCACCAGGAAGGCACTCACGCCCGGGTCGGCGTTGAAGCGGGCGATGACGTCGAGCACCTCCGCCTGGGTGGCGTCAGCGGGCAGGTGCTCACCGACCGAGTGCATCCCGATGCTGGCGCAGTCCTCGTGTTTCAGCGCGACATAGCGCTCGCTGGGTACGTCGTCGCCCACCAGCACGGTGCCCAGGCCGACACCGAAACCCTCGGTGCGCAGCCGTTGGATCCGGTCGGCCACTTCGGCCCGGATGCGGGCGGCGACCGACTCGCCGTCGAGCAGGATGGCGCTCATCAGTGGCGGAAGTGGCGCTCGCCGGTCATGACCATCGCCAGTCCCGCCCCGTCGGCGGCGGCGATCACTTCCTCGTCCTTCACGGAACCGCCGGGCTGCACAATGGCGGTCACGCCGGCATCGGCCAACACGAGCAATCCGTCAGGGAAGGGGAAGAAGGCATCGCTGGCACCGGCGCCGCCCTTGGCCCGCTCTCCCGCCTTCTGCACGGCGATCTCGGCCGCGACGACCCGGGATTGCTGCCCCGCCCCGACGCCTACGGCTTGACCGGCGGTCACGACGGCGATGGCGTTCGAGGTGGTGCGGCCGCACACACGCCAGGCCAGGACCAGATCGCGCCATTCGTCTTCGGACGGCGCCCTCTTGGTCACGGCGCGCCACTGCGAGCGAGGGGAGACGAAG
>Ga0302202_10005375_pt1 | contig 13100 bp, 10 predicted proteins | sample II_Bog_N3_3_FD_194579 | JGI IMG/M metagenome (GOLD analysis project Ga0302202, IMG submission 194579) | Peat permafrost microbial communities from Stordalen Mire near Abisko, Sweden - II_Bog_N3_3 | ecosystem: Environmental > Terrestrial > Soil > Wetlands > Peat | place: Sweden: Abisko...
GCTCTTCCGATCTGAAGTCGTCCCGCTGGCGCCACGCGCGCCCTTTTCACCTTCACACCAGGCGCAGAGACGATCACGGCCGAAGCCGTCAAGCGCCTGGCCGAATACAACGCAGTGCTCTGGATCGACGTGCTCGGCGGCTGAGGCGACTAGGACGCCCCTCCGTCCGCTCAACATCGGACTATCGGATGTAGCGGGACAGCACCCTCAGGTCTGTTGTCCGTCCCTGAGGACGAGCGCGATGAGCGTTCCGAACAACGCGACGGTTGACACTGCTGCTAGCACGATCACTGGTATGAGATAGATCCAGGCGTGCTCCACGAAGAACGGTCCCCCACGTAGTTCTACCGCTATTGGTCCATTCCAGTCGCCCTTAAATCCAGCCAATCCTGCGAGAGCCGCGAAGAACGAGATCAAGCCGGCCATTGCGCTGACCAGAGCCACCCCAAGAAGTGTCTTACGCGATACGCGACGACTGAAAGAACGCTGCGTCATGGCTTTGACAATAACGGTCTATCCCGTTTGCGTCGTGATCCGCCGGCGGCAAGCGCACGTGGAAAGTTTTCGCGGACGGTCACCTAGCTGGCACGATCGGCGCGCGCTCACGGCGTTTCACCATCTGGTTGCGCCAGTAGAGGTCCGCCTTTCGGGTCGCCGCTGCGCGAGCCCGAACTGATTCGCAAGGGTGACGATTAGTCAGGACCGCGTCGTTCGCTCCATTACGCTTCGATGGTGACCGACCAGCCAGCGCCACCCAGCGAAATGAGTCCGACATCCGACATCGCCCCGCCGCCCGATTTCGGGTCGAGCCAGCCGTACGCGTCGGCCGCAAAGCCGGCGCGTAAATGGTTGGGACGCTTTGGCGGGTTGATTGTGTTTGCCATCTTCGCCGGGGTGTGGGCTTACCTGTTGCTAGTCCAGCTACTCGTGTGGCACTTCCGCTCCGAGGTGCCACTGCCTTTCGGGCTCGGCGCGTTCGCGATGGCCGCGCTGTTCCTCTACCAACTGTGCTATCGACTGACTCCTGCGGATGGCATCCGGCCACGGGTTCTGCTGCTCGTTTTCTTCTTTGGTGGCCTTGCCGCGTACACACTTTCGCGACTGATTGAACCATTGCTTGAGGTCGCGCTCGGAGGCACCGGTGAGAAGGTTCCGCTGGCGTTCGCCTGGCTCGCGACACCGACCGAGGAACTCTGCAAGATCGCCGTCGTAATAGTGATCGCTCGATGGATTGCGATCAAGAGCGCGAGAAACGGGCTGTTTATTGGCGCGGCAGTCGGTTTTGGATTCGCGGCATTCGAGAACATCGAAAAGGGGTTCGTGACCTTCATCAATGCCGATGGCGGTTATCCGCTGTCGGCTCTCCAATACGTGCCGGTCAAGGCTCTATTCGCTCACGTCGCGTCGACGCTCGCGTTCAATACCGCGTTGCGCTCGGTGCTGACACCGTTCGCCCATCCAATCTGGACCGCGCTCATCGCTGCCGCGATCTTCGCCACCTATCGCGGCAACCGGCTGCGCATCACACCCATCGTGGTGATCGTGTTCGTCTCGGTCTCGGTCGTGCACGCCCTGTGGGATTTTCTGCCGCAGATCTTCAATCTGGTGTTTTTGCCCACCTCGAATACCGCGGGGCTGCTGTCGTATCTGGTTTATGTCGTCTTAGGGACGGCCGGCGCGATCGTCTGGAACGTTGTGCGGAGGCGCGCCAACCGTGCCGCAGCAGCCGCGATTGAACCGGAGAGCCTCATTGTTCCTGGCTGATTAGGCGGGTTCGTCCAGACGGCGAGAGCGGATCCCGTGATATCGACGTCCTCGTCGAGAAGGACGAGTGGCTGCGCCACGGATGGTCCCTCGTGCCCGCCGTAGGTATCCATGGCGCGCCTGACGCTAGGGAGCGATGACCCCCGGCTGGGCCGTCGGAATCACGGGAAGCTGGATGACTCCGGGCACCAGAGAAACCACCGACATCCACTGGGAATCCTGCACCTGCATTGCGTAGCCGGGCACAAGCCAGGAGCCACCCGTGGAGTCCGACAGGAGAAGGAGAGTTGGCTCGGCCTTGGTAACGGTCACGTCGATGACGGGCGGCCCGGTGACCGGTGGTCCGGTGACCGGTGGTCCGGTGACGGTAGGTTCGGGGACGGGCACGGCGGTCGGCGAGGCTGTGGGCACGGCGGTCGGCACAGCGGTCGGCGACCCTGTGGGCACGCCGGTCGGAAGGGCGGTCGGGAGCGGAGTCGGTGCGCCGGTGGCCGACGGCGCCGGCACAGGTGTCGGCGGCGTCGCAACCGTGCCCGTGAGCGGCACCACGCCTGTTGCGCTGCTCGCCCCCGAACCTGCGCCGTCAGCAGCGAAGACGCGCACAAGGTCCTGGTAGGGAGGGCCAGCAGATCCAAACCATCGCGAGTCGCTCAACCGTGCCACCGCATCCGACGGCGAAATCGTGTGAAAAGAGCCACGGGAGACAACGGCGACCGACTGGCCATAGGCCGAGGAGATCGGGCCCGCATTCGACCAGGTCACGCCCCAGCGAAGCGCCGTCGCCACTCCCCCGACGACGAGATTCGCTGTGGCCGTCGTTTGGAACGAGTCCGACGTGAGCTGGATGTCGTCAGCGGCGACGTCGAGCCCGGTGCTGGCAAAGAGCTTTTGGGCTTGCGCGCGCGCCTGGGCACCCGCGGGTGCTTTGCTGGGCCCCGCGGGAACTGGCGCGGCGACGCACACCGGTGGCACGACCGGGCCGCCGATTGTCGGGGCGATCGAACCTGTGGAGCCACTCGATGACCCGCTAACCTCACCACTCCCCCCACCGACTGCGCCGGTCGATCCTCCGCCGGCGCCGATCGTCGGAGGACAGGCCTCAGCAGGGTTGGCGGTGGGGTTGTTGAACCACCACTCGCCCGTTCCCGACCACGTGAGGTCGAGCGACGGCGACGTGCCGTCCGACGATCCGACCGTCCATTCGGGGCTTACGGCACCCGGCGTGTTCGAACTGGTCACCGTGCCCGACCCGTTGGTCACCGTGCCCGGCCCTGTTATCGCGATGCCCGAGAGGCCGAAGACGGCGGCGAGCGACCGGGCCCGATCGGACCCCGAGCCCGGAAGCGTGAGCTGGTAAACCTGGCCGGTTCCTCCGGACGTCGACAGCCCCGCACCGGCGTGGTAGCGGTAGTCGGCCCAGATCCGCATCAGTCCGCTTGTCGGCTCGCTCGCGCTTGTGGCCCCCAACTCGGATGCGCTTGCTGCAGCAGTGAACAGCGGCGCGCGGCCGACACCGGGTACCACCACGAGAGCCACGACCGTGAGTACAGCGACCACCGCGGCGACGCCGCCAGCAAGCTGGATGTTCCTTCGCGGATCGGTCAGCTTTGGAGTGGCGCGATGCGGCGCACCCGTGACCAGGTCGGTCGACAATTCGGGCGCCGGACCGGCATCCAGGCTCTTACGAAGTCGGTCACCAAGCTCGTCAGGAAGGCTGTTCATGTGGTGGAGATGTCTCGACCTGCCCGGATCTTTCAGAACCGGTCGAAGAAAGTTCGACGGGTAGGTCGGCGGCAGTGAAGGCCGGGTCACCGGTCTCCCCGCGCAGAAGGTCGGTCAGCCTTTTCTTTGCCCGGTGCAACCGGATACTGGCAGCATTTTGGCTGATCGCGAGGGCAATTGAGATCTCAGCAACCGGCAGGTCTTCGACAAGTGCGAGGGCGAGGATCTCCCGCTCACGGGGCCTGAGCGCCCGCCACGCCTGTGCAAGCGATGCGTCCGCAATGACGATGTCCTCGGCGGAGGGAGCAGAATCCGCCGGCCGCAATAAGGCGAAAAGCGCGATTCCCGTCGCCTGCTTTCTCCGGTGATTTGAGACGACATTCGCGGCAATGCGGTAAAGCCACGGCAGCTCCTCCCCCGCTGTCACCGAATCCCGTCGACGCCACGCGATCGCAAAGACATCCGCGGCGAGATCCTCGACGAATCGTCTTTCGACGCGCCGGTAGAGGTAGCCGCTGACGGCGGTGAGGTGCTTCACATAGGCACGCTCGAATGCGTCGTCGCTGGAGGCCACGTCCCCAGTGTCAAGACTGTGGATGACTTTCACAAGCCAAGGTTTGGACAAGAAGCGCCAGCCCGGTTGCTGAATGGGTTGGACCTCATGGACCTCATCGTGAAGCTCGCTTTACTGGGCCCGAACGGCCCCACCGGAACCTTCGAACGCAACGACGGACCAGTCCCCTGGTAGTCGGCCCTGTGTTGAGAACATATCAAATGTGGCGGTAGAGGCAATACGCTCGTGCTTGCCAGAAACTTTCGCGTGGCTGATCGCCACTGGTACCAGAGGACAACCACATGAAGCTGGTCTCATTCAGGGTAGAGAAATTCCGAAACATCATCGACTCAGGGTCGATCGACGTGGAACCCGACGTCACGTGCCTGGTCGGAAAGAACGAATCCGGCAAGACTGCGGTGCTCAATGCCCTTTACCGGCTGAATCCCGCCTATGACGAAGAATTCGTCGTCAGCGAGCATTACCCGCGCTGGCTCATGTCCGCCGATCGCAAAGCCGGGATTGTGGACAAAGTCGACACCGTCAAAGGGTCATTCGAACTCGAGCCCGCCGACGTCAGCCTGGTCGAAGCGCGCTTCGGAAAGGGAGTGCTCAAAGACCGGCACTTCGCCTACACCCGCGGGTACGGGTCGACGAAGGCGACCCTGCGAATCGACGAGACCGTCGGCGTGAGGGCGTTTCTCGGCGCATCCACTGCCGCTGCGTCGGCGACCGACCTGTTCAAGAACTCAACCAGCCTTGATGCGGTTCGTGATGAGCTCGCCGCACGACTCGCACGACTGACTGCAGCCGCGGGGAACGCCCACGAGGTTGCAGAACTGACAAAACTCCAGACAGAATTGCGTGCGCTGATCGGTGAGACGAATTCGTACTGGCAGGCGGTCGTCGCCGTTCTCCGCGAGCGTTTGCCGAAATTCTTCTACTTCAGCCAATATTCCGTGCTACCCGGGCGAATCGACCTGAGCGCCGTTGACGAGCACATTGGCGGTCCAGGGTCGAGCGGCCTTCAGACTGCGCGCGCGCTGCTGCAACTCGCAGGCACCGCGCGCGAGTCACTTCTCGGGGACGACTATGAGGAGCGAACGGCCGAGCTCGAGGCCGTGTCGAACGACCTCACCACACAGGTCTTCGAATACTGGTCCCAGAATGAGCAGCTCGAAGTCGAGATCGACGTCGACAAGGAAACCCAGCACACCGCCACAGGACAAACCGCCGTCGCACGCTTCCTTGACGTGCGGGTCAAAGACCGTCGCCACGGATTCACCAGCAATTTCTCCCAGCGCTCCGAGGGGTTCCAGTGGTTCTTCTCGTTCCTGGCCGCCTTCAGCGAATTCGACGGAAAAAACGACAGCGTCGTTGTGCTCCTGGACGAACCCGGTCTCGCGCTGCATGCGAAAGCCCAGGCCGACTTCCTGCGATTCATCGATGAGCGACTCGCCCCCTCGGCGCAGGTCATATTCACAACCCACTCTCCGTTCATGGTCGAACCCGGAAAGCTGGAGCGGGTGCGAGTTGTCGAAGACAAAGGCGTCCAGGAGGGCACGGTCGTGTCAAGCGACCTGCTCACCGTGAGCAAAGATTCGCTGCTCCCCATCCAGGCGGCGCTCGGTTACGGAATCGCCACGAGCCTGTTCCCCAGTCCAAACAATTTGCTGGTCGAGGGTGCCTCTCACTACACCTACCTGACCGTGTTGAGCGATCACCTGAGGTCGCTCGGGCGCACCTCGCTCGCGGACACCTGGCGTGTGCTTCCCACCGGTGGGGCCGCCAACATCCCATCCTTTGTTGCACTCATGGGCAGCCAGCTGGATGTCACCGTGCTGGTCGGCGGCGGGGCGACAGGCCTGCAGCGAGTGAACTCCCTCGCGGCACAGGGCCTCCTGCAGTCGCAACGCATCATCACCGTCGACCAGGTGACCGGCCAGGCAAACGCCGGCATCGAAGACCTGTTCAGCCCCGGCGACTACCTGAAGCTCTACAACCCGGCATTTGGGTCATCGCTCACCGTCGGCGGTTTGGAGCCGGGAGACCGGATCGTCGATCGGATCGGCCGCACCCAGGGTACGAATTTCACCGACCTCGGAAAGCCTGCAGACTACCTCCTGCGCTTTCGGGACAGGCTGCTCGAGACGCTCACGGAGACCACGCTCACAAACTTTGAGGCAGCAATCACACTGGTCAACGCGACCCACGGGAGCTAAGCCGCCGCCGCTTTGCGTTGCCCCACATTTCGCGAGTGTTACGCGGACATGAACATTTCAGATCCACTTCGTCGCTTCCCTTGACCCCAGTTCGAGGGCATGCCTAACTTGGTCATCTCGCGGAGAACCCAACCGCGCAAGTCTGGCCCAGTCAATGGCGCGTGCCAGTCCGCATTGACGGACTCCCCGTATTGACCGTCGTGCATCCCCCGAAAATACCCCGACGAAGGACGCCCGAATCCTTATGCTCATTTCCCTTTTTGTGCACGCAGCGAGCCCACAGACCCCGCCAATTCTCACCAGCATCCAGACCTTTCTCGGCTCCGGAATCAGGTACCTTCCCATCGGCTTCGCCGGGATAGTGGTGTGGGCCCTCTGGCTGTACCGCATCATCATGTCGGGCATCGCCAAGCCGATCGAGAGCGATTTCCGAACCTCGACATCGGTGGTCGTGCCCTCCTACCACGAGGATCCCGCAATCCTGATGCGTTGCCTCGCGACGTGGCTCGAACAGAACCCGACCGAGATCATCATCGTGCTGGATGTGGCGGACGTCGACTCCTACGAGCGCATTCGCGCCCTGGACGACCCCCGGATTCGCCCGATCCTGTTCCACCACGCCGGCAAGCGTTCGGCCCTCGGCGTCGGCATCCGCGAAGCCGTCGGAGAAGTGCTCGTGCTGGTCGACTCGGACACCTCCTGGGAGCCCGGCCTCCTCGAGAACGTGCAGAAGCCATTCGAGGACCCCCTCGTCGGCGGCGTCGGCACCCAGCAAAACGTGTACCAGCGCAACTCGAGCCTCTGGCGGATCATCGCAGACTGGCTGGTCACGCTGCGGTACTACAACTACGTGCCTGCCATGGGCCGGGTCGGTGCTGTCCCCTGCCTCTCCGGGCGCACGGCCGCCTACCGTCGCAGCGCCGTACTACCGGTGCTCGACAACCTCGAGAACGAGTTCTTCTTCGGGCGGCGCTGCATCTCCGGCGATGACGGCCGGTTGACCTGGCTGGTGCTGGCATCCGGCTACAAAACCGTGCACCAGTCATCCGCGAAAGCGCTGTCGATGTTCCCCTCCAGCTTCTCCGCCTTCGTGAAGCAACGCGTGCGCTGGAGTCGCAACTCCTACCGCGCCTATCTCACGGCCATCGGGCGTGGCTGGGTGTGGCGAGTGCCGTTCGTCACCAAGATCACGGTGCTCCAGATCCTGCTCACCCCGATCACCATGGGCTTGACGCTCTGGTACCTGATCTTCGGACGGTTGGACTTCACCGCCGTCGGTATCGGATTCACGGTGGGATTCCTGCTCGCCGGACGGGCCATCCGCGGGATCTCCGACCTCAAGCGCCACCCCCTGGACATCTTCATCCTGCCGATCCTGGCCCTGGCAGTAATCCTCGTCGCACTTCCCATCAAGACCTACGCATTTTTCACGATGAACAAGCAGGGATGGCTTACCCGGCACGCCGACACCATCGGCGGCGACGGGCAGTCAGCAGCTTCCCTGGTAAGCGGATCGGTGTAAACCCATGAAACTCAAGAACGTCGCAGCTCTCAGCATCGCCGCCGTCCTCGGACTCACCCTGGTGGCCCTGACTCCGGAACTGGCCAGCGCGGACAACACGAAGCCAGTTCACGGAGGCCAGCCGTACGCCGGCGACCCCGTCAAGGAAGCCGCCATCGTCGCGACCGAAAACCAGAGGATCTACAACATTCGGGCCATCACGTCGGCCGCGCGCTGGCAGGGCGTCGTCACGTCGGCGCCCTACCTCGTGAACCTCGGAACGATACCGACCCTGGTTCTCGTGCCGCAGACGCAGCCGTACACCGTGGCCGACCTCCAGTCACTCATCCCCTCCGCCTTCGTGCAGCAGCCGGACCGGTCCTACCTGCTTTCCGACGACATCGTCATCCAGGCAGGAGCAACACTCGACATTGCGAGCCCAGACGGCCTGGCGCTTGATCTGTCCAGTTCCAGCAAAGGATTCGTGTCGATCGTCGGCCTGGGCGGCTCACTCGTGATCCAGGGATCCGCGAAAACGCCGGTGTCCATCCAGAGCTGGGACGACACGACGGGTGCCGTGGACTCGAACACCACGGACGGACGCGCATACATCCGCATCATCGGCGGGTCCGCGAACGTCAGTTATGCCTCGTTCAGCCACCTCGGCTTCTGGAGCGGCGGAACCGGTGGGTTCTCCCTCACCGGAACCCAGACGTCGGCCAGTACGACAGCCAAGGCGACGTCACCCGCGCAATCGCTCACACCCGGCGCAACCGCCAAGCCGATTCATGGGGTGACCGTGCAGCCGGCCCAGCCGACGAACACCATCGGCGGAATCGCATCAGCCGTCGCATCCGCTCCCGGACAGTACAGCTACGTCACTGCCCTGATCTCTCACGCGCGCTTCTACAGCGACGCCTACGGCATCTATGTCAACGGCTCGCAGGGAGTGCAGATCAGCAACTCAACGGTTCTCAACAGCCTCGTTGACGGGATTGTCTTCCATCGCTACGTAACGAACAGCACCGTGACGTCGACCACGACCAACTACAACGCCGTCGACGGGTTCGCGATGACCCGGGCATCCACCGGAGTGATCATCCGGGGCCTGACCAGCAACGACAACGGTCGAGATGGCATCTTCCTCGACGGCGGGGCGTTGGCGAGCGGACCAAACGCCGCCGGCACACCGGTTGCCGTGTACGGAGACAACTCGGTGCTGACCAGCACCGCGAACTCGAACGGTCGCTACGGCATCAATGTCAGCGGCGGAGAGAACATCAAACTGATAGGGAACAGCGTCAATGGGAACCTGATGGGCATCGTCGCCTCGCTGGGGGCGACAAAGGTCACCATTAGCGAGAACCAGGTGAGCAACAGTACCCAGCACGGTATCGCGCTCTTCACCAACGCGAACTCGTCAACGGTCGAAGCCAATGACATCGACGGCGCAACCACCGGCATCTACCTGCGGGATGCGAGCGCCGACATCACCCGCAACAACATCTCGGGCGTCACCCTGCACGGCGTCACGCTCATCGGGACGAACACCGGGTCGTCCGTGACCTCCAACACCGTGAGCGGGAGCGGCCCAACCGCGATCGACACCGCCCGAGGGTCCCGCGTTCCGGTGTCGGACAACACCTCGGTGCGGTGGACGACAACGAAACCGCTGCTCGTCGTGCTGGGCAGTATCTTCCAGCCGCTGACCGTGCTGTGGATCCTCCTCGCCCTGGTTGTCCTGATCTCTGCGATCAGTGGAATCGGTCGCAAGAACACCGGCTTCCGTCATCCATACGCAGACCAGGTGCCACTCTCGACACTCACGAAGGGGGTTGTCAGCCCCGAGCAACTGGGCTTGAACCCTGTGGCGAGCGTCATCGAGACCGAGTCCGAGGAAGACTCCTCGAGCACTCGCACGCTGGTTGGCGCCCAACTGGTCTCAAGCTAACGGGGGCAGCAGCCAGTCATGCCAAAATCAACGATCATTCTCGTGGTGGCAGCAGCAGTCGCCGGTGCCGCGATCGTCAGTGGCATCTGGTCTTTCACCCTCGCCAGTCACTCGTCTCACCCGGCAGCGGTGTCCACCCATGCCTCGACCGGACCGAGCGCGACGCCGACTGTTGGGCCGACGGCCGCTCCCAGCGCGTCCGGCGCGTCCTTATCCTGCCCATCGGCGACGAAGCACGTGTCCACCGCGGCGCAGCTGAAAAGCGCGCTCGCTGCCGCTGCACCAGGCGACGTGATTGATCTCGACCCTGGAACCTACGAAGGCAACTTCGTCGCCTCCAAGAGCGGAACGTCGACAAGCCCGATCTGGCTGTGCGGAGGGAGCGGATCGGTCCTGGACGGGAAAACGACGTCGAACGGCTACGTCTTCCACATCGATCATGCCTCGTACTGGAACCTGGTCGGCTTCACCGTGCGTGACGGCCAAAAGGGGGTTGTGACAGACGGCTCCAGCTACAGCAACATCGACGGGCTCACGGTCACCGATCTTGGGGATGAAGGCATTCACCTTCGCGAAAACAGCACCTACGACACGGTGCGCGGCAACACGATCTCCCACACCGGCAACCTGAAGCCCAAGTTCGGTGAAGGCGTTTACGTCGGCACCGCAAAGAGCAACTGGTGCACCTACACCTCCTGCCAGCCCGACAAAAGCGATCACAACACCATCATCGGGAACACCATTTTCGACACCACCGCCGAAAACGTGGACATCAAGGAAGGCACCACCGCCGGTCAAATTCTCGACAACTCATTCAACGGGGCCGGTCTCGTCGAGCCAGGAGCCGACGCCTGGGTCAATGTGAAAGGCAACTACTGGATCATCGACGGAAACAAAGGGGTCGACTCAGTCCAGGACGGGTTCCAGACCCACCAGATCCTCGCCGGCTGGGGCAACTACAACACCTTCAGCAACAACACGGCCACCGTCAACGGCCCCGGCTACGGGTTCCACCTCACACCAGCACTCAGCAACGTTTTCGAGTGCAACAACGTCACCACGGGTGCTACCCGCGGCGCAAGCAACATCAAATGCACAAGCGGCTAACATCCCGAACTCGGCTTCGCCGCGGCCAAACACACAGAGGAGCAAGAAAATGGACAACGAATTCATGACCCGGGAATTTGACGACGTGGCGACCCACCCACGCCTCACCGTGATCGGCACCGGCTACCTTGGCGCCACGCACGCCATCTGCATGGCAACTCTCGGATTCGACGTGCTTGGCGTGGATGTCGACGAGGCGAAAATCCGTGCCCTCGCCTCCGGCACGGTGCCGTTCTTCGAACCCGGCCTGCCCGAGAAGCTGAGGGAAGCGCTCGACTCGGGCCGGCTGCGGTTCGGCACCGATTTTGCTGAAGCGGCTGAATGGGGCGACGTGCACTTCATCTGCGTTGGCACCCCGCAGTCGAAGAACTCCCACGCCGCAAACCTGACCTACGTCGAGTCAGCGTTCACGGAATTGAGCAGGCACATCACCCGCCATGCCCTGGTCGTCGGCAAATCAACCGTGCCGATCGGTACGGCGGCCCGTTTGACCGAGATGGTGCAGTCGGTGTCCCCCGCGGGCACGGCCGTCGAGCTGGCATGGAATCCCGAATTCCTGAGGGAGGGATATGCCGTCCAGGACACACTTCACCCCGACCGTCTCGTCTTCGGAGTGGAGTCCCGGTGGGCTGAGGCCCAGCTTCGGGCAGCGTTCCAGCCCATCCTCGACCTCGACACGCCGCTCGTGATTGCGGACCTTGCGACCGCGGAGCTCGTGAAGGTAGCGGCGAACTCCTTCCTGGCAACCAAGATCTCGTACATCAACGCCATGGCTGAGGTCTGTGAGGCGACCGGTGCCGACGTCGCTGTGCTTTCGGAAGCCCTCGGGTACGACTCACGGATCGGGGCGAGATTCCTCAAGCCAGGACTCGGTTTTGGCGGCGGATGCCTTCCTAAGGACATCCGTGCATTCATTCATCGCGCGGAGGAACTGGGAGTAGGCCAGGCTGTCGCCTTCCTGCGCGAGGTCGACAGCATCAACCTCCGGCGGCGCACCCGCACTGTGGATCTCATTCGCGAACTCGCGGGCGGTTCACTCGAAGGTGTGCGGGTTGCCGCGCTGGGCGCAGCCTTCAAACCGAACTCCGACGACATCAGGGATGCGCCAGCGCTCGATGTCGCGCGGATGCTGCGAACGGAGGGGGCGCTGGTGACGGTGTACGACCCAGAAGCAGGAGCGAATGCGCGACGCGCATTCGGCGGGCTGCACTACGCGGACTCGCTCGAAGAAGTGGTTACGGGGGCCGACGTGGTCGCCCTGCTCACTGAGTGGGACGAATTCCGCAACGCTGATCCAGATGAACTGGGTCGGCTCGTAAACCATCGCCGAGTCGTCGATGGGCGCCACGCGCTTGACGCGGACGACTACCGGGCAAAGGGGTGGGAGTACCGAGCGCTGGGTCGCTCGGTACAGTCGCACACCGTGACACTTGCCTCGGATTCCCGAGACGAGCTCCTCCTGCCGGCCTAGTCAGCGTGTGACGCGGGGTCCTCGCCCACGGGGGGCGAGGACCCTTCCCACGCTGTCAGCCCGTACAACTTATATTAGATAACCCCAGTTTTGCCCCGGTGGCCTGGCACTTGACTACGGTGCCAGTGACGCGGGGTCCCACGTTCACGAGATATCCGGGAACTCCCGCGACCGGCGCGTTCGCGCTGAACACTGTTCCGTTGCCCCAGCCGGGAGCGGCCTGGTGCACCTGGAACGCATCGGTCTTGGTCCCTGAACCGGAATTGCCCGACACGACGTATCCGTTTCCCTTGACGTCGACCCACGAGTCGCCCGAGTTCGCGCCGGAGTAGCCGGCATTCGTGAAGACGTTCCCGAGGATGGCTCCCCCGGTTGTGCCTTCCTTGATGTCGACGCCTTCGGCAGCCGTGTTGACGATGTGGTTGCCCTCTACGACGACGTAGTCACTGCGGTCCGGGGTAGTTGCGGAACCCATGACGGTTCCCCAGTTACTGACCGCGCTTCCGACGTAAATGCCTTCACCGAACCCGGGAGCTTTGAGTCCGGTGTCGTGAACGGTGGAGCCGACGATCGAGCTGTAGGCGCTGTCGCGCCTGAAGTGAACGCCCTCATCGCCGATGAAGCCCACGTCGACACCGCTGAGGGTGGTGTGCTGGGATCCGTCGAGCACAATTCCCTTGCCAGATTCGCTCACCGAAATGCCTTCGATCACCCAGTAGCTGCCCGTGACGTGCAGCCCGTAACCACTGCTGATGCCGCCAGCCGAGAGAACCGCGGAGTGTGAACCTCTGAGCGTGATCGGGGCATTC
>Ga0302202_10005379_pt1 | contig 13083 bp, 16 predicted proteins | sample II_Bog_N3_3_FD_194579 | JGI IMG/M metagenome (GOLD analysis project Ga0302202, IMG submission 194579) | Peat permafrost microbial communities from Stordalen Mire near Abisko, Sweden - II_Bog_N3_3 | ecosystem: Environmental > Terrestrial > Soil > Wetlands > Peat | place: Sweden: Abisko...
AGGAGGAAAGCACCGGGGTCGGGGCACTCTCGACCCTGCAGCGCGGTTACCGCGCCGATGCCTGCTTCATCCCGGAACCGACCGGCGGCAAGATGGTGCGCTCGCAGGTCGGCGTGATCTGGTTTCGCCTGAAAGTACGCGGCCTTCCGGTCCACGTGGCTTATGCCGGTTCCGGTGCCAACGCCATCATGGCGGCCTATCACCTGATCGGGGAGCTGCAAAAACTCGAGGCCGAATGGAACGAACGTGCCAAGAGCGACCGCCATTTCAAGACGCTGACGCATCCGATCAACCTCAATCCCGGCATCATCAAGGGCGGCGACTGGGCCTCCAGCGTGCCGGCCTGGTGCGACGTCGACTGCCGGATAGCGGTGTTGCCGGGCTGGTCGGTCGCCGATTGCCAGAAGGAAATACTCGCCTGCGTCTCGAAGGCGGCGCGCGATCACCGCTTCCTCGCCAACAACCCGCCCGAGGTGGAATGGTCTGGCTTCCTGTCGGAAGGCTATGAGCTGAAGGATTCGGCGGAAGCCGAAGCCGCCTTCGGCAAGGCTTTCAGCGCGGTCTATGGCGGCGCGGTGCAGGATCTCGTGTTCACCGCGCTCACCGACACCCGCTTCTATGGGCTGAACTACAACATTCCGAGCCTGTGCTTTGGCGCCTCGGGGGCTGCGATCCACGGCTTCAACGAATATGTCGATCTGGATTCCCTGCGGAAAACGACCAAGGCGACCGCGCTGTTCATCGCCGAATGGTGCGGAGTGGAGAAGGTGTAGAAGCCCTAAGCCGACGGCTCAGGAGGGGGATTCCGGCCACAGCGCCTTCACGATCGCGTCGAGCCCGTCGGTCAGCGCGGCCGGGCCCGGCTGCAGGATCAGTGGCGATTTGATCTCGACGATGCGGTCGTTGCGGACCGCCGGAATCTCGCTCCAGCCCGGCCGCTTCCGGATCCTGTCCGGCACCACCTTCTTGCCGCACCACGACGCCAGGATCACGTCCGGCGCGGCGGCGCGCACGATTTCGGGCGAGATGATCCGGTCCTTGGCTGCTTGTTGACGGCGCAAATCCGGCAGTGCGTCCGCGCCGCCGGCGATTTCGATCAGCTCGGAAACCCAGCCGATGCCGCTGATCAAGGGATCGTCCCATTCCTCGAAATAGACTTTTGGTCGGGGCGAGGGCCGAAGCGTCGCCGCGACGTCAGCCAGACGCCTTTCGTAGCCTGACGCCAGTTGATCGGCGCGCTCCGCCGCACCGACCAGCGCCCACGGTGCGGATCATCGCCAGAATGCCGGCAATGTCGCGCTGGTTGAAGATATGGATGGCGACGCCGGCGCGGGCCAGGTCGGCCGATATGTTGGCTTGCAGATCCGAGAAAGCCAGGACGAGGTCCGGCTCGAGCGCCAGGATTTTCGGAATATCGGCCGAGATGAAGGCTGATACCCGCGGCTTCTCGCGCCTGACCCGCGGCGGCCGAATGGCGTAGCCGGAGACGCCGACGATGCGGTCCTGCTCGCCGAGCAGATACAGCGTTTCGACGGTTTCTTCGGTGAGACAGACGATCCGGCGGGGAGGAAACTGGCGCATGACCGAGGATATGGCGAATATCGGTGCGGTTGTCACCACAACTACCTCAGGCGTCATCGCCGGGCTTGACCCCGCGAGCAATTGTTTCAAGAACTCTTGCAGAAGAAAATGCCATCACTCCGGGGCACGCGAAGTGCGAGCTCGGAACCTCGAAATTCTCGTCGGGTCCTCTGGACCATCCCGGAATGACGCGCCGAAAGACGGAGGACTGCCACACATGACGCCGCTCGAAAAAGTCAATTCGATGAGGATGCCGTTTGCCGAATTGAAGGGCGTGACATTCACCGACGCCGAGAAGGATCGCGTGGTGGCGCGGATGCTGGTGCGGCCGGATCTCTGCACGCTCGGCCATACCATTCATGGTGGCGCGATCATGGCGTTCGCGGATTCGGTCGGGGCTGCTGCGACCGTGATTAATTTGCCCGAGGACGCCAAGGGCACCACGACGATCGAGAGCAAGACCAACTTCATCGCCGGCGCGAAGGAGGGGACGACCCTGATAGCGACCGCGACGCCGATACATCGCGGCCGGCGCACCCAGGTCTGGCAGACCCGGCTGGAGACCGAGGACGGCAGGCTGGTGGCTATCGTCACCCAGACGCAGATGGTGCTCGTATGACTACGGAGGTTTGCATTAACTAATCGGTCGCGACCTTCTGCCGTTATTTAAGGCGGGAAGCGGTCTTGAATTCTATGTTGCGATGCACAATATCTGTCGTCTAGGGATTCGACGCCTCCTCGAGGGCCATCCAAGAGGAGTTATCAAGTGCTACACGAAGACATTGCCCGATTGATGCTCGCCAGGGGCTACGTCCGGACGCTGTTTCAGCAGGAAGAATTGCCGCTGTTGCGCGATCACCTGCTGCGGCTCGATCCGGAAAGCCGTCATGACCGTTTCAACGGCTTTCTGGACGATACCTTCATCGAGCGCTACGCCGCTAAATGCGCCAATGATGGCACCATCATCATTGCCTACATCGAGGACGGCGTGGTGCGGGGCGCAGCCGAACTGCATCCGCCGGATGCAAACCCGGACGCATTGCCGGAAATCGCCTTCAGCGTGGAGGCGACAGTGCGGCGACAGGGCGTCGGCAGCATCCTGTTCAAGCGGCTGATCTCGGAAGCGCGCTGGAAGGGCTTTGACGCCCTGCGGATTACCACCGGCGCGCAGAACCAGGCGATGCGGGCGCTCGCCAACAAGTTCGGCGCGCACCTGACCTTCCGCCATGGCGAATCCACCGGCACCATCGATCTGAAGCAGCAACCGCAGCTCGAACTCGCGAAGCTTGCGATCACGGCACCCGCCGACGCGGCGCGTACGATGACCAAGGTCAACCGCGAATACTGGAAGATTTTTCTGCGGATGTACGGTTGGGGCCGGACCGCCTGACCGCCCGGGAAACGTAATTCGCCGGTGTTGAGCCGGCGAATGGTGCCAGGGCGGTTTTGCGCCCCAAGGCCTTGCTAGGCGCGGCTTCAGGTCCCGGTACGCTTGTCGTTGCCGAATTTCCTGACCACCCGGCGCTCGACCACGATCGAGCGCTGCGCGCCCTGTTCGCCCGCGATCACGCGGGTCGTCGAACGGGCGGAGGTGCGCGCGATCTTCTTCACTTCGGCTGTCACGGCTTCGATCGGCAGCCCCATCAGCGAAGCGGCGATTTCGGCCTGAGCTTCCTGGTCGTCGGTGATGCCGATGGCGGCAAAAATCGCTTCATCCAGCGTCGGCGGATCGCGCCGAACGCGCCGCGTTCCGTACTTGGTATTCCAGTCTTCGCTCATCGGGGCCTCACATTTGATTGGAAATACCTAGGAGCCCTTATGTTGCATTGCAATATGAAATTCGTATGGCAAACCAGCCATGCGTCTACGGCTCTCAAAGTCTTTGCAGCCTGGTAGCGTCATAAATCTCGATGGTCGGGCTCGCCGCGGCCAGCGGCTGCAGCGCGCGCACGAAATCGCGCGATGCCGGCAGGGAAAAGTGCGCCGATAGCGCAGCGCGATCGGCCCATTGCTCGATGAACACCGCAGCCGATTTTCGCAATCGGTATGCACGGCGTGAGAGATGAATCCCGGCTCCGCTCGCGACCGATGCACGTGGTCGAGACTGAGCTTGCGGATGTCGCCGAGGGAATCTTCCCGGGCGGTCACGCTGCCGGTCACCACGATCATCGCCTCCCTCCCGTCATCCTTGTTCTCCGTCATGGTACCGAGCCGCCAGCGCTTGCAAAATCGATCGGTTGCTGCGGCCAGCGTTTCAACGCGGCATGCCCGGCGTCGGTCAGGACATAGACGCCACGTTCGGCGCGATCGAACCAGCCGTAGACATTGTGCAGCAGGATCTTCGATGCGTCGGGGATCTCGGGCTTGAGATCGCGCACCCGCCGCGGCCCCTGTGACAATGCCGAAGCGCAGGCCAGCGCCTGCTGGCGATAGGCCGTCATGATCGGCGCGCGGGTGCTGCCGCCGAGCGCCGGGTCGCCCTTGCGCCGCCGGTGTTCGGCGACGAGGCGGGAGCGCTTCTTCGGGTTGCGGCGCGGGCTGGTCGTGGGCGGCTTGACGATCACCTCGACCTCGCCGGTGTTGGTGACCGCGAGCATGCCGAAACCCAGCCGGCGGCAGAGATTGCGGTAGCGCGCGTCGTTCTCGCGCCCCTTGCCGCGGGCGGACAGCCTGGCGGCGAGCCAGACCTCGTCGCACGCGCCGGCGCGGTCGACCGCCTGAAGGATCAGCTCGAGATTGAACGAAAGCTTCAATTCGCCGATCACCACGATCGGGGGATCGTCGGCGCTCAGCGCCACCAGGTCGCAGCCGCCGACCTCGCCCTTGACCGAGAAGCCGAGGGTTTCGAGGAAGCGTTTGACGGGAAGGTAAAGCGCGGTTTCCAAAGGGGGTCCAGTGCGGGCTCCGGTGTCGCCAACGCGACTCAGTATGCCTAGTTTAGCCCGGATCGCCGAAAGCCAGCTCTCCGGATTTGATCAAACATGGCCGGACCGCCTATCGGAACTTGGGACCAGACGGGCGCATCACCTAAACCCGTCCGCTCACCGGCAGCAGTGCGCCGGTGACGGCGCTGGCTGCGTCGCTGACGAGAAACAGGATCACCTCGGCCAGTTCCAGCGGCGTCACCCATTTGCCGAAATCCGCCTTCGGCATGCTGGCGCGGTTGGCCGGCGTGTCGATGGTCGAGGGCAGCACGGCGTTGACGGTGATCCTGCCCTTCCATTCGGCGGCCAGCGCCTCGGTGAGGCGATGAACGCCGGCCTTGGACGCGGCATAGGCGCCCATGCCAGATCCCGCCTGCAGCGCGCCGATCGCACCGATATTGACGATCCGCCCGGCGGATGAGGCCGCCAGATGCGGGATCGCCGCCCGCGATGCGTTCAACGCGGTCAGCACATTGAGCGCGTACATGCGCTGCCAGGTTTTCGCATCGCCCTCGGCGACGGTCTCGAAGGCAAAGCCGCCGGCGATATTGATCAGCGCATCGCAGCTGCCGAAATGCGCCGCGACGGCCTCGATGGCGTTCTTCGCCGCCGCCGCGTCGGAGAGATCGACGCCGCCAAGCTCGATCCGGCTGGCCGTCGCAGGAATTTGCGATGCCGCATGGTCCACTCCGGCGACGCGCGCGCCTCTGGCCAGCGCGGTTTCTGCGACCACCTTGCCGAGCGCGCCCGAGGCGCCGGTGACGACAATGACTTTACCGTTCATGGTGGGGCTCCGGGACGGCGGGTGTGAGGTTGCCTCACACTAGCTCCACGCGAAATTCATTTGCAATGCCGCGGGATCTTGCAACCAATTGGGGGCTCATACTTGAAATGAATTTCAGCAACGGACGGTTCAGATGACGGATACTCCTCCCGAGGGCGATATCCCCGCCGAAATAATCAACCTGCAACATTCGCTTCCGAACCTCGCGGCGGCACTGCTGCGACCGGCGCCGGTTCGGATCGTGGCAATCGGGTCGTCGTCGACCGCGGGCAGGGGGGACGTTGTGCCTTATCCGCACCGCCTCGAAATGTATTTGAGGGTCCGATACGGAGAAGAACAATTTCCCAACCTGAATATCGACGTGCTCAACCGAGGCAAGGGCGGCGAGGAGGCGATCGAGGAGCTGGCTCGCTTCGAGGCGGATATCTTTGCCGAAAGTCCAGCGCTCGTGATCTGGCAGGTCGGAACCAACGCGGTCTTCCACAACTATGACCTTGACCTTGTCCATGCGAAGATCGTCGAAGGTCTGGACCGGCTGCGCGGCAGGCCGATGGATGTTCTGCTGATCGATCCGCAATATGTTCCAGCGATGCTTTTCGATGGCAAGGCAGAAGCTTCCGAACGCATGGTGTCGTTGATATCGGACGCCGCCAAGGCGGGGAACGTCAACCTGTTCCGGCGCTGGGCGCTGATGCGCCATTGGCATGTACATAACAACATCAGCTTCGACCGCATGTTCGATCCGACCGATCCGGACAAGCTTCACCAAAGCAATTGGAGCACGCTTCGCTTCTCACAGGCGCTGCGTGACGCCATCACCACGGCCCCCCCGGCAAAGACGTGAAGGAAGTCCCCCGGTTCCCGAGCCATTAGTTAAAATTTGCCCGGGTTGCGTAAGCCGAATCGCAGAACCGTCCCACTACGCTGTAAGTGTAGCTAGGCTCGTCCAATCAGGGGTTGGAAACATCATGAGAAGTCTGCCCGATCACGGTTTGCCCCTGGTCCAGCTCAAGGAGCAGCGGCGGGATTTGATTGTCGCGCTGCAAAACCGCAACGGTCCGGTGAGCGGCTGGGAATTGATGCAGATCGCTGCGGTTCAGCAGGCGATTTCAGCTTTCGAGGACGTGATCGCAGACCTCGATGCGGAATTGGAAGCCGCGGCGTAACACCACTGATCCGCCGGCGGCTCTTTCCGATCCCCGCAAAGCGGAAAACTCAGGGTTCCAGGTAGCGCGCCTCCAGCGTGGCGCGCTCGCCGGGGCCGAGGCCTAGCCCGTCGCTGAAATAGCTTCCGAGATCCCCGTATTCGGCGCTGATGGCATCGAATGCGGCCGCCAGGAAGGAAGTCTCCACGGACCCCAGCACCTGCCTCACTTCGTCGGGAAGCTCGCTGGAGGGGGACGTGTCGCGCTGGTAGAAACGGTTGGTGAGCAGGTAGTCCTCGGCGACCACCGGGGCCGGCACGCCGAGCGCATGCAGGATCAGCGCGCAGGCAAAGCCGGTGCGATCCTTGCCGGCGGTGCAATGGATCACCAGCGGCGCGCGGTCCTCAAGCAGGTGAGCGAATAGCGCGCGGAAACGTGGCGTGTTGTATCGCACATAGTTGCGGTAGGAATCCTGCATCACTTCCAGCGCATCAGTCGACGAAAGCGCAGCGCCCCCGGCGAGGCGCGCCCGCAGCGCCGCCACGACGGTCGGCTCGACCGGCAGCGAATGAACGGAGATCTCGGCAAGGCTGCACATCGCCGCAACCCGTTCTTCCGTGCCGCGAAAATCGAACGCGCTTCTCAGGCCCAGCGGGCGCAGCACCGCGATATCGGCTTGCGTGAGGAGGCCAAGATGGTTGGAGCGGAAGATCTGGCGCCAGCGCACCGTGCGGCCATCCTTTCCGGGATAGCCGCCGAGGTCGCGGAAATTGCTGGCGCCGGCGAGATTGAGGTGGCGGGCAGGGGAATCTGACATGGTGTGAGCTTAGGTCATCCTTTGTCGTGGAGATATGACCGGAAGGACGTATCGCTCGCTTTGGTCTGGTCTATACTGGCAATTTGGGGGACGATATGGACTGGCGGAAGTATTCAATTTTAGGTGCGATATTATTTATACTTATCGCGCTGGCCGGATCATCGCCGGCGTGGGCTCAGACCTTCCAGAGCTACCGCTGTGCGGACGGCACGCAATTCATCGTCGCGTTCTTCGAATACGACAAGCGCGCCCATATGCAGATCGATGGCAGGGCGGTGACGCTTGCGAGACGCTTCGGCCTGTCCGGGGCGCGCTATTCGGGCAGTGGGGTCATTTTGTTAGTCACCAAGGCTGGCACCATGGTCAAGCACGCCCGGCGCCCGGCGACGGCCTGCGAACTGACCTGACAAAAAGGGTCGAAACGTTTTTCGTTTCGACCCTTTTCTAAGCTTGCGAAATCTTCGCCCGGCACGCGATCGGCATCAGAACTCCCATGTTTGCCGGGACTCCTGAATGGCAGCTTCGTGATACCAGCTGCCGCTGCAGGCAGATTCGTTCACGCGGCTCTTGTCGATTGCGGAATTAGGCTCGTCCTGGCGGCGTCCGAGAGCCGCGCGGCCCCCGGCCGGGAATTGGTAGATCTTGGCGGACCCGTGATTCAAACTCGAATTCATCATCATCTCTCCTGTTAGGTAAGTCGCGATGGCGCGACACATTTGCGAATGCTGCGCCCGACTCGTTCGCGAGTGGTTACTAAGAGCGATATCGGCCGTGCATGCCGCTGGTGCAACCTGACTAAAATCGGGTCATATTCTGTATATTTTGTGGGCACTTTCGATTTTGCATCCAGGAGAGCAGTCAACGCCGCGCTAACGCTTGAAACCTCGCCAGGGTTGCGCGTGCGTCCGGCCTACTCGGTGGTTGCAGTGGCTGGCTGGCGCGGCTTTAATCGAAACGGTGCACCAGGCTCCTGAATGCTACGGAACCGGGCGGCGTTTGGGCTCGAATCGGGCCATGCGGTCCCCCGGCAGGGGCCTCATCCCGCGCGCCTTTGCCGCACCCTGAATTTGAGTTACAGCAGTGGAACCCGGTGCAGTTCTGCCCGTCGGCCAGCCTTTTGCAGTGCTGTGATTGGCACTTTTATTGCTTGGTTATGACTGGCCGATGGTGGCCGGGTACGCTTGTGGTGACCGGTAGGCTTCGGTTCCCCACCTCGCATCATCAACTCATGAGAGGCTCAATGACAAAGTACAAGCTCGAGTATATTTGGCTCGACGGCTATACGCCGACACCGAATCTGCGCGGCAAAACGCAGATCAAGGAATTCGATTCATTTCCGACGCTCGAACAGTTGCCGTTGTGGGGATTTGACGGAAGCTCCACCATGCAGGCCGAGGGCCACAGCTCCGACTGCGTGTTGAAGCCGGTTGCGGTCTATCCGGACGCGGCGCGTACCAACGGCGTACTGGTGATGTGCGAAGTCATGATGCCCGATGGCAAAACCCCGCACGCCACCAACAAGCGCGCCACCATCCTCGACGACGCCGGCGCATGGTTCGGCTTCGAGCAGGAATATTTCTTCTACAAGGACGGCCGTCCGCTCGGCTTCCCGTCCAGTGGCTATCCCGCACCGCAGGGTCCGTATTACACCGGCGTCGGCTATTCCAACGTCGGTGACGTCGCCCGCGAGATCGTCGAGAAGCATCTCGACCTCTGCCTCGCCGCCGGCATCAACCACGAAGGCATCAATGCCGAAGTCGCGAAGGGCCAGTGGGAATTCCAGATCTTCGGCAAGGGCTCCAAGAAAGCCGCCGATGAAATGTGGATGGCCCGTTACCTGATGCAGCGGCTGACCGAAAAATACGGCATCGACATCGAATATCATTGCAAGCCGCTCGGCGACACCGACTGGAACGGCTCCGGCATGCACGCCAACTTCTCCACCACCTACCTGCGCGAAGTCGGCGGCAAGGAGTATTTCGAGAAGCTGATGGACGCCTTCAAGACCAACCGCGCCGACCACATCGCCGTCTACGGCCCGGACAACCATCTGCGGCTGACCGGCAAGCACGAGACCGCCTCGATCGATACCTTCAGCTGGGGCATCGCCGACCGCGGTGCCTCGATCCGCGTGCCGCACTCCTTCGTCAACAACGGCTACAAGGGCTATCTGGAAGACCGTCGCCCGAACTCCCAGGGTGACCCCTACCAGATCGCTTCCCAGATACTGAAGACGATCGCGTCGGTGCCGACTGCCAAGGCAGCTGCGGCCTGAGCCGGTAGAAAACACGACCCGGGCCGGGGCGCCCGGGCCGCACCGTGATCCGCCAGAGCGCCAGCCGCTTTGGCGGATCACTGCGTTTTGAGCGCCTAATGCTGTCTGCCCGCGACCCGGTTCGGGCTTCACCTCCGGCGCCACCGGCTGCTAGAAGCGCCTCCATGCGCGGAGCGAAGTCGGCAACGCCGCGCCGGGGGATTCGGGGATGGAAGATGTCGTTCGCGTGCTCTCGACGCTGGCGCTGATGGGGGCGGTGCGCAGCCTGGCAGGGCGCTATCAGGCCGCGGGTGGCGCGCGCATCGATGCCGATTTCGCGCCGACGCTCGGGCTGCTGGAGCGGCTTCGCGCGGGCGAGACGGCTGACGTCGTCATTCTCACCAAGGAGGCGCTCGACGCCCTCGCCAGCCAGGGCAGCGTGGTCGCGGAAAGCTGCGTCGATCTCGCGCGTTCCTTCGTCGGCGTCGCGGTCAAGGCCGGGGTCCGCCATCCCGACATCGCTACCGAAACGGCGCTGCGCGCGACGCTGCTCGGCGCGCGCGCGGTGGCCTATTCGCGCATCGGCGCGAGCGGCATCCTGTTCGCACAACTGATCGAGCGGATGGGGATCGCGGCCGAGGTGAACGCGCGCGCCCGGATCATCCCGTCGGGCTTTACCGCCGAATTGCTGGTCAGCGGCGAGGCCGATCTTGCGGTGCAGCAGCTCAGCGAGCTGAAGCAGGTCACAGGCATCGAAGTGGTCGGGCCGATCCCTCGCGGCTTGCAAACGCCGGCGGTGTTCTCCGCGGGCCGTCTCGCTGCGTCGCCGAGGCCGGCGGCATCGGACGCACTGTTGAAATATCTCGCTTCGCCCGAAGTAGCCCCCGTGCTGCGCGATTCCGGGCTCGAGCCTTGAATCCCGGCTGCGACCGGCGAGCGCCGCCATCGGGCGCGGGCATCCTGTCACGAAATGTTGTTTGCGGACGGCAGGGATCGCCGGTCGGCCGGTTGGATCATTTTGACGGTTTTTTCACGTCTCTCGCCATCTCCAGGCAAGTCAGCAGTTCGACATAGCTCGGGCTGCCGTCCGAGCTGGTTTCCCTGACGCATCCGGTCCTGTCGACGGCACTGGATTGAATCCATAGCGACTGAAGCTGGTCGCGCGCTTCCGTCTCGTCGGCGGCACATTTTTCCTGCATGCCTTGCGAGCCGCCTTCGGACCGGCACTCCCGCGCGATGTCGAATTTCGGCACGTTGTCCGCGACGGGGGTGAAAGGCAGCGCCGCCAGCATAACGATCGGCAGATGGATCAGCATGTTGTTCTCCGGCCAGAAGAGTCATCGTGTTTTCTGCATGTTTTCTGCGCCGTCAAGCCGAGCGGCATATTGATCAGCGTCAAGCTGGCGCGGCATGGATCGGCTTACCAGAACGCTACCAACCGCAAGCGATCGGAGCACGGAATGAAATTGCGCGAAATTATCGTTGGCCTGTTGATGGCCGGCTCGCTGGCGCCGTCGGCCATCGCCCAATCCAGCCTGACGGCAGCGAGCAGCGAGCAATATCTCCCGCGGCTCGGCGACATCATGAACGCGGTGCAGACGCGGCACATCAAATTGTGGTTCGCCGGCAAGGCCCAGAACTGGGACCTCGCGTCGTACGAACTGCGCCAGCTCAAGGCCGGCCTGCTGGAAGCCGCCGTGCTGTATGAGGGCATTCCCGTGAGCAACGTCACGACCATGTCGAAGCCGGTGCAGTCGATTTCCGATGCGATCGATGTCCGGGATCTCAAGCGGTTTGCCGCGGCGGTCGGCGAACTCACCGGCGGCTGCAATGCCTGCCATCAACAGATGCAGCGCGGTTACATCGTGATCCAGGCGCCGACGGGGGCGCCCTACGGCGACCAGTCGTTCGCGCCGCCGAAGAAGCCGTAGACCGCCGACGGTCGGTTGGATTCGCCGGGGCCAGCAGGAAGAAGGACCGTCCTCATCATGAGTCAGGCGGCCCTGACCTCGGAGAGGAAGCGGGTAACCTGGCCGGCCAGATCGCTCGACTGCGTAGACAGCTGTTCGGCGGCGCCCAGCACCTGGCTGGCGGCGGCGCCGGTGTCGTCGGCGGCGCGCTGGACTCCCGTAATGTTCGAATTGACTTCCTGGGTACCGCGCGCGGCTTCCTGCACGCTGCGCGAAATCTCCTTGGTCGCCGAGCCCTGTTGCTCGATCGCGGAGGCGATCGCGACCCCGATCTGATCGATCTCGGTGATGACCTCGACCACGCCCCTGATCGCGGCCACGGTCTCGTCGCTCGCGGTCTGGATAGCGGTAACCTGTTCGGAGATTTCGGTGGTGGCCTTGGCCGTCTGGCCGGCCAGCGACTTGACCTCGGAGGCGACCACGGCAAAGCCTCGTCCGGCCTCGCCGGCGCGGGCCGCCTCGATGGTGGCGTTGAGCGCGAGCAGATTGGTCTGCGCGGCGATGCTCTGAATCAGGGTGACGACGTCGCCGATCTTCTGCGCGCCCTCGGCGAGGAGGCGTGCGGTATCGCCGGTGCGGCGGGCGTTGTCGACGGCGCGCGCCGCGATCTCGGTGGATTGCGCGACCTGGCGGCCGATCTCCGCGATCGAGGAGGTCAATTCCTCGGTGGCGCTGGCTACCGTCTGCACGTTGGTGGAGGTCTGTTCCGAGGCCGCGGCGACGACGGCGGCCTGGCGGTTGGTGGTCGACGCGGTCGACGACATCGACTGCGCGGTTTGCTCCATCGTGCTCGAGGCCTTTGACAACCCGCCCAGGAGTTCGCCGACCTTGGTTTCGAAGGCGCCGGTGAGATCGTCGAGCACGCGGGCGCGCCGCATCTTGACCTCGTTCTCGACTTCCTTCTCCGCCGCCAGCCGGTCGGCCCTGATCATGTTGTCCTTGAACACCTGCACGGCGCACGCCATTGCGCCGATCTCGTCGTCGCGTTCGGCGCCGGGAATTTCCGCGGCGACGTCGCCGCCGGCAAGCTGCGACATCCGCCCGGTGAGTTCGACGATCGGCCTGCAGACCCGGCGGCGCACCATCACCACGAGGCCGATCGAGGCAACCGCGAACACCGCCAGCACCACGAGCGCGATCAGGAAGCTGATGCGCGCGGCGGACCAGGCGGCGGCGAGTCCCTGCTCGGCGTTATCGTAGAAGGCGTCGCGGACATCGACGACCGAGTTCAGGCCGCGCTGCGATATCTCGAAAAACGCGTCGACATCGTGTTCGTACTTGCCGCTGACAGCGCCCTCCTTGATCATTTTCAGTTCCTTGCCGAGGATTTCGACATAGGACTCGTTCAGGCGGTCGAGCGCGGCCGCTATATTGGCTGGCGTCGCGGAATTGCCGCGCAATTCCAGCAGCGACATCAGGATCTGGTCGCTGCGGCCCTGGGCGCGGCTCAGCTCGATTTTTTCGGCTTCGGTCGCCACGCGCTTGCCGGCAACCATGTTCTTGTGCAGGCTGGCGTTGTAACCGCCGACGTCGCGCAGCGTCCAGGCGATGTTGGCGAAGGTCGCCTGCCGATAGGCGTCGCCGTCGAGACCCGCGATCTTTCGCACC
>Ga0302202_10005380_pt1 | contig 13082 bp, 8 predicted proteins | sample II_Bog_N3_3_FD_194579 | JGI IMG/M metagenome (GOLD analysis project Ga0302202, IMG submission 194579) | Peat permafrost microbial communities from Stordalen Mire near Abisko, Sweden - II_Bog_N3_3 | ecosystem: Environmental > Terrestrial > Soil > Wetlands > Peat | place: Sweden: Abisko, Stordalen...
GGCACGTAGTACTTCTTGTGGAACGCCGCTGCTTCGGTCGCCGAAACCTGGGTGATGTCGCTCTCCCAGCCCACTCCGGGAACGCCGTAGTGGTGGGCCGTGTAAGCCGCCGCCTGGAACTCCTGCACCAGCCGTCCCTGCGGTGAGGAGTCGATGCGCATGCGCCGCTCCTCGTTCACCACGTCGCGCTCCTTGTAGAACTCGCGCGCCACCGGCCAGCCGATGCGGCTGGACTCCAGATACGCCCACAGCTCCAGCCGGTTCGATGGCATGGACCAGAAGTACTGCGTGGAGTCCTCCGCCGTAGACGCGTTCAGATCCACCGCGCCGTTGGACTCGGCGATCTCTGAGAACTGGTTGGGAATCACATACGTCTGCGCGGCCTTCACCGCGTCGTCGAACTTCGTCTTCAACTCGGCCAGCAGTTTGGGGTCCTGCCCCACGGGTTTGCGCAGCTCGTCGTCGTAGGCGGCGTAGGCCGTCTCCACCTTCTCCAGCGCGACCTTCTCGGCGGAATAGTTGGTGGTGCCAATCTCGGTGGTGCCCTTGAAGGCGATGTGCTCGAACATGTGCGCCAGCCCGCTCTCGCCCTCGGGGTCGTTCGCGGAGCCGGCGTTGACCAGCGTGTAGAAGCTGAACACCGGCGCCTCATGCCGCTCGCTCAGCACCAGTGTGAGCCCATTGGGCAGCACCTTCACCGTGGTGCGATGCTCCATCGCCTGTTCAAACGCCGCGCTCTGCTGCTGCGACTGCCCGTGCGCCGCGCCCGCCAGCGCCAACGCTAATACAAGGAATCCAAAGCTCTTCCGCATCTTCACGCTCAATCAAAACCTCACGTAGCTGAGACTCACATCCAGCCTCCAATGGTAGCCCCTGCACCGGCAATGCGCGAAGCCCGTATGCCCGCAGAGGCTTGTTTGACCTCACCCGGCGCACGGTGGACAATGGCGTCAACGATTCGCGATACCCTCCATCAGGAGCGGCCCTGGGCCTTAATTCACTGGACAGCGAAGAGAGTGCAGCCATGCCGAAGTCTCCGTTGAGTTCCACGCTGCGCCGCTGCTTTCCGATAGTTGTGTTGGTCTGCGTGTTCGCGGCGGCAACGGCGGCTCAGCAGCCTGCTGCGGTATCGCGGGTGGTCGCTCCAGTGGATCCCGCGCAGCGCATCACGCTGCATGGCAGCACGCATCCGCTCATACGCACCGCTGCGGACCAGGGTGTGATTCCGTCCTCCTCTCCGATCGAGCGCACGATGCTGGTGCTGCAACGCAGCGCGGCGCAGCAGTCCGCGCTGGAGAGCCTGCTGGCCCAGCAGCAGCAGCCCGGCTCGCCGCACTTCCACCAGTGGCTCACGCCCCAGTCCTTCGGTCAGCAGTTCGGCCCCTCAGATGCCGACCTCGCCGCGCTGACTGCGTGGCTCTCACGCAGCGGATTCAGCGGCATCCGCATCAACCCCGGCCGAACGGTCGTCGAGTTCTCCGGCACTGAGGCCACGCTTGAAGCCGCCTTTCACACGTCGCTGCACAGTTACGCGCTGAACGGCTCCGTCTATACCGCCAACTCCATCGATCCCCAGATTCCGGCGGCCCTTGCGCCGATCCTCGGCGGCTTCGTCTCGCTGAATAACTTTCCGCGCCATGCCTACAACCACGTCGTCGGCGTCTTTCGCCGCGACGCGCGCACTGGCGCGGTCACTCGCCTCGGCGGAGGCGCAAAGGTGTCCACGCTTAACGCCGCCGCGCCGAACTTCACCTTTATCGACAATGGCTACACGGACTACGGCATCACGCCGCCGGACTTCGACACCATCTACGACGTCAAGCCGCTCCAATCCGCGGCCACGCCCATCGACGGCACCGGGCAGACCATCGCCATCGTCGGCGAGACCGACATCAACCCGCAGGACTTCCTCAGCTTCCGCACGCTCTTCGGCCTGCCGCTGGGCAACACGGCAACCTCCACCGGAACGCAGTATCTGAACATCATCTACAACGGCATCAACCCCGGCTTCACCAGCGACGAGACCGAGGCCGACATCGATACCCAGTGGCCCGCCGCCGCGGCCCCACGCGCGACCATCGACTACGTCGCCTCGGCTAGCACCAGCACCACGCAGGGCATCGACCTCTCCGCGCAGTACATCGTGGACAACAACCTCGCGCCGGTCATGAGCGAGAGCTACGGCGAGTGCGAGCTCCTCATCGGCACGGCGTCCAACACGTTTTACAACAACCTCTGGCAGCAGGCCGCCGCGCAGGGCATCACGGCGATGGTCTCCTCCGGCGACTCAGGCGCGGCCGGGTGCGACACCGCCGGCTCCGCCTTTGCGGAGCAGGGCAACGCCGTCAACGGCCTCGCCTCCACTCCGTGGAACATCGCCGTCGGCGGTACGGACTTCAACCTGCCCAAAGGCGGCGCTGCCTACTTCTCCAGCACGAACTCCACCGCCTACGGCTCCGCTTTGAGCTACATTCCAGAGGTTCCCTGGAACAACTCCTGCGCGAACTCCATCCTGTCAGAGTTTTCTCTGTTTACCGGCGACACACCGCTCCAGGTCTGCAGCCTGCCTACCGTCGCCAGCTACGGTCTGCTGGAGGTAGTTGGCGGCGGCGGCGGCGCCAGCTCCTGTACCGTCTCCGATGGCATCAATCTCGCAAGCTGCACTGGCGGCTATGCCAAGCCCGCCTGGCAGAGCGTCTCCGGCGTGCCCGCCGACGGCGTTCGCGACGTGCCGGATATCTCGCTCTTCGCCTCCAACGGCTTCTTCGGTGCCTTCAGCGTCGTCTGCGAGCAGGACGTCGACTCCGACGGTAAGAGCTGCAACCTGAACTCGCCCTACTATGACTTCGTCGGCGTCGGCGGCACGTCGGTCGCGTCGCCGTCCTTCGCCGGCGTGATGGCGCTGGTCAACCAGAAGACCGGCGCGCGCCAGGGCAACGCCAACTACGTCCTCTACAACCTCTTCAACCAGCAGGTGGAAGCGGGAACCTCCTGCGCGGCGACCGGACCCGGCACCGGCTGCCTCTTCCATGACATCACCTTCGGCTCCAACGCGGAGCCGTGTCTCACCGGTACTCCCAACTGCATGGCGCCGACGTACGGCATCGGCGTCCTAAGCGGCGGGCTCGCCGGCACGGGCTATGACACCGCCTCCGGCCTGGGCAGCGTGGACGTCGCCAATCTTGTCAACGGCTGGTCCAACGCGGCCCTCCACTCCACTGCGACCGCGCTCACCCTGTCGCCGGCGAGCATCACTCACGGCAGCACAGTCACCGCGACTGTCGGTGTCACCTCCAGCGCAGGAACGCCGACCGGCAACGTCTCCCTCAACGGCCTTGCGCCCAACGGATCGGTCCTCGCTGGAGCGCTCAACAGCGCGGCGGGCTTCTCTGCGCCGGTCAAAGACTTTCCCGGCGGCACCTACAACGTCACCGCGCACTACGCCGGCAGTGCCGCCTTCGCGCAGAGCGACTCGCAGCCGGTCACGCTCATCGTGAACCCCGAACCCAGCACCATCACCGTCGCCCCATTGCTCTACAACTTTGCCAACGGCAAGGTAACGACGCCCTCCACACCGTATACCTATGGCTCACCGAACTTCCTTCGCCTGGGCGTCACTGGCACATCCGGGCAAGGGACGGCGACCGGTAATCTGCTGATTACCGACAACGGCCAGCCCTTCGATGGCGGCGTCCTCCCGCTCACCTCCGCCGGCACCGTCGAAGACTTCTCGCCGTCGCTCACACCCGGAGTACACAACCTCAGCATCAGTTATCCCGGCGATGCCAGCTTCAACGCCAGTCAGTCCAATACAACGCTCAACATCGCCCAGGCCAGGACTACGGCCTCGCTGCAAATCACCAGCTTCACGACCACAAGCGGCAGCTACGTGACGATCCCCGTTCAGGTGATGAGCACATCCTTCGGCTACTACGATCCGACCGGGACCGTCAGTATCCTCTCCGGAGCAACCGTTCTCGGCACAGCTCCACTGCAACCGTCCTACTCCGCCTCAGGTTATGATGCCGGATCGGCGACGGTCTATATCCCCGGCTCGGCCCTTCCCCTCGGCTCCACGACAGTCACGGCGGTCTACAGCGGAGACGCGAACTACGCCGGATCAACCGCTCCCGGCACCGGCACCATCTCCATCACCGGTTCCACCACGGCTCCGAGTTCCATACAGTTGCAGGTAACGCCCACTATAGACACAGGGGACGAAATCCTTTCGTTTGTGGCGACCGTAAAACCTGCATCCCCGGTCCCGACCGGCTCAGTCATCTTCCTGGTCGACGGACAGTATGCAGTGCAGAATTACCTGACCAACGGCACGTTGACTGAGCTGAATGTCGTCTACGTCTTTCTCGGCCAGCACACAGTGACGGCTATCTACAGCGGCGACCTCAACTACAGCTCCTCCATCACCACGCAGACCTTTACTTTCTCCTCCAGCGCAACGACTGCGAGCAGCGCATCCGTCTCGCTCAGCTTGTCGTCAGTCACCGTCGGACAGACCGTCACCGCCACTGCGATCGTGCTACCCACCGCCGCCACCGGCACCGCGCAGCTTGTAGTGGACGGCAACACCTTCGGCCTGCCTGCAATGCTGAGCGGGGGCGCCGCATCGCTGCCGCTCACCACGGCAACGCTCCAGCCCGGCGCACACACCGTCGCCGTCGCCTACTCGGGCGACAGCACCTACCAGCCCAGTGTCTCCGCGACGACGCCGCTTACGCTCACCGCAGCAGCGCAGGGTAGCTTCCTGCTTGCGCTCAACTCCTCAGCAGTGACCGTCACCCGCGGCACGACCTCCACGCCCAACACCATCACTCTCACCCCCACTGGAAGCTTCAACAGTACAGTCAGCTTCAGTTGCTCCGGCCTGCCCAGTGGAGCGAGCTGCAACTTCTCGCCGCCCGGTGTCGCCCTCAGCGGAGCGTCGGGGTCCACCTCGCTCATCTTCACCGCAACGGCTCCCACCGTCTCTGGCGGAGCATCGCAGCCGTCGCAGCTCTTCCCGCGCGGAGTGCCCGTACTCTTCGCTCTGCTTGGGGTCTGCCTCATCCGCCGCCGCCGCATCACCCGCTTGCTGTTGCTGCCGATGCTCCTGATCGGCCTCAGCCTGCTCACCGCCTGTGGCAGCAAGAGCACCTCTGGCGGCGGCCAGAGCTTCGGCGGCACGCCCACCGGCACCTACACCATCGTGATTACCGCATCCAGCGCCCAGGCCACGCTCACATCCACCGTCACTCTGACGGTGCAGTGACGCGCGCTGGCACCTGCGGCGTAGTGTCTTTTTGTGCGGCTACCAGCCGCCGCTCCGGGTCGAGCGCCAGCTTCATCAACTCATCCTGCGCCGCGAACGGTGTTCCAGTCTTCGCCGCGCGCTCGTACAGTCCATCCGGGCGCAGAATGCGCGCCTTCACATTGTCGCGCAGGTACGCTCCCAGGATCTCGTCGCGCAGCCGCCGCTTCGCCGCCTCATCCACCACAGGAAACACCACCTCGCAGCGCTCGTACAGATTGCGCGGCATCCAGTCGGCGCTGCCGGCATAGATCTCCTCGTCGCCGCCGTTGGCGAACCAGAAGATGCGGCTGTGCTCCAGGAACCGCCCCACAATCGAGCGCACCCGGATTCGATCACTCAGCCCCGGAACTCCCGGCCGCAGCGCGCATATCCCGCGCACGATCAGGTCGATCTCCACCCCTGCCTGCGATGCCGCATACAGCGCCTCGATCACAGACGTGTCCAGCAGGCCATTCATCTTCGCGATGATCTGCGCCTTGCGTCCCTGCCGCGCATGTTCCGTTTCGCGCGCGATCAGCGCCAGGATTCCCTTCAGCAGGCTCACCGGAGCCATCAGCAGCGGCTTGTACGCCTCGCTACCCGCCTCCCAATCCGCGGTCAGATAGCGAAAGACCTTCAGCATCGCCTCGGTCAGCTCCGGCCGCGAGGTCAGCAGGCTGATGTCGGTATAAAACCGCGCGGTAACCGGGTTGTAATTGCCCGTGCCCAGGTGGGCGTAGCTGCGCACGGTGCCGTCGGAGTCACGGCGGACGATCAGCGCCAGCTTGCAGTGCGTCTTATACCCGAAGATGCCGTGGAAGACCTGCACGCCGGCGTCCTCCAGATCGCGCGCCCAGCGGATGTTCGACGCCTCATCAAACCGCGCCATCAGCTCCACCACCACGGTCACGTCCTTGGACTGCGCCGCCTCGCGCAGCGCGCCGAAGATCGGCGAGTCGTCGCTGGTGCGATACAGCGTCTGTTTAATGGACATCACGCCGGGGTCAGTCGCGCCCGCCTCGATAAAGTTCTCCACCGTGCTGTAGCTGTCAAACGGATGGTGCAGCAGAATGTCCCCGCGACGCAGCTCCGCGAAGATGTCCTTGGTCGCAACCAGCCGCAGTCTCGTCCCGTGGAACTCCTCGTACTTCAGTTTCGGCGACTTCACCTGGCTGTACAGTCCCATCAGCCGCGACAGGTTCACCGGCGCCTCCGTGCGGAAGACCTGCCATGGGTCCAGCTCGAACTTCTCGCGCAGCCGCTCGGCGATCTCCTCCGGCGCATCCGCGTCGATCTCCATGCGCACCACATCGCCCTTGCGCCGGTTGTGCAGCTCCTCGGCCACGGACTCCAGCAGCGTGCGGCTCTCTTCCTCCTGCATGTAGAGGTTGCTGTTGCGCGTCACCCGGAAGGTCGCCCGCCCCAGCACGCTGTAGCCGCGGAACATCGGCTCAATGTGCGCCTCAATCAGGTCGTCCAGCAGCAGGAATCCGCTCTCTCCGTCGCGTTCGGGCAGCGCAATCAGCCCGGGCAGCGTGCGCGGAATCGTCACCACCCCCAGCACCTTGCTGGTGTTGGCCGCGCCGCGCACCTTGCGCTTGTGGCGCAGCAGCAGCGCCAGGCACAGTGCCTTGTTCAGCACCCGAGGGAACGGATGCGCAGGATCCAGCGTCACCGGCGTCAGCAGCGGGTCCACCTGCTCATGGAAGAACTTGCTCGCAAACGCGCGATCCCCATCGCGCAACTGGTTCCAGCTCACCATGCGAATCCCCGCCGCGCGCAACTGCGGCGCCAGCCGGGCGTTCCAGCATGCGGACTGATCCTTCGCAAACTGGTGCAGCCACTCGCGCAGACGCAACAGGCGCTCGTCCTGCGTCAGCCCGCCTTCGTCGGCGCGCTGCGGCAGCCCCAACCCCTCTTCCAGCCGCTGCAGCACGCCGGCCACGCGTATCTCGATGAACTCATCCAGGTTGCTCGCGGTAATGGCAAGGAACTTCACCCGCTCCAGCAGGGGATTGGTCGGGTCCTCGGCCTCCTCCAGCACGCGCCGGTTGAACAGCAGCCAGCTCTCGTCGCGGTCGATGAACCGCCCGCCCGGCGGCGACACCTTTTTGCCGCGACCGTTCGCGCTCGCACGTTTGCGCGATGCGCCGCGCGTCGCCGCAACCGCCGCGCCGTAGACGGCCTTCTTCGCTCGCGTTGTCTTTGCGGGGCGCTCTGTTGCAGGGTGCTCGCTCATGGCTGTCCCCAAAGACTAACCCAGCGACCATGAAAAAGCCGTCAAAGAAGTGTGATGTCTCGTCGCAGGCTCGAAGAACAGATAGCAGATATCCGCATCGTTTCTGTCTTCTGGTGCGTCCAAACGTGAGCAGTCTATAGGAGCTAGAAGATGAAAAAGCTTGGTTTCACGATTCTCACCCTCGCCGCCGCACTCACCGTCAGCCTTGCACAGGCTCAAACCGTCGGCTCAGATCTCAAGGGCGCCGGTCACGACACCGCCCACGCCAGCAAGACCGTGGCGCACAAGACCGCGCACGGCACAAAGACCGGCTATCACAAGACCGTCCATGGAACGAAGGTCGGCGCGGACAAGACCGTTGACGTCTCCAAGACCGTCGGCAAGGACACTGGGCATGGCACCGTCGTCGCCGCCGACAAGACAGCCGATGTCTCCAAGAAGGGCTACCACGGCACCGTCAACGGAACGAAGAAGCTCGGCCACAAGGTCTTCCACAAGTCCACGCCTGCCAGCGATCCGAAGTAAGGACATCCGAGGCGCCGGTTGCCCCACATCTCGGCATCCCGAGCCCGCTCGAAGGAGCGAGATGTGGGCGGGTGGCCCATTCATGCCGACTGTTTTATCGTCGGCATGAGTGGGGTACGACGGATGATCGTCGCGCTGAGCGCCTCCGAGCACACCGCCACCAGCGCAATCCAGTACAAATCCGCGCCCAGCAGGTGCAGCACCTGCATCCACGTCGGCGCGAGCAGCAGCACGTCAGCAGCACCCAGCACGAACTGCGCGGCAATCAACGCCAGCAGCCAGCGTGTCGCCCGCGAGCGCAGCGCGAGGCTCAGCCAGATCGCACATGCAAGCCCCACAATCGCCGCCGCCGGATGCAGCCAGCGCATACGCACCAGCAGCGGCGCGCCCGCAGCGAAGTCCTGCGCCAAACCGGCGCTCAGTGAAGGAGAAGGGAAGAGCGTATCGGCTAACGCAGCAACGGATCCGGTTGCGCCGACAACTACCGTCGCCGCCAGCGCCACCCACGCGATACCCCGCGCCGTCACGCCAGCGCGTAACGTGCTCTCGCGCTCGCCCAGCCACCACCACGTCAGCGTCAGCGCGGCCATCAGCAGCATGGTGTTCGTAAAGTGGACGCACTGCACCAGCACGCGCATGTCGCTGGCATTGTTCTCTACATAGCCGCCCTTCACCAGTACCGCGCCCAGCAGCGCCTCGGTCAGTAGCAGCACGCCCGACCACACGACGGCCTTGCGTGCGCGGTCGCCGCGTGGCCTAGCCAGAAAAGTCCACACAATCAGCACCGCAACGAGCGCCGTACACACTCCGCTCATCGAGCGGTGCGTAAACTCAATCACCGTTGCCAGCCGCGGATGATGCGGGAAGTAGTCGCCGTTGCACAGCGGCCAGTGGTTGCCGCAGCCCGCGCCTGACCCCGTCGCGCGCACCACCGCCCCCCACAGAATCACCAGCACTATGAACCCGAGCACGCACCCCGCGTAGCCACGCAGCCCCCGTCCCCCGCGCACCCAGCCCAGCAGCCTGCTCATAGAACGATTTTATCCGCAGGCTGGTTGTCAGATCACCGTTCTCAGTTTTCAGTGTGTGCGCTCATCACCAACAACTGAGAACTGACAACTGACAACTCCCCTCACCCCGCCAGCTCCTTCGCCCGCTCGCTCGCCCTCTTCACCGCCTGGATCAGCGTAATCCGCAACCCGCCCTCTTCCAGCGCATGTATGCCGTCCACCGTGCAGCCGGCAGGAGTCGTCACCTCGTCCTTCAGCAGCGCCGGGTGCGAGCCCGTTTCGAGCACCATCTTCGCCGCGCCGTAGGTGGTCTGCGCGGCCAGCAGCGTGGCAATGTAGCGCGGCAGGCCCACATTAACGCCCGCCTCTGCCAGCGCCTCCAGAATGATGTAAATAAACGCTGGCCCCGAGCCCGAGAGCCCGGTCACCGCGTCCATGTGCTTCTCATCGACAATCACCGTGCGCCCGACAGTAGTAAATATCTTCTGCGCCAGCGCCAGTTGCTCGGCCGAGGCGAAGCTCCCGCGACACAGCGCTGTCATGCCCTCGCCCAGCTTCGCCGGAGTATTCGGCATCGCGCGCACCACGCTGACCTTGCCGCCCGCCGCCTTCTCAATCGCGCCGGTCTTCACCGACGCCGCAAACGAAATCAGCAGCACACCCGGCTTCAGCGACTTCGCAATCCCGCGCACCACGTCGCCCATCTGCTGCGGCTTCACGCCCAGCAGGATGACGTCCGCTCCCGCCGCGGCCTTCTTGTTGTGCGTGGTCACGCTGATGCCGAGTTGCTTCGCCAGCTGCCGCGCGCGCGCTTCATGCGCCACCGTCGCCACCAGGTCTTCCGGCGCAAACAATCCGCTGCGCAAAAACGCCTGCAACAGGATGCCGCCCATCTTGCCCGCGCCCAGCACCGCCACGCGCACGCCGGTGGTGGAACCAGCGTCCTGCTTCTTCTTCGCCTGCTTCTTCTTGCCCTGCTTGCTTGCGCCGTTCGAACTCATCCAGCAAGGCTACCAAAAAGTCTCCATTCAGCGACGGAGAGACATTCGTGCCAGCCCAACAACTCAGAACTCAGAACTAAGAACTAAGAACTGAGAACTAACAACTTCCTCACCCCGCCAACTTCCAGTCCCAGTCGCCACCCTTGCTCTCCAGCATCCGATACAGCGTCGACCGGCTGATGCCCAGCACCTCGGCCGCCCGCAGCTTGTTGCCGTTGCAGCCGATCAGCACCGAGCGAATGTGCTCCTGCACCACCTGCTCCAGCTTCACCAGCCGCGGCCCCGTCGGCGCAGCGGGCTGCATCGCGGCCATGGCCTCCAGCGCCTCGGCCAGGTCGCCGGCCTGCAGCGGGACGTCCGCACTGCGCTCCAGCAGCAGCCGCATCGCCGCGCGCATCTGGGCCAGATTACCGGGCCAGTCAAAGCGCGCAGCCTCCTCCAGGAATCCGCTGCTCAGCTCCGCCGTTCGCCCGCCCGACTCCTCTGCCATGCGCTGCACCATATAATTCATCAGATGCGGAATGTCCTCGGCCCGCTCGCGCAGCCTGGGCACAGCCACCCGCAGAGCCTCCAGCACCCCCGCCAGCTCCGCGGAGAAGCCCCCCGCACTCACCAGCGGACGCAACCCGCTGCCCGCAAATGCCACCACCCGCAGCTGCCCGCGCCCAATCCCACCCTGTGCCTGATAGTGCTGCCAGGCTTGGGCCCCCTGCAGTTGTGCCAGCAGCCCGGCCTGCGCCGTCCGCGACATCCGAACCGCCTCCGGCAGATACACCATACCCTCCGCCGGACCCTGCGCCGGTCCGGTAAATCGCCGCTCCGCCTCCGCCGCACCCAGCACCACCAGCGGCTGCCGCGCCGCCGGAGACAGCCCATGCAGCGAACGCGCCACCTGCTCATCGCCGCAGGCCGGCTCGCCGGTCAGTACGGCGGTGCGAAAGTGCGGCGCCACCCGCCGAATCTGCGACCGCAGCTGCGTCGCTGCCACGCTGCTGCCAGCCAGCAGCGGCCAGGTTGCGCTCACATCGCCCACCACTGCGGCGGGGCGGGGGACACGGTTCGTCGAAAAGGGAAGCACCTGCGGATTCGTCGCCATACACAGGCTTCATCGGCGGATTCCCGAACACAATGAGCCGCGACGGCTGCCCCCAAAGGGGCGTGTGGCTGACCCCTGCCCACTAACAGGAATGGCTGGCCATCACGGCCAGCCATCTACCCTGTAACCTCAGTTTTTACAGTGATTTATGCCACAGACTTCGCGCAATAGGTGTCAAACGCCCGCGCCAGCTCCTGCGCAATCGCCGGCGCCGTGGAGCTCTCAATCGCCGACCGCTGCATCAGGTACACCAACTGCCCGTCGCGCAGAATCGCAATCGCCGGCGAGGTCGGAGGATGCCCCTGGAAGTAGCCGCGCGCCTTCTCGGTGGCCTCACGGTCCTGCCCGGCAAAGACCGTAATCGCGTGGTCCGGCTTGGTCGCATTCTGCAGCGCCAGGCGCACGCCCGGCCGCATCTTGCCCGCCGCGCATCCGCAGATCGAGTTCACCACCAGCATCGTCGTCCCCGGAACGGCCAGCGCCGCGTCCACGTCCGCCGCTGTCCGCGCCTCGGCCACGCCGGCCTTGGTCAACTCTTCGCGCATCGGAATCACCATTAACTCTGGATACATCGGTCAAGCCTCCTGAAAAATCTGTTCGTCTCTATCATTGTACTTCCTCCCACAGATGCGGGTGCCCCAGGTCTCGATTCTGAGACCTGGGATGCGAATGTCTCTAGTGGCCCTGTTGTACCCTCAACATCGTGCCTGCTCTCGCTATCCGCGAATCCGTCCCGCTCGCCCCGTACACCACCTTCGGCATCGGCGGCCCGGCACGCTACTTCGCCGAAGCCGCCACCGAGGACGACGTCGCCGCCGCCGTCGCCTGGTCCCGTGAGCGCGGCCTGCCGCTGTTTGTCCTCGGCGGCGGCAGCAACCTGCTCGTACGCGACAGTGGCTTTCCGGGCCTCGTCCTGCACATCGCGCTGCGCGGCATCCAGCACGACGGCGATGGCCGCTTCGACGTCGCCGCCGGCGAAGACTGGAACGCCTTCGTCGACCACGCCCTCGCGCTCGACATGGCAGGCATCGAGTGCCTCACCGGGATCCCCGGACAGGTCGGCGGCACGCCCGTCCAGAACGTCGGCGCCTACGGGCAGGAGGTCGCACAGACCATCGAATCCGTCCGCGCCTTCGACCGCGAGACCGGCGCCTTCACCGAGCTCTCCCGCGCCCACTGCCGCTTCCGCTACCGCGAAAGCCTCTTCAATACCGATGAACCCAACCGCTACATCGTCACCCGCGTCCGCTTCCACCTGCATCCCGGCGGTCTTCCCAGCCTCCGCTACGGCGACCTGCAGCGAGCCTTCGCCAACCGCCCCAACCCATCCCTCGCCGCCGTCGCCGCCGCCGTCCGCGAGCTCCGCCTCCGCAAAGGCATGCTGCTGATCCCTGGCGACCCCGACTGCCGCAGCGCCGGCTCCTTCTTCAAGAACCCCATCGTCACCGCGGAGGATGTCGCGCGCATCGCCGCCGCCGCCGGGGTTGGCCCTACGGAGGTCCCCCAGTGGCCCGCCGCCGACAGCCGCATCAAGCTGCCCGCCGCCTGGCTGCTGGAGCGCGCCGGCTTCAACAAGGGCTACACGGACGGCGCTGCGGGCCTCTCCTCGCGCCACACCCTCGCCCTCATCAACCGGGACCACGCCACCTGCGCCGACATCGAGCGCCTCCAGGACCAAATCGTCGCCACCATCCACCAGCACTTCGGCCTCACCCTCGAGCGCGAGCCGGTCCTCCTCGGCGCATGATGGTTCTCAGTTGACAGTTGTCAGTGCTCAGTAAGCCCCACTGTCAACTGAGAACTGAACACTGACAACTTCTTCAGTCGTCCGCAATCAGCGTCCGCATCATCGCTACCCGCTCGTCTACCAGAACTTCCTTCGCCGGCCCCCGCGCCACCACCTTGCCCGCATCCAGCCGAACGA
>Ga0302202_10005382_pt1 | contig 13077 bp, 10 predicted proteins | sample II_Bog_N3_3_FD_194579 | JGI IMG/M metagenome (GOLD analysis project Ga0302202, IMG submission 194579) | Peat permafrost microbial communities from Stordalen Mire near Abisko, Sweden - II_Bog_N3_3 | ecosystem: Environmental > Terrestrial > Soil > Wetlands > Peat | place: Sweden: Abisko...
GGCATTTTCCGCGACGAAGATGTTCGCGGCCGCAAGCTCTTTCTCGATGTCGTCAAGGCTTGTTCGTCTGCCTGTTTCTCCATCCCTGTCCACACATAAAATGAAGATATCGACCATCGGGTACATACCGATGATTTCGCGCAAACGGGCCTTGCTCAGAGCTTCCCGAACACCGCGTAATCGAGGATTTTGACAAACTATGACTGTCTGCGGTCGTTCAAAATCGGCGAACAGACGCTCGAAGAGCGGTTTGAGCAAATATTGATCGCTGCGAAAGTCCTCGGGAATGATGAGTATTTTCATTCGGCGGGGGCGGCCTCAGCGTCTGCCTCGAACGCCAGCACATCCTCCAGCCAACCGGAAGCATGAAGGCGACCCAGACCCTGCTCTTCCCGCAATCGCGACACACCCGGCAGGTCAGTGACCGGCCGGATGATTGAATGATCGGATTGCGGGGGCCGGAACACGACTGACGTGTTTTGGAATGTCTTGTCGCCAATCATCGATAGAAGGTCGGGAGAATGAGTCGTGGTCACGACCTGCACGCCGCTTTTCGCGGTCTGTCCCTCGATCAGGTCGAGCAGAAGCTTTAGTCGCGATGGGTGGATGCCGTTGTCGATCTCCTCGAAAAAATAGAGTTTGGCGGGATTTTTCCCCAGCAATGCCGCGAGCATCGCCAGGAAGCGGAGCGTTCCGTCCGACGCGCTGTATGCCGAAATCGTATGGTCATCATGTTGTTTCAGGGCGAGCTGCACGAGGCCGGTCACGGGATCGCGAGGGAAGCTGAAATCGACCACGTCGATCGGGGTGAGCTCCTGGATCCACTGCAACAGGACGTCCTTTCTGGCCGCGTCCTGACAAATCTCCTGCAAGACCGTCGGCAGGTTTTCACCGCTGTCGCCAAGCACGAGTTGGCCGGGGAATGCAGGCTTCCGCATCAGGTCAGGGACCAGATCGAGAAACCGGATGCCCGCGAAAATGTCCAGGACCTCCTGTGCTCGGGCCTTATGCTGACGGACAACGTGCCGAAATTCACCGACCTGCGACAACGCTGGTTGATCGGCGAGCGCGGTCACCTTTGTGCCGAATTTTCTTTGCGAACCGGTCTTCGCCATCCGGATATGCAGATGCGCCTCGTCGTCCTGAGCGTCCATGGGGTCATCCTGCCCCGGGTGGCTGGTGTAGATTGTCTCCGAGCCCACCGTAAGCTGCTCATAAGACACCCGGAATCCACCGCGTCCGTGATCGGTCTTTTCAACCCCAATGCCATAATCGGCGGTCGGCGAAGATGCTTGTCTGGGATAATCCTTTGACACCAAAATTTTTACGCCAATCAGGAATGAAGTCTTCCCAAATCTGATTATCTCGCTAGCCGCCCCCCGCATTTGTGCCCATTCGGGCTGTCCGCCGGCTCCGTAGCGTCCCCCGATGATATCGGCGAGCGTGTAGCCCCGACCGATTCCATGCAAAAATCTGAACGCATCCCGTATGTTGCTCTTTCCGCTCGCATTTGTGCCGACCACGACCGTGAACGGGCCAAGTCGCAGGGTCGCGTCCTTGAAGTTCTTAAAGTCCAACAAACGGAGTTCTGTGATCATATGCGTCTCTGCGCATCATGCATCAGCGGGTGCGCCGGCTCCTATGCCGGGTTGTGCCGCTCGCGCAGGAACTGGAAGAACTCCACCCCTTCCCGCAGCCGTCGTTTCATCATCTGCGGGCTGCGCACCATCTCCCCCACGATCGATGCGATCTTCGGCGCCCGGAAATAAAACCGCTTGTAAAACGTCTCCACGTTGTCGAAGATTTCCGTGTGCGACAGATGCGGATAGGTCAGCGGCGCGATCTGGATGCCGTGGTCGTCCACCAACTCAGCGTGTTCCGCGTCCAGCCAGCCGTTTTCGACCGCCTGCTTGTACAGGAACGTCCCCGGATAGGGCGCGGCCAGCGACACCTGGATGGTGTGGGGATTGATATCGGTGGCAAACCGGATCGTTTCCTCGATCGTTTCCTTTGTCTCACCCGGCAGGCCCAGGATGAAGGTGCCGTGGATCTTGATCCCCAGCTCGTGGCAGTCCTGCGTGAACTTGCGCGCGACCTCGATCCGCATGCCCTTTTTGATGTTGTACAGGATCTGCTGGTTGCCGCTTTCATAACCCACCAGCAGCAGCCGCAGCCCGTTATCCTTCAACACCTTCAAAGTCTCGCGCGGAACGTTTGCCTTGGCGTTGCACGACCAGGTCACCCCCAGCTTGCCGAGCTCTTTCGCGATCGCCTCGGCGCGCGGCAGGTTGTCGGTGAAGGTGTCGTCGTCGAAAAAGAATTCCCGCACGTTCGGAAAATACGATTTCGCCAGCCGGATCTCCTCCGCCACATGCCCGGGTGAGCGCACGCGGTAGCGATGCCCGCCCACCGTTTGCGGCCACAGGCAGAAGGTGCAGCGCGACTTGCAGCCACGCCCGGTGTACAGCGACACGTAGGGATGCAGCAGGTAGCCGATGAAATAATCCTCGATCCGCAGGTCCCGCTTGTACACCTCGGTGACGAAGGGAAGCTGGTCCATGTCCTCCAGGATCGTGCGGTCCTTGTTATGGATGATCACGCCGGCGTTGTTGCGGAAGGAAATCCCATCCACCGATCCGAAGGGACGGCCCTCGGCGATTTCCTTGATCGTGAAGTCGAATTCATTCCGCGCCACGAAGTCGATGACGCCGCCCTGCGCCAGGCTCTCCGCCGGCTGCACCGCCACCTTGGCACCGACGAAGCCGACTTTCAAAGCCGGGTTGGCGGCCTTCAGCGCCTCCGCCACCTTCACATCCGCGGCGAAGGACGGGGTGGAGGTGTGGATCACGCACAGATCGTGGCCCCGAACCTCCCGCACCACCGTATCGAGACTGATCCGCGCCGGCGGGGCGTCGATCAGCTTGCTGCCGGGCACCAGGGCGGCGGGCTGCGCCAGCCAGGTGGGGAACCAGAACGACTTGATCTCCCGCCGCGCCTGGTAGCGCGAACCAGCGCCGCCATCGAAGCCGTCGAACGACGGAGGCTGCAGAAACAGGGTTTTCATCATTGCGGTCAAAGGTCCTCGGCTGAGCGGAGCGGCAACATACCCGGTTCAAGTGGCGGCGGCGTGTCCGCTTGCAAGCTGTAGCCGCGCCAGTCCACACGTTTTCCGCCATAGCTGGCCAGCATGACGATGACCGACAGCAGGTCGCGGAGTGGTAGCAAATGGACGGGAACGGACACGTCGTGCTCCCCTAGATGGCGATGCAGGGCCCGGTCAACCCCGGAAGCGGCCAGCGCGCGCAGAACCCAGGCGAGGCCGAACACGCCGACCGACCATACCGCCGCCCCGGCGACCAGCACCGCCAGCAGCGCCCAGAACAAGGGGTATTGCAGGATGGAGGCCGCGAATCCCGCCGGTTCCAGCAACCGGATGGTGCGCGCCCAGCGCAGTTCGTGACGAAACAGGGCTGGCAGGCTGGTTTCCGGCACGGTGGTCAGCGGCACCGTCGCGGCCAACCGGACTCGCAGCCCCAGGCCTTGCACCAGCCGGCCCAGAACGGCGTCGTCGGCCAGATGATCCACCAGGGCTGCAAAGCCGCCGATGCGCATCAGGGTTTCCCGGCGCAGGCACATCGTCGCGCCCAGGCAGTCCTGCCGACCGAACTGGCGCGCGAGCAGGGCGCCGGGCAGAAAAATGTGGGTGATCTGGGTCATGCCCAACCTGGCGGCCAGCGACCGGTTGGCCGGCAATCCGGCATACAAGGTCGTGACCAGACCGGTCTCCGGCTCGTGCAAGGCTGCCAGGAGGTGATGGAGGTAGTTGGGGGCCGCATGCACGTCGGAATCGGCGATCACCAGCACCGGGTGCTTCGCGGCCGGCAGCATGTTGATCAGGTTGCCGACCTTGCGGTTCTCCCCGTGCAGCGACGGATCGATCACCAGGGCCAGATCACGGTCCGGGAAGCGGGCCTGGACGCGACGGACCACGGCGACAGCCGGGTCGGAAGGACTTTGCACACCGAACACCACCTGCCAGTCCGGGTAGTCCTGGGTGCAGGCGGAGGCCAGGGCGGCCTCCAGCAACGGTTCGTCGCCATAGAGCGGCTTGAGAATGCTGACCGGCGGACGGCCACCGGTCCCCGCCGGCGTTCGGGTGCCAAAGCGCGTCGCCAAACCCCAGCCAGCCAGCCCCTGCAGCACCCCGAGACCGGATAGCGCGGTCGCGATCACCGCGATTGCGGTCATCAGCATGGTGGCTCAGCAGGGGATCTGCGAAAACCGGGGCAGGGCGGGACAGCAAGACGAGCAGGCCGCCGCGCAGGCGCTTTTCACCATCACGCCAGGGAGCCGCCGGACAGGTCGGCGATCTTTTGCTGCAGGCTGTTGACCAGCGCCGAGGCATCGCCCGCCGCCAGCAACCCCCGGAAATCCGACCGCTGCACGGCAACGCGGCTGATCGAGCCGTCCACCAGCACGTCCGTCGCCCGCCAGCCGCCGTTATCTGGATGCATCTGATAGTCAAGGCGAATTGTGTCGCTATCGGCGGCGATGATGCGGGTCTGAACGAAGCGGTCCTCCCCTGACGCACGCAGGGCGGGCAGAATCTCGAAGCGCTCGTTCTCGTATTTGTCGAAGTTTGCGACGTAGCTGGCGATGGTGAAGCGGCGGAACGCGTTTGACAACTCGGCCTGCGATTTGGCGTCCAGGGCGTGCCAGCGCAGTCCCACCGTGACGCGCAGGATTGTGTCCAGGTCGAACACCTGGTCAATCACCGGTGCCAAAGCGTGAAACCGCTGCCGGAACGGGGTCGCCTGGCCGGCCCGCATCTGCGCTTCCAACGCCACGTAAAGCGCAGCGATCGGGGCCTGCACGGGACCGGCCGCCTCGGCGCGCGCCGCCAGCGGCAGGATCGCACCGGCCAGCGCCAGGAAGCCCCGCCGGCGCAACCCGTTCATCGCACCAGTCCGACCTGCTTCGACGGAGCCGAACCGGTCGCCTCGATCCCCATTGCCGACAGCGCGGTCGCGACCATGTCCTTGGCCGACAAGCCCGCCACGGCAATCTGCTTCGCCTGCGAATCGTGGTCGATGAAGATGTCCGGCAGCACCATCGGCCGCACCTTCAACCCGTGATCCAGCAAGCCCCGGTTCGCCAGATGGTGCAGCACGGCCGCGCTGAACCCGCCAATCGAGCCTTCCTCGATGATGATCAGCACCTCGTGGTGCTTCGCCAGCTGCTCGATCATCGCGGTATCGATCGGCTTGGCAAAACGGGCGTCGGCAACCGTGGTCGGGAAGCCGCGCACGGCCAGTTCGTCGGCTGCCTTCAACGCGTCGGTCAGGCGCGAGCCGAGCGACAGGATGGCAATGTTGTTTCCTTCCCGCATCATGCGGCCTTTGCCGAGGGTGAAGACCTCGCCCTTGGTCGGCAGCGCGACGCCGGTGCCTTCGCCGCGCGGATAGCGGAAGGCGCTGGGACGGTCGTTGATCGCGACCGCTGTCGCGACCGTATGCACCAGCTCCGCCTCATCGGACGGCGCCATGATCACCATGCCGGGCAGACAGCCCAGAAACGCGAGATCGAAACTGCCGGAATGGGTCGCGCCGTCATTGCCAACCGGCCCGGCCCGATCCATGGCAAAGCGCACCGGCAGCGACTGGATCGCCACGTCATGCACCACCTGGTCGAAGGCGCGTTGCAGGAAGGTGGAGTAGATGGCGCAGAACGGCTTCATCCCCTCGGTCGCCATGCCGGCGGCGAAGGTCACTGCGTGCTGTTCGGCAATGCCGACATCGAACATGCGGTCCGGAAAGCGCTTTTCGAACTTGTCCAGCCCGGTGCCGGACGGCATCGCCGCGGTGATGGCGATGATATCGGGGTCATGCTCCGCCTCGGCGATCAGGGCGCCGGCGAAGACGTTGGTATAGGACGGCGGCCCCGGCGGCGCCTTGGCCTGCTCACCGGTGATGACATTGAACTTGGACACGCTGTGAAGCTTGTCGGCCGAGGCCTCGGCCAGCGGGTAGCCCTTGCCCTTCTGTGTGATGACATGGACCAGGATCGGCCCGCTTTCGTCGGCCTCCCGCACATTGCGCAGTACCGGCAGCAGATGATCCAGATTGTGCCCGTCGATCGGGCCGACGTAGTAGAAGCCGAGTTCCTCGAACAGGGTGCCGCCGGTCAGGATGCCGCGGGCGTATTCCTCGGCGCGCCGGGCGGTGCGTTCGATGCCGCGCGGGAAGCGTTTGACCATTTTCACGGCCAGGTCGCGCAAGGTCAGGAAGCTGCGCGAGGAGATCAGCCGCGACAGATAGGCGCTCATGGCGCCCACCGGCGGGGCGATCGACATGTCGTTGTCGTTCAGGATGACGATCAGGCGCGACTTCAACGCGCCGGCGTTGTTCATCGCCTCGTACGCCATGCCGGCGCTCATGGCGCCGTCACCGATCACCGCGATCACATTGCGGTCATCTTTCTCGCCGCGGGCGGTTTTCAGGTCGCGCGCCACCGCCATGCCGAGGCCGGCCGAAATCGAGGTGGACGAATGCGCCGCGCCGAAGGGGTCGTACTCGCTCTCGCTGCGGCGGGTGAAGCCGGACAGGCCACCGCCCTGGCGCAGGGTGCGGATGCGGTCGCGGCGCCCGGTCAGGATCTTGTGCGGATAGGCCTGGTGACCCACGTCCCACAGCAGCCGGTCGCGCGGGGTGTCGAACACGGCGTGGATGGCAACGGTCAGCTCGACGACGCCCAGTGACGCGCCCAGATGGCCGCCTGTGACTGACACGGCATCGATCGTCTCCGACCGCAGTTCGTCGGCAAGCTGTCGCAATTGCTCGACCGAGAAATTCCGCAGGTCGGCTGGATAGCGCACGCCATCCAGTAACAGCGTCTTCACCGGGCTCATGCCGTCAAGCTCCCTTTCAGCTTCGTCGTTCCACCACGAACGCGGCCAGCGCCCGCAGCAAATTCGCCTGCCCGCCAAACCAGCCGAGGTGTTCGGCTGCCTGTTTGGCCAGCATGTCGGCATGGGCTCGGGCGAGTTCGGGGCCCAGCACGGCGACCATGGTCGCCTTGCCCGCCGCTTCGTCCTTGCCCACCGTCTTGCCGATGTTCGCCTGATCGCCTTCGACATCCAACAGGTCGTCGGCAATCTGGAACGCGGCCCCGAGGTCGCGTCCATAAGCCGCCAGCAAATGGCGCTGGTGTGTCGCGGCACGTCCCAGGATCGCCCCGGCTTCCGCACTATATTGGATCAGCCGGCCGGTTTTCAGCGCCTGCAAACGCGTGACCGCCGGTCCGTCCAGGGTCTGGCCTTCCGCCAGCATGTCGATCATCTGTCCGCCCGCCATGCCACGCGCGCCCGCGGCGGCCCCCAGCGCCGCCACCAGCTCCACGCGAGCCTGGGGGTCGGAGTGGGTGTCGTGTTCCGCCAACACCTCAAACGCGCGCGTTTGCAAAGCGTCACCGGCCAAAATCGCGGTTGCCTCATCGAAGGCTTTATGGGTGCTTGGTTTGCCACGCCGCAGGTCGTCGTTGTCCATCGCCGGCAGGTCGTCATGCACCAGGGAGTAAGCGTGCAGCATCTCCACCGAGGCGGCGACCCGGGCAGCCGAGGTTTCGGAGACCCCGAAAAGGGCGGCACTTTGCATGACCAGGAAGGCGCGCAGCCGCTTGCCGCCGCCCAGGGTCGCGTAGCGCATGGCCTCGGCCAGGCGCGCTTCGGCACCGTCTGGCGGCGGCAACAGCACGTCCAGCGCCGTTTCGACCACCATGGCCACCCTGGTCATGGCCTGGGGCAGGCTTTCGTCCACACTCAACGCACCACGTCCGTCCGACACCACGGTCAAGCCCCGTTCCAACGCCCCGGGAATCCGGAGCACAATTTCAAGGCGGTTACCATGCCGTACGGGATCGCGCACAGCGGGTGGCGACAGTCCATAACACATGTTGCCAAATTGCCACAGGCGCCTTTCAAGGTCACGAACCGTAACAGTCGCGGGATGTGTGTCTAGCCTGATTGACACATGGCTGTCCATCCCAGTTGACATTGGGTATCCGCACCTCGGCCCCTCTTGCGGCGTTGCAGCGTGCCGGTCAACCTGCCATATCCCGACCTGCCCAGTCCGCTATTGGCACCACCCGCAGGGAGATGTGCATGCTTCGTGTCGTTCTGGCCCAACCGCGCGGCTTCTGTGCCGGTGTCGAACGGGCCATCGAGATCGTTGAGCGGGCGCTCAAGAAATACGGGCCGCCGATCTACGTGCGGCACGAGATCGTGCATAACCGCCATGTTGTCGAGGACCTGCGCACGCGGGGCGCGGTGTTCGTCGACGAGTTGGACGAGGTCCCCCCGGGTGCGCGGACGGTCTTTTCCGCGCATGGTGTTGCCAAAAGCGTGGAAGAAGCGGCCGTGGCGCGCGGCCTGCCGGTGATCGATGCCACATGTCCGCTGGTGGCGAAGGTCCACAACGAAGGCCGGCGCTATGCCAGGCAGGGCCGCGAGATTGTGCTGATCGGGCATGCCGGCCATGCTGAAGTTGCGGGCACGATCGGCCAGGTGCCGGCCAAGGTGTATCTGGTGCAGACGGCCGACGACGTGGCGGAACTGGTGGTCGCCGACCCGGACAAGCTGGCCTACATCACCCAGACCACCTTGTCGGTCGATGACACCCGCGGCATCATCGCGGCGCTGAAGGACCGCTTTCCGACGATCGTCGGCCCGGATGTGCGCGACATCTGCTATGCGACGCAGAATCGCCAGCAGGCGGTGCGCGATCTCGCGCACGCGGTCGATGTCATCCTGGTGGTCGGATCGCGCAATTCCTCCAATTCCAACCGCCTGCGCGAAATCGGCGAGGAACTGGGCAAGCCGTCGTTCCTGATCGACGACGCGGACGCCTTGCGGGCGGAATGGTTTGCCGATGTGGCCTCGGTCGGGGTGACCGCGGGGGCCTCCGCGCCGGAAACATTGGTGCTGGGCGTCATCGAGGGGTTGAAACGCTTCGGCGAGATCGAAATTACCATACAGGACGGGGTCGAGGAGGATGTGCGCTTCCGCTTCCCGCCCGAACTCGCGGACGCGTGAAGGATATTTCATAAATGGCTGTGCCGTTGAACCAGGTGATCCGGGTCGGTGCCTATGTGCTCAAGCAGCATCTGATCGGGCGCAAGCGTTACCCGCTGGTGCTGATGCTGGAGCCGTTGTTCCGCTGCAACCTGGCCTGCGCCGGCTGCGGCAAGATCGACTACCCGGCGGAAATCCTGAACCAGCGGCTGTCGGTCGCCGCGTGTCTGGAGGCGGTGGACGAATGTGGCGCCCCGGTGGTCGTGATCGCCGGCGGGGAGCCGCTGCTGCACAAGGAAATCGACCAGATCGTCGAGGGCGCGATTGCGCGCAAGAAGTTCGTGATCGTCTGCACCAACGCGCTGCTGCTCGAAAAGAAGATGGACCTGTTCACGCCGAACAAGTGGTTCTCGTGGTCGGTGCATCTGGACGGCGGGCGGGAGGAGCATGATATTTCCGTTTGTCAGACCGGGGTTTATGACCGGGCGGTGGCGGCGATCGCGGAGGCGAAGCGGCGCGGCTTCCGCACCATCATCAATGCCACGCTGTTCAACAATGCGCAGCCGGAGAAGGTGGCTTCGTTCTTCGACGACGTGATGGCGATGGGGGTGGACGGGATCTCGGTGTCGCCCGGGTACGCCTATGAACGGGCGCCGGACCAGCAGCATTTTTTGAACCGGGCGAAGACCAAGGACCTGTTCCGCGGCATCTTCCGCCGCCAGGGCAAGACGAAGTGGGCGTTCAACCAGTCGTCGATGTTCCTGGATTTCCTGGCCGGCAACCAGACCTTCCACTGCACCCCCTGGGGCAACCCGACGCGGACCTATTTCGGCTGGCAGCGTCCCTGCTACCTGCTGGGGGAGGGCTACGCGAAGTCCTTCAAGGAATTGATGGAAACGACGGACTGGGACCGCTACGGCACCGGCAACTATGAGAAATGCGCCGACTGCATGGTGCATTCGGGCTACGAGGCATCCGCGGTGGCCGAGACGGTGCGCAAGCCCTGGAAGGCCGTGGCGCAGGTGCTGCGCGGCATCCGGACCGAGGGGCCGATGGCACCCGACGTGTCGCTGGAGAAGCAGCGGCCGGCCGAGTATGTGTTCAGCCGGCACGTGGAGCAGGCGCTGACGCGGATCCGGGCCCGAAAGGCACCGGTGGAGGATGTGGCTGACGCGGCGGATTGAGGGCGTGCGTCCGGTGTTCTGACGCCCCTGGCGCCAACCGACCGCCGCGATGTAAGACTCCTTCACATGAGCTGGTCCGGACAAGGCGGCGGCCCCGAACGCCGCGGCTATCACCATGGCAACCTGCGCGAGGCCCTGGTTGAGGCCGCGCTGGACCTGATCGCCGGCAAGGGCGCCTCGGGCTTCACCGTTGCCGAAGCCGCGCGACTGGCCGGTGTCAGCCCCGCCGCCCCCTATCGTCACTTTCGCGACGCCGAGGCGTTGCTGGCCGAGGTTGCCCTGCGCGGGTTCGAACGCCTGGAAGCGGCGCTGCTGCAAGCCTGGAACGGCGGCCGTCCCACCGCCGTCGATGCGTTCCGCGCCCTCGGACGAGCCTATCTGATGTTCGCGCGCGACCAGCCCGCCTATTACGCCGCGATGTTCGAGGCTCGTGTGGCCACCGAGTCCTATCCCGGCCTGCAAGCCGCCAGCGACAGAGCGTTTGCGGTGCTGCGCCAGGCCGCCGACCAGATCTGCGCCAGCCTGCCCCCCGGCCGCCGGCCGCCCGCCTTGATGATGGCCCTGCATGTCTGGGCGCTGGCGCACGGCATCGCCTCGCTGTTTGTCCGGGCGGACCCGTCGCGGCGCAAGCTGCCGATGTCGCCGGAAGACCTGCTGGAGGCGGGCGTGCTGCTGTACCTGCAAAGTCTCGGTTTGGCCGGTGGAGGGGCTTGACGCCACGGGGCGGTGGTCTATATGTAAATGTGTCTTACATTCACATGAGGCCGCCATGGTAAGCGCTGTGAACAACGAAGCGTACGGCAATCCGGCTTGGGGAAACACACCGCCCAATGGCGCGCCGCCATGGGGGAACCCGAACTGGCAAGGGCCCGGTTGGGCCGGTCCGCCTTTCTGGCATCCGATGGGGATCAGCCGGCCCCTCGGCATCGCCCTGATGATCCTCGGCTTTGTCTTCTTCTGGCCGGTTGGCCTGGTGATCCTGTTCCTGATGATATGGAGTGGACGTATGGGCTGTGGAGCACGCCGCCGCTGGGCGGCCTGGCAACGCGCGGACGGGCAGGGTCCCACCGCGCCCTGGAACGGCTGGAAGGGCTGGGGCAACAGCGACCGCCCGGCGCCGACCAGCGGCAACAGAGCCTTTGACGAATACCGGACGGAGACGCTGCGCCGGTTGGAGGAGGAGCAGCAGGAGTTCGGCAGCTTCCTGGAACGGCTGCGCTTTGCCAAGGACAAGGCGGAGTTCGACGCCTTCATGGCCGAACGCCGCCAGCGCCCGCCGGCGCCGCCGCCGGAGCAACCCTCGCAGGCCTGATCTGTGCGACCCGAGGCCGGCCTTGTGCCGGCCTCGTTGATTCAGGGCGCCTTCAGCATGCGTTAACGGATCCGCTTGCATTGTCGCCCAAGCACGCCACGTGGTGCAGCGTTTGCATGCGTATGTGCAACCCCGACACACCGCCCCGCCGGTCATGCGAGGGAAGCAACCCAGCGCGCCCCTGATCAGACTTTCGGCGCGCGCCTGGCTTCTCTAGGAACGGCGGCACGGACATGTAAAGGACCGTAACGAATGGCCGGCGTCGATATCCTTGCTTCCGCCTTCAGTGGCGCGAATGCGGCATTCCTGGGCGATCAGTACGCCAGGTGGGCGACCGATCCGGCCTCGGTCGATCCCAGTTTCGCCGACCTGTTCGGCGCGATGAACGACGAGGCTCGTTCGGTGCTGGAGGAGGCCACCGGAGCCTCCTGGGCGCCGCGCGGCCCCGGCCCGGTCGAGGTCGAATCGCCCGCCCGGCCGGTGCCGCCCCCGGCCGTTGCGCTTTCCAACGAACAAATCCGCGCGGCCACGATCGCCTCGCTGCGGGCGCTGATGCTGATCCGGTCCTACCGCGTGCGCGGGCACCTGGAGGCGCGGCTCGATCCGCTGGGCTTGCAGCTTCCGGCGCCGCACGCGGAACTCGACCCACGGTCGTACGGTTTCACCGACGCCGACCTCGACCGCCCGATCTTCATCGACAACGTGCTGGGGCGCGAGACCGCCACCCTGCGCGAGATCGTGCAGATCCTGCGCGACACCTATTGCGGGTCGATCGGCGTTGAGTTCATGCACATCCAGGATCCGGAGCAAAAATCCTGGATCCAGCGCAAGGTGGAAGGCGCCCCCTGGCGCACCGCCTTCGACGCGACGTCCCGCCGCACCATCCTCCAGCAGCTCACCGAGGCCGAGGGGTTCGAGGTGTTCTGCCAGAAGCGCTACGTCACCACCAAGCGCTTCGGCCTGGAGGGCGGCGAGGTCACCATCCCGGCGATGCATGCGATGATCGAGGTGGCGGCGCAGGCCGGCGTGCAGGAAATCGCCATCGGCATGCCGCATCGCGGCCGGCTGAACACGCTGGTCAATATCGTCCGCAAGCCGCTGACCGCCTTGTTCTCGGAATTCGGCGGCGAAAGTTTCAAGCCGGAGGACGTGCAAGGCTCCGGCGACGTGAAGTACCATCTGGGGACCTCCACCGACGTGGAGATCGCCGGGCACACCGTGCATCTGTCGCTGCAGCCGAACCCGTCGCATCTGGAAGCCGTCGATCCGGTGGTCATCGGCAAGGTGCGGGCCCGGCAGGATCGGGCGGGGGACACGCAGCGGCGGTCCTCGGTGATGGCAATCCTGATGCACGGCGATGCGGCGTTTGCCGGACAGGGGCTGGTGTACGAAACCCTGGCGATGAGCCAGTTGATCGGCTACCGCACCGGCGGGACCATTCACCTGATCGTGAACAACCAGATCGGCTTTACGACGGTGCCGGCGCATGCCTACTCGGGGCTGTATTGCACCGA
>Ga0302202_10005383_pt1 | contig 13076 bp, 9 predicted proteins | sample II_Bog_N3_3_FD_194579 | JGI IMG/M metagenome (GOLD analysis project Ga0302202, IMG submission 194579) | Peat permafrost microbial communities from Stordalen Mire near Abisko, Sweden - II_Bog_N3_3 | ecosystem: Environmental > Terrestrial > Soil > Wetlands > Peat | place: Sweden: Abisko, Stordalen...
GATGGGTATCCTTTCAAATCGGCTGGCAGCCTGTTATGCGGGATAGAGAAACTTTTCTATGCCTTCCGACAGGAAAACCCAACCAACGAGAATGCGAATCAGGATCACCTCCGCAGGAGCTCTCGTTGTAATGATCGTCCTAGGAATCGCCATAGTCCCCCGCCTGGCTAGTCATCGCGCGGAGCTCTTTTCAGGATTTACCATCTCGGCTGTTTCTCTTGCCAGGCCGCAGTCGCATGTTATCTGTACGTAGAAGTGAGCATCAGGCAAAGACCTGATGCTGGACAACGCCAGCAACATTGGTGAGCCGAAAGTCGCGCCCTTCATATCGATAGGTCAGCTGCTCGTGGTCAATTCCCATTAGTCCGAGTAACGTGGCGTGCAGGTCATTGATATGCATGCGGCCTTCGACAGCGGTCATGCCCAACTCGTCGGTTCCCCCGTAGCTGAAGCCTTTCTTCACGCCGGCGCCGGTCATGAACATGGCGTAGCCGGTGATGTTATGGTCGCGGCCATCCGCGCCCTGCGCAGTGGGCAGGCGGCCAAACTCGGAGCCAAACAGTACAAGAGTATCCTCAAGCAGTCCGCGCTGCGCAAGATCCGTGAGCAAAGCTGAGGTTGGTTGATCGATCATCCGCGACTGATCAATCAGACCCTGGTGAAGGTTGGTATGGTGATCCCAGCCGCCCTGCCTGATCTCGACAAAGCGAACGCCGGCTTCACTGAGTCTGCGGGCCATGAGGCATTGGCGGGCGAAAGAGCCTTCGAGGCCGGGCTTCACGCCATAGGCATCAAGGATGTGCTGCGGCTCTTTTGAGATATCGAGCAATTCCGGAACGGAGTCCTGCATGCGGAAGCCTAACTCATAGGACTTGATTACTCCGTCGACGGCATCGGGTGCGCCGGGTGCGGATGCGGCTTCGCGGTTGAAGTCCTGAATGAGGTCAAGCTGCTGGCGTTCAAGGTTTTTCCCGGTTGCTGGCTTGATATTCGGCATGAAGCCCTGATCAGTTATTGCAGTGCCCTGATAGTAGGCGGGAAGAAATGCGCTGCCATAGTTCGCCGCTCCGCCAAATGCGATGGGAGGATTAATGGTTATATAACCGGGCAAATTTTGATTGTCGGTGCCGAGTCCATAGAGCAACCACGATCCCCAACTGGGACGGGTTAGTGCCGCGTTAGCGCTACCGGTGTGTAACTGCACAACGGCTTGAGGGTGGGCTGGAGTATCGGTATAAAGGCCCCGCAGAAAGCATAGCTCGTCGGCATGCGTGGCGATGTTAGGAAGTAACTCAGAGAAGTGAGCGCCTGAGTTACCGTATTGTCTGAATTTGAATCTCGAAGCGGTGATGGTGCCACCGCCGGGTCCGGCCTTGCCGTTGCTTCTCTCCAGCTCCGGCTTGTATTCGAAGGTGTCGACACTCGACATGGCGCCTTCCATGAACAGGAAGATGATGCGCTTGGCTTTAGCGGGAAGAGGCGGCCGCTTGGGGGCAAGCGGATTGTTGGCGTTCAATTCCTGGGCTGCAGCTTTGTCCGCAATCGAGCCAAGGAGTCCGGCCAGGGCCAGCTGACCAAAGCCGGCACCGGCGGCACGCAGTAGGCTGCGGCGAGAGACGACGAAAGGATTCTGTTCAGACATATTCTGTGTTCTCCATTTTCTTGGCGCGAGATCTTGGTTTTAGCGAACGAATTGAAACTCCGCAGAGCCATAGAGCGATTGCACAAATGCCGCCCATGCTGCCTTCTTCGCTGAATCGGGGAAGATGACGATAGGAGCATCGTCTGCGAATTGCTTACTGGTATCGTCAGGATCGTCCTGGCCTAGATCGTCGGACCGGATAATTCCAGCGGTAATGTCGGACGCTTGATTGTTGGCCGGTAGACTTGCCGTCTTACCGGCTTGAACACTGTTGTTATCGGTGGTCGGGGAAGTTTGAGGATGCGCTTTGAGCCATGACACTGAGTATTGCGCAAGGAACGCTTTGACTCTCGCGGCTTCTTGAGGCGAGGGATCACGAGCGAGGGTTCGTTCGTATACCTGCCGGATTCGCTGCGCATCGTCTGCGTGCCCGGCGGCGAGCAGGTTGTTTGCCAGATCGAGAGACTGCTCACGGACGAAGGGGGAATTGAGCATGAAGAGTGCCTGTGTTGGAACCGTTGTTTCCTCGCGCTGGCCGGTAACGAGAGTCTGCGAGACGGGATCGAATGCCGCAAGCGGTCGCGGAACCTCGCCACGTAGTTGCGGAAGATAGATGCTTCGATAGGGACTGCGATCGGCTGCCTGCAGAACGGAATGGACAGCCGGGCCGTCGTCGCGCATCTCGATGACTCTTAGTGCCATAGACGGAGAGCCGTTGGGATGATTGAGATTGAGACGGCCGGAGGATTGAAGGATGCTATCGCGAATCTCCTCGGCTTCCAGGCGGCGAGGAGCGTGACGCCAGATCAGGTGATCGGCCGGATCGATGTCGCGATACCCTGCAGGGACTTCGCTGCCAAGCCGATAGGCGCGTGTAAGAACGATCTCGCGAATCAGTTTCTTCGTAGACCATCCATTCTGGATAAAGTCCTGGGCGAGATAGTCAAGCAGTTGAGGGTTAGCCGGCTGGTCGCCCATGGAACCGAAGTTGTCTACGGTGCTGACTAATCCCGTGCCGAAGAGGTGTTGCCAAATACGGTTGACATAGACGCGCGGCGTAAGCGGATTCTCAGGATTCGTAATCCACTGCGCCAATTCCAGTCGGCCACTGTGGTCTGCTGGAATTTTAGGCGCGTCTGCAAAGTTGACCAATGAGAGAAATCCGCGGGGTGAGATCGGCCCATGACGCTCTTCGACGCCGCGAATACGTACCGCAGTATCAGTGATAACACCATCGCGCGCACTTTGGACCCCGTAGCCAAGTTCGCCCAAATCATTGGTAAGTTTGAGCTCCTCGCTGAGATGGATATAGCTCTTCGCTAGCGCGGCACGCTGCTTCTTATGTTCGTCGCCCATGGTCGGACCGCCAGGATCTGCCTTCAGTTCGGCTTCATATTTCTGATCGAAATCATCCAGGGCTTTTTTTGCGGCATCCGCCTGAGCTTTAAGCTTGTTCACCTGGTCTTGTGGAACCTTGGGAGCTTTCTCCGCAGTGCTCAGGTAGCCAAGTAATTTGGGCTCGTAGTACTGCAAGCTCGCGCCACCCATTTTGCTGCCCAGGCCGGCAGCATCGGTAGTGCTGGTGAAAATGCTGGCCAGCGCATAGTAATCCGTGGTCGGAATGGGGTCAAACTTATGGTCGTGGCAGCGGGCGCAAGAGACCGTCAGCGCCATCGTGGAGCGTGTGACCGTGTCGATCTGGTCATCGACGTTGTCCATTTTGAAGCGGGCCTTGAAGCGCTGATTTACGTCCTTCGGACCAAGGGACAGATAGCCGGTTGCAATCAGCAGCCGGTCGCGCTCGGCTGGAGTTGCGGCGGGAAGTAGATCGCCGGCAATCTGTTCCTGGATGAAGCGGTTGTAGGGAATGTCTCTGTTCACCGCATCAATGACGTAATCTCGATAGCGCCACGCATTGGGATAGGGCATGTTGCGCGACGGGCCGGAGGACTCTGCGTAACGGGCCACATCGAGCCAGTGGCGTCCCCATCGTTCACCGTACTGAGGCGAGGCAAGCAGCCGATCCACAAGCTTGTTATAGGCCTGGGGTGAATGATCGTTTTCAAATGCCTTGACTTCTGACGGGGTCGGTTGGAGCCCGGTCAGGTCATAACTCAGGCGGCGAATCAGAGTTGTCGGATCCGCGTTCTTGACCGGTGCCAGTTTGTTTTCTTCAAGCTTGGCAAGGACAAAATGGTCGATATTACTTTGAGGCCATGCTGTATTCGTCACTGCAGGTACGTTGGGGTTCGTTAGCGGCTGCCACGACCACCACCTGACTCTTAGCTTCTTGTAATTCTCCGCGATGCGCGCTGGAGTTTGCGGAAGTTTTTCAGTCTCATCTGGCCATGCTGCGCCATCCTTGATCCATGTTTCCAGAATCGCAATTTCTGCGGGTGGTAAAGCTTCAATGCTTTCCTGGGGCATGCGCTTCTTGACGTTTGGGCTCTTGACGCGTTCGATAAGTAGGCTCTTTTCCGGATGCCCGGGAGCAATGACGGGGCCGTCGTTGCCGCCGGTGAAGATAGCGATGCCAATATCGACGCGCAGGCCGCCCGCCTCCTTGAAGGCATCGGAGTGGCAGTTGTAGCAGCGATTCACAAGGATTGGGCGAACATTTTTTTCGAAGTAAGCGAGTTGCTCAGGCGTGGCAGGCCGCGGATAGAGGATCGGTTTGGAGATCCGATTGGCTGCGGTCTTGATGGGTGCGGGCTGATCGTCGGAGGCGGATGCATTTGCGCCGGCGGGCCACGGGGCCCCTTGAGCGATCCATGTCTTCAAGTCCGCAATCTCTTTATCTGAGAGCGGTTCATCTTCGCCTTTAGGCATCCGCGCTTTGCTTGGATCATCGGCGAGGACCCGATGGATGAGAAGGCTGTCGCCGGGGGCGCCGGGGATTATTGCCGGGCCTGATTTGCCACCGATCAGGATGGCATCGCGATCATCGAGGCGCAGCCCGCCAGCGGACCGGGTATCCGCAGAATGGCAGTCGTAGCAGTGCGAGATAAGAATCGGCTGGATGTTCTTCTCAAAGAAGGCCGCCTGCCCAGGTGTCGGCGCCTGTTGAGCTGTTGCCGCTTGTTGGCCCGAGGGCGCCGCAGTGACAGGGGTGAGGAGGCTGGGAAGGGTCAGGCCGCCAAACAACAAACTACCAACAATGAGCGCCGGATAGACCGGTATGGCTCTCCTGAAATTCGTTCTCATTTATAACCCTTGGAACACGATGAAATGCGCCTGTGCGGCGAGAGGAAGTTGATATCTCTGACAATCCAGACACACACAGTGCCTGTGCAGGCAATGCATGCTGATTGAAATCAGAGAAATGTTGTTAGGAAGGAGATGTTTGGTGTATTAACAACAGCCCAGACGCGTTGCCCGCTGAGGAAGCGAGGCGCTGATTGGTCCGGAATGCGAGGTCAAAGTCACTCTGTTGTTCACCATTCGAATCTCTTGCAATGTTTTGGATCAGAATGTTTCCGATCCAAGTTCAGAAATAACATCGTACGCGCTTGATGTCAAGGTGGAATAGACATCCAACTGCTGAGCAATCTCCAGATACGCAGGATGGTTCACAGGTTGACATCATTAGTAGAAGATACGCTTTGCACATCGATACGACGGGCGTTTGATGATTGCGATTGAACTGGCTGAGGATGCTGCCGATGCTGGCGCAGTCACTTTGTAATCGGGACCTTCAGATGCCGGCTCCTTGGTCAAGCAGGAGCGACATCGCCCGATCATCGTGAAACAAGCGAATGTATTGCGGCCAGACGAAGACCTTGTCCCCTGGAACCAGTGCTAGTTGCTCAAACTGCTTCCTGCCCAACTCTGCGGCCACCGACCTGCCGCTCCCCGCAATACTCAGTTCCAGGCGAATCTGTGGACCCGCTGCATGAACGCGTAGAACACTGGCTACAACGGCCCTCCTGTCAGCGGGAAGACTGCGCGATAGCTCCAGCTCGTGCGGACGAACAAATCCGATTGCAGAATGAATGGATTTCTGTGTGCCTCCCGCACGCTCCTCAAACGAGAGTTCTGCCAGTAGACGCCCGTGGAAGAGATTGACATTCCCCAAGAAGTTATAGACGAACGGGGAGGCCGGGTTGTCATAGATGGATTCAGGCGTTCCCGTTTGTTCCAGCTCACCTCGATTCAGAATCGCAACGCGATCAGCAACCTCGAGCGCCTCTTCCTGATCGTGCGTCACAAGCACCGTGGTCACATGCAAATCATCATGAATGCGACGCAGCCAATCGCGCAGTTCCTTGCGCACCTTTGCATCCAACGCGCTGAATGGTTCGTCAAGCAGCAGAACTCTTGGTTTAACGGCCAAAGCGCGCGCCAATGCCACGCGCTGCCTCTGTCCTCCGGACAACTGCTCGGGGTACATCTCCGCGAATGAATCCAGTTGCACCAAATGGAGCAATTCCCTCACTCGCTCCCGGATGTTCGGCCGGGATGGCCTCAACAGTCTTGATTGAACGCGTAGCCCGAACGCGACGTTTTCGAAGATCGTCATATGACGGAAGAGTGCGTAATGCTGGAAGACAAATCCGATTCCGCGCCGCGATGCGCTATGCCGCGTTGATTCCTCTCCGTGAAGTAGAATTGACCCTTCGTCGGGCGACTCGAGACCCGCAATAATCCGCAGCAGCGTTGTCTTTCCCGATCCAGACGGTCCCAGTAGCGCCACCAATTCGCCGCTTTCGATTGTCAGACTGACGTCGGAAAGGGCAGTAAATGAGCCGTAACGTTTACTGATATGTTCGATTCGGATGCTCATGATTCGGCTTCTTCCTCTTCATTTTCTCGACGAAGCCCGGTTGTCACTTCGAGAACCTTCTTGATCCCCAATGTGACGACCGCCGCCAGTGTCAAAAGCGAAGCTGCCGCAAACGCTGCGGTAAAGTTGTATTCGTTGTAGAGCATCTCCACCTGCAGTGGAAGCGTGGTAGTCTTGCCCCGAATGTGGCCGGAGACCACCGAGACAGCTCCGAACTCTCCTATGGAGCGCGAGGCCGCCAGGATGGTTCCGTACAGAAGTGCCCATTTGATGTTGGGCAGCGTCACGCGCGAGAAGACGTTCCAGCCGCTTGCGCCTAGAACAACAGCGGCAACTTCTTCGTCGCTGCCTTGGGCCTGCATGAAGGGGATAAGTTCCCGGGCTACGAACGGAAATGTGACAAAGACCGTAGCCAGAACGATTCCAGGAACGGCGAAAATTACATGCAGGTTATGCTCTGACAGCCATGGACCAAGCCATCCATGCAGCCCGAAGACTTCCACATACATCATTCCTGCGACCACCGGCGAGACCGAGAGCGGAATGTCGATCAACGTAATCAACAGGCTCTTGCCATGAAACTCAAAGCGGGTAATCGCCCAGCTTGCGGCGACGCCAAAAACTAGATTGAGGGGCACTGCGATGCCTGCGACCAGCCCTGTGAGGCGTAACGCAGACAGCACGTCAGCCTGGGAAATCGAGTCGCGATACATCTTCCAACCCTGAGACAGAGCCTGGGTGAAAACAGCCGCGACCGGCAGGACCAGAAACACAAGGAGAAACAGAAGCGCCAACACGATCAATGTCACGCGGCCAACCTGCTGCGCAAGCGAAGGCTGCAGCAGAGCGGAGGACGAGACTGCGCGATGACCGCTCACGTGCGATTCCCCTCTCGCCTTTGCCCCCACCACTGCAGAAGATTCACCAGCAGCATGACAGCGAAGGACAAAGCCAGCATCGCCCCCGCGATCGCGGCGGCTCCCGAGTAGTCGTACTCCTCCAGCTTGGTCACAATCAACAGCGCTGTAATCTCGGTCTTCATCGGCATGTTGCCTGCGATGAAGATCACCGAGCCGTATTCGCCGGCCGCACGGGCAAACGCCAGCGCCGTTCCGGTCAACAGAGCGGGAAATGTCACCGGAGCAATGACACGCGTAAAGCGCTGCCACACATTTGCGCCCAGGCTTGCGGCGGCCTCTTCCATTGCCGGGTCCAGATCCTCCAGCACGGGTTGCACGCTGCGCACGACAAAAGGGAAACCCACAAAGGACATGGCCAAAACGATGCCGATTGGAGTGAAAGCGACATGGATTCCGTGAGGCTCAAGGTAGCGCCCAATCCATCCTTGCTCGGTGTAGAGCGCGGTCAGCGAAATTCCAGCAACTGCGGTGGGCAACGCGAAGGGCAGATCCACAAGCGCATCTACGACGCGCTTGCCGGGAAAGTCGTACCGCGCCAGTACCCAAGCCAGCAGCATTCCGAAGACTGCGGAGAGTAAAGCCGCCAAACCTGCCGATCCCAGCGTGACGCGATACGACGCTAACACGCGTGGAGCAGTCACCGTGTGCAGAAATCCAAAGAAACCTTCCCGGGCTGCGCGCAGAAGAATGGCCGCGAGGGGGATCAATACAATCATCGTCAGATAGATCATCGTGAAAGTAAAGGTCAGCCGGAATCCGGGAAGCGGCGAACTCCGCGTGACGAATCTCCACGATTTGTTCGCTTGCATCACCGGCATGCAATTTCCCTACTTCTCATAGATCTGATCGAAAGTGCCGCCATCGCTGAAGTGTTTGGCCTGCGCGTTCTGCCAGCCGCCGCACCCTTCCAACACGGTGAAGGTGTTGACCTTGGGAAAGACATTCGAGTACTTGTCCGCAACCGCCTTTAGTCGAGGTCGATAAAAATACTTCGCTGCCAGGTCCTGCGCTTCGGGCGAATACAGATACTCGAGATAGGCGTGCGCTACCTTCTCTGTGCCATGTTGGCGAGCCACCTTGTCCACTACCGCGACCGGGGGTTCGGCAAGAATTGTGGCCGACGGAATCACGATCTCAAACTTGTCGGAACCAAACTCCTTCAGAGCAAGAAGCGCTTCGTTTTCCCAGGCGATGAGGACATCCCCAACGCCGCGCTGCACAAAGGTGGTGGTGGAGCCTCTGGCGCCGGAGTCCAGTACCGGCACATTGCCGTACAACTTCTTCATGAAATCTCTTGCGCTTTGTTCATTGTTGCCGGACTTGCGCAGCGCGTAGCCCCAAGCCGCGAGATAGTTCCACCGGGCTCCTCCCGAGGTCTTCGGATTCGGTGTGATCACTTTAACGCCCGGACGTACCAGATCGTCCCAATCACGAATATGAAGAGGGTTCCCCTTGCGCACCAGTAACACGATTGTCGATGTGTAAGGCGTGCTGTTATACGGTAGCTTCGATTGCCAATCCTTCTCCAGCAACCCATTCTGCGCAATGGCATCGATGTCGTAGGCCAGGGCAAGCGTAACGACATCTGCTTCAAGTCCATCGATCACCGCCCGCGCCTGTTTCCCGGATCCGCCGTGCGATTGATTGATAACTACATCCTGACCGGTTGTGGCCTTCCAGTGTTGCGCAAAGAGCCGGTTATAGTCCTCATAGAACTCCCGGGTGGGATCGTAGGATACGTTGAGCAGCTGCGTCTGCGCATTCAGCGCGATTGCCGAACCTAGCAGCAGACTGGCGATGGTCACCGGCGTGGCCAACTTGCGATATAGTTTGTTCACTTGCTACTCCCCGGTTTTTGAGTTTGCTCCTCGGCGCATTTGCCGCCGTGTCGCGTCGCTTGTCGGTTGGTGGTTTGCGGGCGATGAAGACTGATCCAAAATGCTCGCCTAAAATAAAAATCCCACCGCGCCTTGTGGCGGGTGGGCTGCAGGGATTCAAGATTCTTTATTCGGAACCTAGCCCGCGACACCTCCCCGCACACTGCAGCAAAGACAGCGGCAGCGAATACACATCGCGGTTGTGGTGAATACGGTCATACGATTCCGTTCCAGGTTGAAATGCCACTCTTCGGCGTGATCGATTAAATGTAGGCTAAGGCCTGAACTGCGGGGTGTCAAGGCAGACGCTCCTTGAGAACTGTTTCCCGTTAAGTTGCAATACGAGATAAAGGCTCGCGCGCGGTTCGTCAGGGCCTCCTTCCACAATCTGATTCGCGCACGCTTTGCTGTATTACAGCAGATCGCCCAATGGGGGAAAGGTGGCGAGCAGGCTCAATGCAAGCAGCGCAAACGCAATGACGTTGATGCGTTTCAAGGAAGGGTTGCGACCGCGCCAGCGCCAGTCGAGAATTGCCCACACCACAATCCAGGCGAGCATAGCGAAAGTGGTTACGCCGGAAAGAGCTCCCGTGGGCTTGTAAATGGAGAGCATGCTTTTCACAGTTGCCGATTGATCGGCAACGATTGTCAAAAGCGCGAGGGTAAACGAGCCGATGCCTGCGGAAAGGATGGCGGCCGCCGCGGAGCCATTAGGAAGCCCTGGGGCGCTGTCCTGGGAAATCGCACTCTGTGAGCTCACAGCTATTCTCCTTGAACCAGACGAATGGTTTGGCCGCCGTCGACGGGTGCGTTCTTGTCGAGCATCGCTCCGAAGAAACCGGCAACACCGGCGGCGAAGAGCGAGGTTGCTACGAACCCATAGAGCGCGGTTCGTAACGGCGGAGAATGCTTAAGATCGCGAGCATATTTGATGGCTATGAAAGCGGCCATGGTGACCGCTATCGGCACCAGCCATGCAACGTGCTCTTTCCACTCCATGCCGATCAAGTGCCACTGCTTTGTCGCGGGATTCGACAATAGAAGCGAGCGCGGAAAGGCCGTGAGATGGGCGGCACCAGCTGGGGGCGCGGCCCGATACCAGGGATAAATGATATAGGTTCCTGAGAGAACGGTGAGCCATGCCACGGCAGCCATAACGGTCAGATAAATGCCGAGAACGCGATCCCCTTTAGGTGTGGAGTGCTCATTCGTTGCGGAACGCAAAAAGAGCAGGACAATTGCTCCGGAGCAAGCAAGTAGATAGAGGGCTCCAAAGCCCATGCCATGGACAAGTGTCCAGAGACTACGCGTGGTGATTTCCATAGGACGGGACCTCTGGTAGATCTGAAGGAACGGAACGTGCATGGAGAGTGTGCGGTCTATTTATCGAGTGGCGGCGTTCGGTGACTTGAACGCCGCCAGGATGGTTAGAAGGTGATCTTCGCCGCAAACTGAATCTGACGCTCAGTTCGTTGAAAGGTTGATTCAGAAGCTGCCGAGGAGATGGTTCCAATGGCGGCTGTATTAGCGGTTGCGGCCGGATTATTGAACTGCGGCGTGTTGGCGAGGTTGAAAGCCTCCGCGCGGAGTTGAAGGACCTTCGACTCAGTCAGGTGGGTATCCTTGAAGATTGAGAAATCTACACTCTTTGTGCCCGGACCTTCAAGAATATTGCGGCCCGAGTTTCCCCACGTCCCCGCGGCGGGAACCGCGAAGGCCGCGGTATTGAACCATGCCCCAAGTGTGCGCTTGCTGGGGGGCAGCGATCCGTTGCCGAAACCGGGAAGCAGTTGTGCGCGGGGCGACAGTCCATCGCCCAATGCAGTGCCCGAAGCGACGGAAAACGGCAGGCCATCGAAGAACTGCGCAATGGCGTTTACCTGCCACCCACGCTCAAGCGGTCCCAGCAGCCCGCTGCCCTTGAAGGGCAACTGGTAATTCGAGCTGGCGACAAAGCGATTCGGGACGTTGTAGTCCGCATTTCCGTAGTCGTAACGGATGTTATAGGGATTCGTAACGGAGGCCGATTCACCCGAACCTTCGTCCAAAGCGTGACTGTAGGTGTAGGAGGCGAGGAAGCTCAGTCCATGCGCGCGACGCTCAGCCGTGACTTGCACCGCATTATAGCTGGATACCTGCCGTGTTTCCAGCTCGCTGATCTGAGCGAAGAACGGATAGGGGCGCACTGCGGAAACAGTGGTCGCGCCATTCAATCCCAACTGACCCGCGTTGATGTCCCGAAAATTGTCCAGGTGGGTGCCCTTCGTTCCGACATAGGCAAATTTGAGGACGGTCGAGAAGGGGATCTGCTGCTCGATAGCCGCATGCCACTGCTCGGTGTATGGAGTTTTGTCATTCGGATCCACGGCAAAGGCGGGTGTATTGGGCTGCAACCCACTGCCCGACGTGACAGTGGTGTGAACATATCCATTCCTCGCATAGTTGAATGGAGTACCGTTGGTAGCCGCCCCAAAAGTGGCCGAATTATTGAACACCCAATAATCGTCTACGGGGACATTGGCCGACAAAGTAGACGAATTGCCGACGTCAGGCGCCGCGTAGTAGATGCCATAGCCGGCGTGAAAGACCGTCTTGTTGGTGATCTTGTAGGCTGCGCCCACGCGCGGCGCAAAGTTCGCGTTGTTGCCGCTCAATCCGCTCTTCGGAACACCGCTGGATCCCACCTGCTCCAGAGCCGTCGTCGAGGTGGAGGGAACGAAGGCGTATTCTTTGTTGTGAACTTCAGTCCATGGCCAGCCAAGGAAGTTCTCATAGTGCACGCCCAGGTTCAAGGTCAGCCTGTTGCTGACCTTGTAATTGTCCTGCGCATAGAAGGACAGATCGCTCTGTCGCAAACCGACCTCAGAGGGGAAGGAGTAGGAGCCGCTCGTCGGTGCACCGAAGAGCAGATCGCTCCAGGCCAGACCGGTGTAGCGCGTTGCGTAAGCCTCGGAGCCGTGCTCCGCGCCGGTTTGGAACATATTGTATTCGAGACGAATCAGATCGAAGCCGAGATCCAGCGAGTGCTTGCCGCGAACCAGGGTCAGATCGTCGTCCCATTGGTAATTGTTGGTTCCAATGTTCGTGGGGCTGTTGCCCGCGTCGCCGATCGCCGTGGAGCCGGTAAAGGTTATCACCGGCAACCCGTCGCTCAGGGGATTATTCGCAAAATCCACACCGGGAATGTTGAGGTTGGCGGGGGAGGCAAGGTTCAGTCCCGCATCCCAGTTTTTGGCGTAGACAAAGAAGCGAGTCCAGCCGTAGCGTGCCGTGTTGAGGATGGTTGGCGAGAAGACATGCGTTTCGCTGAGCACAGCCTGATGCGCAGGGTCCGACGCAGGCCCGCAGATGACGTCGCCCACCAGAGGCGTGGGCAGGACGCCGGGCTGGGAGAAGATGTCACGCCCTTGACTGTAGCGAAGGAAGGCGCTGTCATTTTCGGTAAACTTGCGGTCGATCTTCACATCAAAGTCGTCTTCGTTGATGATCAACAACGGGCCGTAGAAGAAATTGTTGGCTACCGCATTCGCACTGCCATAATTCGGCTGTGCATATTTCTGGTAGAAATTCAGAATGTTGATTCCGGTCTGGTCCAAACCCGGAGTATTTGCTGGAATGATGGGATTGGATTTTGTATATGTGATCGTATTGTTAAGTGGGTTCTTGATAACAAGGCTGGGTTTCTGAATAAAATAATTCGTGAAGTCATAACCTGCTGAAGTGATATCGACAACTGGCACACTTTCCACATTCGTCTGGCCCTGAGCGAAGCGCTTTCCAGCATAGTCGGCAAAGAAGAAGGTCTTGGGATTGGCCTGCTTGGGAAAGACTGGTCCGCCGAAGGTGACGCCAAA
>Ga0302202_10005389_pt1 | contig 13062 bp, 10 predicted proteins | sample II_Bog_N3_3_FD_194579 | JGI IMG/M metagenome (GOLD analysis project Ga0302202, IMG submission 194579) | Peat permafrost microbial communities from Stordalen Mire near Abisko, Sweden - II_Bog_N3_3 | ecosystem: Environmental > Terrestrial > Soil > Wetlands > Peat | place: Sweden: Abisko...
CCGGCACGAGCACGGGCACGGGCACGGGAGGCACCGGCACGAACACGGGCACCGGAGGCACCGGCACGCCCACCGGCGGGGTGCTCCCTGGTCGCCGAACCCGTGCTCGAGGTCATGGGGGACAGTCCAGCAGGGGGGTGTATCAGCGGTCGGCGGACTGGGTGGGAGACCCCAACTGACGGACCGTCAGACCAGGCGGTACACTCCGATCCATGGCCGATATGCCCTGGATCATCTCCGTAGACGACCACGTGGTGGAACCACCCACCGTCTGGTCGGACCGCCTCCCGAAGAAGTACCACGACGTCGGACCGAGGATCGTCCGGGCCCCCATGGGGGAGATCACCTTCATCGGCGGAAAGCTCACCGTCGTGCCGGGCTCCGAGGGCTTCCCCACCGACTGGTGGTACTACGAGGACTTGAAGCGTCCGCTGCTGCGGGTGGACTCCGCGGTCGGCGTGCCCCGTGAAGAGGTCACCATGCGGGGTGTGACCTATCAGGACATGCGGCCCGGCTCCTACGAGGTGGCACCCCGGTTGGAGGACATGGACCTGAACCATCTCGAGGCCTCGCTGTGCTTCCCGACCTTCCCGCGCTTCTGCGGACAGACCTTTACCGAGGCCCAGGACAAAGAGCTCGCCCTTCTCTGCGTGAAGGCCTACAACGACTGGATGGTCGAGGAGTGGTGCGGACCCGAGGCCAAGGGTCGCCTCATCCCGTTGTGCCTGATCCCGCTGTGGGACGTCGAACTGGCGGCCGCCGAGGTGCGGAGGAATGCCGACCGTGGCGTCCGCGCCGTGTGCTTCAGCGAGATCCCACCCTTCCTGGGCCTGCCCTCGGTGCACGATCCCGACCACTACTGGGACCCGTTCTTCCGGGCGTGCGAGGAGACCGGCACGGTCGTCAACATGCACATCGGTTCGTCCTCCAAGATGCCGTCGACATCGGCGGACGCTCCCCCGGCCGTCGGCTCGACCCTGACTCACTCCAACGCCACCTACTCGATGGTGGACTTCATGTTCTCGGGAGTGCTGGTGCGCTTCCCCGAGCTCAAGCTGGCCTATGCCGAGGGCCAGATCGGCTGGATCCCCTACATCCTCGAGCGGGCCGACACGGTCTGGGAGGAGAACCGGGGCTGGGGTGGCGTGGCCGACATCGTCCCCGAGCCCCCCTCCACCTACTTCTACCGCCAGATCTACGGCTGCTTCTTCAGCGACGCCTTCGGCCTCAAGAACATCGAGTCCATCGGCGTGGACAACATCACCTATGAGTCCGACTACCCGCACTCCGACTCGACCTGGCCCGAGACCCGCCAGATCGCTGAGAAGCAGATGAAGGACCTCACCGACGAGCAGATCTACAAGATCGTGCGAGGCAACGCCATCAAGCTCTACGACCTCGACTTCAAGTAGTCCCGTGCAGCTGACCCTCGTGGCCTAGGCCGGGACCCCCATGGATCTCCGATACACCCACGCCGAACAGGCGTTCCGCGCCGAGTTGCGGCAGTGGCTGTCGGACACCCTCCCGGGGCTGCCCGACAAGCCCTCACCCGAGGACTGGCCGGGTCGGCGCGCCTACGACACCCACTGGCAGCGCCTGCTCTTCGATGCCGGCTACGCCGGCGTGGACTGGCCCGTGGCCGGAGGTGGCCGGGGGTCCACCCCGGTGGAGGAGCTCATCTTCAAGGAGGAGCTCGAGCGGGCCCACGCCCCCTACGTGGGGGTCAACTTCGTCGGCCTCCTGCACGCCGGCCCGACCGTCATCGCCGAGGGGACGCCCGAGCAGCGGGAGCGCTTCCTCCCCCCGATCCTGCGGGGCGACGAGGTCTGGTGCCAGGGGTTCTCGGAGCCGGGGGCCGGCAGTGACCTGGCGTCCATGCGCACCCGCGCCGTGCGCGACGGCGACCACTACGTGATCACCGGGTCGAAGATCTGGACCTCCCACGCCGAGGTGGCCGACTACTGCGAGCTGTTGGTGCGGACGGGGCCCGAGGACAGCCGCCACCGGGGCATCTCGTGGCTGATCCTGCCCATGGACACCCCGGGCGTGGAGATCCGGCCGCTCACCACCATCGCCGGATCGACCGAGTTCGCCGAACTGTTCCTCGACGAGGTCCAGGTGCCGGTGGCCAACCGCGTCGGTGAGGAGAACGACGGATGGAGGGTCACCATGGTGACCCTCAGCTTCGAGCGCGGCACCGCATTCGTGGGCGACCTGCTGGAGGCCATCGAACTGCTGTCGTCGGCGGTGGCACTGGCCCAGCGCACCGGTGCGTGGTTGGATCCCGGCGTGCGGCGCCAGGCCGGGCACCTCCGGGCCGAGCTCGACGCGCTGACCGCCCTCACCAAGCGCAACGTGACGCAGGCGGCCCGGACCGGCGTACCCGGAATGGGAGGGACGTTCTTCAAACTGGCCTACACCGAGACGCGCTCCAAACTGGGCGAATTCACCCTGTCACTGCTGGGCCGGGCGGGACTGGCCGCCGACGACGTCGACGGGCTCGACGGGCTCGGGGTGCTTCCCGCATCCACCATGGTGGAGGATTGGCTGCGGGGGATCTCCCTCACCATCGCCGCCGGCACGTCCCAGATCCAACGCAACATCCTCGGCGAGCGCATCCTGGGCCTGCCCAAGGAGCCGTCCGTGACCACCCAGGCTCCGGCCTCCGTCGGTGGCCCCTCGGGCCCGACGGGGTCGTAGGGGCCTCGGATGGACTTCGAGCTCACCGAGTTCCAGACCGACCTGGCCGACGGGGTCCGCCGGATGTGCCAGGGCCAGTTCGCCCTCGAACAGCTGCGCGCCTTCGAGCTGGCGGAGCAGGTCGTCGACCGGAAGGGGTGGCGCTCCCTCGGCGAGGCCGGCGTCTTCAACCTGTGCCTGGCCGAGGAGGCCGGCGGGGTGGGACTCGGCCTGGCCGAGGCGGCGCTGGTCTTCGAGGAGCTGGGACGGGCCCTGGTGCCCGGTCCCCTGGTTGCCTCGCATCTGGCGGCGGGCCTGATCGACGGGGCCGACGACGGGTCGGTGGTGGTGGGCCTGGTCGAAATCGGCGCACCCGGCACCGGTGACGTCGCCCCGCTGATCGTCGAGTGGCTCGGTGACCTCGACGTCCTGTTGGTCCTGTCGGACGTGGGGGTGGCGGCGGTGGACCCGCAGGAGCTCGACGCCGTGAGGCTGTCGCGGCCGATGGACCCACTGACCCCGGTGTGGTCGGTCCCGCGCCTGCCACCCGGCACCCCGGTGGGGGGACCGGACATCGCGGCCTGGTGGCGGCGGGACGGCGCCGTGCTCACGGCGGCGCTCCAGGTCGGCTCGGCCGCGTGGACCACCGATCTCGCCGTCGAGTACGCCAAGCACCGGCACCAGTTCGGACGGCCCATCGGCGGGTTCCAGGCCGTCAAGCACCTCTGCGCCGACATGGCGGTCCGGGCCGAGCTGGCCCGGTGCGCGGTGCAGGCCGCCGCGGTGACGGTCGACCAGCCCGACGTGGGTGACCCGGGGGCGGCTGCGGCGGGAGCCAAACTGCTGGCCGACGAGGCGGCGATCACCAACGGCCGGTCGTGCATCCAGGTCCACGGGGGCATGGGCTTCACCTGGGAGATCCCCGCCCACCTGGCCTACAAGCGGGCCCGGGTCCTCGCCACCCAATTCGGCACCGACGACGACCTGGCCGAGTCGTTGGGGCTGTGGCTGGCCGACCCGACGACCGGGGACGCCACCGGGTCGGACGGCCGGTGACCGGTCGGCGTCGCGGCCTACGCTGACCCGGTGACCACTCCCCCCATCGCCCCACCCCACGACGTCGTCACCGTGCTCCCCGAGGACCGCACGGCCTTCGGCATCCAACTCCCGGTCCAGTCGCAGTCGACCATCTACGCCCAGCCCTGGGAGGCCGGGGCCGGACCTGACGAGCTGGCCACGGTGGCCCTGGCCTGCGAAGCCGCCGGCTTCTTCTACGTGGGCGTCTGCGACCACACCTTCATCCCCGAGCGACTGGCCGGCGCCATGAGCACCGTCTGGTACGACACCATCGCCACCCTGGGGTGGCTGGCCGGCGTCACGACCGAGATCCGTCTCCTCTCGCACATCTACGTGGTGGCGCTGCGTCACCCCCTGCGAGCGGCCAAGGAGTTCGCCACCGTGGACGCCCTGTCGCACGGGCGCCTGATCTGCGGGGTCGGCGCCGGTCACGTGATCGAGGAGTTCGACCAGATGGGCCCGGAGTTCGACCACCGGGGCCCGGCCACCGACGAGGCCATCGTCGGTCTGGCCGCCGGGCTGGCCGAGGAGTTCCCGGTGCTGGACGGACCCCGCTGGAAGGCGTCCGACCTCGGCCTCAAGCCCCGGCCCGTGCAGGTCCCGCGGCCACCGATCTGGGTGGGCGGCTCGTCACCGGCGGCGCTGCGCCGCACCGCCCGCTACGCCGACGGATGGCTCCCCCAGTCACTCGGCCCCAATGGGGAACTGGTGAGCGAGCTCCGTCGGATGCGCGACGAGTTCCGGGACGGGGCCCCGCTCGACATCGGGGGCATCTCCGCCGGACTCCACGTCGGGCCCCCGCTGTCCGGACCCGAGCTCCCTCCTGGGACCGTGGCGGGTTCGGCCGACCGTGTCGCCGAGTACCTGCGGCCGTTCCGGGAAGCCGGAGTGGGACAGATCCAGGTCCGTTTCCCGGCGCAGTCGGTGGAGGAGCTGGTCGACCAGATCGCCGCCTTCGGGAGCGACGTGGCACCACTCGTCGACGACTGACGGCACCGACCCCCGCCGGCCTGTCCGGCGCGACACCGCCGATCCGGCCCACCGGCGCGTCAGCCCGAGGAGCCGGTGGTGGTGCCCGGTTTCGTCGTGGTGGTGCTGGAGCGAGACGTGGTGGTGCCGGTGCCCGGGCTCTGCGTGGTCGTGGTCCCACCGCCCGAGGCGCCCGGCAGGATCGTCGTGGTGGTCGTGGTGGTCACCCCGGTGGTACTGGTCCGAGGGGCCGTCGTCGTGGTGGACCCAACCGCCTGGGTCGTCGTGGTGGTCGACGGGTGGGTGGTCGTGGTGGTCGAGGTCGTGGTCGTCGACGTGGAGGTGGGCGACGTCGTCGTCGTGCTGACCGGGACGGCCCCGGGGATGTAGTAACCGCCGACCACCGCCCCTTTGGTGTCGCTCTGGGCGGGGTTGAAGTAGAGCACCGCCCCGAGCCCCAGGAAGGCGATGGCCATCACCAACGTGGACCTCCGGATGGGGAACCGGCGGTGGACGGGGACGGACATGTAACCGACCAGGGGGCTGTGCTTGACCCGGTCATCCGCCCGAGGGTCCTTCCTGGCCCAGGGTGCCCGGGCCCCGAACGGCTGCGGATCCTCGTCGTCGGGCAGCGCCCCCGTGTCCCCGTCCATGTCGCTCATGCGGCGGCCCTGTCGCTCATGACGTTGGCCCTGTCACTCATGACGTCGGACCGTCCCCAATGCCGGGCGAGCTCACACCGGCGGCGCGCAGCGCGGTGGCGGCCCGCAGCCGGATCTCCCGTCCCACTTCGAACTGACGCCCGGGCAGAGTGCGGGCGATGAGCCGGAGCTGCACGTAGCCCACGTCGATGGTCTCGACGCCGGCCACCACCGGGTCACCCAACAGCAGGGGGCTCCAGTGGGGGTCGGCCGCCATGTCGGCGAACATGCCCTTCAGTAGCCCGGTGACCCGTTCGAGGTCCTCGGTGACCGACACCGGGATGTCGATGACAGCCTTCGACCAGTCCTTGGACAGGTTGGTGACCTGGCGGAGGGCACTGTTCGGGACGACCACCAGCTCCCCCTGGGCCGTCCGGACCTTGGTGACCCGGAGGGTGAGCTCCTCGACGGTCCCGGTGATGCCGGTGGGCTGGCCCGGGACCGACAGGCGGATGACGTCGCCGAAGGCGAACTGGTGCTCGGCGAAGAGGAAGAACCCGGCCAGCAGGTCGCCGACCATCTGCTGGGCACCGAAGCCCAGTCCGATCCCGATGACCGTGGCCGGCGCCACCAGCGTCGTGAGGGGGATCCCCAACCGGTCGAGGGCCAGGATGGCCGCGATGAAGCCGGCCAGAGCGACCACCACCCACTCCACCGCCTCGCTGACCGCCCGCGAGCGCTTGAGACCCTCGGACGCCACCAGACCGGACTCGATCTGGGCCCGGATCTGCCCGTCGATCCAGTTGCGCCGGCGCGCGCCGATCCAGTGGGCGAACCGGATGAGGAGGCCGGTCCCGAGCAGCAGCACGACCGCTGGGAGCAGGTGGTTTTGGAACCAGGATTGATGGATGGACACGAAAGTACCATCCGCCTGTGCGCCCACCCCGGGGCCGACGGCCGGCGCGCCCCGAGCAGGGCCTCGCGCCGTGCCGTAAACTGACGGTCTGTCAGGTCCTGGACCGGCAGCGCCACGACGCCCACGGAGGGAACGCACCATGCTCGACTACGTGATCCGAAACGGCCTGGTGGTCGACGGCACCGGGGCCCCCGGCCGCCGGGCCGACGTGGGCATCCGCGACGGCAAGATCGTCGCCGTCGGGGTAGTAGAGGGGTCCGGGTCGACCGAGCTCGACGCCGAGGGCCTGGTGGTGGCACCGGGCATCATCGACCCCCACACCCACTACGACGCCCAGCTGTTCTGGGACCCCACCGCCTCGCCCTCCAACCTGCACGGCGTCACCACGGTCATCGGGGGGAACTGCGGGTTCACGCTGGCCCCCATCAAGGCCGAGGACCACGACTACATCCGGCGGATGATGGCCAAGGTGGAGGGGATGCCGCTGGTGGCTCTCGAGGACGGCATCGACTGGAACTGGACGACGTTCGGCGAGTACCTCGCGCACCTCGAGGGGAACCTCGGGGTCAATGCCGGGTTCCTGGTGGGGCACTGCGCCATCCGGCGATGGGTGATGGGCCAGGACCGCGGCAACGAGGTGGCGTCGGAGGAGGAGCTGGCCGCCATGACGGCGCTGCTGGCCGAGTCGATCGAGGCCGGCGGCCTGGGCTTCTCGTCGTCCCAGTCCCGCACCCACTCCGACGGGGACGGCAACCCCATCTCGTCACGGTACGCCGACCGCCGCGAGATGTTGGCCTTCTGCGAGGTCGTCCGCGACCACCCCGGGACCACGCTCGAGTACATCACCAACGGCTGCCTCGACACCTTCACGGACGAGGAGATCGACCTGATGGTGGCCATGACCACCACGGCCCGCCGCCCGCTCAACTGGAACCTGCTCACCATCGACTCCCGGACGCCCGACAGGACGGCCCGCCAGCTCGAGGCGTCGGCTCGGGCGGCCGAGGAGGGCGGCCGCATCGTGGCGCTGACCATGCCCACCTTGGTGCCGATGAACATGAGCTTCCGTACCCACTGCGCGCTGTTCCTCATCCCGGGCTGGGGCGACGTCATGGGACTGCCGGCCGAGGAGCGCATCGAGAAGCTGAAGGACCCGGCGGTGCGGGCCCACCTCGACGAGGTGGCCCACTCCGAGCAGGCGGGTGTGTTCCGGCGGCTCTCGCATTGGGCCAACTACATCATCGGTGACACCTTTGCCCCCGAAAATGAGGGCCTGAGCTGGAGGGATGTGGGATCGATCGCCGAGGAACAGGGCAAGGCGCCCTTCGATGCCCTCCTGGACCTGGTCATCGCCGACGACCTCCGGACCGTGCTGTGGCCCAAGGCCTCGGACGGCGACGAGGCGTCGTGGCGGGCCCGCGTGGAGGTGTGGGACAACCCCGGCGCCATGGTCGGCGGCTCGGATGCCGGCGCCCACCTCGACCGGATGTGCGGATCCAACTACCCGACGTCGTTCCTCGGCGACTGCCTCCGGAAGCGGAAGCTGGTGCCGATGGAGCGGGCCATCCAGCTGATGACCGAGGCACCGGCCGAGCTGTTCGGGCTCAAGGACCGGGGCCGGGTGGCCGAGGGCCTGGCGGCCGACCTGTTCGTGTTCGACCCCGAGACGGTGGGCTCCGAGCCCGCCACTCTCGTGGACGACCTCCCCGGGGGGAGCCCGAGGCTCGTCGCCGACGCCATCGGCGTCGTCCGGGTACTGGTCAACGGCGTCGAGACCATCGCCGACGGCAAGCCCACCGGCGCCCTGCCCGGCAGCCTGCTGAGATCGGGCAGGGACACCGTGACGGTGGACACCTCGCTGACACCGGCCTGACAGCCTGACAGCCCGGCAGCCCGGCAGCCCGGCAGCCCGGCGCACAGCCCGACAGCCCGGCGCACCGGCCGGGCACCGAAGCCGGACCTGCCGTCGGGCAGACGAGCACCTACACTGCGGATCGACGTGCTGACGAGGCGTCAGATCCATCCGGCGCCCGCCGGTCACACGAGTACCCGGCACCCGCCGGTTCCATAACCAGTGCCGGCAGGCCCGGCGTGGGATCCACGATGATCCCCGACCGCGAAAGGGGACCCACTATGGGAGATCAGGTCACCAAGGACGAGACCCAGCTGTTCATCGGGGGGAAGTGGGTCGACGCCGGGAACGGCACCTACGACGTCATCAACCCGGCCACCGAGCAGCCGGTGGGCAAGGCGCCCAACGCCTCGGTGGGCGACGCCGAGGACGCCGCCGCCGCCGCCCGCGAGGCCTTCCCCGCCTGGGCGGCCACACCGGTCGAGGAGCGACTGGCCCTGCTGAAGGCGGCCAGTGCCGCCATCCGGGCGAAGAACGACGAGCTGGTGCCCCTGGTCATCGCCGAGACGGGCGCCACCGCTTCGGTCGGCTCACGCATGCAGGTGCCGGTCTGTGCCGACCGGTTCGACCGCTTCTCGAGGGACATCCGTCACGTGCAGGAGTCCATGCTCCCCCCCATCGCCACCTCGGCCACGCCACTGGCACCCGGCGGCCTGATCAGTGCACTGGCCTACCGGCAGCCGGTCGGCGTGGTGGCGGCCATCGCCAGCTACAACTTCCCGCTCACCAACATGGCCGGCAAGGTGGCACCGGCCCTGGCCATGGGTAACACCGTGATCATGAAGCCGGCTCCCCAGGACCCGCTGGCCATCGTGGAGCTGGCGCGCGTGCTGGAGGAGGTGGGCTTCCCGCCGGGCGTGGTCAACCTGGTCAACTCGGCCGACCCCGAACCGGCCTCGGTGCTGACCACCTCGCCCGACGTCGACATGGTGTCGTTCACCGGCTCGACCGCCGTGGGCCAGCGGATCGCCGCCGCCGGCGGCCCCACGATGAAGCGGATGCTGATGGAGCTGGGCGGCAAGGGCGCCGCCGTCGTGTTCGAGGACGCCGACATCAAGTCGGTGGTGACCGCGGTGGGCTCGACCTGGGCCTTCCACTCGGGACAGATCTGCACGGCACCGACGCGGGCCGTCGTCCATCGGAGCGTCCTCGACCAGGTGATCGCCGGGCTGACCCAGTTCGCCGGCTACCTCACGGTGGGTGATCCCACCGAGAAGGAGACCGTGGTCGGCCCGCTCATCTCGGCCGCGCAGCGCCAGCGGGTCCTCGACCACATCGAGACGGGCCGCCAGCAGGGTGAGATCGTGGCCGGTGGTGGTCGCCCCGAGCATCTCGAGACCGGGTACTACGTCGAGCCCACGCTCATCACCGGCACCAACGACATCACCGTGGCCCGCGAGGAGATCTTCGGCCCGGTGGTGGTGGTCATCCCCTTCGACGACGAGGAGGAGGGCATCGCCATCGCCAACGACTCGGAGTTCGGTCTCTACGACTACGTCTTCTCCGGAGACACGGCCCGGGCGTTCCGTGTGGCCAAGCAGCTGCGGGCCGGCCACGTCGGCATCAACACCGCCCAGCGCAACATGGACGCCCCGTTCGGTGGCTTCAAGATGAGCGGCATCGGACGGGACGGTGGCGACTACAGCCTCGAGGCCTACTCCGAGCTCCAGTCGATCATCTGGGCCGGCTGAGCCGGTCAGGACCAGGACTGGGCTCGGGGTCGCGGCTGACGGTCAGCCGGCGCCGAGGAACGGGGCGCCGTAGGCGAAGACCCCTCCGTCGCTGCCCACCAGCCAGTAGCCCCCGGTCGCTGGATCGGACGTCATCCCGACGATGGGGGCGGCCAATGCGGTGCCGCCGGCACTCCCGTGGAAGCCGGCCCAACCGTAGGTGAAGATGCCGCCGTCGGAAGACACGAACCAGTAGCCCGCGCCCCTGGGGGCAGCCGCCATGCCGTCCACCGGCTGGTTGAGGTGCCGACCCCCGGTCGATCCCAGGAACCGGGCGTGGAAGGCGAAGATCCCTCCGTCGCTGGCCACCATCCAGTACCCGCCGGTGGCGACGTCGGCGGAGATGCCGACCACCGGTGCGTTCAGGCGGCGTCCACCCATGGAGCCGTAGAACTTGGCGTCACCGAAGGCGAAGATGCCGCCGTCGCTGGCCACCAACCAGTAGCCGTTGTCGTCCGGGGTCGGGGCCAGGTCCACGACGGGGGCGTCGAGTGGGTGGCCACCCATGGAGCCGTAGAAGCGGGCGTCACCGAAGGAGAAGATCCCGCCGTCGCTGCCGACCAACCAGTAGCCGCCGCCGTCGGACGTCGCCACAATGTGGGTGATGGGCGCGTCCAGGGCACGACCGGCCATCGATCCGTAGTTGACGGCGGCACCGTGGGCGGTGACGCTCCCGTCGGCCCGGGCCACCCAATAGCCGTTCCCCGACGGGGTGGAGGCGATGCCCACGGCCGCCGCCAGGGCGCTGCCGTCGGGCTCGCCGGGGACCGACGGGACCTGGGAGGGATAGGCGAACTGGCCCCCGGTGGCGGTGATCAGCCCGCCGGGGCCGATGGTCTGCCCGGGACAGTAGACGGGGTCACCGGTCTCGGTCCCGGCCACCATGGGGCTGGCGGCCACGGGTTGACCCTGCGACTGGTCCTGGGCGACCTGCCGGGCGCTGGCCGACGAATAGTCGCTATAGGCGTAGCCGAAGACCTCGACCGTCCAGGCCTGGTGGTCGGCGCAGGTCACCCCGACGCCGACCGAGGTGTACGCCGCTCCGAGCTCGTTCTGACGGTGCCACGCCGACGTCATGTAGTCGTTGTCCATGCCGTCCGAGCCGTCCCCGGGCCAGAACCCGTACCCGGTGTTCCCGGAGTTGGCGGCCAGGATGCAGGTCTGGCTGGTCGCCGACGGGCACGGGGGCAGCGGCGGGTCCGAGACCACCCCGGTGGCGGCGATGTGCTCCGACCACGCCTGGGCGTAGGCCTGGAGCCCCGAATCCACCTGGAGCTGGGGGATGGTGGCCACGGCCGTCGACCGGACGGCCCGCTCGGCGTTGACCCGGGCCGTCAGGTCCGCGGCGTACAGGGACTCGACCTGGCTGACGGTCAACGGCGCCGAGGTGGCACTGGCCCGGCCCTGGGTGGCCGTGGACACGGCGGTGATGAGCCCGGCCACGAGCAGCAGCGCCGCCAGGACCGCCGCGGTCACCCGCACGGGCCTCCGGGCGGGTCGGATCGGGGCCTGGGGCCCACCTGGAGCGGGAGTCGTCCCTGAGGCCGGACCCTGGAGGGCGGCGAACTGGTCGGAGTCCTTCCCGGTTCGATCATCGTGCACAGCGAATCGCTTCCCTCGGTCCTCTGTCGGTGCGTCCGGCGTAGGCCCGCCCCGGGAGCGCACGCCTCTTCCGGGGACTATCGGCACCAACTCCCGGAAACTGTTGCCTCTTTCGGCTACAACAGTCCAATGCCGGTGCCTGTCTCTCCATCAATTCCTTCATCGTTCAGCGCGCTGGTCTCCCGGATATCCAACTGGGGGCGGTGGGGCCCGGACGATCAGCTCGGCACACTCAACCTGATCGACGGTGCGGCCCGGCTCAGGGGCGTGGCGGCCGTCGAGCACGGTACTGCCTTCGCACTGGGACTGCCCCTTTCCCAGCTCGAGGGCATCCAGATGGGTTTTGTCCCTGGTCGGGTGAATCCCACACGCTCCATGATCTGTGTAAACAGCCCACTAAGCGCGGATCCCCACTGGATTGCCTCATCCGAAGACGAGGTCACTCTGGCGCTCCAGTGTGCCACGCATTGGGACGGATTGGCGCACGTCTCCTACGGCGCAGGTCAGGGGGGTGGGCGGCTCTACAACGATTTCCCGGCCTCGTCGGTGACCGAGGAGGGCGCCACCCGGCTCGGGATCCACCTGGTCCGGTCGCTCGTCTCCCGGGGGGTCCTGCTGGACCTGCCGCGGGCCCTGGGCCTGGAATTGCTGGAACCGGGCTATCCCATCACCCCCGACGACCTGGACCGGGCCGCTGAACTGGGGAACCTCACCGTCGAGCCGGGTGATGTGGTCCTCGTGCGGACCGGTCAGGCCGCCCACCTGGCCCTTCCCGGCCGGCCCGGCATCGGTGGCGCCGAGCCCCGCCGGGACCTGGTCGCCTACACCTGGCCCTCACCCGGCCTGACCGTGGCCACGGCGGAGTGGTTCCACGACCACGACGTGGCCGCGGTGGCCACTGACACCATGGTGCTCGAGGTCTACCCCTGCGAGGACCCCGACCTCTACCTCCCCGTCCACCTGCTCCACCTGGTCGAGATGGGCATGACCCAGGGCCAGAACTGGTTCCTGGACGAGCTGGCCGACGCCTGTGCAACCGACGGTCGCTACGGGTTCCTCCTCGACGCCACCCCGCTCCCCTTCACCAATGCGCTGGGCTCACCGGTCAACCCGGTCGCCATCCGCTGAGCGGCCCCCACGGCCCCGAATGGCCGCGAACGGCCCTGAACGGCCTTCATGGCGCCGAGTGGCCCTGGATGGACCGTACTCAGCCCCTGGGGGCCGGAATCCCACCCGTGGGTCCCCGGCCCTTGGCCGTGGCCGCCTTCAACTCGGCGGTGCGGGCGGACGCCGCCCCTCCCCCCACCACCGGGCCGGTGCGCGGGGGTGGTCCCTGGGCACCGGCCACGCTGGCCCCGTCGGGAGCAGGCCGGCCCGTCACCGACCAGTGCAGGAGCCGGGCCTGGCTGTCCACCAGCGAGGCCGTCCGGATCCCCCAGAACTCGAAGCCGTACCGGTGGCCGGCCACCTGGGCCAGCATGGCGATCAGCGTGCCGGCGGCGGCCATGGGGTCCGAACCCGCCGGGGACACGGCGC
>Ga0302202_10005398_pt1 | contig 13050 bp, 9 predicted proteins | sample II_Bog_N3_3_FD_194579 | JGI IMG/M metagenome (GOLD analysis project Ga0302202, IMG submission 194579) | Peat permafrost microbial communities from Stordalen Mire near Abisko, Sweden - II_Bog_N3_3 | ecosystem: Environmental > Terrestrial > Soil > Wetlands > Peat | place: Sweden: Abisko, Stordalen...
CGTGGTGTGCTCGACCGCTTCTGCGCCTGGACTGCCCCTTGTCACGTCTGTCGCCACGGCACCTGCCGACCTGGCGGCCCTGCGCAAGGCGTTGCAAGCGGCCTGCAGCGATTCCACCGTGGCCGACGCACGCGAGGCGCTGTTCATCGGTGGATTCGAGGTCGCGTCGGCAGAGGCCTGGCAAGTCATCGACGAGGTACGTCGGGCAGCGATCCACATCGGCCTGTGAGGGACTCCGGCCTCAACCGCCTCGTCCTGCGTTGTCGAGGGCTCGATCGTCGACCGAGTTCGCCTGCGCGATCTGGCTGCCCGCGGGGACGCTGTGCGTCAGCCAGACGTTGCCGCCGATCGACGCGCCCCGGCCGATGGTGATCCGGCCCAGCACCGTGGCGCCGGCATAGATGACGACGTCGTCCTCCAGGATCGGATGGCGCGCGCCGCCCTTCGTCAACTCCCCGTCCGCGCCCGTGGCGAAGCGCCTGGCGCCGAGCGTCACCGCCTGGTAGATGCGCACGTTGCGGCCGATGACCGCCGTCTCGCCGATCACGACGCCCGTGCCGTGGTCGATGAAGAAGTGCGAGCCGATCGTGGCGCCCGGATGGATGTCGATGCCGGTCGCGCCATGGGCCAGCTCCGCCACGATCCGCGCCAGCAGGGGCACCTCCAGTTCGTGCAGGCGATGGGCGAGGCGATGGTGGATCACCGCATGCAGGCCCGGATAGCACAGCAGCACCTCGTCGACGCTGCGCGCCGCCGGATCGCCCCGATAGGCGGCCAGGACATCGGTGTCGAGCAGTTCGCGGATCCCCGGCAAGGCCTGGCCGAAATCGCGCACGATGGCGAGCGCGCGCGCCTCGACGTCGCCGGCCACGCGGCCCGCGGCGCGGGCCTGGTGGATGAGTTCCAGCTTCACCTGGGTCGACAAGGCGTTGAACGCGGTGTTCAGCGTGTGGCCGACGAAGTAGTCCTCGTGCTCCTGGCGCAGGTCCGGCGGCCCGAGCCGCATCGGGAACAGGGCCGCGCGCAAGCTCGTCATGATCTCGGCGAGCACCTCGCGCGACGGCAACTCGCGGCCGCTGGAGTCGGCGTGCCTCGCCTGCAGCGTGCGCCATCGCTCGCGGGCCTGGCGCAGCTGGCCGACCACGTCCTGGAGGTTCAATGCCGCGTCCGGGGGCGCGGAGGCCGCGGGCTGGCGTGGCGGGGTGGACGGCGTGTCGTCGATGCTCATTCGGGCGTTTCAAGGAGAGGGGACGAAACCGCGATCCGACCCATGCTGGATCCAAGGCGATCTCCGCAGGCGCGTAAGGTCTTTTGCACCCCGGCGGCGTATCTTTTCAAACGGATCCAGCCGACTCGAATCGCCCCACGAGCGCTCCGGCCTTGACGAGATCTTGTCGAGGCGGCCCTGCTTCTTTGCGGCTTATTTATACCAAAGCCGTTCAAATGGAAGGCGCAGCGAGGCAACACAGGGTCGACTCGTTGGAGCCTGCCAAGCACCGCGGCATGCGCCGGCAATCCTGCCCGCCGATCCGACCCGACATCCGCATGATCGCCACTCTCCTGGCAGGAATCACCGCTGCGCGCCGCGCAGGAGCCTTCGCGCTGCTCTGGTTGCTCGTGCTCACCGTCCTGAACGTGCAGACAGGCGGGGCCTGGCGGTCGACCATCCTGTTTGCGATACCCGTGGCCATCGTGTCCTGGACCAGCTGGCAGCGCGGCTTCCTGTTCGCCGCGATCGCGGTGATCGCTGCGTGGTACGGCGGTGCCATGCCGGAGCCCGGGTCCACCAGCCCGCTTTGGCTGGACGGCATGCTGTCGTTCCTCAAGTTGAGCATCGATGCCGTTGTGGTGAACGCCTGGGGCCGGCGCCGGCGAAGTCGCACCCTGCAGAGCGGCGGCAACTAGCCGCCCGTCAAGCCGGGTTCCTCTGCGCATTCCCAGTTCAAGGTCGACATGCCTGCCATCCCAGTGACCCGTGTCCGACGAGGCGCGCCGCGACCCCATGCGGGTTCGATCCGCATCGAGCTGGCGTCATCCGACGATTGGACAGCGCTGTGCCAGCTGGAAGACGCGTCCTTCCCTGGAGACCGCATCTCGGCGCGTAGTTGGCGCGCCCTGTTGGTGAGTCTGTCCGCCACGGTGACCGTCGCGCGTGAATCCTCGAGCTCCGGCAGCAGCGGGCGAATCGTCGGTGCAGCAGTGGTTCTTCAGCGCGCAGGGACTTCGGTCGCACGCCTGTATTCGATCGCCATCGCGGCGCACATGCGCGGCCGGGGTGTTTCAGCCGCGTTGCTCGAGGACGCGACGCAACGCATGCGCGACGCCGGGGCCGCCGTCCTGAGGCTCGAGACACGCGTCGACAACATGGCCGCGCAGAACCTGTTCGTCCGAAGCGGCTTCGTCCAACGAGGTCGCAAGATGGCCTACTACGAGGACGGCGAAGACGCGCTGCTCTACCAAAAGTCGCTCTGGAATCTTGGCGCGTCGGAACGCGACGCCGCGCTCAGCGCGCCCTACTACGGTCAGACACTCGATTTCACGTGCGGGCCGTGCGCCTTGTTGATGGCCATGGCGGCCCTCGATCCGGCAACGCCGCTGGATCGCGCAGCGGAGATCCGCGTCTGGCGCGAGGCGACGACGGTCTTCATGGCGGCGGGCCACGGCGGCTGCGGCCCGCACGGCCTGGCCCTGGCCGCCGAGAGGCGGGGCTTCCGCACGACGGTCTACGCCCCAGGTGGCAAGGCCATGTTCATCGAGAGCGTGCGTGACGTTCGCAAGAAGGAGGTGATCGAACTGGTCGAGGCGGACTTCCGATCGGAGCTCGCATCGACACAGTCCAGGATGGTCTCCACCTCGATGACCGCGGCACAGCTCGTGGATTGCCTGCATCAGGGACGCGTGCCTGTCGTCCTCATCAGTCTGTGGCGATTGCATGGCGAGAAGGGGCCGCACTGGGTGGTCGTGACCGGCTTCGATGGACACGTGTTCCGCATTCTCGACCCCATGGTCGCTCCGGTCGCGGGCTACCCCCCCATGACCATCACGGTGGACGAATTCCACCGCATCACCCGATACGGCCGACGGCGGCAAACCGCCGCGGTCGTCATCTCCAAGGAGTATTGAATTGGCTTCCGATCATCTGATCGTGGTGGAAAAGACCGCGGACTTCCGCTGGGCCGGCGCGGATGCGCGTGTCCTCACCGCCGAAGATTTCATCTCGGAGCGAGCGGAAGGCTACGAGGGCGGCCGGGCGCCGGCATCGAAGCGGCCACGCAAGGTCATCAACCTGTGCCGCAACTACGACTACCTCAGCCTGGGCTACTACTGCTCGCTGCTTGCCGAGGCTCGCGGCGACCGCATCACCCCCAGCGTCGAGACCATTCTCGACCTTCAGCAGCGCAGCACGCAGCAAGGCCTGCTCGCGCAGCTCGACCGGCTGATTGACGGACTGGACGACGTTCCAAGGTCGATCAACACCCTCAGCTTCCACGTCTTCTTCGGTCGCATCGAGGATCCCGCATTGGCAGACCTGGCACGCAAGAGCTTCGAGTTGTTCCGTTGTCCCTTGCTTGAACTGGCCCTGGAGCGTCCGCCAGGGCTGAATGGCTGGAAGACGACCTCGGTGAAGGCGCTCGATCCGAGAGACGTCGACGTATCGCGCGACGCCCTCTTTCTCGGTGCGCTGGACGAGTTCACGCGGAGACGCTGGAGCCCGACTCGCGTGCACAGCGTGCCGAAGATGGACCTGGCCATCCTGCACGATCCCAACGACCCCCTTCCACCGTCGAACCTCGCCACGTTGGCTCGCATGGTCGAAGTCGGCGAGGAGATGGACATCTCCGTCGAGCTGATCCGGAAGAAGGACTTCTCGAGGTTGACTCAGTTCGACGCACTGTTCATTCGAGAGACGACGGCGGTGGCCCACCACACCTTCAAGTTCGCCAAGAAGGCGCAGGCCGAAGGCATGCCCGTGATCGACGACCCCGGCTCGATCTTGCGCTGCACCAACAAGGCGTTCCTTGCGGAGCTCCTGCGCGAGAACGGCATCGGCACGCCTCGCACCCGCCTGGTCAGCCGCCGCACGCTCGCGCGGTTCGAGGATTCGCTCGACTATCCGGTCGTTCTCAAGGTTCCGGATGGCTCGTTCAGCCGCGACGTGAAGAAGGCCGTCGATTTCAAGCAGTTCCAGGCCATCGCGCAATCGATGTTCAAGGAGTCCGAGATCGTCCTGGTTCAGGACTTCATGTACACCGAGTTCGACTGGCGCGTCGGCGTACTCGACGGCGAGCCATTGTTCGTGGCGCGCTACTTCATGGTTCGCGATCATTGGCAGATCATCAAACATGCCGGCGACGGACAGCACGCGGAAGGTCGCACCGAGGCGGTGAAGATCAGCGAGACGCCACCGGCGGTGCTCCAGGCCGCGATCGCGGCGGCGAGCCTGATCGGCGACGGCTTCTACGGCGTCGACCTGAAGCAGAACGCCACCGGGGTTTTCGTGATCGAGATCAACGACAACCCGAACCTGGATGTCGGCGCCGAAGACAAGGTGTCGGGCGACGAGGTCTATCGCCGGCTATTGGGGCATCTGTTGGCGAAGTTCGAAGCTCGCAACGGAGCGGCGTCTCCGCAACCCGGCATGCTGCGCGAGCTCATGACGCTCGCCGAGCCGACTCGCGGCTTGTCCAGCACCACCCCGCTTCACGAGCCGCTGGCACGCACCCGTCATTGATGAAGTCTTTGTGGCCAGCCCTCGCTTCTTGACGACATCTTGATGCGACCTGGGCTCCAATGAGGCATGGATCGGCAGGATCATCTTGCCGACTTCGCGCAGGAGAATGCAATGAGACCCGCTTTGATCTGGCAATCGTTCGCGAAGCGCATGTATTGCGCCACAGGCGCGGTCCGGCGCTTCTTCGGGCCATTGCAGCCGGATGACATGAGCGCCCCGAAAGGGCTGCACGCGCCGTTCTGCGTCTCGTACGGCCGAGCGGTGTTCTGTTTTCACATCCCCCAGCAGCGCCCGCAATGGCAGGTCCGCGCGGGCGACGCACCCGAAGATTCGACGCGCCGCCAGATCTGAGCGCGCAGGCGCGGTTCGATGACGCCGTCGTCGGGAGGTCTGAAGAAGGGAAATTCCGGTCGTCGGCTACTGGCCCGCGGTGAGTCGATAGCCGACACCCGTCTCGGTGCGCAGGTGCTGGGGCCGTGACGGGTCGACTTCGAGCTTCTGGCGCAGGTTGCTCATGAAGATCCGCAGGTAGTGCGCGCTGTCGGCTCGGTTGGGGCCCCAGACCTCGCTCAGCAGGGCCTGGTGGGTCATGACGCGTCCCGCATTGGCAACGAGCACGGCAAGCAACCGATACTCGATCGGCGTGAGGTGCACGTCCTGTCCGCCGCGCAACACGACGCGCGCGGCCAGATCGACTTCGACCTCGCCGAAGCGGAATGCGGCGTCAGCCTGCCTGCCGAGCTGAGCGGCGCGTCGCTGCGCCACGCGAACCCGCGCCAGCAACTCGCCGGCGCTGAAGGGTTTGGTGATGTAGTCGTCAGCGCCGGCGTCCAGCGCGGCGATCTTGTCATTCTCGTGCGAGCGCGCGGACAGCACGATCACATGCACCTTCGACCAATTCCGCAAGTCCCGAAGGTAGTCGATGCCGGTGCCGTCGGGCAACCCGAGATCCAGGATGACGAGGTCGGGATGGCGCGTGCCGGCCTCGACCAGGCCTTGCCGCACCGATCCCGCTTCGAAGACCTGCCAGCCAGCGGGCTCGAGCGCCGATCGTACGAACCGTCGGATCTGGACGTCGTCCTCGATGACGACAGCAACGGGCGACTCGTTCACGACGTCGCCCCGAGGTTGCCCTGGTAGTCGAGCTCGGGTGCAGGCGGATCCGGCGGAGTGCCGACGGGCAAGGTGAAATGGAAGCGTGCGCCGCGGTGCTCGCGCGCGCCGTTCCCCGCGTCGACCCAGATGCGGCCACCGTGCGCCTCGACGATGGCACGACAGATGGCGAGGCCCAGCCCGACTCCAGGGGTCGCGGATTCGCGCTCGCCCCGCGCAAACTTCTCGAACAGCGCTTCCTCGCGGCCTGGCGGGAGGCCGGGGCCATCGTCCGCAATCGTCGTGACCACTTCTTCTCCGCTCAGGCGCGCCGAGATCGTCACCGTGCTGCCTGCCGGCGTGTACTTGGCTGCGTTCTCAAGCAGGTTGCAGAAGACGCGTTCGACGAGCACTGCGTCGAAGTTCAGCAGCGGCAGATCGTGAGCGATGGAGATCACGAGCCGGTGTCCCGCCATGATGGACGCGACCGCCTGGAGCGCGCTGCCGACGACCTCATCCAAGGGTTGCCACTGCAGATTCAGCTGAACCGAGCCGCTTTGCAACCGCGCCATGTCCAGCAGGTTGCCCACCATCGCGTTCATGCGCCGGGCGCCAGAAGCGATGCTCTGCGCCAGGTCGACTGCGGCCGCCGGGAGTCCATGAGTCTGCTGCACGAGCAACTCGGATGAACCGTAGATCGATGCGAGGGGAGTACGCAGGTCGTGCGAAACCGCCGCGAGCAGGGAGTTGCGCAGGCGCTCGGACTCCATCTGCACGGTCGCGCTCTGAGCCACTTCGACGTAGTGGACCCGCTCCAGCGCGACCGCCAACAGCGCCGCGAACGTCTCGAGCTGTTGGCGCTGTTCCGGCACGAGCAGCAGCCGCGTGTCCTCCGGCTTCACGGCCAGCACGCCGCGCGCGCGCATCGGCGTCGTCAGCGGCAGGTAGAGCCAGGCGCTGCCGGCCAAGGTATCCGTACCCAGGCCGGCGGCCTCGTTGTGGTTCATGGCCCATTGCGCGGTGCCAAGGTCGATGCCAGCGTCGTCAGCGCCCAGGATCGGAACCTCCAGCCGATCCTGCATGTCGAGCGCGAAGATCCGGGCCTTTGCTCGAAACTCGACAGCAACCGTACGTTCAGTCACTTCGACGACCTGCTCGCGCATCAGGACGCTCGACAGGGACCGCGCGAATTCGAACAGGGCGCGCGAACGTCGCTCGCGGTGCGTGGCCGCGCGCGCTTCGAAGCGCAGGCCCGCAGTCAATTGCCCGATGATGAGGCCGACGCCCAGCATCACGGCGAAAGTGAACAGGTACTGGACGTCAGAGATCGAGAACGACAGTTTCGGCGGAACGAAGAAATAGTCGAAGGCAGCGACATTCAGGAATGCGGCCAGCACCGCCGGCCCCCGTCCCAGTCGCACCGCGACGGCAACGACTGCAAGCAGGAACAGCATCACCGTGTTGGCCAAGGCGAAATATGGCTGCAGCGGATGCGCGAGCAATGTCGTCAGGGCGCAGGCTCCGACCGTCCACATGTACGGGATCGCACGCACGCCGACTTGCTCGTCGACGGCAGCCTCCGTGCGTATCGGACGCTCGGGCTGCGTCTGCGCAGACTGTCCGCGCCCGACCTCGATCAGGTCGAGATCCGCCGCGAACTGCGTGAGCTTGTATGCGAGCGTCGGACCCTTCCACCAGGCCTGCTCTCGGGTGTGGCCCATGAGCAGCTTGGAAAGATTGTGCCGTCGCGCATAGGCGACAAGCTCCGGGGCGACTTGCTGGCCGGAGAGCACTGCCGCAGTCGCGCCAAGCTCCTCCGCCAGCTTGACCGTGCGCAGGATGCGCTCGCGCTGGCCGCTCTCGAGGCGCTGAAGTGCCGGCGTCTCGACGTAGACGGCATGCCAGCCGATCGCCAGCTGCTGCGCGAGCCGGGCGGCGCTGCGCACCACATGGTTGGAGTTCTCGTGCGCGCCGATGCAGCACAGGAAGCCCGCTTCGGTCTTCCACACGTGGCCGATCGAGCGATCGACGCGGTAGGCTTGCACGTCGTCCTCGACCCGGTCTGCAGTTCGCCGCAGCGCCAGCTCGCGCAGCGCCATGAGATTGCCCTTGCGGAAGAAATTTCGGCCCGCTCGCTCGGCCTGCGCCGGCATGTAGACCTTGCCGGCCTGCAGCCGTGCGATCAGCTCGTCAGCGGGCGTGTCGACCAGCACGACCTCGTCTGCGCCGTCGAAGAACGTGTCGGGGAGCGTCTCCTGCACCCGGATTCCGGTGATGCCGCCGACGACGTCATTCAAGCTTTCCAGGTGCTGGACGTTGAGCGTCGAATAGACGTTGATTCCAGCTTCGAGCAGTTCCTCCACGTCCTGCCAACGCTTCGCGTGGCGCGATCCGGCGACGTTGGAGTGCGCCAGCTCGTCGACCAGCAGGAGCACAGGCTTGCGTGCAAGTGCACCATCGAGGTCGAATTCCTTGAGTGTCTTGCCGCGATATGGCACATCGGCCTGCGCGAGCAACTCGAGATCCCCGATCTGGGCGCCGGTCTCGACGCGTCCGTGCGTCTCGATGACACCCGCCACCACATCGACGCCCATCGCCTTCTGCATGCGCGCGGCCAGCAGCATGGCATAGGTCTTGCCAACGCCCGCGGACGATCCGAAGTAGATCCGCAGCTTGCCCCGCCCCGCTCGGTCTTCGCTCTCGCGGATCTGCGCAAGGAGATCGTCCGGGTTGGGTCTGTTGTCGTCGTTGGCCACGTACAAGGCTCTCTGGATAGGGGCTCTGAAGAGGAAAAGCCGCAGCGCGCTCTCATTCGACGCGTGCGGCTCCGGGATGCGACAGTCGGGCCGTTCAGGAATGTATCTTGTCGAGCGCAAGGTTCAACGAGAGCACGTTGACCCGGGGCTCGCCGAGGAAGCCGAGGATACGGCCCTGCGACTGGGTGTCGATCAGCGCAGCGACCTTCGTGGCCGGCAGTCCGCGCGCGTTCGCGATCCGCATCACCTGGTACTGTGCGGCGGCGATGCTGATCTCCGGATCCAGTCCGCTGGCAGACGCGGTGACGAGATCCACCGGCACGGGCTGCGTGTTGTGCGGATCGGCGGCATGCAGCGCCGCGATGCGCCCCTTGATGCCATCGACGAGGGCGGGATTGGTCGGCCCCAGGTTGGAGCCACTCGAGCTGCCGGAGTTCGTCGACATCGGGCTGGTGGCCGACGGACGGCCCCAGAAGTTCTTCGGGTCGGTGAAGGTCTGGCCGATCAGGGTCGAACCGACGACCTTGCCGTCGCGGACGACGAGGCTGCCGGCCGCCTGGTCTGCAAAGGCCACCTTTGCGATGCCCGTCACGACCAGCGGGTAGGCGACGCCGGTGACGAGGGTGAGTGCGCCGAAGAGAACGAGCGCGGGTCGAAGGACGGAGTTCATGGAAACCTCTTGATGTGATGTGGCGGTTTGCCGGCTCAGACGAGATGGATCGCCACGAGCAGCAGGTCGATCAACTTGATGCCGACGAACGGCACGATCAGGCCACCGAGGCCGTAGATCAGCACGTTGCGACGCAGCAGCGCGGCAGCTCCGATCGCGCGGTACTTCACGCCCTTGAGCGCCAGCGGGATCAGGAAGATGATGATGATCGCGTTGAAGATCACGGCCGACAAGATCGCCGACTGCGGGCTGGCCAGGTGCATCACGTTCAGGGCCGCCAGCTGCGGGAAGGTCGTGATGAACATCGCCGGGATGATGGCGAAATATTTCGCGACGTCGTTGGCGATGGAGAAGGTGGTCAGCGAGCCGCGCGTCATCAGCAGCTGCTTGCCGATCTCGACGATCTCGAGCAGCTTGGTCGGGTTCGAATCGAGATCGACCATGTTGCCCGCCTCCTTGGCCGCCTGCGTGCCCGAGTTCATCGCCACCGCGACGTCCGCCTGCGCCAGTGCCGGAGCGTCGTTGGTGCCGTCGCCCGTCATCGCGACCAGGCGCCCTTCCGACTGGAAGTCGCGAATCATGCGCAGCTTCTCTTCCGGCGTGGCTTCGGCCAGGAAGTCGTCGACGCCGGCTTCCGCAGCGATTGCCGCGGCCGTCAGCTTGTTGTCGCCCGTGATCATCACGGTCTTGATGCCCATGCGGCGCAGCTGCGCGAAGCGCTCCTTGATACCGCCCTTGACGATGTCCTTGAGCTCCACGACGCCGATGGCCTTGGCGCCGTCCGACACGACCAAAGGCGTGCTTCCGCGGCGCGCGACGTCGTCGACGATGCCTTGCATCTCGGTCGCCCAATGGCCGCCGAGGGCCTCGATGTGCTTGCGGATCGCTTCGCCGGAACCCTTGCGGATGACGCGCCTGACGCCTTCGGATTCCATGTCGACACCGCTCATGCGGGTCTGCGCGGTGAAGGCAACGAAGGTGGCACCGAGACCGGCCATCTCACGCTCGCGCAGATTGAACTTCTGCTTGGCGAGCACGACGATGCTGCGGCCTTCGGGCGTCTCGTCGGCCAGGGAGGCCAGCTGCGCGATGTCCGCGACCACCTGTTCGCTTTGTCCACGAGCAGGGTAGAAGCCGCTCGCCTGACGGTTGCCCAGCGTGATGGTTCCGGTCTTGTCCAGCAGCAGAACGTCGACGTCGCCGGCGGCCTCCACCGCACGGCCCGAGGTCGCGATGACGTTGGCCTGCATCATCCGGCTCATGCCAGCCACGCCAATGGCCGACAGCAGCGCGCCGATGGTGGTCGGGATCAGGCAGACAAGGAGCGCGATCAACGCCGTCACGGTCACGGGCGTTCCTGCTCCGGCCGCGGCCACGCTGAAGATGGACATCGGCAGCAGGGTCACGACCACGATCAGGAACACCAGCGTCAGCGCGACCAGCAGGATGTTCAGTGCGATCTCGTTGGGCGTCTTCTGGCGCTTCGCGCCTTCGACCATCGAAATCATGCGGTCGAGGAACGACTCCCCCGGATTGACCGTGATGCGGACGACGAGCCAGTCGGACAGCACGCGGGTGCCACCGGTGACCGACGAGAAGTCGCCGCCCGACTCGCGGATGACCGGCGCCGATTCGCCCGTAATGGCGCTTTCGTCGACGGAGGCAACGCCCTCGATGACTTCGCCGTCCAGCGGGATCACGTCGCCCGTCTCGACGACGACCACGTCACCCTTGCGCAGTTCCTCGGCCTGCGCCGGGATCCACGTGGCACCGTGACGCGGCTCCTTCAGCTTCTTGGCGATGGTCTTCTTCTTCATGCCGCGCAGCGACGCCGCCTGCGCCTTGCTGCGGCCTTCGGCGAGCGCCTCCGCGAAGTTGGCAAAGAGCACCGTGAACCACAGCCACAGCGCCACGGCCAGGATGAAGCCCGGCGCGGCTTCGCCGCCGCCGCCCAGTGCCTGGATCCACAGGCCGGTCGTGATGATGCTGCCGATGAAGACGACGAACATCACGGGGTTTCGCCACTGCACGCGTGGATCGAGCTTGGCGAAGGCGCCGAGCACGGCGGGCCGGATCAACGCCGGGTCGAACAGGGAAAGTGTCTTGTCGTTGCTCATGGATAGCTTTCGAAGGCGTTCAGCGCGGGGAGACGAGCGTCAGCTGCTCGACCACCGGGCCGAGCGCGAGCGCCGGCACGTAGTTCAGGAGACCGACCAGCACAACCGAGCCGATCAGCAGGATCACGAAGAGCGTTCCGTGCGTCGGCAACGTGCCGGCACCCGCGGGGATGCTCTTCTTGGCCGCGAGGCTGCCCGCGATGGCGAGGACGGGAACGATGATCGCGTAGCGTCCGAAGAACATCACCACACCCAGCAGCGTGTTCCAGAACGGCGTGTTCGCCGACAGCCCCGCAAAGGCGCTGCCGTTGTTGTTGCCGGCCGAACTCAGCGCGTAGAGGATTTCAGAGAAGCCGTGCACGCCGGGATTGGCGACGCCGGCGACGCCCAATGGGCTCATGACCGCGATGGCCGTTCCCACCAGCACCAGAAGCGGCGTGACCAGGATGGCGATCGCGGTCATCTTCATCTCGAACGGCTCGATCTTCTTGCCGAGGTATTCGGGCGTGCGCCCGATCATCAGGCCTGCGATGAAGACGGCCAGGATGGCGTAGATCAGCATGCCGTACAGACCGGAGCCGACGCCGCCGTAGACGACCTCGCCCAGCTGGATCATCAGCATCGGGATGCCGCCGGCCAGCGGGGTGTACGAGTCGTGCATCGAGTTGACCGAGCCATTCGAGGCGGCGGTCGTCGCGACCGCCCACAACGTCGACGAAGCGATGCCGAAACGCGTCTCCTTGCCTTCCATGTTGCCGCCCGACTGCGTCGCGCTCTGCGCCTGGTCGATGCCCAGCGCCGCGAATCGGGGATTGCCGTTCTGCTCGAGCGGCGTGATCGTGAAGACCGCCGCAAGGAAGATGACGGTCATCGCGGCGAACACGGCCAGGCCTTGTCGCTTGTCCTTGACCATCGCACCGAACGTGAAGCACAGCGCAGCCGGGATCAGCAGGATCGCGAGCAGTTCGAGGAAGTTCGCGAGCGGTGTCGGATCCTCGTACGGATGCGCGGAGTTCACGTTGAAGAAGCCGCCGCCATTGGTGCCGAGCTGCTTGATCGCGATCAGCGACGCGGCCGGGCCCATCGGCAGCGACTGCGTCGTCGCCTTGGCGTCCTCGGTCACGGGGTTGCCCTTGGCATCTTTCAGCGGCTGGCCGTCAGGACCATTCTTCGGGTTCTGGTAGGCATTGACTTCGAGCGTCGTCGCATCCTTGTACGCGTCGAAGTTCTGGATGACGCCCTGGCTCGTCAGGAACACGGCGAAGACCACGGACAGCGGCAGCAGCACGTAGAGCGTCATCCGGGTCATGTCGACCCAGAAGTTGCCGATCCCGCCGCCGCCCTTGATCTTGCCCGGGCCTCGGGCCACGAAGCCGCGGATGAGCGCGATGACCACCGCCATGCCAGTCGCGGCAGACAGGAACATCTGCACGGCGAGGGCCAGCGTCTGGGTCAGGTAGCTCATGGTCGACTCGCCGCCATAGCCCTGCCAGTTCGTGTTGGTGATGAAGCTGACGGCGGTGTTGAACGATGAGTCCGGGCTGACCGCGGCCATCGCCTGCGGGTTCAGCGGCAGCACGGCCTGCAAGCGCTGCAGGGCATAGACGACGACGAAGCCGATGAAGTTGAAGACGATCAACGCGATCGCGTAGGTCTTCCAGCCGGTCGACGAGACGGGGTCGA
>Ga0302202_10005400_pt1 | contig 13047 bp, 13 predicted proteins | sample II_Bog_N3_3_FD_194579 | JGI IMG/M metagenome (GOLD analysis project Ga0302202, IMG submission 194579) | Peat permafrost microbial communities from Stordalen Mire near Abisko, Sweden - II_Bog_N3_3 | ecosystem: Environmental > Terrestrial > Soil > Wetlands > Peat | place: Sweden: Abisko...
CCAGAGGCTAAAGCCTCTTTTTTGAGGGAGCGGTAATGCCCGGACTAAAGTCCGGGCCTATCTCAGAAGCGAAAGCGTGTCTTTCAGAAGCGAAAGCGCGTCTCTCAGAAGCGAAAGCGTGTCTTTCAGAAGCGAAAGCGCGTCCCAAAAGCCAACGGCCACGCCTTCGGTATGGACGGTATACTTTGGTTGGTCAGGTTCGAAGACGCGAGCGATTGAAAGAGGAGCAGGGAACTTGCAGACAGCAGAGATTGGCATTATTGGAGGCAGCGGCCTGTATGCCATGCCTGGGTTGACGGGCGTGCGCGAACATCGCGTGGAGACGCCGTTTGGCGAGCCCTCGGACGCATTCATTGTGGGGGAGCTGGAAGGGCGCAAGGTGGCGTTCCTGGCGCGGCATGGACGCGGACATAAGTTGCTGCCGAGCGAGCTGAATTTTCGGGCAAATATTTATGCAATGAAGGCGCTGGGTGTGGAGCGGATTCTGTCAGTGTCGGCTGTGGGTTCGCTGAAGGAAGAGCACAAGCCGACGGATTTTGTTATTCCGGACCAGTTCATCGATCGGACATTTGCGCGGGTGGGGACGTTTTTCGGCGAGGGGATTGTGGCGCATGTGGGGTTTGGCGATCCGGTGTGCGCGACGGTGAGTTCGGCGATTGAGAAGGCCTGCGCGGAGGTTGGCGTGGTGGGCAAGCGCGGCGGGACATATGTGTGCATGGAAGGGCCGCAGTTTTCCACGCGCGCGGAATCGAATCTGTACCGGAGCTGGGGCGCGGACGTGATTGGGATGACCAATCTGCAGGAGGCGAAACTGGCGCGCGAAGCGGAGATTTGCTACGCCACGATGGCGATGGTAACGGACTACGACTGCTGGCGCGCAGGGCACGACGATGTGACCATCGACCAGATTGTTGCGGTGCTGCACAAGAATGCGGACAACGCGGCCAAGGTGGTGAAGGCGGCCGTGGCGGCGATGCCGGTGGAGAGAAGCTGTGCGTGTGCGAGCGCGTTGAAGTATGCGATCCTGACCGACCGGAAGGCGATTCCGGAGGCGGCCAAGGAGAAGTTGGGTTTGTTGATTGGGAAGTATTTGTAACTGGGCTGATAAGAGGATGTTGAAAGAATCTGAATCGCCGGGACGAGAAGAGAGTTACCGCGGACTGCAGCCGCTGCTACTCCGAAAGGCGAAAGCGCATGAGTGTTGAACGGCTTCGCTGTGGCATTGCAGATTTGTGCTCGATCAAGTTGCATATTTTATTTTAAGAAAGCGGGAACATGGCAATTCTGGTGGTTGGATCGGTAGCGTTCGATAGCATTGAGACGCCGCATGGCAAGCGGGCGAAGATTCTTGGTGGTGCGGCGACGCACTTTGCGCTGGCGGCGAGTTACTTCACTGATGTTCGCGTGATTGCGGTGGTGGGTGAGGATTTCCTGCCCGAGCATGAGGCGGTGTTCAGCAAGCGCGATATCGATACGAGAGGCATTGAACGCGCTCCGGGACTGACTTTCCATTGGACGGGCGCCTATGCGGGAACACTGAGCGAGGCGCAGACGCTGGGGACCGACTTGAATGTGTTCGAGCGGTTCGAGCCGAAGATTCCCACGGCATATGAAGACAGCGAGTATCTGTTTCTCGCGAATATCGATCCAGTGCTGCAGGCGCGGGTGCGCAGCCACATGAAGAATGTGCGCATGGTGTGCGGCGATACGATGAACTACTGGATCAAGGACCACACGGCGAATCTGTTAAAGGTTCTGCGCGAGCTGGATGTGCTGCTGATTAATGATGGCGAGGCGCGGATGCTGTCGGGCGAGACGAACTCGGTGCGGGCGGCGGAGAAGGTTCTGGCGCTAGGGCCGAAGTCGCTGGTGATGAAGCACGGCGAGTATGGGGCGACGGCGTTCTTTGGGGAGCGGTCGTTCCCAGGAAGCGCAACGACGCCGAGGCCGTTCCGTGCGCCAGCGCTGCCGCTGTCCGAGGTGGTTGATCCTACGGGTGCGGGCGATTCATTTGCGGGCGGGTTCTACGGGTATATTGCGTCGCAGCCAGAGCTGACGCCGGCGGTGTTTCGCAAGGCGATGTTTTATGGCGGCGTGATGGGTTCGTTTGCGTGCGAGCGCTTCGGTACAGAGCGACTGCAGGCGGTGACGCGCGAGGAGATTGACGCGCGGTTTGAGATGTTCCGGGAGATTTCGCATCTTGACTCGGCCTTCTAAACCGGGTCGCACGATGACGGCTCCCCGGGGAGCGCGGCCCCTGAGGATGGGACGTTCAATTCCAGCCGCTGCGGGGCCTCCGCCCGATCCGGATTTGGTGCGGGCGGCGACGCGTGAAGAGAGCGCGCCGGTGCTGATGGGTGCGGTGCTACTGGGCTTTCTGGCGCTAGTGGTGTGCTTTACGCGCGGGTATGTGCTGCTGTATGGCGATGCGGTGGCGCACCTAGGGATTGCGCGGCGGATCTTCGATTCGCGGAATCCCGGGCTGGCGCAGCTTGGCGGGGTGTGGCTGCCGCTGCCGCATCTGCTGATGCTTCCGTTTGTTTGGAAGATGGACTGGTGGCAGAGCGGACTGGCGGGTGCGTGGCCGTCCCTTGTCTGTTACATACTTGGCGTGGTGGGATTTTATCGGCTGTGCCGGCGGATGCTGGTGCCGCGATGGGCGTTGGCGGCGACTGCGTTCTTTGGGCTGAATCCGAACCTGCTATATCTTTCGACGACGGCGATGACGGAGCCGCTGTTCCTGGTGCTGGTGATCTGGATGACGCTGCTGACGGTGGAATGCGTCGATGCGATTCGGGCGGCGGAGCGAGCACGCGTGGCGTGGCGGCTGAATGGGCTTGGGCTGCTGATTTTCGCGGCGGTGTTTACGCGCTACGACGGATGGGTGCTGGGTGCGGCGGTGTGGTGCGTGGTGACCTGGCAGCTTTGGCGTGCGGGTGCGATGTGGCGCAAGGTGGCTCCGGCGTTCGCGATGTTTACGGTGCTGGCGGTGAGCGGGCCGGTGTTGTGGCTGTGGTACAACCAGCACTTCGCGCACGATGCGCTGGACTTTATGCGCGGGCCGTATTCGGCGCCGGCGATTGAGAAGAAGACGTCGCCGCCGGGGTCGCGGCACTATCGCGGATGGCACAACGTGGGGTGGGCGCTGCTGTTCTACACGCGCACGGCGCAGGTGGATGCGGCGGCTTGGGAGACGGGCTTTGCGGTGATGGCGGCGGCGGTGGCGGGGCTGTGGATCACGGTGCGGCGGCGGGTGGCGACGGCAGCTGTGCTGCTGTGGGTGCCGCTGGCGTTTTATGTGTATTCGGTGGCGTATGGGTCGGTGCCGATATTCATTCCGCAGCTTTATCCGCACTCGTATTACAACTCGCGGTATGGGATGGAGATGCTACCGGCGTTAGCGCTGTTTGCCTGTGTTGCGGCTGCGGCGGTGGAGCGAAAGTGGGAGGCTAAGAGGCGCCAAGGCATGTTCCAGGGGCTAAAGCCCCAGGTCGATTTGGGGGCCGGAGTGCCGGGGAGACCTAAGGCTGAAGCCTTGGGCTACGAGTCCCGGCCTATCCAAGTGCGGGGGATTTATTTAGTGGTGCTGGCGCTGGTGCTAGTGAATCCGGTGGCGATGATTTATGGCTCGGGCGTGGTGCAGTGGTGTGCGTGGCATTTGCGGCATCGGCCGTCGGAGGCGCTAGCGATTTACAGTCCGCCGCTGGTGCTGAAGGAGGCCTTGGTGAATGCGTCGACGCGGGTGCCGTTCGAACGGAACCTGGCGCTGGTGCTGGAAGACTTGCCGCCGGGAGTCCCGATCCTGATGGCGGAGTCGGACCACATTGGAGCGCTGCAGGATGCGGGGATTCCGCTGAAACAGACGATCAACGAGACGGATTACGACAGCTGGCACGCGGCGCTTGAGGACCCGGCGGGCAAGGCGGCGTATGTGATTGCGATGGAGGGCGATGCGGTGGCGAAGGCGGTGACGGCGCATCCGGATGGGCTCGAGGAGCTGTCGATTACGTGTACGACGGGGCAGCCATGCGCGCGGATTTATCAGTCTGAGCGGTATATGGCGCAGGGAGTTCCGGTGCAGAAGTGAGACCTTTCGCAACCGTAGTGCTACTATCGCTGCGAAGCCAAAAACAACGATGCTAGTGAATCTTCCCACGCACTTCAGCACGATCGACCAGATGGCGTTCTCGCAAGGCACGACCACGCGCATGCTGATGGCGTGTGCGATGGGCGCTGTGGTGGGGATTGAACGCGAGTGGCGTCACAAGGCGTCGGGACTGCGAACGAACATATTGATTTGCATGGGCGCGGCGCTGTTCACGATGCTTTCGGCAGTGGTGGCTGGGGCGGATAGCTCGAATAAAGGCCAGATTGCGTCGAACATTGTGCAGGGCATTGGGTTCCTGGGCGCTGGGTTGATCCTGCATGGGCGCAACCGGGTGCTGGGGCTGACCAGCGCGGCGACGGCGTGGGTGGTGGCTGCGATTGGGATGACTTGCGGGGCGGGGTTGTATGTGGAGGCCGCGATCGCGACGGCGATGGTTTATTGCTCGCTGCGATTTATTGGGCTGCTGGAAGCGCGGTCGAGGTGGAAGACGTTTGTGATGTTGTATGAAGTGCGTGGGGCCGATGAGAAGACGATGTTCGCGGATATTTTTCGGGTACTGGATCGCGAGAAGTTGCGGCTGAAGGTTGTGGACCGGGACACGGTGGGCGAGATGGAGCGGGTAACGTTTGCCGTCTCTGCGAGCACCGCGCGGCATAAGAAGCTGCTGGCGGAGCTGGTGGAGTGCGATGCCACCGACCACGTGACTGCGTTCCGCGATGAAGAGGAGGATTGAGTTGTCGATGATCCCCTTCGTCAAGGCGCATGCGTGCGGGAACGATTTTCTTATTCTGGATGAGTTGGTTGCGAGGCGGGCACATGCGGCGCTGGCACGAAGGCTGTGCTCGCGGAATACGAGCATTGGTGCGGATGGGATTGAGTTTCTGGAGCGGCGCCCGGGCGGGGAATTCTTTCTCCGGCTGTTCAACGCGGATGGAAGCGAGGCGGAGCTTTCAGGCAATGGGACGCGGTGTGTCGCGGCTTGGCTGGCGCAGAGTGAAGGGTTGCAGGAGGTTGCGCTGGGGACTCATGGGGGGGTGCGTACGTGCCGGGTTATTTCATGTGAGGGGGCGCAGTATCTTATTGAGAGTGAGATGGGCGTGCCGCGAGTGATGCCTCGGACGATTGGGGTGGAGGGCGTGGGCGAGGTGGCTGGCGCGATGGTGAATGTGGGGAATCCGCATTTCGTGATTTTTGTTGAGAGCGAAGACTTCGGCGCGCATGGGATGAGTTGGCAGGAATTGGGGGCGAAGATTGCGGTCGATCCGCTGTTCAAGTTTGGGACCAATGTGGAGTTTGTGCGGGTGCTAAAGGCGGATGAGATTGCGTTCCGGATTTATGAGCGGGGATGCGGGCCGACGACTTCTTCGGGGACGGGGACGTGCGCTTCGTCTGCCGCGGCGATGGCATTGAGAGGGACGGCGCGAGAGTTGACCGCGATTGCGGAGGGCGGCTCGCAGCGGACGGTGTGGCCGGCGAATGATGCGGCGATGCTGCTGACGGGGCCGGCGGAGATTGTTTGTCGGGGCGAAGTGTTTTGAGCGGGGTATTGCGGGCGCGGGCTCTAAAGGCGGGGGCAACACTGGCCGTGGTTTCGCCGGCTAGTGCGGCGAAGGCGGAACTGGTACAGGCGGGGATGGAGTGCCTGCGGGGGCTTGGGTACAAGACGGTATTGATGCCGCATGCGCTGGATCGCGGGCCACTTTACTATGCGGGGACGGCGGAACAGCGGGCGGGCGATTTGATGGCGGCGTTTGCCGATCCGGAGATTGATGGGATTATTTGTACGCGAGGCGGGTGGGGTTCGGCGGAACTGCTGCCGCTGCTGGATGCGGCGGTGGTGCGGGCAAACCCCAAGATGTTTGTGGGATACAGCGATCACACTTCGTTGCATGTTTGGCTGGCGCGCGAGGCTGGGCTGGTGACGTTCTATGGGTCGATGGTGGCGGCGGATTTTGCGCGGGCGGATGGGTTCGATGAATTTAGCTGGGGGAGTGCGTTAGGTGGTGCCGCGGCGTGGTCGCTGGGCGCTGCGGATGGATTGCGGGTGCTGCGGGCGGGCGTGGTAGAAGGAACGTTTACTGGCGGGTGCTTGTCGATCTTTGCGGAGGCGCTGGGCACTCCGTATGCCGCGCTGCCGGCGAGTGCGGATGCGCCGCGGGTGCTATTTCTCGAGGATATTGGGACGAAGCCGTACCAGTGGGACCGGATGCTGCTGCATCTGCGGTATGCGGGGATGCTGGAGCAGGTTCGCGGGATTGTGTTCGGCGACATGCGCCAGTGCGTTGCGCCTGAGGTTGACGCGCTGCTGGAGGAAGCGATTCTGCATGCGCTCGAGGATTTTGCAGGGCCAATTGCGATTGGGCTGCGGTCGGGGCATGTGGATACGCCGAATATTACGGTTCCGCTGGGCGTGAAGGTGCGGTTGGATTTGAGGGATGCGGAGGCACCGCGGTTGGAGTTTCTGGAAGCGGCGGTGGAGAAGCAGTGATAAGTGGTCAGTGGTAAGTGGTCAGTAAGGGCGGTTGCGGGGAGTGGGTTTGGGCAAACATATACATCTGATTGGGATTTGTGGGACGGCGATGGCGTCGTTGGCGGGGATGCTTCAGGCGCGCGGGCATAGGATTACGGGGTCGGACGCGGCGGCGTATCCGCCGATGAGCGATGTGCTGGAGGGGCTGGGGATTCCGCTGCTACAGCCGTATGCGGAGACGAACCTGACGCCGCGGCCGGAGCTGGTGATTGTGGGGAATGCGATCTCGCGGGGGAACGTCGAGCTGGAGTATGTGCTGGACACGCGGATTCCGTTTACGTCGATGGCGGCGGTGCTGCATGACGAATTTCTTCCGGGGCGCGAGTCGCTGGTAGTGGCGGGGACGCATGGCAAGACGACGACGACGAGTATGCTGGCCTGGATTTATGAAGTCGCGTCGCGAACGCAGCCGGAACTGGCGCCGTCGTTCTTGATTGGCGGGGTAGCGGAGAATTTTGGGACCAGTTTTATGGTTCGGGCGGGGATCGAAGGAGTGAAGCAGCCGTTCATTTTGGAAGGTGATGAATACGATACGGCGTTCTTCGATAAGGGGCCGAAGTTTTTGCACTACTTCCCCGATGCGGCGATATTGACGCATGTGGAGTTCGATCATGCGGACATTTATCCGGACTTGGCGGCGGTGAAGACGGCGTTCAAGCGGCTGGTGAATCTGATTCCACGGCGCGGGCGCGTGGTGGCGTTCGACGGAAGCGAAAACGTGAGCGAGTGCGTGTCGCGCGCGTTCTGCGCGGTTGAGCGATACGGGTTTGGGCTGGAGTCGCATTGGCGAGCGACCACGATGCGGCACGAGGGCGGCGTGACGTACTGGACGTTGCTGCGCGGGGGCGAAGTGTTCGCGGAGCTGCGGCTGCCGATGGCGGGCGAACACAACGCGCTGAACGCTACGGCGGCGGCGGCGCTGGCGGCGGGCCAAGGCGTTCCGGTGGCGGCGATTGTTGAGGCGTTGGCGACGTTCCGGTCGGTGAAGCGGCGACTGGAGGTGCGTGCGGAAGTGAATGGCATCACGATCATCGACGACTTTGCGCATCATCCGACGGCGATTCGGGAGACGCTGCGAGCGCTGCGGACGGCTTATGCGGGGCACAGACTTTGGGCAGTTTTAGAGCCGCGGTCGAATACGCTGCGGCGGAACGTGTTTGAGGATGCTCTGGTGGAGAGCCTGGCGCTGGCAGACCGGAGCGTGCTGGCCGCGGTGTTCAAGTCAGAGGCGATTCCGGTGGCGGAGCGGCTGCATCCGGAAAATGTGGCGACGGCGTTGCGGGCGAGAGGGTTCGAGTCGGCGGTGTATGCGGATGCGGATGCGATTGTGGCGGCGATTGCGCCGGAGTTGCGAGGTGGGGATGTGGTGGCGATTATGTCGAATGGTGGATTCGGCGGGATTTATGAAAAGCTGCCGAAGGCGATTTCAGCGGCTGGGTGAGAGGCAAGAACAGCGACGGAGATTCTGACCCTTGCAGGATCAGAATGACGACTTTTGTTCAGGCCGTTTGATGCATCATGCCAAGGGCGGATTCGATGGTGTCGGCTACGCCGTTGGCGATGTTGGAGGGGCCGATGCGCCAGTTACGGGTGTTAGCGAGGGCTTTGAGGTCTTCGGGGGCGTTCGACATGAGGACGGCGGCGCCGGCGATTTCGAACATGGAGACGTCGTTCCAGTTGTCTCCGATGGCGAGGATCTGGTTCGGCGATATGTTGTGGGTGGCGGCGAGCGAGAGGATGGCGGCGCCTTTGGAACAGCCGGCGGGGAGGATGTCGAGGATGGAGAGGTCGCGGGCGGGGTATTCAGTGCGGTTGAGGGTGAGGATATGATGGGTCACTTGTCCGAAGGACTCCGATCCGACTTGTGACGATGAAGCTGTCACGAAGGGGGCACCCGGAGTTATCTCGGAGGCGAGATCCCCTGGAGTTTGCAGGTGGCCGGAGGCGGTGACGCCGGGGTGTTCGAGCAGGCGGGCTTCAGCACGGGCCATGCGGTCGATAGTGCCGCAGAGCATGGCCTGGATGGGCAGGTCACGGTCGGATGTGTCAGCGCTTTCGGCAGAGCCGAGGGCGCGCTCGATGGGGACGATGTGGGCGATGTAGGGTTCGTTGGCTTTCATCCAGCGGTTAATGGAGGATGTCAGTTCATCGAGGTTCTCAACGACGAGGGCTCCCCGGGTGTCGTCGCCGTCGGGGCCAACGCGGTCGAAAGTGAGGACGAGTGCGTTGCGGAATTCGTCGACATGGCCGCAAAGCCAGAGGGCGGTGGCGTGGGGGAGATGGGTTCGGGCGATGAGTTGGGAGGGGATGGGGTTCGGGCCGAAGAAGCCCAGGGTGCGGGTGACGGTGCCGTTGGAACTGATCAGGACGCTCGAGTGGTGGAGGCCGAGCGGGCGCAGGACGTGCATGGCGTAGGAGTGGCGGCGGCCGGTGGCGATGACGATCAGGATGCCTGCGGCGTGGGCGGCGAGGAGGGCGGCGAGGTTGCGCGGGCTGACGCGACCGTCTTCGCCGAGCAGAGTGCCGTCCATGTCGATGGCGATCATGCGGATGGCGTTCTGCAAGGTTCCCCCGATAGCGTAAATAGCAATTCTAAATGGCTTAGGGATTTTTCGACGCAGCGAGGCGGGTGTAGGTGCTGGATAGGGTTTGTGATCGCACTTTGTTCTTGTGGGCGCGTAAAGATTTCCCTAGGCGTGGGGGTGGCGGCCGGTCCCGGTTTGGAGGCGGAAATAAAGCCCGAAGATGCAGCAAGATGCGGGAGGCACATTTGGCACGGCACCTGCACTTGGTATGGGGGTGAGGTGCTCTTATGCGATGCATGGTTCATATACGAAAATCGCTTGATTACTCGGGTATGCATTTCGTGTTGCGGCTTCTTCCGCAGAATCCGTTAGCCGACAGGGCACGCAAAGTGGAGACGTTTACCAGTGAAGGGACGTTGCTGCGGAGATTGATCGGAATGGGGCTGCCGCAGATTTATATGGGCAGGAGCTTCGCCAATTTGCGTGCGGGCCTGGACGCGTCGTGGAACGACATTGAGCTTTCTGAGGACGCGTTCGATGTTTTTGGCAGGGTGGGCGACCAGCAGGCGGTTGCGGCATAGGGTAGCGACGAACCAAGTTGAGCGTTGCAGATGTGAGTGCTATTTTGGCGTGGTTGTCTTGTCTGTGTCCGTCTTTTCTGTATCGCTGGAGTCGGCTGCGTCGAAGATGCCTTTGAGCAGGTCGGCTGGGTTGACGTTCGAAGAGTCGGGTTTTCCGGGGGTGGGCTTCCAGTCCGTTTGAGCGGCGGAGAGTTTGACGGAATCCACGTCGGAGTCTGAGAGCAGGACGTCGGTGGAGTCGGTGCCATATTTGCGGAGGACCTCGTCGTTGGGGATGTTCATTCCCATGAAGCTGTTGGCTGCCGGTTTGTGGCGGCCGTCGGCTGCGTCGCCGATGGTGACGGTATACGTGATGCCGGAGGGCAGATATTCGAAGTGGAAACTTCCGTCGTCGCGAATGGCGGCGGAGAGGTGGAGCGCGGGGTTGTTCTTGTCGGTGAGCCCGACGCTGCCCATGTTAAGCGCGTGGCCGTCATTTTTGGAGACGACATGGCCGGAGATGGAGTGGAGACTCTTGGCGGGAATGACGATGTCGGTTCCGGAGATTTCGTCGCCGGCAGTGAGCTTGATGGGTTTGGCGCTGGCGCGATCGAAGGTGTCGCCGGAGTAGACGGCGAGGGAGATGCCGGAGCCGCCATCTGAAATATTGTTTGCGTTGATGCCTACCGGAGTAGCCGTGAGCGTGGCACGCAGGACGACCTCGCCGGCGTTGAGGCCGGAGATTCGGTAGTGGCCGAGGTCGTCGGTTTTGAAGACCGTGGCCATGCCGCCCATGGCGAGCGCAGGGGCCATGGCGGCAGCGACGGCTTCGCTGGGATCTTCAGCGGATTTGGGCTTGACGACTGCGATGGACCAGCCGGATGCGGGAGTGCCGTCGTCGTAGGAGATGCGACCGGAGACGGCGGCACCGCGCTCCAGGCGGACGTCTGCGTGGGCGGAGTCTGTGCCGTTGACGGTGACCGTGGGCAATAACGCGATGCGGGCGCGGATGGCAGGGTCGGTGGAGGCGAAGTCCTCGTCGGAGAACTGGTTGACGGGGTCGACGTAGCCGGGAAAGATTGCGTGGACGTAGTATGTTCCGGGCTTGACACCGGCGAAGCTGAAGGATCCGTCGAGGCCAACGGTGGTGGCGCCGAGCATGTCGGTGACCTGGTTCATGCCGCGCGCGGCGGTGGCCATGGCGGCCTTGCGATCCGGGGGGAGAGGTTTAGCGTCGCCGGATTTTTCCGCGGACTTTTGCATATTGTTGATCAGGTTGTTCATGAAGTCTTCGCCGGTATGGTCGGGCTTGGCAGACTTGAGCAGGATCTTGGCGAAGCGTGCAGGGGAGTTTGTGTCCGCGCAGAGGACGTGGCCGGTGACGGTGCTGCCGTTGACGTAGTTATTGGTCTGGGCAGGCACCTGGGTGGCGGAAAGAAGGAGCACAGGCAGAAAGAGGGCAGTGCGAATAGACGTGCGCATCGATGTGGCCTTTGATGGGAATGGAATTTAGGTGAGATCAATATACAAGGAGATGGTTAATTGGCTCCCTATGGATTGGCGTCTTTGAGCTGGTAGCCGACGGGCGGCAGGAAGAGGGCGGGATCGGGGTCGGTTTGCTTGACGTCGGTGGTTTCGGTGGTGGATTTGCCGGTGCGCGGATCGTCCATGATGATGCGCATTTGCAGGCTGAGGGAGGGCACGTACCAAGATTCGGTGGTGGTGACGATGTCGTGGTCGTTACCGGCGTAGCCAGCGGGGGTGGTGCGGGTGTATCGAGTGCCTTCGACGTAAAGGCCGTCGATGGTCTGCGGAGGCAGCGAATCCGAATGGTACGGGTAGTAACGCTGAGGCTGCGCGGGCTGCGGTGCGGTGGGCTGTGGGTTGGGGCGCTGGTGGTAGACGTTGACGATCTGCTGGTAATTACGGCCGACGTTCCAGCTGTAGCGGGTTTGGGTGACGTAGTCGAAGATCTCGAAGAAGTGCAGCGTGTCCCCGTTCTGGGTGCGGACGGTTTCCCTGCGGGTGCGGCCTGCGGCGTCGCGGGCGAGGTAGATTTCTTCGACGTTCGTGATCTTGGTTCCGTCGGCTAGAGTCTGAACTCGGGTGGTCTGCTGCTTGGCGGTGTAGGGCTGGACGTGTTGCGGGCGCGGGGCGCAGGGGCAGGGCTGGGCTGCGTTGGTGGGGGTTGTGGCCTTGGCGGGTGCGGAAGCAGCGGGGGCGGGCTTGCGGGTGGAAGCTTTCGCGGTCTGGGCGGAGGCGATTTGGGTTGAGGTGAAGGTGAATGCAAAGAGAAGGGCACAGAGGATAGAACGCAACGAGACCTCGCTTGGGTGGAACGGGGCCAGTGTACTCCCGGACGTTGATGTGCGAAGGGAAAATTGGTGGTGGAGCGACGGGCTAAGAATTAGCCTCGGGCGGCGTGGGCAGTCCGCGGCCCATCTCTCCGCGCACGGCTGCGAGGACGAGGCCGGGCTCGGCGAAGATGTTGAGCAGGAAGTGCGCGGCGACGCAGGGGGCAAGACTGCGGCCGCCGACTACGTAGACGATGGCGAGCGATGCTCCGAGGATGCCGGTGGCGACGATGGCTCCGAAGCCGGCCTGCCAACTTCCGCGGAAGAGGGCCCAGATGCCATGGGCAAGGCCGAAGAGGAGGCCGGAGAGAAGGATTTGCAGGATGACTCCGAGGCCGCCGCTTTGCAGCGAGTCCATGAGATAGGCGCGGAAGACGATCTCCTCGAGACAGCCCGCAACGACGGCGAGAGCGATGGCCAGGAGTTTGAGGCCAGAGGGGCGAACGAACTCCGCGCGGACCGACGGGAGTCTGCGGCAAAGTGCGATGTAGGCGACGGCGACGACGAGTGCGGCGGCGTAGCCTGCGGAACGCGGGGTATGGCGGCCGGCGAGGAATCCCAGGTAGATGAGGAAGTGACGGAGTCCGCGGGTGAGATAGAGGGCTAGGAAGCAGCACTGAAAGAGGACGAGGCCGCCGAGGATCAGGCCCGCCTTGCGGCGATCGCTGGGAGTGCGCATAGCAAGTTATACACGGAAGTATTTGGAGGTGAAGGGTCGCGGTGGGTCTCGGGTAGGAGCGAGGGCTTGCGGCTTTCGGAAGGTCGCATCGATTTTAGATTGAGGGGCTGAGTCTGCGAGACTCTATAGGTGGTTCGAGTTTTCCTTTTATGTCGATACGTCAAGAGATTGGGCCGATGTGGCGTCTTGCCTTGCCGCTGGTGATGGCGGAGGTGGGATGGATGTCGATGGGCGTGGTGGACACGATCATGGTGGGGCATCTGCCGCGGCCGGCGATGACGATTTCTGCGG
>Ga0302202_10005405_pt1 | contig 13034 bp, 10 predicted proteins | sample II_Bog_N3_3_FD_194579 | JGI IMG/M metagenome (GOLD analysis project Ga0302202, IMG submission 194579) | Peat permafrost microbial communities from Stordalen Mire near Abisko, Sweden - II_Bog_N3_3 | ecosystem: Environmental > Terrestrial > Soil > Wetlands > Peat | place: Sweden: Abisko...
TGCTTCGTGTCGGTGGTCATGATGGCGCGCACAAAGGCCTCTGCGTGCTGCCCGGTGCTGCCCAGCGAGGCCTTCAACCCGGGTATTGCGTCGACGACTTTCTCGGCCGGGAAGGGGACGCCGATGATTCCGGTGGACGAGGGAAAGACCTCGTCGAAGATGCAGCCGAAGCTCTCGGCGGCGGCCACGCAGGTGGTGACGCAGCCCTCGATGCCCGGCTCGCCGTTGGCGCAGTTGGCGTTGCCGGAGTTGACCAGCACGGCCGCGACGCGTCCTCCGGTGGCCGCGAGATGCCGCCTCCCAACCGTTACGGGAGCCGCAACCACGCGGTTGGTGGTGAACATGGCCGCGCCAACCGCCGCGCCGGCATCGCGCACGACTGCAATGGCAAGGTCCAGATTGCCGCTGGCCTTGATTCCAGCTCGCACCGCGCCCCACTGGAACCCGGCGGGCAGAGCGGACGCCGTTAACTCCGCATTGTCGTTCATCCCTTTACTTTACCAAGCTGGGGGAGCCTTGCGCTTCCGTCCCATGGAGAAACCGCACTCGCGGAGCGCAACCAAATGGCGTATCTTGGGTCTAATTCAGCAGGAGTACATAAGGCAGCGGCGGCGAGAATGACGCAAGCGGGCCGTATGAACTCGAGCGGCTGTGCAGTCCGCGCAACCCGCCGTTTGAAGGCTGCAACGGGCAAGCGAAGGACCGGCAGAACGAGGAGATGAAGATGAAGATCACGCGGGTGTTGATGAGTACGATTCTTGCTGTTGCGATCGCCGGAGCGCTTCTGTTCACCCCAACCGAGGCCAACGCACGGGTGTTCGTCTCGGTCGGCTTCGCGCCTCCGCTGATCCCGATGTACGCGCAGCCCATCGCGCCCGGCTACGGATACATCTGGACGCCCGGCTACTGGGCCTACGGCGACGACGGCTACTACTGGGTGGACGGGGCGTGGGTCGAGCCACCCTACGAGGGCGCGCTGTGGACGCCCGGCTACTGGGGATGGGGCGGGGGTGTCTACTTCTGGAATGCTGGCTACTGGGGACGCCATATCGGCTACTACGGCGGCATCAACTACGGCTTCGGCTACTTCGGCACCGGATTCTGGGGCGGATACTGGAGGGGCGGGCGGTTCTTCTATAACGGCGCGTACAACCACCTGGGCTTCCACGACGGCACGGTCTACAACCACCCCGTGGCGGGATTCGATGGACGGCCCGGCGGCGCGGGCTTCGCGCACGGCACAGTTGCAGGATTGAACGGCAGACCTGTTGCGGAGAACCGCGGCTCGGGCATCAACGGCAACAGCATTGCCAACCGCGGAGCCGCAACAACCAATAGCAGCGGAGCACGCGGCTACTCCGGCGCTCCAGTTGCACGCGGTTACTCCGGCGGCGGAAGCTATGGCGGAGGCGCACGCGGTAGCTACGGCGGAGGCGCTCGCTCCTACTCCGGTGGTGGCGCACGCACAGGTGGCGGCGGAGGCGGACGCAGCGGTGGAGGCGGACGCCGGTAAGCAGATAAACCAATCAATCGAATTAATCAAAGGGCTGAGGCAAACAATCCTCAGCCCTTTGATTTTTTTGCTGAAGGTCAAAGGCTCACAGCAGCTATCGGACACTTGCAATTGAACCCTAACGCGCGAGTTCCACAACCATCGATGCGATCTCGTGCGCTGCGCCTGGCCGGGCCAGTGATCGAGCGCGCTCGCCCATTGCGCGCAACGCAGCCGGATCTGCGAGCAGGCGCGAAAGCTCATTCAGCAGGCGCTCGGGACCGGCCAGCTCCGCCTCGGTCAACATGCAGGCCGCGCCGGCCTGGAGGAAGACCTCCGCGTTGCGGCGTTGGTGGTCGTCCGCGGCAAGGGCAAAGGGAACAAGCAGCGAGGCCTTGCCGGCCGCGCCAAGCTCCGCCATGGTGCTGGCGCCGCTGCGGCAGAGGAGCAGATCGGCGGCGGCGAACTCTTGCGGCATCTGTTCCAGATACGGCTGCACGCGGACGCGCTGCTGGCCTGCCAGACCGGCGCGCGCGTAGGCTTCGGCCGTCGACTGCGCGGCACGCGCGCCCGCCTGGTGCACAATTTCCAGATTTGCAAACTGATCGAGCAGCCGTTGCGCGATCTTTGGCATTGCTTCATTCAGGACACGCGCGCCCTGGCTTCCGCCGAAGACCAGCAGCCGCGGAGGCGCGGAGGCGGATTTCGGCGCAATTGCAAAAAAATCAGCCCGCACGGGAATGCCGGTGACGCGGGCATTGCGAAAGTAGCGCTCGGTCTGCGCGAAGTTCACCGCGGCCGCGCTCACCCATCGCCCGACCAGGCGGTTCGCCAATCCTGGAACCGCGTTGGGCTCAAAGGCCAGCGTGGGAAGACGCAAGAAAATTGCAGCCATCATTCCCGGACCGCTCGCGTATCCGCCGACGCCGACGACGACCTGCGGGCGAAACTGGCGCAGCAGCCGCACGCACTCCGCCACGCCCAGCGGCAGGTCGATCGCGGTGCGCAGGCGCGTTGCCAGGCTGACATTCTTCAACTGGCCGGAGCGCACCAGATCGAGATGGAAGCCCGCCTCGGGGACCAGGCGAGTCTCCAGCCCGCGCGCCGTGCCCACAAAGCGTACCTCGGCGTTGTGCGCATCGCGCAGCTCTCGCGCAATGGCCAGCGCCGGAATCACATGGCCGCCGGTGCCTCCGCCTGCAATCAGAACCCGCAGCGTATTCATCCCTCTCGAACCTCGAACCTCGTACCTTAAACCTGACTCTTCAATCGATCTCACGCGTAATGTTCAACAGCACACCCATTCCGGCCAGGGTGAAGAAGAGCGAGGTGCCGCCAAAGGAGATGAACGGCAGCGTGATCCCCTTGGTGGGAACCAGCGCAATGGCGACACTGATGTTAAAGAAGGCCTGGATCAACACTGCGCTAGTAAGCCCAAAGGCCAGAAAGCGCGCAAAGGGGTCTGTGGCGAGAAAGGCGGCGCGCAGCCCGCGATAGCCGAAGTAGCAGAAGAGCGCGACCAGCGCCAGAGCGCCCAGCAGGCCCAGCTCTTCGGAGATGTTGGCAAAGATAAAGTCCGTCCAGGCTTCGGGCAGGAAGTAGAGCTTCTGCCGGCCCTCCATCAGACCCAGGCCGGTGACTCCGCCCGTGCCCACCGCGATCAGCGATTGCGTGATGTGGAATCCCTTGCCCAGCGGGTCCAGTTCAGGATGGAAGAATATCTCCATGCGCGCGCGGCGGAAGGGCACCATCCAGAGCATGTAGTAGAGCACGGGCGATGAGGCCAGCAGGCCCACGCCGATCCACTTCACCTGCATTCCGGCGAGATAGAGCATGGCCATGGTGACGGCTGCGCAGACCAGCGCGGTACCCAGGTCCGGCTCCTTGAGGATGAGGCCGATGAAGACGATGGGAGGCAGGGCCGCGCGCAGGATGGTTCCCTTCCAGTCGTCCATGGCGTGGATGCGCGTCTGTAGGAAGTACGCGAGAAAGAGCACCAGCACGGGCTTTGCCAGCTCCGAGGGCTGGAAGGTGAAGAAGCTGCCCAGCCGGAACCAACGGTGGGTGTGGTTCAGCGCGGGCATGGCGAAGACGGCCACCAGAAGCATTGTGGTGAGCGCGACCGCGCAGCCGACAAACGGATAGCTGTTGTAGCGGCGGTAGTCCACGCGCATCAGAGCGAAGAGCGCAACCATCCCGAAGAGGGCGTACATTCCCTGCTTGGCGACGTACTTATAGGGCGAACCCGACTCCGCCTGCGACATCACCGCCGAGGCGGAGAAGACCATCACCAGTCCGAAGAGCACCAGCAGAAGCACGGTGCCGAACAGCCATTTGTCGACGCCTACGCGCTTTGCCATTCCACTCGCTTCCCTGCTCTCTGATTAAACCGAGGCACCCGGATTAGACCGAAGCGCCCGCCAGCCCCTTCACCAGTTCCTTAAAGACACGTCCGCGCTGCTCGTACCCTGTGAACTGATCGAAGCTCGCGCAAGCCGGAGCAAGCAGCACCACATCGCCGGGCACAGCACTCTGCGCGGCCTGGCGCACGGCTGCATCCAGCGTGCCCGCTGAGACTATCTTGACGACTCCCGCCAGATGGCGCTCGATCTTCTCCGCCGCTGAACCAATTGTGTAAACAGTTTTGACGCGGGCGCGGAGCAGGTCGGCAAGCTCGGTATAGTCGGAGTTCTTGTCTTTTCCCCCAAGAATCAAATGCACTCCGCCGGGGAAGGCCTCCAGGGCCTTTTTGGTGGCGTCCACGTTGGTCGCCTTGGAGTCGTTGAAGAAGGCGACTCCGCGCACGGTGGCCACAAACTCCAGGCGATGCTCGACGGCCTTGAAGCCGGCGACCGAGGAGCGAATCGATTCGGCAGAGACGCCGCCCAGCCGGGCCGCGCAGACCGCCGCAAGAACATTCTCCACGTTGTGCGCGCCCTTGAGCGGAATCTCCGCCAACGGCATCACAGGCTCCGGCTTCGCACCCTCGCGCGGGAGGAAGGCGATGCTCTCGCCATGCACGAACGCGCCCTGCTTGATCGGCCGTCGCCCGCTGAACCAGAAGACCTGCGCCTTGGTCCGCGCGGCAAGCATCTGGGTTGGCTTGTCTTCGGCGTTGAGGACGAAGAAGTCGTCCGCGGTCTGTTGCGCCGTGATGCGGGCCTTCATGGCGGCGTAGTTCTCGAAGGTGCCGTGGCGATCGAGGTGGTCTTGCGTAATGTTCAGCACCACGGCTATGTGCGGGCGGAATTGCTCGACCGTCTCCAACTGGAAGCTGGAGACCTCGAGGACGCTGGTCGTCTGCGGCGTGCTCTGGGCGATGAGGTCGATGACCGGCGTACCGATGTTGCCGCCGACCAGGGTTGGGACGCCCGCACCGGCGAAGATCTTGCCCAGCAGAGAGGTTGTGGTGGTCTTGCCGTTGGAGCCGGTGATGGCGACGATCTGGCCCTGCAGGAAGCGGCTGGCCAGCTCCAGCTCGCCGATGATGGGCAGGCCGAAGGCGCGCACCTGCTTCAGCTCCGGCGTGTCGAAGGGGACGCCGGGCGAGACGACGATGAGGTCCTGGCGGCGGAAGGTGAGCAGGCCGTGACCGCCGGTTTCCACCATGACGCCCGCATCGAGCAGCGCGGGAATTTCGCCGGCCAGAGCCTCCGCGCTGCGCGAGTCCGAGACCGTGACCTGCGCCCCGCGCTCACGCAGAAACAGCGCCGCCGACTTCCCGGACTTGCCCAGGCCAACCACCAACACGCGTTTATTCTTCAGTTCCATCGAACCACCTTACCTGAGCCTCTAAATATTGCTTCATCGTCGTCAGCGCAACACTAACAGTCTACTGGTATCATCTCAGCAGGAATGGCGGGAGTAAACCATGACGCGGACCATTGAAGTCGAGATCGACGAAGCGGGCGCTATTCACCCACTCGACCCGGCCCTGAAGCTGCCACCGGGTAGAGCCGTCCTGGCCTGGCCTGAAAGCGAAGATCTCTATCCGGCTCTCATGTCGGAAAAGGCGCTTGCCGATTGGCTTCGCCCCGAAGAGGAAGAAGCATGGGCGTATTTGCAGCAGGCCAAGTAGCGCTACTTCCATTCCCGTTCTCTGACCTGAGCCGTAACAAGCTCCGTCCCGCCGTTCTTCTCGCAGGCGCTAGCCGCGAGGACTGGATCGTATGCCAGATCACCAGCAATCCCTTTGGCGATAACCGCTGCTTTCCTCTCACTCCGTCGGACTTCTCGGACGGAATGCTACAGCACGTCAGCTATGTACGCCCCGGTAAAGTGTTCACGGCCCACGAATCCCTGATCGCTGCTGTAATTGGAACGCTCAAGCCTGAAACGCTTACGACCGTTCGCAATGCCGTCATCGCGATCCTTCAGCAACGCTGAATTCTTACCTCAGCTTTAGCGTCGTCAAAGCGAAGAGGGCGAAGACGAGGGCCATGATCCAGAAGCGGACGATGACCTTGGACTCGCTCCAGCCGAGCAGCTCGAAGTGGTGGTGCAGCGGGGCCATTCGGAAGATGCGCTTGCCGCCGCGCAGCTTGTAGCTGCCGACCTGGAGGATGACGCTGGCGGCCTCCATGATGAAGACGCCGCCGATGAAGGGCAGCAGAAGCTCCTGCTTGATGATGACCGCAACAGTCCCAATCGCCCCGCCCAGGGCCAGCGAGCCGACATCGCCCATGAAGATCTCGGCGGGGTGGGCGTTGTACCAGAGGAAGCCGATGGAAGCGCCGACCATGGCCCCGCAGAAGACGGTGAGTTCGCTGACCAGGGGCATGCGTTGCAACTCGAGGTAGTCCGCGAAGACGACGTGGCCGGAGACGTAGGTGAGCACGGCGAGCGCGCCTGCGGCGATGATGGTGCATCCGATGGCCAGGCCGTCGAGGCCGTCGGTGAGGTTGACCGCGTTGCTGGTGAGCGTGATGACCAGCATGACAAAGATGACGAAGGGGAGATACGCGATCCAGTGTGCGTGCGGGACGTGACCCATCCACTGCCAGACGAGGTCTGGGCGGAAGTTCTTGGCGAAGGGCACCATCAGTCTGGTCGAGTAGCTGCCGCGCACGTCCAGGCGCACCAGTGTGGCGGCAACCGCGGCGCTGGCCGCGAATTGCAGGCCGATCTTCTGCCAGAAGGTGAGGCCCTTGCTCTGCTTGCGCACGACCTTGATGTAGTCGTCGGCAAAGCCGATACCGCCGAACGCAAGCGTGGAGAGCACCACAACCCATACAAAGGGGTTGGAGAGATCGGCCCAGAGCAGCGTGGGAACCAGGATCGAGATGCAGATAAGCACGCCACCCATGGTGGGCGTGCCCCCCTTCTTGAGGTGGGACTGCGGGCCGTCGTCGCGCACATACTGACCGATCTGGAACTCGCGCAGCTTGTCAATCACATAGGGGCCGATCAACATACCGATGAGCAGCGCCGTGAGACTGGCAAAGACCGTGCGAAAGGTCAGATACCGGAAGATCCGGAAGACCCTGAAGTATGGAAACAGCTTCTGATAGAGCAGCCAATAGAGCAATCCGCGTCCGCCTTTTAGAGCGCAGGCCATCGCGGCCCGCGCTTTGCACACATGGCTATGTTAACAGGCTCTGCGGAAACCCGGCGAATTACGGCGTGGTGGAATCCGGCGCGGCACGGCTCATCAGGACGCGTACGTCGGTGGACTTGTTGATGGAGAATGCGGTCGGCGTGCTGGGCGCGGTGATGGCGAAGAAGTCCGCGCGGTGCACGTCGTCGAGGTAGATGGCGGCGCGGGCGTCGGCTGCTGCGGGAGCGACCTCGACGTGGCTCATCTCCAGGCGGTTGACGTGGCGGAAGTAGAAGCCATGCGCGGGCAGCGGGCCAAGCATTCCCGGCTCGGGATACTTGTTCTCATCCTCGGGAACCTCGATCTTCATCTGGTCGGCGGTGCCTCCTCCGACGTGCTGGACATAGACATCTGAGATCTTGAGGTCTTCGACGGCGTAGCCGGGAATGCCAGTAATGTTGGAGCCGTAGCGGGCGGCGGAGTTGTAACAGGTGATGTTGGAGAGAAGGACGCGGCGCAGCGTGCCGACGACGGTGCTCTGGTCGCCCGTGCCCTTGGGCCCGCGCAGGCGCGCGCCGAGGCGAAGGAAGATAGGGCAGCTGATAATGTCGCGCATGGTGATGTTGGTGACGGCGATGTCTTCCAGCAACGCGCCGTCGACCGTTTCGAGAGCGAGTCCCTGGCAGCCCTCGAAGACGCAGTTGGAGACGGTGATGTTCTTGAATCCGCCGTTGGACTCGGTGCCGCACTTGATGCGCCCGGTGCCTCCGACCTTGCGGTCGGCCTCCATCGTGAACTTCTTCCATGTGCCGTCGAGAACCGTGCCGAGCTGATAGCAGCCGCTGACGAAGCAGTTGGTGATGTTCATGTTCTCGCAGGCGCGGTTGTAGCCGAGGGCGAAGCTGGACTTGGGAACGATGGCGTCGTCCCATGGGGAGTTGACGGTGCAGTTGGAGACGCGGACGTTCTTGCAGCAGTCAATGTCCATGCCGTCGCGGTCGGTGTCGATCTTTAGGTTGTCGATGGTGAGGTTGTCGACGCCGGTGACCAGGATCGCGAAGTGGCCGCCCTTGAGCATCGAGAAGTCGCGCAGCGTGACGTTGCGGCAGTTCTTCAGGCCGATGGCCTTGTTGCCGACGCCAGACTGTTCGGCCTGGAACTGGGTGTAGTTGCCGCGGCCACGACCTGCTGCGCCAGCTCCACCGGGTCTGGCTGTGCCTGCTGCTGCTCCGCCTGCTGCTGCGCCGGGCGCGGCAGATGCCGCGGGTGAGTCAGGCCTGCCGGGGCCAAAGCCTGGGCCAGAAGCGCCTGCACCGGCGGGGGCGCGTCCAGGGCCAGCTCCGAAGCTCAGCCCTCTGCCCCAGATGAGACCGGGACCAGTGATGGAGAAGTCGCTGATGCCTTCGCCCCAGAGCAGCGAGTTGTGCCAGTGGTTGTGGCCGTAGTCCTGATAGGCGTCCCACGCGGTCTTGGGCTCGGCGGCGTCGTAGGTCCCGCCCATGTAGCCGGTGGTTTCGCCGGGCTTGGGCGAGTCGGCAGCGATGATGGCGCAGCCCTGCGATAGATACAGATCGACGTGGCTCTTGAGCCGGATGGAGAAGCAGATGTAATTCCCGCCGGGAAAGAGGACGGTGCCACCGCCAGCGGCAGCAGCAGCTTCGATGGCCTTGTTGATGGCGGGCGAATCGACCGTCTTGCCGTCGCCCGTGGCGCCAAAGGCGCGCACGTCAAAGAGGAGTGGCGAGAGCGCCGGTGCAGCGGCTGGCTTTTTGGACGCAGCAAACGCGGGGATGACGGAGACGGCTGAGGCGGCAAGACCCATGCTGCTGAGTCTCAGAAGATCGCGGCGGGCGGAATCGAAGGTTTTCATGTCGCCCGCCATGCTAGCAGAGCCGATGGGTGGTTGAAAAACATTTCCGACGGGGATCCCTCATCAGGGATGAGGCTGTAGAGCGGCGTGGTCGTGGGACTTCCAGAGTTCGAGGTACGCCACCAAGCGCACGACATGGAAGAGGTCCGACGCGATGAGATAGAGGACGGTGACCGCGGCATACCACCAGGCCATGAACTGCGTTGTGGCCACGCTCTCGAAGGGCAGCGGGCAGGCAGAAAACACCATCGCCAATACGATCAGTGCGATCTTGACGATGCCCATCACCAGGTTGATCTCGATCAGCCGGGAGCGCAGCGGCCCAAGGCGAAAGGCGGCGGCCAGGCTGGCGCGCGCGCCCAGATTGCCGAGCATCGCAAGCAGCGGGGCAACCGAGAACACCCAACTGACGATGGCCCACAGGGTAAACATTCCCAGCGTCGCAATGATGACGATTGCGCAGTAGAGCACCAGGTCGGGGTCGTGGCCCGCGGCGATCGGACCATTCAACGCGACCACCGCAGCCGCCTGCATCGACGCAAACCACAGCGTAAAGCCGCCAAGCAACGCCGCCATGCGCGCCGCCTGCAGCACCATCAGCGTGACGGGGCGCGCATGAAGCTGCGCATCGAAGCGGCGCAGCACCAGGACGCGGCCAAACGAGGAGACGACGATCCACGCGACCAGAAGCAGCGGTGCCATCCACGCGGCCACTTGCAGGAGCGGCGGCAGCAACTGCATGCCCACCTGCGTCAACGTGGCGGCGGCGCTCATCGGGTCGAGCAGCGAGATCTGCCGGAGCGCCGTTGTATCGACCTGCGCTTTGCGCCACACGCCGAGCGCCAGGGTTGCCACTAGCGCCATTGCAGGCGCGCCGAACACCCAGCGCCACAGCACCTCCAGCGCAGTCAGCGAAGGCCGCTTCCAGCACGCCGCGAACGTATGCACAAAGGACTGCGTCCCACGCACCGGCGCGGAGCGGTCGGCTGCCATCTACCTCACCACAATATTTACGAGCTTGCCCGGCACCACAATCACCTTGACCACGGTCTTGCCCGCCATCCGCGCGGCGACCTTGGCGTCGGCCTGCGCCGCGGCCTGAATGGTCGTCTCATCGCTGCCCGCGGGCACGGTCACGACGTTCGCAAGCTTGCCGTTGACCTGGACTGGGATTTCGATCTCGGCCTCGCGCGCAAGCTCTGAATCGGCGATGGGCCAGGCGGTACGGAAGACCGCGCCCTGGCCGCCGAGTTGCTCCCAAAGTTCGGCTGCAAGGAATGGCGCAAACGGCGCGAGCAGCAGCGTGAGATTGCGGAAGACCTCTGTAATCGCGGAGCCGGAGATTTTGCCCTCATCCATCAATGGCTCTGCCGCTGCAATTTCATTGACCAGAATCATGATGGCGGCGATGCATGTGTTGAAGTGCCAACGCCCGTTGAAGTCCTCGGTAATTTTTGCAATCGTCTGATGCAGCGTGCGCAGGAGCTTGGCCTCCGCCGCACTCGGTGCTGACTCGCTAACTCGCTGACTCGCTGACTCGCTGTACTTCGTGGTCAGGCGATAGACGCGGCCAAGGAAGCGGCTGATGCCGGCGACGCCTTCCTCCTGCCACTCCAGGTCGCGGTCGGGCGGCGCGGCGAAAAGCGCATACATGCGCGTCGCGTCCGCTCCGTAACGCTCGATCATCAGGTCGGGCGAGACGACGTTGCCCTTCGATTTCGACATCTTGGCGCCGTCTTTAATCACCATTCCCTGCGTAAACAGGCGCGCGGCGGGCTCGTCGTTCTGGATGAGGCCGAGATCGCGCATGACTTTGGTCCAGAAGCGCGAGTAGATGAGGTGCAGGATGGCGTGCTCCACGCCGCCGATGTACTGGTCGATGGGGAACCAGTAGTTTGCCTTCTGCGAATCGAAGGGAGCGGCGGAGTTCTTCGCGTCGGTGTAGCGATAGAAGTACCAGCTCGAATCGACGAAGGTGTCCATAGTGTCGGTCTCGCGGCGGGCCGGGCCACCGCAGACCGGGCATGTGGTGTTGACGAACTCCGCGATGCGGCCCAGCGGCGAGCCGCCCTGCTGGGTGATCTCCACCTGCGCGGGAAGCAGCACGGGAAGCGCGCTTTCGGGCAGTGGGACCACTCCGCCCGGCTGCGTGCCCGCGTGGCCGTTGGTGCAATAGACCATGGGAATCGGCGTGCCCCAGTAGCGCTGGCGGCTTACGCCCCAGTCCTTCAGGCGATATGTAACCGTTGCAGTGCCAAATCCATTTGTCCTGGCGAATTCCGCCATCTTTTGCTGCGCTTCGGCGCACGATTCGCCCGTCCATTGGCCGGAATCGGCCAGCGTGGCATCGTCTTCGGAGATAAAGGGCAACGCCTGCGAATCATCTGTAACTTGATTGGGAACAATTACGCGGCGCACGGGAAGGCCGTATTTATTGGCGAATTCGAAGTCGCGCTCGTCGTGGGCGGGGACGCTCATGATGGCGCCGGTGCCATAGTCGGCGAGGATGTAATTTGCAACCCAGATGGGTACAAGTTCGCCATTGAAGGGATTGACGGCGAATTTTCCGGTGTCAACGCCGTGTTTTTCAATCGCGCCAAGGTCGCCGGCCTCGCGCGCGACCTTCTGCTGGGCGAGCATCTCGTCTATCTGCGCGGCCAATCGCGAATTGCCGGCGGCAAAGCTCTTCGCCACGGCGTGCTCCGGCGCAAGCTGCACGCTGGTGGCGCCGAAGATGGTATCGACGCGTGTGGTGAAGACGGTGATCTTCTGCACACTCTGCTCGCTTGATGCAACCACGAAGTCCACCAGCGCGCCTTCGCTGCGTCCGATCCAGTTGCGCTGCATGGTGCGGACCTTCTCCGGCCATCCGTCCATCCGGTCGAGGCCGTCGAGCAGCTCGTCCGCATATTTTGTGATGCGAAGGAACCACTGGGTCAGGTCGCGCTGCTCTACGAGCGTGTCGTCGTGCCGCCAGCAGCGGCCATCGACCACCTGCTCGTTGGCCAGCACGGTCTGGCACTGGGGACACCAGTTGACCTTGCTCTTCTTGCGATACGCCAGCCCCGCGTTGAACATCTTCAAAAAAAACCACTGGTTCCAGCGGTAGTACTCGGGCAGGCAGGTGGTGACTTCGGTGGACCAGTCGTAGCTGAGGCCCATGCGCCGCATCTGCCGCCGCATTGCAGCGATGTTTGCCAGCGTCCACTCGGCTGGCGGCGTGTTGTTCTTGAGCGCTGCGTTCTCGGCGGGAAGCCCAAAGGAGTCCCACCCCATGGGGTGGAGCACGTTCGCGCCGCGCATCCACATGAAGCGGGCGAGCGCGTCGCCGATGGCGTAGTTGCGCACATGGCCCATGTGCAACTGGCCGCTGGGATAGGGCAGCATCTCCAGGCAATAGAACTTGGGCTTGCCGCATTCATGGCCCTCGGCCGCATAGAGCGCCGGATCGGCGTCCCAGCGCGCCTGCCACTTGGGTTCAATCTCCGCTGGGTTGTAGCGCTGCTGCCCTTCACTGGTGCTCTGTACCGACTCTTCCATATTGATGATTGTAAAGAAGTCGGCAACAGGCGGTTGTTATTCCGTATCGATTCAGGGGCACCCCCCTCCCCCCCTACGGTAAAGTATCTGAAACCATAGAGTTCCAGACATTTGTCTGCAAAGTACCTCCTCTAAACGAGTTAGATACTAAGTATAAGAAAATAAAGGCCACAATAGAGCGTCCTGGGGTTTTGTATTCTTCCAACCCTAGTTTAAGGATAGCAGTTTGGGCATAACTACTATGCCAACTATTTAAAAGAATTATGTGGTTTAGATAGTTGGAGTTATGTTGATTTTGGAGTGTCGAGGGGCTTGACAGGCTGAGTTTGCCTGTAAAACAGGGAAAGATATTTTCAAATCATTCGATTGCCTTGGCGAGCGTCTACTCGAAGGTCGTCTTCACCGTGCCGGTAAACGGCGCGCCTACCTTCTGATTCACACCAAAGCTCATATGGCCCGTGCTACCGGGCGTACAGGTTGCTGTACTCTGCGCCGCAGCTGTCGGGGCCAGCGAAGTCAGACCAGCAACTGCCAATAGCAGTCCAACACGCATCCAACACGAGCCATATTCGCCTCCTGAACTTGGCTGCAAGGAT
>Ga0302202_10005418_pt1 | contig 13017 bp, 10 predicted proteins | sample II_Bog_N3_3_FD_194579 | JGI IMG/M metagenome (GOLD analysis project Ga0302202, IMG submission 194579) | Peat permafrost microbial communities from Stordalen Mire near Abisko, Sweden - II_Bog_N3_3 | ecosystem: Environmental > Terrestrial > Soil > Wetlands > Peat | place: Sweden: Abisko...
ACGACCCGAACGACCCGATCTTGAAGGCGTACCGCTCGGCGTTCCCCACGATGTTCAAGCCCATGAGCGCTATGCCCTCAACGATTCGCACGCATCTGCGCTACCCTTCGGACCTCTTCGCGGTCCAAGCCGCGACCTACGGTCGCTACCACATCACGTCGGCGAGCGCCTTCTATTCGGCTTCGGACCGCTGGGAGATCTCACCCACCACCGGTGCCGGTTCCCCGTCGGCGACGTTGGAGAGCACTGAGCACACCAACGCCAATGGCGAAGTCATCTCGAGTTCGCTCTCGCCGATGAGTCCGGTTTTCCAGGTCGGCTCCTTGCCGAATCAGAACCACCAGCAGCTCCTCGAGTCGGTTGACTACGTGCCGGCCGGCAACTCCTCGACCGTCCAGAGCCTGACCGCGTTCATGATGGTCACGAGCGACCCGGGAGACTACGGGCAACTCGGCGTCTACGAGACCCCGCGCGGCACGACCGTGACGGGGCCGCTGCAGGCGGACTCGGAGATCCAACAGACCTCCAAGGTCTCGTCGATCATCACCCCGCTCGACCAACACGGATCGAACGTCATCTTGGGCAACAACCTGACGGTGCCGCTCGACTCCTCGGTGCTCTACATCCGTCCCCTCTACGTCTCGAGCTCCTCGAATCCGATGCCGCAACTGCGCTACGTGATTGCGGTCTTCAACCAGAACGTCGGGATCGAGACCACGCTGTCCGCCGCGCTCTCCGACGTCTTGGGCGCGAACGTCACCGGCGTCACGTCGGGCTCGGGTTCGGGCTCGGGTTCAGGTAGCGGCACCGGCACTGGCACCACCAAGAGCGCCACCGAGTACTTGACGCGGGCCTCCACGGACTACACAAACGCCCAGACCGCACTCGCGAACGGCAACCTCGGTCTCTACCAACGAGACGTCAACGCGATGAACGCGCAACTACAACTCGCCCAGAACGCCTTGAGCTCAACGACCACCACGAGCACCACGACCACCACGACCACCACGACCACCACGCCAAAGAAGAGTTAGTCAGTCGTCGTTTCGCACGTCGAGGTGCCGGTACGGGTTGAGCAGACCCTTCGAGTCGAAGACCGCTTTGATCTTTCGCTGAAGTTCGACGAGTGCCGGGTCGGCGAGAGTCAGGTACGGACCACGCTTGTCAATGCCGATCCCGTGTTCGCCCGACACGGCGCCCCCGAGCGCGACCCCCGCGCGAAAGAGCTCGAGTTCGAGCGCCTCACGCTTCGCCTCGTCGGGCTGGAACACCGAGAGGTGTACGTTCCCATCGCCCACGTGGCCACAGCCCGCGACGAAGCTCTCGTGGCGCTGCGCGATGGCACTCACCTCATCGAGGAAACGCGGCACGCTCGAACGCGGCACGACGATATCGAGAATGTCGTTCGCCCCCGCCGCTTTTGTGAGCCAGAACACGCGCTCTCGGGCTTGGATCAGTTGCGACGCGGAGGCGCCTTCGAGCACGTACACGTCGAGTGCTCCGGCGTCACCGACCAACGCCGCGGCCGCTTCTAAGTCCGTGTCGAGTTGCTCCTTGGTGCGCGTCTCGAGCACGACGACGAGGTACGCCTGGGTCCGCTCGGCCACGGAGGGATCGACGCCGAGGTGCAGATCGGACCCACGCGCGAGGGTCGCCATCGTCAAGACGTCGAGGTACTCGAGTAACGAGGGCTCGAGTCCCGACGCCACGAGCGTTGGGACGACGGTCGCGACCTCGGTGACGTCGCTGAAGGGCACGAGCAGCGTGGCGCTGTGATCGAGCACCGGCGAGAGTTTCAAGGTGACCTCGGTGACGAGCGCCAAGGTCCCCTCGCTGCCGATGAGTAACTGCGTCAAGTCGTAGCCCGAAGAACTCTTGACGACGGGGCCGCCGGTGCGAAGAACCGTGCCGTCGATGAGGACGACCTCGAGACCCAAGACGTGGTGTCGCGTGACGCCGTGGCGTACGGCGCGCATGCCACCCGCGTTGGTGTTCACGTTGCCCCCGAGCGAACCCGACAACTCGCCGGGGTAGACCGGGTAGTGCAGACCGGTGCCGAGTAACTGCTCATTCAACTCGCGAAGCGTGATGCCGGCTTGGACGACGGCGACGTGGTCACCCGTTTCCACGCGCAACACCTCACGCATCTGGTCAAAGGCGATGACCAGTCCACCCTTGACCGGCGTCGCGCCACCCGACAGACCGGTGCCGGAACCTCGCGGCGTGACCGGTACTTCGTGGTCGTACGCCCAGCGAGCGAGCGCGGCGACTTCATCAGTCGACCTCGGTCGCGCCACCGCGAAGGGTTCGCGCAGGCGTTCGTGGAGGGATTCGTCGTGCAGGTCGCTCGGGTCGTGTTCGCCCGAATACGTGACGGCACCGTCGAAGATCGTCTCTAATTCACGGCGAAGTTCGGCGGCGTCCACTGGTCGAAAACCCTACTCCCTGGGCCCGTCGGGCTTGGTCTCGAGGGTGTCATTTGCACCGTCCGACGCTCGTAGTGAAGCAGCAGCGTCCCCGCCACTCAGGTCTAGGGCGCGCTCGGGGTCGCGTACACCGGGCGCGAAGAGCACCGCCACGCAGATGAGCGACGCGATAATGCCGCAGTAAAAGAACGCGGGTCGGACGCCGAACGCGCTCGCGGCGAGGCCGCCGAAGAGGATGCCGAGGGGGCCGAGGGAGAACGCGAAGAGATAGACCAGTGACGAGACCCGTCCGAGCACGTCGTTGGGCACGAGTCGCTGCATCATCGCGACCCAGAGCACGTCGCCGTAGAGGATGAGACCGACATCGGCGGCCGTGAGCAGTCCCACCACTACCACGTTGGGCGAGAAGGCAATGCAGGCCGAGGCGACACCGCCCGCGGCGTAGGCGGACCACAGCACGGTGACCTCGCGAGTCGGTCGACCCATCCGCGCGACGACGAAGGCCGCGATGATGCCCGCCGCGCCACCGGCTGCGTAGACCAGGCCCAGGCTCAGGGCACTCGCGTGGAGCGTCTCACGAACCATGAGTGGACGAAGCACCGTGATGGCCATGCCGAAGAAGTTCGCGAAGGAGGCCCCGATGATCGAGACGAGCAGCCACCGTCGCGTCCACACGTAGCGCAGTCCCTTTCGCGCGTCGTCGATCAACGATGACCCCTCTCTCGTTGGTCGAACTCGTGAGCGGAGCATCGCCAGAGAGAGGGCCGAGATGAAAAAACTCGCGGCGTCCACACCGAAGGACCACGCGGTGCCAATCACCGCCACCACCAGACCACCCAGCGCGGGGCCGATGAGGCCCTGAGTGAGTTGGTTGCTCATCTGGCCGAGCGCGTTGCCCGCGACGAGCAGATCCGCATCCAGTAGTTCCGGGACGATGGTCATCGACGCGGGGCCGAAGAAACTGTCGGCCGCGCCAAAGATCGCCGACATCACGACGAGCTCCCAGAGGTGCAGCGATCCCTCGGCGATCAACAGGCCGATCACGCCCACGGTGACACCGCGTATGGCGTCAGAACTCAACATGACCAATCGACGAGGTGCCCGGTCGACGACGACACCACCAATCAGCGCCAGGATTACCGAGGGAATGGCCCTCGCCGCAAAGACCAGCGCGATTCCTGAAGGGTGATGATCAACGTCGAGTGCCACGATGGCGAGAGCGATGGTGAAGATGCCGTCGCCGAGTGACGAGACGCTCTGACCGGTCCAGAGCAACGCGAAGTCCCGAACCTTCAGCGCCGCGAACGTCCCTCGGTCATCGCTCCCTCGTGGCACGCCCCATCCCCTCGTGGTACACCCGTGACCGCTGAGTGCGGGTCAGGTCGTCGGGTGCAATCGATTCACACTACTGACGGGCCGCGGTGCAGGTGGTGCGCCGTTTCGGGGGACACGCCTTTGAAAAAGAGGAAGCCCCCACGCGAATGACTCTTCGCGTGGGGGCTTCGCTACGTGCGGTCGTTATTTGACGCTGTACTTCACGCGAGCGCTCTTACCGTCCTTGAAGCGGATCACCAAGGTCCCGGTGCCCTTCTTCGCGGCGGCGCTCTCTTTGATCTTGACGCGGACCACTGACTTCGACACGCCAGTCACGCTGATAGTCGAACCAGCGGCGCCGGTAATCCGGGCAACGGAGGTGAAGTTCCTACCGGTGATTGCCGCGGCCACGGTCTTACCCGGTACGCCCGACGCAGTCACGTGTATCGCGACTGGTGTAGGAATCGCGGTGACGGCGGGTGCGACGAAGTCAATGGACGAGTCGGCGCGGTCGGCTTCTTTGGCGTCGGCGACTTCGATGATGCAGCCGTTGAAGTTGGTCGCGCTCGTACCGCAGGATCCGTTGCCGACGGTGCCGGCGACGACATTGACGGACGTCGAGGGCAACGTGCCGGTGGAGCTGACAGTGATGGTCGCGAGGGGCGAGGTGTCACAACCAGCCGGGGTGGTCGCGGTCGCGAGACACTCGACGGCGTAGAGCGTGTCACCGGCGGTGAAGTTTGAGCCGGTCAACGTCACTGCTTGCCCGTTGGCGAGCCCAGTCGACGGCGAAGCGGAAAGTCCGGGTCCTGAGGCGAAACTCATCGTGGCGAAGGTCAAGAGCGTTCCGCTCGACGTGCCCACCGAGATGAGGCAGGTCGCATCGGTGGCACTCGTGCCGCAAGTGCCGTTTCCGATCGTTCCGGTCGCCACCGTGAAGTTCGCGTCCGTGAAGCCACCGCTCGCGTTGACCGTGACAAGGGCGGGTGTCGTGATGTCACAACCCGCTTCGGTGGTCGCACTGCCGTTGCACTCAACGGCCGCCACTGACGCATTCGGAGCGAAACCAGTACCGGTGACGGTCACTACCTGACCATTGGTGAGTCCGCTACTGGGGGTGATCGTGATCGTGGGCACCGAAACGGTGGCCGCTCCTGCGCTAATCACTCCCACGGTGGCCATGACTCCTACCACCATGGTTAACGCCGCAATGCTCGTCGCTATTCGTCTCATGCAAAAGCCTCCTGGCTCGTTTCGTTTCTAACTCTTCACCGCGAGGTGACTGTCGTGTCTCGCAGCGAAGTTGGCACGTGCCACAGATACGTTTGTATGTTGTGAGCTTGTCCACTCGTCGCACGCGCCAGGTCAAGTGTAATTGCGGTGCGCGGCGCGCGGACCGCGCGCGGTGATTATCACCGAATCCTAAGAGTCTGCGTTACCCGCGTCCGATCGCCAGGCCACGACCGGTCCGACGATCTCGAGTCCGACCTGAGTTTCACGTTCAGGGAGCGTGGTCGGATTCGACGTGCGCGCAGTTAACATCACGGCCTCGTCGAAGTCTGGGCGAAGTTTGATAACGGCGTCGTGTCCGTAGAACTCGACGTCGAGCACGCGCGCCGTCGTTCGGTTCTCGTGCACCTCATCGTGCAGCATGAACTGTTCGGGTCGTACGAGGACCACCACGCTCGAACCTTCTTGGGGCACGTCACCGTGATTCGTGTTGTCCAGTGTCAATCGACCGAAGGGTGTCTGGGCAGCGCCGCCGACCACGACCCCGGGGACGAAGTTGGCGTTGCCGAACGCCCGAGCGACGCTCGGCGTCGCCGGTCGCGCGTAGAGACCGGCGGGCGTATCGAACTGGCCGATGCGGCCGCCTTCAATGACCGCTACGTAGTCGGCGAGCGAGAGTGCTTCGTCTTGATCGTGGGTCACGAGAATTGTCGTGGTACCCGCTTCACGTAGGACTCGCCGTACGTCGCGACGAACGCTCTCGCGCAGGCTCGCGTCGAGCGAGGAGAACGGTTCGTCCAAAAGGACGAGTGCGGGGTCGATCGCGAGTCCCCGGGCGAGGGCCACGCGCTGTTGCTGGCCTCCCGAGAGTTGATGGGGGTATCGCTGGGCGAAGCCCGTGAGACCGACCATCTCGAGGAGTTCCGCGACGCGCTTTCCGCGTCGATCTCGACGCTCGAGACCAAAACCGACGTTGCGCTCGACCGTCAGGTGCGGAAAGAGGTTGCCCTCTTGCGGCACGTAGCCAATACGTCGGCCCTCGGCCTCGACGAAGTGCGAGTCGTCGTCGACCACGTCGCCGCGCAGCCGCACGCACCCTCGGTCGCCACGCTCGAACCCGGCGATGATTCGCAAGAGCGTCGTCTTGCCACTGCCCGATGGTCCCAGGACCGACACGAAGGAACCGGCCGCGACCTCGAGGTCTAGGTCTCGGAGCACGCTCTGGCTGGCGTAGGCCTTGTGGAGGCCGGTGATCTTGAGTTCACTCACGACACGACCCTAGGGACCGCTCGTGCGTCGTGACGAACGGGCAGGCGATCGAAAAAGCGCCCGAGCAAGTACGCGGGCACCGCGGCGATCGCGATGATCACCAGCGCGAAGGGGGCGGCCTGAGCGTAGGAGAGGTTCTGCTGGTACGCCCAGAACTGCGTGGCCAGAGTCTGCACGCCCGTGGGAATCAGTATCAACGTCGCGGTCAGTTCGGTCACCGCGGAAAGAAAGACCAAGCAGAACGCGGCACCGAGTCCGGGCGCCACGAGCGGCAACGTGACGCGCAACAAGACGCGACGACGCGGGACACCGAGCGAGCCCGCGATCTCTTCGAGGGCGACCGGCGCTTGGGCGACCGAGGCGCGCACGCCCACGAGGGCCAGGGGAAAGAACATCAACGCGTAGGCGAATACGAGCAGGGGAGCGCTCTGGTAGCCGAAAGAGTCGAGGTGTTGTTCGGAGAAGTACGCGAGTGCTAACGCGACGACGAGCCCGGGCATCGCCAGGACGAGAAACGTCGTTCGCGTGAGCAGTCGATTGAGGGCGGACGGTCGACGGATGACGAGGAGCGCCACCGGGAGCGCCATGAACGTCGAGACCAGCGCCGCCGCCGCGCTGTAGCCCGCGGTGTACAGCGCCGAGGAGAGTAGTGACTCACCAGCAATGGCGTGGGCGCCGCCCTCGAGCATCCAGTAAATCGACGAGCCCACGGGCACGCCGAGTGCCGCAGCGACGAGGGCAACGAAACCACATAACACGGGGAGCTTCATTCGTCCGAGGGGACGCCGCGTGATCACTCTCTGGACTCCTGGTCCGCTTCGAGTGACGTGTCCCGAGCCGCGAAGCGAGCTCTCGCCGACCATGACGATGAGCGAGAACACCACCAACACGAGCGAGAGCGCGCAGGCCGAGGCGGTGTCGAAGCCGACGGAGAACTCGCTGAAGATCTCCGTCGTGAAGGTCTGGTACCCCAAGATCTCAAAGGCGCCATACTCGGCGAGGATTACGAGTGCGACGAGTAGCGATCCTCCCAAGATGGCGCGACGGGCTTGGCCGAGCGTGATACGAAAGAACGTCGACAGACGGCTCGCGCCCAAACTTCGTGCGATCTCTTCTTGACCGGGGTCGGCCCCACGAAAACTCGCGGCAACCGGGAGGTAGACGAGGGGGTAGACGGCCAAAGTCATCACCAGCACGGCGCCGCGATACCCCGCCACCCACGTTGAGAGGGAGGACCAACCGAAACTGACCACGAAGTCGGGAATGGCGAAGGGGATAACGACGAGGACGGCCCAGACGTGGCGTCCCGGCAGGTCGGTGCGTTCCACGCAGTACGCGGCGAGCGTGCCAATGACGGCGCACAGCGCGGTCACGACCACGGTCAAGCGCACCGTGTTCCAGAGCAACGACGCGGTCAACGATCGCCAGATGAGATGCCAGATGTTCCCGGCGCCGGCGTCGGTCGCTTCGGTAATCAGAAAGATCAGCGGCAGTGCAAGCGCGGCCACGACGGCGAAGCTGACCGCAGTGAGCGCCGTGCGCCGTGGACGCTGGCGTGGGGAGCTGAGCGCTGGGGCGCCGTCGAGGTCGACGGACGAGTTGGTCGCCGTGGTGCTCGTCACAGGAGTTGGACCTCACGCAGGAGGGCAATCGCTCGCTCGCCGGTGCCGAGTTGGGCGATGTCGATGGGATAGGGCGCGAGGGCGCTGAAGGGCGTTTCGGGCTGGGTGGTCGAGACGCCCGAGGCGACGGGGTACTCGAAGCTGATCGAGTGCGCGATGATCTCTTGGCCTTGCCGGGAGACCAAAAAACTTAGAAACTCTTGGGCGGCGACTGGGTGCGTCGAAGACTTCAAGACCCCCGCGCCCGAGACGTCAATCACGTAGCCCGGGTCGTGCGGTGCGAAGTAGGTAATGAGTGAACGCATATTCGACGCACCGATCTCCGCGCGCATGCGATACCAGTAGTACTGGTTCACGACGCCGAAGGCGACCGCGCCGCGGTTCACTTCATCGGCGATGGTCTCATTGTCAGGGTAGACGTGCGCGCTGGCGTTTGATTTGATCCCATTGAGCCACTTCAACGTGGTCGCGGTGCCGTAGGCCTGGAGCACGGAGGTGACGATGGGCTGAAAGTCGGTCTCGCCCGCAGCGAAGGCGAGTTCGCCCTTGTACTTCGGATTCGCCAGACCCAAGACGGTTGTCGGAAGGTCACGTTTCTTTATCAGCGATGGGTTGTAGATGAGGACGCTCACGCGCGCCGAGACGCCGACCCAGTCGCCTTGAGGTGAGTTGTACTTCGCGGGCGTCTTCGCCAAGGTTAAGTCGTCGACTTTGGCTAAGAGGCCACGCTGTTGAAGAAATTCGAGCGCGGGCGAGTTCTCGCTGTAAAAGACGTCAGCGGGTGAGTGCGAACCTTCTTGGACGATCTGCGCGTCGAAGGTGTCCTCGTCGTCACTACGCACCGCAACGGTGATCGAGGGATACTTTTTCTCGAACCCGGCGACGAGTGCGTCGGTCGTCTGGACGTGCTGCCCGTTATAGAGCGTGATGGTGACGCCCTTGGCGTCACTCGATGAGCCGCACGCGGCGAGGGTGAGCGACGCGAGGACCATCGCGACCACGCCCGCGACGAGGCGCCGCCGCCGGAGCATCCTGGCGTGGCCGGGGCGAACGGGGCTCACTACTTGACCCCTGGGCAGTACTGGTGCAGCGACATCGTGGCGTTGCGAACGGCGCGTTGCGCGAACCTCGCGCCATCGTGGTTGTAGTAACTCCCGTAGGCGGCGCTCAGAAGCTCGATTGCTTCGCGTAGTCCTGCGTTCGACGTGGTAACCCGGTCGAGCGGCCGTACCTGCGCCTCGGCGTAACCGACGGGATCCACCACGGGATTTGGACCGTCGGCGAGCGCGGCAGCTACCTTGTGGCACGCCGTCACCGATGATGACGAGGTCCCATCCTCATTCGGGTGGGCGAGCCACAGCGCGATCAACGCCACGATGACGACGAGCAACCCAACGAACACCGCGGTCCATCGTCGCTGGTGGGCGCTCGGGACACGTCCTTCACCCACACCGGATTGAGTATCGAAGCTAGAGGGTGCGCTCGCCGAACCTGGCGTGGAGGCGTTCGTCACTCGGCCACGTCGTTCGATCGGGATCGGTGACAACTCGACAGTTGCGGACTCGAGCAGGAACCGACCCGCCAACGGCCATCGATTTGGCCGTTGCGATGTCCGACTGTCGTCAGTTGGGGGGCCACCGACGTCTTCACTTAGGTTAGGCTAACCTAACGCCGGGCGTGGGTCAACGGCGGCCGAGAGCGCCGAATGAACACGCGGTCGCGTGGTTTCACAGTGAATCCCAGTCATACTTGAGCAGAATCGCATATTCCCTGTGGTACGTTGGGCCTTAGGACGTCAAGACCCAGCCTCCTTTTGAACTGGCATTTAGCCAGGGATTTTCGAAGGCTGGCACTGAAATGACTCGTCTTTCCACTCTCGCGAGAGCCTCGCGCCTCGCCCGATCGGTACTCGTGAGAACTGCGGCCGTCGGCGCCGCCTCGACGCTGGTCGCGGGCTTCGTACTGCTGAGCGCGGGTGGCGCCTCGGCGGCGGGCACCAGTGCCAACACGATCGCTCCAGGCTCGGCACCCTCGGCGGGAAGCGCGCGAGGCTCCTTCACCCCAACCGCGACCGCGACGTCGGGTGACAAGGTCGCCATCACGTTGGACAAGACGTCCGCGGGCTGTTCGATCAGCGACGGCAAAGTGACCTTTACCGCCGCCGGGACGTGCGTTGTCGACTTCAACGACGCGGGAAACACGACCTACGCGGCCGCCGCGGAGGTGCACCAGGACATCAAGGTCTACGCCGCCAACACCATTAGTGCGAGCACCTCGCCCGCTTCGGGTAGTACCGGCGGTTCGTACTCACCGGGCGCCACGGCCACCTCGGGCGACGGTGTCGTCAAAACCATCGATAGTTCTTCAACCGGCTGTTCGATCAGCGACGGCAAAGTCACGTTCACCGGGGCGGGCACCTGTCGGGTGAATCTGAACGACGCCGGCAATGGCGCGTTCGCCGCCGCGAGTCAAGTGCGCCAGACGATCACGGTCCACAGCGCGAACACGATCTACGCCAGCACGCCACCCGCCGCAGGCACGATCAACGGTACCTACTCAGCCGGCGCGTCAGCTACGTCGGGCGACACCGTGGCAATTGCCCTCTCGGGAGGTTCGACGGGCTGCACGCTCGATAAAAAACTCGTCACCTTCACGGGCAACGGCGTGTGCGAGCTTGATTTCAACGACGTGGGCAACGGCGCCTACGCCGCCGCTACCCAGGTCCAGCAATCCATCACCGTCGGCGCGGGAAATCCGAAGGCGCAAGCGACATTGACCCTCACCAGCATTAGGGCAATCCACGGTCAGCCCTTGATCCTTGTCACCAGCGGAGGTTCGGGTGTCGGTGCAGTGAGCTACGCCGTGACCGCGGCCGGTTCGGCGGGTTGTTGGGTAAGTGGCACCTACTTAAAGACGACCAGGGCTGGCACGTGCGTGGTGACCGCCACCAAGTCAGCGGACTCGACTTACGCCCTCACCCGTTCCCTCGCGACCACCGTAACGGTAGCGGTCTCGCGACCGAGAGCCGAGCGCGTGAGCGCCCCGGTGTGGACGGGACAGACCGTCACGACCAAGATCATCGGGACGGGCTTTTACGGACGGCCGCGGATCCTCACCAGCGCCGCGGGTACCAAGATTGTCCTGCTTCGCGACACCGGTCGCGTCATCACGATTCGGGTGAGCGTCAAGCGCTCGACGCGACGTGGCGAACACACCTTCACACTCATCTTCGCCCGAGGACAGCGCACGTCCTTGCACTACAACCAGCGTTAGGACTTGGGCGACGTGTTCACCGACGTCCCTCGAGGCCGCGAGTTCGCCGAATGGCTCGCCGCCTTGAGGGGCGTCGGGTTTATCCGCTAGGCTTTCTGGGCCATCGCGGGGTGGAGCAGTCTGGTAGCTCGTCGGGCTCATAACCCGAAGGTCGCAAGTTCAAATCTTGCCCCCGCCACGAAAGGCAGTGCAGGTCAGGGCCGGTCCGCGAGGGTCGGCCCTTCTGCGTCGAGTGAGGCGGTCAGAGAATCTTCAGCAATTGGGTCAGAATAGGATCGTGATTCGAGACTCGTGGACGACACCGCCTGAAGGTTGGCCAGTCGGACTTTGGTCAGTTCCATACCTGGCCTCCGCGGTTCCGGGGTCAGGCACCCCACTTTCTTGGCTGGAGGGCTCCAACTGTCAACGTTTTGCTTACGGCGTTCTTGCCTTATTTGGACTCAAATGTCCGTCGCTTCGTTCGTCGGAACTCTGGGAAGACACAGTCGGGACAGTCGTCGTTGATCCGCCGCAGCCGCTGGATCTTGCCTTCTTTAATAAGGACCGGAATCCGTTTGGCGCCCACATCGGCCTATGGGTGGCCGAGGACGAAGTTTTGCATCTCAGTCGTGAAGTGGGCCGACCGACCGTTTGGACGTTGGACGAGTTTCAAAGGCGGCCCAATTACCGGATGCTCATCGGTTCGAAGCGCGTCCTCAAGGATGCGCGACTACGTGCAGGACCTTTCACGGAGTGCCAAGGGAGTTTCTTGCAGGCTCTCGGATACTGAGAGCGGATATGCTATCATGTAACCATGCGAACTGCCGCAACCTCTCCGACAGTCGCGGGGAGCCTGTTGGCATTGGCACGCGTGCAATTGAATCTCACTCAGCGTGAATTAGCAGCGCGAGCTGGCGTCGCCCAATCAACGATCGCTCGAATCGAGTTGGGGCGAATTGATCCTGGATTTGAATCGGTGCAACGAATTCTTGCTTCGGTGGGATTAGAACCAAGAATTCATCTCGAAAGTCTTGATGACCACGACCCGTTGTTAATCGAGAGACACTCAAAGCGGAGTGACGTTGAACGGCAGCGAGTCGAAAATCGACACAGAGGGAATGTCGCCGGATTCAGTAATGCGCGAGTAATCGAAGAAGCCAGTGAACCACGAACTAGAAGCCGAAGTGACAATTGAAGCTTTCAATAGATTCCAAGTCGACTACGTAGTGATTGGGGCATTTGCGGCTATTGCGCAGGCCGTACCAATTCCTCCCACCATGGACATCGATTTCTATGCGTCTCCCGACCGCATCAATTTGGACCGACTCGCCAACGCTCTTGACTATCTTGACGCGAAAATTCGAGTCAATGATCATGGTCACCAATGCGCTGAGCCCGATGCGGGTCGTCGAGGGACTCGACGATCTCGTCGCACCGAACGGGACGATTGCCGTCATGTCCTCGGGACAAGGCAGCGTCGCTAACAACGAACGCGGCGGCTTCGAGGTCTACCGGGGCTCTAAGGCCGCACTGAACACGTTCATGCGCAGCTACGCCGCCCGCCATCACGATGACGCGCGAACGCTACTGCTCTTGGCCCCGGGCTGGGTGAAAACCCGACTCGGTGGCCCGAACGCGCGTCTCAATGTTGACGAAAGCATCCCCAATCTCGTCAACGTGATCGACGCCCAGCACGCTCACGGCGGGCTTCAGTACCTTGACTACTGCGGAGCGACCGTCCCGTGGTGAAGGTGGCGACGATCCTCGGCAGACGCCCTCTCGCGGCGTTACGAACGGGTTGAAAGCGCGGCGACGATGTCGGCGACCTCGGTGCGTGCCGTGAAGTCAGGTTGAACATCCACGAATCGCACGGTGTGGTTCTGGTCGACGATGAGCACGGTGGG
>Ga0302202_10005420_pt1 | contig 13012 bp, 10 predicted proteins | sample II_Bog_N3_3_FD_194579 | JGI IMG/M metagenome (GOLD analysis project Ga0302202, IMG submission 194579) | Peat permafrost microbial communities from Stordalen Mire near Abisko, Sweden - II_Bog_N3_3 | ecosystem: Environmental > Terrestrial > Soil > Wetlands > Peat | place: Sweden: Abisko...
CGGCCGCCGTGGCCTGCATCAGGCGATGACACCATTGATGGCGTACGCGAGGCGCAGCTTCGTCTGCGGCTCCCCGGCGTCGGGGTAACCGAGGTCGGCGAACACGTTGCTCGTTCCACGGGTGATCGTTTCGTCCGCTTCGTTCATCGTCTCAGCGCTTTCGTATGCCATGCGGGCCTGATAATCCTGTTGTGCTAACCTCAAACGCCGCTCTATCATGTCGATATCGAGCTGCGCTGTCCTGATCCTGCTCGGTGACTTCTTCTGAAAGGCATGCAGGACATACACAACGTCCTGAAAGCGCACGGTGTAAACCGCGCGGTAGGTATCTCCGTCATGGTCCTCCACCAATTCGAACACACCCGGGCCTTGACCTGTCCAGGGTTTTGCCGACGGGTGCTTGCCTCCGAACTGCGCCAACCCGAGCGCTTTGCCCATCTCGGGCCTTACGGAATCGGGAAAGCTGCGGAAGTCGTTTTTTGACGAACTCACACATTCGAGCGGCTTTTCGCCCATATAAAAACTGCGAGGCATGGCGCCACATCCCAATCCTTGGATGTAATGTCAAGAAGGCGCTCAGTGATTGGATCTGGCTTCGGTGTCCGATGCCCCGGGACCAGCTGGTGTCCATCGCATTCAGCAACGGGTGCCGCACTGGCGCTGCCCGCCCTGGCGGGTGCCGCGGGCAGCGCGCCTCCTCGTCAACAGTCAGCCGATGATGATCTCGACGCGGCGGTTCTGCGGTTCGCGCACGCCAGGACCGGTCTGAACCAGCGGATGCGTTTCCCCGAAGCCCTGGATGGTGATCGCCGCCTGCGGCACACCATCCTTGATCAGTTCGGCCGCGACAGCCTGAGCACGGCGCAATGACAGTCCCTGGTTGTATTGGGGCGTCCCGGAGCTATCGGTGTAACCATTCACGTCGATCCGCGTGTATTGTACCCGCGCTGACGCAGCCGACGCCTCGTTAATGATCTGCCGTGCTCGGTCCGTCAGTGTTGCCTTGTCCCAATCGAAGAACACGAGGTAGGAGCGCGCGGGTGCCACCGCCGGAGCGGGCGCCGCGGCCGGGGTGGCGACGGGGACCGGTGCCGGCGCGGCGCCGAAGCTGTAGCGCAGTCCCAGCTTTACGATGTTCCCACCAAAGCCTCCGGCCGAGGATTGGCTGAAGAGGTATTCGTACCGGTATGACGACACAAGGCTCAGGTTCGAAGTCAGATGGTATGAGGCACCGATCTCACCCAGCAAAATCGCATTGTCAGCAGTACCGCCGCGCTGGGTGAAATGTCTCCCACCCGTGCTCTCGAGGAACACGGCATTCGTGGACGTCGAATAATAATAGCCGGCACCGCCGCCAATGTACGGCGTAATCCCGGCAAACGTGAATGGCAGGTCATAAAACAGGTTCGCTGTCGCCGTGAAAACGTTGTGATCGCCACCGGATGGGTCTGAAAGCAGTGAACCATTCAACTGCGGGAACACCCCGTTTGTCACCAGCGGCGATACCGTGGATATTTGGAAATGTTGATAGCCAAGCTCGCCTTCGACGCGGAACCCTGCGGGCAGTTGATAGCCCAGCGCCAGATTAGCCGTTTCGCCGGGGCTATAAGTCGAGGTGTTCGTGCCGGGCGCACTCAGCCCGAGCCCCGGATTGGTGATTGTCACACCGCCGCTGCGATCCGACATGAACAATCCGCCAGCGCTGCCGCTGATATACCAGGCGCCCTGGGCCGCGGCGCCATGCGCGGCCAGGACTGACCCGGCGGCGACTGCCAAGAAACAGTTGATGCGCCGCATGATGCCGATATCCCCGGGTTGTGACCGAAGTGGCAATATCTTTGCTTGCGGAACATGTCAAGCACCCGCGCATAAATTTATGCCGATCGAACGGTCCACTCCATGGGGAAATATGGGCGAATCACACGCGGGTATGCACCTGGCGCGACCCGTCGCATTTGCCTCACCCCCAAAACCCGACCCGCCCGTACCGTTCCTCCACCACATCCAACACCGCCTCCACCCCCAGCCGCGGCAGCCGCGCCAGCAGCCCCCGCCGCGGCGGGCCAAAGCGCCGAGCGACCGCCTTTTCGCCCCCCAGCTCCCGCACCACGCTGTCCACGTCCCCAAGCCGGTCGATCAGGCCTCGCGCCAGCGCCTGTTCCCCCAGCATGAAGCTGCCGTCGAACAGCGTGTCCTCCTCACCTTGCAACCGTCCGGCACGCCGCGTGCGCACCCAGTCCTTGAAGCGGACATGCAGCGCCTCCAGCAGCTCCTTCGTGAAGGCCACGTCCTCCGGCCGTTCGGGGCGGAACGGGTCCAGACGCGCCTTGTTCGTGCCGGCGGTATAGACCCGCCGCTCGATCCCGAGACGCGCCAGCAGGTCGGGGAACCCGAACCCGCCGCCGATCACCCCGATCGAGCCGACGATGCTCATCGGATTGGCGTGGATCACATCGGCCGCACAGGCCAGCCAATAGCCACCCGAGGCCCCGACTTCGCGGATCACCGCATGCACAGCAACTTTGTGTTTCTCGGCCTGGCGGCGGATCAGCGCGGCGATCAGGTCGGACTGCACCGGTGAGCCGCCGGGGCTTTCGATATCCAGCACCACCGGCCGGCCATCCGCGGACGCAAAACCGCGTAAAATCCGCGGCGCGGCGGAGCTGATATTCAGCGCCCCGCCCCGCGGCGCGATCACGCCGTGCAATTCGATCACAACGATCCGGGGCTTGCGCCAGAACAGCAGCTTCATCCGCCCGCCCGCCTGCCCAGCCACATCATCGAGCCAATCTCCATCTTCCTAGTGCGCAGCCGATTCCAGACGCCGGACAGCGGCGTCTGCGGACGGTTTCCCCGCCCACTCCTGCGCCGCTGCCTGGCGATACAGCGCGAGCGCTGCCGAACGGTCGGCCGGCGTTGCCTCACCCCGCTCCAGCATACCGGCCAGGTTGAACTGCCCCCAGGGATTGCCCAGCAGCGCGCCGGTCCGGAACAGGCGCAGAGCCTCGGCCGGGTTCTTTTCGAACCCGCCGCGCCCGGTCAGATAGAACTGGCCGACATCGCCATAGGCCCACGGATTGTGGTTCAGCATCGCGCGTCTGAAGAGTCGGCCAGCTTCCGTGTCGTCCTTCGCAACGCCGTTGCCGTCCCGGTAGGCGGCGCCCAGCGCGTTGATCGCGGCGGCGTAGTCCTGTGCCGCGGCCCGTTGCAGCCAGCCGGCCGCTGCCGCCGGATCACGCGGCAATCCGCCGCGCCCGGCCTGCAGGAACAGCGCGTATTGCAACTGGCCGTGGGGACTGCCCCGCTCCGCCGCCCAACGGAACAGCCGGGCGGCCAGGGCGTCATCGTGCGGAGCATCAGTTCCATAGGCGAGGATCCGGCCCAGCGCCACGACATCGCCAAGCCGGCCGCCCTGACCCCGCTCGCATACCAGACGCGGATAGACCGCGGCGAAGCGGGCGCAGTCGCCCAGCAGGGCATCCAGCGCCGCGTCGCGGATAAAGCCGTGCCGCCGCAGGAACCCCAGCAGATCGTCAACCAGATGGTGCTTGGTCGTGTCGTCGCCGCCGACAAAGCTGCCACGGGTCACGCAATGCGCCGCGGTCCAGGCAAAGAAGTCGCGACCCGGCATGTTTTGCGGCGGGTCGCCCAAAGTCACCGACCCGTCGGGTTCCCAGACGCCGCGGCAAGCGGCGAAGTTCTGGTCGTTGCGGTCGTAATCGGTGCCGCCGGTCCACTCCATCGCATGAAACACCGACGGATAAAGCGCCCGTTCCACCCGCGTATTGCCCGCCTGCCGCATCCGGTCGGCCAGTTCCAGGCAGTGGGTCGCCGGCGTCTGGTCGTCCAGGTCGGCCAGCATGAACAGGATCGGCCGGTTCGTCGTCACCGCCGCTCGGCGCAGGGGCGTGGTGCACCCGCCCGGCGTCAGCGCCACATGGCCGGCGAACATCACGTCGCGAGCGCCCAGCCAGCCCATGTGGTCGGGCTGCGCGACATCCAACGCGGTGTGGCCGCCCTTCGACATGCCAAGCACGATAATCCGGCTGGCATCGACCCCGGTCCGGGCGGCGAGGAAGCGGAACCCGCCAACGGCATCCGCATCCGACTGCGGCTGGCTTTCCCGGGTCTGGTCGTCGGTGGTGCGGGCCACGCCGCGGGCGGTGAAGCTGTCCACCACCAGGCTCGCCAGGCCGTTGGCGGCCAGCAGCCGGCCCCAGAACAACTCGGTATGGGGCTGCACGCCGCCGCTGGAGTTGATGATCACCGCCGCGGCCTTGCGGGTCGCCGGCGCCGGGTCGAACAGCACCGCGGTCACTGTCTCCGCCCGAAACCCGTGGCCGGCGGGAACCTGGGCGGTGATTTCGACCGGCACACCAGACTCGATCGGCACCAGATTGAACGGCTGGGCGCGGGCGCCGGGCAGCGGGCGCAACAGCAACGCGCAGGCCAACAACAGCAGGCAGAGCGCCCCCCGGGTCTTGCGGCGTGTCATGACGCGGCCGAGCGGTCCAGCAGTTCGTCGGGCAGCATCGCCACCCGCGCCTCCCGCGTCCAGATCAGCGCGCAGCGCACCGGACGGTCGGGGAAGATCGCGCGCAGCACGGACCGGTAGGACGCCATCTGCCGCAAATACATCACCGGCGTGTCGTCCACCCGAGCGGGTGGGCGCCGGTTCGTCTTGAAGTCCGCCACCAGCACTTGGTCCGGCAGCACCGCGAGCCGGTCCACCAGGCCGCCCACCACCGTATCTTTCACGACCCCGGTCAACGGCACCTCCGACCGGCTGGCGGGCCCGAACAAAGGCGCCAGTTCGGGATGCGCCAGGATTGCCAGCACCTCGCGCACGATCACCGTGGTCTCACCGGCCATCAGCCCGTGCCCGGGCCGGTCCAGCCAGGCCTCGGCTGCCGCGGCGCGGTCCTCGGCAGGCAATCCGGGCAGATGCTGCAACAACGCGTGGATCAACTGGCCACGGCGGAACCGGTTGCCCGCGGTATCGCGTTCCGCCAGCGGCGAAGCAGCGGCCGGGACCGCGCCCAGTTCCACGCCCTCCGGCCGGCTGGGCGCCAGCGGCACCGGACGCGGCGGTTCCGGAGGCGGCGGGAGCGGCTGCCACCCCTGTTCGGCGCCGACCCAGTCCGGCAGCGGCGCCGCCGCGGCCTCGGAACCAGCCGTTCGAGGCCGCCCGGCAACCGCCACCTGGGGCGAGGCGTAGCGGAACGCCGCCCCCCAATCGCGCATCTGGCCCGTGTCAGCCGGCAAAGCCGCAAAGCCGCGCGCGACGGCGTTGTACCAACACGCGTCATCCAGCGTCTTCCGCGTCTGCCAGCCGCAGATCAGCAGCCGGTCCTCGGCTCTGGTCAGCGCGACGTAGAGCAGCCGGTTATGCTCCTCGGTCTGCCGGCGCAGGTTATCCATGCGGATGCGTTCGGTGGCGGCGCAGCGGAATTCCTTGCGCGGCGACCACAGCGGCACCGGCGGATCGCCCGCCCAGAGAATCGACCCGGGATCGGGCGGCAGAGCGGTCGTGTCGGGCAAGATCACCAAGGGCGCCTGCAAGCCTTTGGCGCCGTGCACGGTCATCACCCGGACCTGGTTGCCGGCCGCGGCGGCCTCGCGCTTCACCTCCGCCCCGGACCGGCGCAGCCAGTGCAGGAAGCCCTGCAGCGACGGCGGATGGATGCGGCCGTAGCCTAAAGCGGCGTGCAGGAACTCGTTCACCGGCTCCGCCGCTTCCGCCCCCAGGCGCGCGAACAGCCTGGCTCGGCCGCCCAGAGGCCCCAGCATCTCGGCGAACAGCGCATAGGGGGACGTGTAATCGACCCGGCCCAGCAACGTCGCGAACATGTGCCACGCCTGGCCCCAGGCGGGGTTGTCCCCGGCGCGGTCGCGCAGGACCTCCCATAGCGGGCCGGAGCGGCCGACCGCCAGCGCCATCAGGTCGGTGTCATCCAGGCCGCCCAGAGGGCTTGTCAGATAGCACGCAAAGGTCAGGTCGTCCTGCGGCAGCAACAGCGCCTCCCCCAGCGCCATCAGGTCCTGCACCGCCGGCTGTTCCGTCAGCACCAGCCGGTCGAGGCCCGCTACCGGGACGCCGAGCGCTTTGAGGGCCCGCACCAGGGAGCGGCCAAAGGCGTTGCGCCGCCGCACCAGCACCATCACGTCGCCGGGGGTCAGCGGTCGGCTCTGACTTTCCAGCACCGACCCATCGCTGGTCTGGTCCGCGATCCAAGCGGCCAGCGTGTCGGCCAGGGTTTGCTGCGCTGAACGCAGGCCCTGGTTCTGTTCGGGGACGGTCCAGGGTTCGGGTTCGACGGCCTCCGGTACGGGGGTCAACGGCCAGAATTCGACCGAACCCGCGTGCTCCGACCGGTCGGCGAGGTGGGTGAGCGTCTGCCCCGGCTCCACCACGCCGGCGGCGGTGCGCGGATCGGCGAAGACCTTGTCCACCAGGTCCAGCACCGGCGCGGTCGAGCGGAACGACACGTTCAGCCCGATATCCCGCCAGGTCCCGCCCGCCCGCTGCACTCGTGTCGCCAGGCGGTTCCGCGCGCGATCGAACTCGTCGGCGTCGGCCCCCTGGAAGGAATAGATCGACTGCTTGCGGTCCCCCACTGCGAACACCGTCCTGGCGGTGTCGCGGGCGCCGGCTCCGGCGAAGAATTCCTCGGTGAGAGCATGGGCGATGTCCCATTGCTGCGGGGCGGTGTCCTGCACCTCATCCAGCAGCAGGTGATCGAGCCCGCCATCCAGCTTGTACAGCACCCAGGCAGCGCCGGGATCGACCAGCAGAGCGGAACTACGCTCGATCAGGTCGTCGTAGTCCAGCAGACCGGTCTCGTCCTTGCGCGCCGCGTAGGCGTGCAGCACCGGCGCGGCCAGGGTCACCAGCGCGGCCGACACCGAAGCGACGTTCAGGGCGCGGATGGCGTCGTCCACAGCCTCGATGCGCGCGCCCTCGGTCAGGAACGGGGTCACCAGATCCGGACGGGCGTCGGCCAGTTTCTTGTTGAGATAGGCGCCGGGAGCCCGCGGCAGATTGCCCGCGGTAAAGAACATCCCGCGCCAGATCGGCCAGTTTTCCACCCGCTCGGCGTCCGGCAGGCTGAGCCAGCCGAGGATCTCGCCCGCCTTGACGGCCACCGAGGGCGACCCTTGCGCCTGCACCACCAGCGCCGCCTGCCGCAGCATGTTTTCCCCCGGCCAGGTGACGGCGTTGGCGATGACCTCGGCTTCCGTCGCCGCGGTGGCCCCGGCTGCCTGAGCCTGCGCGGCGGGCAGCAGCGAACCCAGCGCCAGCGCGCGTTTCAGCCGCGGCCGGTCGCTTTGCAGCACCTCCACCAGCCGGCCGAACTGCGTCGTGGAGGCGAGGCCCGCGAGCGTCTCCAAAGCCTGACGCATCACCGGCGTGTTGGCCTTGGCGAGCATGGTCTCGCGCGCCTCGGCCAAAGCTTCCTCCGCGTCGCGTTCGTCCACGAGCTGGAAATGCGGCGACAGCGCGGCTTCCAGCGGGAAGCGGCGCAGCAGCGATTGGCAGAAGGCGTGGATGGTGCCGATGCGCATGCCGCCCGGCAGGTCCAGCACCTTGGCGAACAGCGCGCGCGCCGTGGCGCAGTTCTCCGCGGTGGGTTCGACGCCACGCACGACCAGTTCCCGGACCAGCGCGGTCTGGTCCATCACGACCCAGCGGCCAATGGTGTGCTGCAGCCGCAGCGCCATCTCCGCCGCCGCCGCCTTGGTGAAGGTCAGGCACTGGATGCGTTCGGGCTTCGCGCCGGCCAGCATCAGCCGCAGCAGCCGGTCGGTCAGCAGCTTGGTCTTGCCCGACCCGGCGGACGCGCCGACGAAGGCGGACACCGCGGGATCGGAGGCCGCCAGTTGGTCACGGTTGGCCTGGGCTCGGGGGGAGAGCTCGGTCAGTGTCATAAAGGGTGTGCTGCTGGCCATTGCCGGCCCCCTATACCACGAAGCAAGGCGACGGACGCCATAGGCCCGCCACCATCTTGCCTTCCCGCCCACCCCGCTTCACTGTCCCGCCCATGTGGTTCTCCCCGCCAACCGAGATCCCGGCCCGGCTGCTGACCCGCATGCCGGACCACCTCCGCCGTCCGGAGCGGACCGAGTGGGCCGATGCCAACAGAGCCGGCACGCCGGTGGACTGTTTCCTGGAGGGGCCGTGTTTCGACCCGGCCGGGCGGCTGTATGTCGTCGATATCCCGTTCGGCCGGATCTTCCGCATCGAGGACGGGCACTGGACGCAGATCACCGAATATCCCGGCTGGCCGAACGGGCTGAAGGTGCAGCCGGACGGGATCCTGCTGGTTGCCGACTACCGGCACGGGCTGGTGCGGATCGATCCCGGATCGGGCGCCACGTCCGCGGTGCTGCAAACCGTGATGAGCGAGAGCTTCAAGGGGCTGAACGACCTGGCCCTGCTCGACGATGAATCGGTGCTGTTCACCGATCAGGGGCAGACGGGGTTGCAGGATCCCTCCGGCCGGGTGTGGCGGCTGCACAAAGACGGGCGGCTGGACCGGCTGATCGGCACCGGCGCCAGTCCGAACGGCATCGTGATGAACACCGCGCAGACCCATGTCTATGTCGCGATGACGCGGTCGTGCGAGGTCTGGCGCTTCCGGCTGCGGGCCGATGCCGTGGTGGGAAAGGCGCAGTGTTTTGCGCGTGTGCCGCCCGGCCAGGTGGGTCCGGATGGCCTGGCGATGGATGTGCACGACCGGCTGTATATCGCCAATCCCGGCCACGGCTGCGTCTGGGTGGTCGATCCCCATGGCGTGCCGCTGTATCGGGTGCAGTCGCCGTTCGGGCGGATGACCACCAACTGCGCTTTGACACCGGATGGGCGGTCGCTTGTCGTCACCGAATCGGAAACCGGCAGCATCCTGATTGCGGAGATCCCGCCGCCGTAAAATCGTGAGGCATGGAAATCGTGTGCCGTTGGCTCACCCGGTGCAGCCGGATAAGTCGTGGGCCAAGCTATGTCGGGACAACCTTGAAAATCTGGACCGGCTTGCTTTTAAGGTGATAGATTGGCTGGCCGGCCGTCGCGCAAGACAGAATGCGCCGTCCCGCCAGAACGGCGTCAGGAGAGTGCCATGAAGCACCTTGACAGAATTACCAGTGATCCGGCGATATTCGGCGGAAAGCCGATCGTGCGAGGCATGCGAATATCCGTCGAACTGATCCTGAGCCTGCTGGCGCAAGGAGAAATGACGCAGGCGCTGCTGCAGGACTACCCGGGCCTGCAACCCGAGGATATCAGAGCCTGCCTGGCCTATGCGCACGCTTGAAGTTTCTTGTCGGTCGTTGTGCGGGCCAGCGTCTGGCGACCTGGTTGCGGACACAGGGGCAGTTGCCGAAGGCCGGGATTCCACCGACGTTCCGCACAGCGGCGTGAAAATCCGTCTCGAACCCCCCCAACGCGTTTGCCGCTCCGTGGGTTTTTCTGCGACGCCATCGCAGCCCACTATTTTTTTGAAGTCAGATGAAGGGGATGAAGCGGGATGAAGGGGATGCTCTGATGCGCGGCGGCGTTTCGGGCCGGAAGATCGCAAACGCCCGCCGCACGATCGTATTATCCCCTTCATCCCGCTAAAAAAATTGCCGGTCCGGGTCCGCGTCGAAGGCCGCATCGTTTCGGCAGAATACGATCGATCGAATGGCAAAAGCCCGGCTGGCGTCAACCCCGGGCCATCCTGGAGACGAGCGGCATGGACGGTTTCGTCCCCACCGCGCTAGATCACCCGACCCAGTCCCGCACGCCGGAGGAACCCCATGTTCGTCGCGATGAACCGCTTTAAAGTCGCCCGCGGGTCGGAAGCCGCGTTCGAAACCGTCTGGACCAGCCGCGAGACCCATCTCCCCGGCGTGCCCGGTTTCGTCAGCTTCAACCTGCTGCGCGGCCCCGAACGGGATGACCACGTGTTGTACGCCTCGCACACCGTGTGGCGCAGCAAGGCCGATTTCGAGGCATGGACTACCTCGGAGGCCTTCCGCCAGGCGCATCGCGGCGCCGGCGGAAACCGGCCGCTCTATCTCGGGCATCCCGATTTCGAGGGGTTCGAGTCGATCCAGACCGTCACGGCCCTGTGACTCATGCGTCGCGGCACGCAGCTTGCTTGGTAAACACCGCTGGTCTTTCATCCCGGTCTCGGGCAGGCTAGGCGCCGCCGGGTCCGGGACGGCGTCGCATCATCGATTCTGGTAGCAGGGGTTCAATCAGGCATGGATCGTCGAGCCTTCCTCATGTCCGCAACCGCGGCGCTGGCCGCGCCACGTCTGGCCAGAGCCGCGGACAGCAAGATCCTGCGGTTCGTGCCGCAGGCGAATCTGGCAAACCTCGACCCGATCTGGACCACGCAGTACGTCGTCCGCAATGCCTCCCTGCTGATGTGGGACACGTTGTATGGGGTGAACGACAAGCTGGAACCGCAACCGCAGATGGTCGAGGGCCACGAGGTCAGCCCCGACTTCAAGACCTGGACCTTCAAGCTGCGCCCTGGGCTGAAATTCCACGACAACGAGCCGGTGCTGGCAAAGGACGTGGTCGCCAGCATCAACCGCTGGATGCCGCGCGACGCCCCGATGGGCCTGCCGATCAAGAAGCGGATCGATGCGCTGGAGGCGTTGGACGACCGCACCTTCCGCTTCCGCCTCAACCAGCCCTACTCCAAGCTGCTGTTCGCCCTGGGCAAGAGCAGCTCGCCCTGCCTGTTCATCATGCCCGAACGCATGGCCCTGACCGATCCGTTCAAGCAGATTACGGAGTATATCGGTTCGGGGCCGATGCGGTTCAAACGCGACGAATGGATCCCCGGCTCGAAGGCGGTGTTCGAACGGTTCGACGGCTACATCCCGCGCGATGAGAAGGCGAGCTGGCTCGCCGGCGGCAAGCGCATGCATTTCGACCGGATCGAGTGGCAGATCCTGCCGGATGCCGCCACCGCCTCGGCGGCCTTGCAGAACAATGAGGTGGACTGGGTGGAAACGCCGTCCTCCGACCTGATCCCGCTGCTGCGCAAATCGCCGGGCGTCGCGGTGGACATTGCCGATCCGCTTGGCAATATCGGCTCGTTCCGCATCAACCATTTGCAGCCGCCGTTCAACGACGTGCGGGCGCGGCGGGCGGTGCAGATCGCACTGAGCCAGGAAGATTACATGCGGGCGGTGGCCGGCGACGATGAGACCCTGTGGAAGACCTTGCCGGGGTTCTTCACACCGGACACGCCGCTGTACACCGAAGTCGGCGGCGAGCCGCTGAAGGGCAAGCGCGACTACGCGCTGGCCAAGAAGCTGCTGGCCGAGGCCGGCTACAAGAATGAGCCGATCGTGCTGCTGGTGGCGACCGATGTCGCGATCACCAAAGCCGAGGGCGATGTCACCGCCGACCTGCTGAAGCGGATCGGCATGAACGTGCAGTATATGGCGCTGGATTGGGGCACGGTCGGGCAGCGGCGTGCCAAGAAGGAGCCACCGGCCGAGGGCGGTTGGAACATTTTCCATACCTGGCATGCCGGCGCCGACTGCGTGAACCCGGCACCCTATACCGCGCTGGACGCCAGCGGCGACACCGCGTGGTTCGGCTGGCCGAAATCCGACCTGGTGCAGGCGAAAATCGCCGAATGGTATGCCGCGCCGGACTTCGCCGCGGAAAAGACGGCGATCGACGGGCTGAACAAGGCGGCGATGGACGACGTGGTCTATATCCCGACCGGGTTCTTCAAATTCTACCAGGCCTGGCGGACCAGCCTGAGCGGAATCGTGAAGGCGCCATTCCCGGTGTTCTGGGACGTGACCAAGGCGTGAATGGGGAGAGAGGCTGATGCTGGCCTATGCCGCGCGCCGCGTCCTGGCGACCATTCCAGTCGTCCTGTTCGTGGCGCTGTTCGTGTTCAGCCTGCTGTATATCGCCCCCGGCGATCCGGCGGCGATCATCGCCGGCGACCAGGCGACCCCGGATGATGTGGAGCGGATCAGGGCCTCGCTGGGCCTGGACCGGCCCTTCCTGATCCGGTTCGGGGAATGGCTGTGGCACGTGCTGAATGGCGATCTCGGCACCTCGATTTTCACCAACCTGCCGGTCGCGCACATGATCGCGCAGCGGATCGAACCGACGACCTCCTTGATGATCCTGACGTTGATCCTGTCCTTGAGCTGCGCCATTCCGATGGGCGTGGTGGCGGCCTGGAAACACGGCACCTGGATCGACCGGCTGGTGATGACGACGGCGGTGTTCGGCTACTCCACCCCGGTGTTCGTGATCGGCTATCTGCTGGCATACCTGTTCGCCTTGAAGCTGGATTGGCTGCCGGTGCAGGGGTTCACCTCGATCTCGCAGGGCCTGTTTCCCTTCCTGCGCAACCTGATCCTGCCGGCGGTGGCGCTGGGACTGGTCTATATGGCGTTGATCGCCCGCATCACGCGCGCCACGATGCTGGACGTGCTGTCGCAGGACTATGTGCGGACCGCGAAAGCGAAAGGGGTGGCGCAGAACGGCATCCTGTTCGTCCACGCGCTGAAGAACGCGGCGGTGCCGATCGTCACCATCGTCGGCATCGGCTTTGCCGCATTGATCGGCGGCGCGGTGGTGACGGAAAGCGTCTTCGCGATCCCTGGCCTGGGCCGGTTGACCGTGGATGCGATCCTGCGGCGCGACTATCCGGTGATCCAGGGTGTCGTGCTGATGTTCAGTTGCGTCTATGTGCTGGTCAATCTGGGCGTCGACCTGCTTTACACGCTGTTCGATCCGAGGATCCGGTATTGAGCGGCGGCCTGGAGCCAGGGGCTGGGATGAGGGCTGTAACTCCCCCTCCCCTCGTGGGAGGGGGCTGGGGGGAGGGGGCCCCGCCAGTGTGGCGCCGTGGTTCGTGGCTACCTCCGACCGGGGGGGGGGGGGGGGGGGGGGGGGGGGGGGGGGGGGGCGGGGGGCGGGGCGGGCGGGGGCGGCCGGGGGCGGGGGGCGGGGCGGGGGGCGGGGGGGGGAGGCGTGGGC
>Ga0302202_10005428_pt1 | contig 12999 bp, 10 predicted proteins | sample II_Bog_N3_3_FD_194579 | JGI IMG/M metagenome (GOLD analysis project Ga0302202, IMG submission 194579) | Peat permafrost microbial communities from Stordalen Mire near Abisko, Sweden - II_Bog_N3_3 | ecosystem: Environmental > Terrestrial > Soil > Wetlands > Peat | place: Sweden: Abisko...
CAGCTGTCCGGCGTACCCGAGAACGCCATGAAGATGGGCGTCGGACTGATGCTCGTGAGCTTCGGCACGTTCTGGGCCACCGAGGGCGTGCACGCCCACTGGCCTGGCTCCGACCTGGCCATCCCGGTACTGGTGGCCTTCTACGGTCTCGTGGCCTGGACCCTGGTGGCCGGCCTCCGACACCATGCGGCGCAGGAGTCGGCGGCGCGCCCAGCGGTGGAGCCGCTCCATGGCTGAGGATCCCAGGGCTGAGGATCCAGACGTCGCCGGCCCACCGGTGGGGGAACGACCGCCCGGCCGTCGGTCGCCCGTGACCGGCGGGCTCTACGCCTTCGGGCGGTTCTGGAGGGAGTTCCTCATCGGTGACACCCCCGAATTGTTCATCGGGGCGGTGGCCGTCATCGGTGTCCTGGCCGCACTGTGCGCGAAACCGGGTCTGCGCACCGTGGCGGCGGTGGCGGCGCCATTCCTCGTGGCCGGGGTGCTGACCCTGTCGGTCTACCGGGCGGTCCGCAAGGGGACTCCGTAGGTCGGTCGTCCGTGGGCGGGGGCGGGTCGCGGGTCAGTCGCGGAAGTTGTTGAACTGCAGCGGGATCCCGAAATCCTCACCTTTGAGCGCGGCGATGACGGCCTGCAGGTCGTCCCGCTTCTTGCCCGTCACCCGGAGCTGTTCCCCCTGGGTCTGCGAGGACACGCCCTTCAGGTTCTGCTCCTTGATGAATTTGTTGATCTTCTTGGCGTGGTCGGACGAGATGCCGGCCTGGATCCCGAGTCGCTGACGGGCCGAGCCCTTGGAGGCCTCCTCGACCTTGCCCACGTCGAACGACTTGAGGGAGACCTCGCGCTTGACCAGCTTCTCCTGGAGGACCTGGTAGAGGGCCCGCAGGCGGTCCTCGGTCGAGGACGACAGGATCAGCTCCTTGTCGTTCAGCTCGATGGCCGAGTCCGTGCCTTTGAAGTCGAACCGGGTGGTGGCTTCGCGGTTGGCCTGGTCCACGGCGTTGCGGACTTCCTGCATGTCGACTTCGGACACGACATCGAAGGTGGGCATGGCGAAACAGTAGCTCCGCGGGAGGCGCTAACCTTGCCCGCCTGCGGGTCGGTGCCCGAGTGGCCAAAGGGAGCAGACTGTAAATCTGCCGGTTCTGCCTTCGAAGGTTCGAATCCTTCCCGGCCCACGCAGTCAATGCCCTGGTCGGTGAGCGAACACGCTCTCCGGCCAGGGCATTCGTCACCCCGGGGTGCGGCCGGTGGGGAACCCCTCCGGGCCGCTCCGGGGCCGGCTGGTCAGACCCAGTCGGTAGGCGAGCAGGACGAGCCCTCGGCCCGGGGTCACCCCGAGGTCGTCGAGCAGCCTGATGGCCTCCAGCAGGGACCGGCGGGCCCCGTCCAGGTCACCGCGGACCAGCCGCCCCTCGATGACGAGGCGGTGGCCCTGCTCCGACCACGGGTCGATGGAGAGGAGCAGGCGGCCCAGGTCGACGGCGAGCCCCACGTCGGTGCTGTGGAGGGCCAGCTCGCCGGCGCGGCCGGCGGCGCCGAGGACCAGGTCGTCGAGCCGGCGGCGGTGCGGACCGGACCAGTCGCCGACCGGGGTCCCGTCGAGGAGCGGACCGGATCGGGCGGCCAGGAGCCGACGGGCATGGGCGAGGAGGGAGGCGCGCTGGTCTTCGGGGGTGGTGAGCACGAGCTCGGCGTGGCGCTGGACCTCCCACACGTCGACCCGGAGGCCGGACCCGGGGTCGAGGCGGATCGCACCGCCCTCCTCGAGGACCAGCCGACTGCCCCGGGACCGCTCGCGGTCGGGGTCGAGCACGTCGAGGAGGTGACTCAACGTGACCCTCAGGTTCTGGCCGGCGCTCCTCTCGCTGCGGTCGGGCCACAGGGTCATCGCCACCTGGGCACGCGGCACCTGGTCGAGCAGGGCCAGGAGCAGGCAGAGCTCGCGCACCCTCGTGCGGTGCCAGGCCGGATGATCGACGATCCGGTGGTCGCGCCGCACCGTGCCCACCCCGAAGAGGGCCACGGTCGTCGATGCCGGGGTGGTGAGACACCACCGGGCGGGGAGGTACGGGCGGTGGCGCGCCTCGGCCGGGGCGCCGCCACCGAGCACCCGGCGACCGGCCTCGCCGGCTTCCACCGCCCGTTCGAAGCCGGGTGGCACGACCGGGTCGGCCGGGGGAGCCGTGGCCGGGGCGAGGGCGTCCAGGAGGGCCCGCCGCCAGAGGGACGACCGGACCGGACGGTCGGGAACGTCCGTCGCCTCGAGCAGGGACCGGGCCGTCGTGGGGTCGCCGACGAGCAGCAGCGCTTCGGCGACGGCGCTGAGGGCGGCTGCTTCGCTGGAGAGGATCGGACCGCCGTGGCGGATCTGCTCGAGCAACGCGCCCGCCTCCGCGTCCTGTCCGGTGGCGGCCAGCAGGCAGGCCAACCACGACTGGGACAGCTGGAGCCGCGCCGGGGGCCCACCCTGGGTGGCGAGCGAGACCGACAGGGAGGCGTCGTCGATCGCCCCGTGGGGGTCGGCGGCCTGCCATCGGGCGGTGGACAGGAGGTCGTGGGCGGTGGCCATCGTGCTCTCCGAGGACTCACCCGTCGCTGTCTCGAGGGTGGCCAGCGCCGCCCCGACGCGACCGTCGAGGAGCAGGTTGGTGCCTCGGATCATGTACACCTGGGCGGCCACGTCGGCCGGCAACGACCCGATGGCCACCGCGTCCAGGGCCCGCACGGCGTCCGCCGGCCGGCCGTCGAGCTGCGCGGCGACGGCGCGGCCCAGGGCGACGAGGCCGAGTGCCCGCTCGTCGCCGCGGTCGGCGAGGACCTGCGCCCGCATCAGCAACCTCAGGAGGGCGGTGGCGTCCCCGCGGGCGCGGGCCAGATTGCCGAGCTGGAGCAGGACGCCGGCCTCGCCGTCGAGGTCACCCCGGTTTTCGAAGGCGAGCCGGACCGCCTCGAGCCGGGCGAACTGCACCGCCTCGTCGTCGGCGCGGGAGCGGATGATGGCCTCGAGCCACATCCGCTCCGGCAGGTCGGCGTCGAGCAGGTCCGATCGGGCCCAGGCGCGCAGTTCGGAGACCGGGACGCTGACGGGGATGCGGGGGAGCGCCGAGCGCACCACCGCCCGCAGGGCGTCCGGACTGGCCAGGGCGATGGCCAGACGCCCGGCGTCCCCCACGGCACCGCGCTCCAGGAGCGTGGTGATCCGGACGCCCACGAGGCGACGGTGCTCCGGGTCGTCCAGCACGCGGCGGGTGGCCCGGACCCATACCGGGTGGGGCCAGCAGCCGACGGAACCCCGACCGACCAGGGGCAGCTCCGCCACCCGGTCGAGGACGTCGTCGCGAGCGGACGACCAGAGGTCCCCCAGTACCGGCGCGGTGGCCTCGGTCAGGTCGTCCGTCGTGCAGCCACCGATGGCCGCCACCGCCGCCAGGGCCCGGACGACCATCGGGGGCTCGGCGGCGAGCACCTCCTCCCGGAGGTAGTCCGTGATCAGCTCGGGAGTCCCCCGCGCCTCGAGGGCGGCGAGCGCCGGCCAGGCGGCCGGCTCGTCCCCGGGCGACGAGGTCGCGTCGTCGGGGACGCCGAGCAGGGCGAGTTCGGTGGCGTCGAAGGCCAGCTCGCGCCAGCCGAGCAGCCGACCCCTCCCGGCGACGACCAGTCGACCGAGTCCCACCGGTCCCAGGTGCCGGGCGGACACGACGAGGTGCACGCCCGGAGGACCGTCGGCGACGAGCTGGCGGAGGAGGTCGACCCCGGCGGTGCCGGACCGCTCGAACCGGTCGAGGCACAGCGCGGTCGGCTGCTCGCGGTCGCGGGCCTGGAGGTCCGCCCGCAGGGTGGCGGCACCGACGGGTCCCGACCGACCGCCTGCCGCGGACCCGTCGAGCAGCTCCGACAGCCGCCGGGCGAGTTCGCCGGGTCGGGCGTCGTCGGACGTGCAGTCGTAACGGAGGTCGCGCGCCCCGGGGCCGGGGGATCCGGTCGCCTGGTCGAGCAGGACGGTGCGCCCGAATCCGGCCGGCGCCACCAACGCCAGGAGCGTGAGCCGGTGCCGCTCGCCCAGGACGGCGAGCAGACGGCCCCGCCGCACGAGGTTGTCCACGTGCGGAGCCTACTGTGTCGGTTAACGACTCGTTAGCGTTCGTGAGCCGGGCGACCGGCGTCCACTGCGGCGCTCGGCACGCTCGGTAACTGGCAGTTTGCGCCTGGTTAACGCCCCGTCCCGATACTGGCACGGCGACGACACCTATCCGACCGATCTCCACGCGGGGAGGGGAACGACCATGTCCAGGATGCGACGAGCAGGTGCTGCAGCTCTACTGACGGTGGCGGCGGTGACGACGGCGGTCGGCGCCGGCGCGCCGGCGGTGGGGGCGGCGGCCGCCTCGAAGGACTCGGGCACGACCTGCACCGACACCTACAGCGGGGGTTCCGGGGGTCTGTGGACCACCTCCGCGGGCTGGAGCGCCGGCCCGCCGTCGTCGACGTCCGCGGTCTGCATCACCTCGGGCACCGTGACCGTCCCCGACGACTTCGGCATGACCGGCTACGTGGTCTACAGCGCCGCCAGCATCAGCGTCAGCAATGGGGCGGAGCTGGCCATCGCCAACGAGGACGACGGCAGCCTCTACCTCAACGTCGGCAGCATCTCCAACTCGGGGACGGTCCAGCTCAACGGCGGGGCCAACGGCGGCTCGACGCTGGACGTATCGGGCACCATGACCAACAGCGGCACCTTCGACGTGCCCGACGACGTGCAGCCGGGGTACTCCACCGGCGGACCGCTCTTCCTGGTCGCCTCCTCGTTCACCAACACGGGAGCGCTCACCGTCGAGAGCCCGGCGGGGTTCACCATCGGCGCCACCGGCAGCCAGGAGTCGGCGACGGGTGGGACGTACACCAACGAGGGAACGATCACGACCTCGCCCTCGGAGAACGGCGGGGACGAGTGGTACGGCTCGATGGGCTTCGCCCCCGGTACCGATCTCGTCCAGCAGGGCACGATCACGAACGAGGTGAACGGCACCGTCAACGTGGGTGGTGAGTTCGACGTCGAAGGGGGCTCGCTGTGCACGGCGTCGCCCATCTACGCCTCGGCGACCGTCCACTTCGGTTCGACGGCGGCGGTCAACCCGACCTGCGCCGCCGGCCAGACCACGGACACGATCGGCATCGATCCCACCACCAACACGAACACGCTGGCCGGGACGTTGTCAGGCACGGTCCCGGCCCAGTACACCGTGATCGTGGGTGAGTCCGACTCGGGCGGCGGCTACGACGTGGACGCCACCGGCGCCGTCAACGACGGGACGATCACCGTCTGGGGCGGCTACAACGGCCAGAACCACCTGACGGCCGAAGGCACCTTCACCAACAACGGGACGCTCGACCTGCCCGAGGACTATGCGAACCCCACCGTGCTCGAGATGACCACGTTCGACAACACCGGGACGTTCAGCGTCGAGGAGTCCAACCGCTCCCCGGTCGTGTTCGAGGGGCCGGCCTCGACGTCGGGCACCCTCGACAACACGGGCACCGTGGACGTCGCGGGCGGCTACCTGCAGCTCACGCCCCAGTCAGGTGCGTCGACCACGTTGGTCGCCCAGTCGGGACTCGTCGAGGTGACCGGTAGCGGGCTCCTCGCGGATACGGGCGGCCTGACCGTCGACGGGGGGAGTTTCTGCACCTCCACGCCCGACGGCCTCACCGAGACGGGCTCGATCGCCTTTGCCGCCTCGGTGCCGGCCGGAGCGGTCTGCGGCACGGGCCTGACGTCGGACACCTTCGATGTCGGGGTTGACTCGTCCACCATGCTGACCGGCACGGTCCCGGCCGCGTGGACCCTGGACATCGGTAGCGCCGGGAACGGTGGGACGACCACCCTGACGGTCTCGGGTGCCGCGGTCAACGACGGGACCATCGTCCTCCACGGGGGCTACAACGGGCCCATCAACCTCGACGCACCCGCCGGGTTCACCAACAACGGCACCTTCACGACGCCCGACCTGTACACGACGGTCACGCCGGTCACCACGCCGAAGTTCACCAACAACGGCACGCTCGACGACGACGGCGGCCACCTCACCCTCAGCGGAGCCCTGGTGGACAACGGCACCACCGAGATCACGAACGTGAACCTGTCCGTCGGCGGTGCCTTCACGGTGGGTAAGAAGGGTGTCGTCGAGGCCCTCGGGTCGACGTCCAGCGGTTTCGGGGTGCTCACGGTGGGCACCGGGTCCAAGCTCGCCGGCACGCTGCACCTGGTGGTCCCGTCCGGTGAGGGCACGGCCGGCCAGCAGGCGACCATCGTCTCGGGTACCGGCCTGACGGGCTCGTTCAAGAAGCTCACCGAGTTGGTGGCGGGCACCTCGTCCACCGCCTCGGGGGAGTACTTCTCCCAGACGGCGTCGAGCGCCTCGGACATGATCACGGCGACCGGTGTGGCCACCGTTACCGCTCCGGCGTCCGTGGCCCCCAAGACGACCGACGACGTGTCCGTGGGTGGGTACCCGGTGTCGCAGGGCCTGAAGCTCACGCTGACCGAGGGCGCGAAGACCGTGGGCAAGGGCAACGGAAGCTCCGGGGCCACGGGCTCGGCCACCCTGAAGCTCAAGATGGCCACGTCCGTGCCGGCGGGCACGGGAACCCTGACGACCCTCGCCAAGAAGCTGGGCCTGACCATCACGGTGCCGGTGGCGGTGTCCTGAGCCACCCGGCACCGGGGGTGCACCGGCCGACCGGGCGTCGTCGTCCGGCCGACCGGGCCCGGCCTGCCCCCTCCTCGCGACCACTTCGTGACCGCGAGGTTGTGGCCGTCCGGGGCTTCCATGTCGAGAGAAGAAGTCCAGCTCAGAGACTTGTACGGACGGCAGTGGACAGCCGTTGCCCAAACGGTAAATCTGCCGGTTCTGCCTTCGAAGGTTCGAATCCATTTCGGCCCACGCAGGGAACAGCCCTGGTCGGACAGTGTCCGACACTCCTGACCAGGGCTGGTTCGCGCCGGCCGTCGGATCGGCGACCGTCACAGGCGGTCGCCCGGGTGCACCCCCCCGCCCCCGGATCCAGGGAACGGGGGGTGCACACAGCGCAGCGAATCCGCCACGCCGGGCGGCCCGGCTGACCGCTAGATCAGCGGGACGACGCCGGTATCGGCCAGGGCGATGGGAGCGAAGGCGTTGACCACCGTCGATCCCGGCATTCCGGAGATACTGGAATTGTTCAGTGCCTGCACCGGAGCGTTGGCGTTGACCAACGACCCCGTGACCGGCCGGCTCCCGGAAGCGGAAGTGCCGCTGTCGGCCAGTCCGACGGGAGCGTTGACGTTGATCAACGGTGATCCCGGCTTACTGGTGGACCCGGTGGACCCGGTGGACCCGGTCGTTCCGGTCGTTCCGGAGTTACCCAGTGCCTGCACCGGAGCGTTGGCGTTGACCAACGACCCCGTGACCGGTGGGCTCCCGGCAGCGGTAGTGCCGCTGTCGGCCAGTCCGACGGGAGCGTTGACGTTGATCAACGGTGATCCCGGTGTGCCGGTCGTCCCCGTAGTGCCGGTGGTGCCGGTGGTGCTACCGGTGCCCGTGCCGACCGGAGTGCCGCCGGTCGGTGCTGCACCGGTGCTCTGGCTGCCGGACGATGCCGGCACGGTGCCTGTGCACGTGCTGGTCAGCGCCGAGGCGGTGGATGGGTTCGAGCTGGCTAGCGCCAACCCGAAGATGGAGACGGCGCCCGCGAGGACGACGCCGGTGATGGCGCGCTCGATAGAGGTAGTCATTGCTGAAATCTCCTTTGTGGTTGATGTGCACATGTCCTGTCAGCGGCGCATGGGCCGCAGTTCTCTACAGGCGGCACTAACCAGGGGGGGAGGGTCTCGGATCGACGAGGAGCTGCGGTTTCGTCCCGCGCGGTGCCGACACTCCGACCGCGATCGGGGCCGGCAGCGTCAGGTCCGGAGGAGGAGGGGAGGCGAACAGTCCGCTGCCCGGCCCGGCCGGAGATCCGCCAACGGTCCCGTCACCCGCAGGAGGCGCGATCGGTGGCGTGACGGGCGCGATGGGCGTGGGGATCGGAGCGAGGGGCGCGTTCCGCGCAGGAGGAGCCCGAGTGGTGGTCCCGGACGTGGCGTCCGACGGCCGGAGTGCCGGCCGCACAGGAACGGGTCGCGTCCGCGGGGGCTCGGACGGATGCGTCACCACCGGTTGGGCCGACCCACCGGCGGCGATGGACGGCGCGGTGAGGGAGTGCACCGTGGTCACGACCGTGGGTAGGACGTCCGGGACGACCCCGGGGACGATCCGGTCCACGACACCGGCCTCGACCGGAACGGCCAGGGCCCGGATGGCCTGGACCGCCGGAAGCGACGCGAGTGCGGGGGAATCGAGCGCCGAGGTCACGGTGGACATGACGGCCCGGAGAGGTGCGGTGGAGCTGGCCACCGGAGCTGCGACGGCCCGGACGAGAGCTGCCGCGGGTGGAGCGGGAGCTGGTGTCGGCGACACCGGCAACGAGGCGGCACCGGCCGGATGGGCCAGGGCTGCGCACATCGCCAGTCCGGCGATCACGCCGCCGGCCCCGACCCCGAGCATCATGGCCGGCCGCCAGCGGTTCCGGTGACCCCGGGGTTCGTGGTTGCTGCAATCAGCCGCTGTCGGCTCGGTTCGGAACAAGAGCTAAATATACCACGGAAAGTGAGAGGAAGATCTCGTAAAGTGGCAATTAACCGGCCCCGAGCGCCGAGGGAATCGTCCGGCGGAGGCCACGACGCCCGGATGCGCCAGCGGTTGCGTCCCTTCCACCTCCCGGGAGGAGGGACGTGTCAGCATGGAGACGTGAGTGAAGCTGGCGAAGCGCTCCTCTACTGGGAGCAGGTGTCCGAGTGGTTCCAGCGATCGGCGGGGCTGTTCGAGAGCATCAGCGCCAACTGCACCATCGTCGAGTCGGTGTTCGACGGCGAGCCGGCGGCGAACCTGGCTGCCGCCAAGCGATTGAGTGCACAGATCCACGAGGTGGAGCTCCTGTTGCTGGCCGATCCGTGCCCGGACCTGTGGGGTGCACGCCAGCTGGCGTCGATCGTGTCGACACTGGCCGAGGTCGGCCACGAGGTCGTCCTCACCTTCGGTGATCCGAGGGGGACCGAGCGGACGGTGCTGAACGCCAAGGTGACCAGTGCCCGGCGGATGGTGACCGAACTCCAACGGCTGGGCACGCGGCTGCTGACCGACGTCGAAGCCTGAGACCTGGCTCCGTCCCGACCGCGACCCGGGTGCGATGGGGCCGATCGGCCCTGGGCGGTCGTCGATCGCCGCCGTACCCTGCGGTGGGAACGCGACGACGAGGAGTGTGCCGTGCGAGTGCAGCTGCGGGTGGGAACGATGCCGGTGAAGCGCACGGTCGTGTCGGTCGTGGCCTCGGGCGGGGTCTGACATGCGCGCCTGGGCGGTGGGTCGACCGGGCCCGATCGACTCGGGACCGCTGGCACTGGTCGAGCGGGATCGGCCCGAGCCCGGGCCCGGCGAGGTCCGTGTCCGGGTCTCGGCGTGCGGCGTCTGCCGTACCGATCTCCACCTCGCCGAGGGCGACCTCGACCCCCGACGACCCGGTGTGGTGCCGGGCCACGAGGTGGTGGGACGGGTCGACCGGCAGGGGCCCGGGTGCGAGCTGCTGGCGGTCGGTGACCGCATCGGCATCCCGTGGCTGGCCCGCACGTGCGGGATCTGCCGGTTCTGCCTCGGCGGGCGCGAGAACCTCTGCCTCGATCCCCGGTTCACGGGATGGGACGTCGACGGGGGCTACGCCGAGTACGCCGTCGTCGATGAGCGGTTCGCCTACCGGCTGCCTGACGGGATCGACGACGTCGACGTGGCCCCACTGCTCTGCGCCGGCATCATCGGCTACCGCGCCCTGCGGCGTGCCGAACTGCCGACCGGTGGGGTCCTCGGCATCTACGGCTTCGGGGGTTCGGCCCATCTGACGGCCCAGGTCGCCATGGCCGAAGGGGCGACGGTGCACGTGATGACCCGCTCGACCGACGCGCAGGCGCTCGCCCTCGCCCTCGGGGCGGCCAGCGCCCAGGGGGCGGACGAGCCACCCCCCGAACCCCTCGACTCGGCGATCCTCTTCGCTCCGGTGGGCACGCTCGTCCCGCCGGCACTCGAGGCTCTCGACCGGGGAGGCACGCTGGCCATCGCCGGCATCCACCTGTCCGACGTCCCGGTGCTCGACTACCAACGCCATCTCTTCGAGGAGCGCTCGCTGCGCAGCGTGACCGCCAACACCCGCGCCGACGGGGCGGCGTTCCTGGCCCTCGCATCCTCCATCGGCATCCGGGTGTCGGCGGTGCCCTATCCCTTCGAGGAGGCCGACCGCGCACTGACGGATCTGGCCCACGACCGGGTCGACGGGGCGGCGGTCCTGGTCGTCGGGGGCGGTTGACCGGCCCCGGACCGACTCCGGCCGAGCGGTCCCGGTGTTGTTACAATGACGTTACGGAATGACGACGTTGCGCGTCGGACGGACGTACCGTGCGACCTGTCGGGGGACGTGAGTGCACTCCGTGGAGGACGCCGACGGGCCACTAGGGCCTGACGGCGGACCGGCGACGGAACGGACCAGGAGACCCCCCACCCCCATGGCATCGGAACGCACAGCGGCGGTAGTGCCCGAGGGCGAGGCCCCCCGTGGGGACACCTCGGCCGACGGTCGCCCCATGTCGACGTTCCGCTGGATGAACCGCATCGACGCATGGCGTGAAGGGTTCGCCCGTTCGCCCGAGGTCGAGGGTGCGGTCGTCGGCGACGATGCCGGCACCTCGCCGCGGGGCCTGGTGCTCCGCCCGGCGCTCCTCGGCTTCGTCGCCGTCCTCGCGGTCGCCATCGGGGCCTCCATGCCGAGTTCGCCCTTCAAGCTCGAGATGCCCGGCGTGTGGTTCTTCGGTGAGCCGGCCACACCGTCACCGAGCCGGTGGGGCGTGTACTTCTCGCTGGCCGCCGTCTACGGCGGACTCTTCCTCTTCATGCGGGTCTGGTGGGCCATGTGCCGGCTCTACCACCGGCGCCACGGTGTCCCCTTCCGCACCATGCTGGGCGTGTTCGCCCTCTGGTCCCTGCCGGTCCTGGTGATCGCCCCGCTCTTCAGCCGGGACGCCTACTCCTACGCCGCCCAGGGCGAGATGGTCAGTCACCACATGAACCCGTACCTCTACGGGCCCTTCGAACTGGGCAACAACTCCTACACCGCCCCCGTGGACCCGTTGTGGGGCAACGCGCCCGCACCGTACGGGCCGATGTTCCTCCAGGTGGACGGCTTCTTCGCCCGGATCACCTTCCACAACGAGCTGGCCACCATCGTCCTGCTCCGCCTGCTGGCCCTGGTCGGGGTCCTGCTCGTCGCCGCCTGCGTGCCCCGCCTGGCCCGCGCGTACCACCGTGACTCCGCCGAGCTCTTCACGCTGATGGTGCTCAACCCGGTGACGATCTTCCACCTCATCGGGGGAGCCCACAACGACGCCCTGATGCTCGGCCTGCTCGTCGCCGGCGTGACCCTGGCCAAGGAGAAGCGGCCCATCTGGGGGATCGTGCTCTGTGCGCTGGCCACGGCGGTGAAGGCGCCGGCCGCGCTGGGGATCCTCTACATCGGATGGAGTTGGCTGGGACCGCGGATACCGGTCCGCGAACGGATACGACCGGTCGTGACGGCGGGGCTGATCGGCCTCGGCGTCCTCGGCTTCTTCTCCTACGTGAGCGGACTCGGCTGGGGCTGGGTCACGATCCTGGGCACGCCCGGCGTCGTGCGCTCCTGGGCGTCCCCGACCACCGGGTTGGCGTTCGCCTTCGCCGGCATCGCCCATCTCTTCCACGTGGGGATCGGGGTCAGCGGCGTCCTGTCCGTGACCCGGTTCCTGGGTCTGCTCGTCGCGGGCGTCGCCGGGGTCTGGCTCCTGTTCAACAGCGACCGGATCGGCACGCTCAAGGCGCTGGGTCTGACCCTCCTACTGTTCGTGCTTCTCGGACCCGTGGTCCAGCCCTGGTACCTCTCGTGGGGCCTGATCCTCCTGGCCCCGGTGGCCCTCGGTCAGCTGCGGTCGCTGGTGATCGGGCTGTCCATGGTGACTGCGTTCATCGAGTTGCCGGGTGGGACCCAGCTGGTCAGCACCCTGCTCCACGGTGACCCGTTGCTGATCGTCCTGACCCTGTTGTGGATCCTGGTGGTCATGACCGTGCCGCTGTCGTCCTGGGACCAGCGCCGCCCGGGCCTGGCCGCGGAGCGCACGGCTCCCGCCGCGGTCGCCTCGGCCTGACCCTCACTCCAGGTCGAACCCGTCGCCACCCAGCATCCGCTGCATCACCGCGACGTCGAGCCACCGGTTGAACTTCCGGCCGATCTCCTTCTCCACGCCCACCAGTTCGAAGCCGCACGCCTCGTGGAGGGCGATCGAAGGGGCGTTCCCCCCTCCGATGCGGGCGACCATGGAGTGGAACCCGTGGAGTGTGCCCAGCCGGACGAGTTCCTCGAGCAGGGCCCGGCCCACGCCACGGCCCCGGGCCCCCTCGTCGACGTAGACGGAGTTCTCTACCGTGGTCGAGTAGCTGGGCCGGTCCCGGTAGGTGGACAGGGACCCGAATCCGAGCACCTCGCCGTCCTCGTCCACCGCCACCACGACCGGGTAGGTGCCCTGGTGTTCGACCATCCAGGCCGCCTGTTCCTGCTCCGTTCGGGCCCGCAGGTCGAACGTGGCGGTCGATCCCAGGACCTCGACGTTGTAGATCCGACGGATCGCCTCGGCGTCGTGGGGCTCGGCCAGGCGCAGCTGCATCCCGGGGATCGTAGACGGGGGCGCCACTGTTCAGGCCCCCCGGGTGCGGCTATGATCTTCCCTCTGCCGCTCGTCCGAGCTGCATTGCCCCTGTAGCTCAGTGGTAGAGCACCGCCATGGTAAGGCGGGGGTCGTGGGTTCAATCCCCACCGGGGGCTCGCCCATGGCGGCGTAGCTCAGTTGGTTAG